>OIWM01000664.1_pt1 | contig 39757 bp, 33 predicted proteins | sample 1587451 | NCBI WGS metagenome assembly OIWM01 (sample SAMEA3888907, study PRJEB22519) | human gut metagenome | biome: human gut; feature: human-associated habitat; material: faeces | place: Denmark | collected 2011
AGAACAAGGTAGCGCCTCCGTTCCGCAAGACCGAGTTCGAGATTATGTTCGGCGAGGGCATCTCAAAGGTTGGCGAGATTGTAGACCTCGGCGTAGAGTACGGCATCATACAGAAGTCGGGCTCGTGGTACAGCTACAACGGCTCGAAGCTGGCGCAGGGTCGCGACGCTACAAAGACTCTGCTGAAGGACAACCCCGAACTCTGCGAGGAGCTCGAGATGCTCATCAAAAAGGCTATCGCGGAGCACCGCGAGGCGTAAAGCGCGGAGAGTCGTGCAATAGGAGGGTATGGCATTAGCTTTCCGCTACGCGCCGCTGACTTTCAGTTCTTGCCATACCCACGCACCCTCATTCTTGGAATAGCCTCCCACAGATGCAATCTCAGGAGGTGCAGCAGTCTCTGCTGCACCAACCAAGCAAGAAGTGGTTCTCCCACAGAAGGCACGGAACGCACAGAATCTTCTTGCAGAGAAGAGCCTCCCACAGATGGCACAGATTTACACAGAAGTTATGGTGCTTTAAGGGGGAGAAGTTCTGTGGGAGAACATATCACAGAAAGTAACGACTGACAAAAAGGCTGGTAGATAGACTGGAAGATTTTGCATTTCCCAGTCTATCTACCAGCCTTTATTGTTCTTATACCGTGAGAGTTACGGCGATGCTGACAGATATGGCATATTTTTGGTATATCACAAAAACACCAAACAAAACACCACAAAAACACCAAACAAAACAACGCAAAAACACCAAACAAAACACCACAAAAACACCAAACAGCTTGCTTAATAAACAAGAAATCAGTATCTTTGCAACAAATCATACAACAAACAATATGGAATATCTTAAAAGAACTGCCGATGAGTATTTGAGCTTGCTACTGGCTTCTTCAGGAGCCGTGCTAATAGAAGGTCCAAAATGGTGTGGCAAGACAACAACTGCAGAGCAACAGGCAAACAGCACCATCAGTATGCAGGATCCTGACATGCGTGACAAATACCAAGCTACCATTAGGGTGAAACCTTCGCTTCTTCTGGCTGGCGATACGCCACGTCTTATAGACGAATGGCAGGAGGCTCCCGTTCTATGGGATTCTATAAGAGCTATGGTTGATAAACGAAATGAGTTTGGACAATTCATTATGACGGGTTCTAATTCGATTGACCCAAATAAGAAAAGCGAATTTATCAAACATTCAGGCAGTGGACGAATTGCAAAGATGCAAATGCTTACCATGAGTCTGTATGAATCTTTGGAATCCAACGGCAAGATTTCGCTAAAAGAATTGTTCGACGACAAGGATTTGGACATCGATGGCATAACGTCAGAAATGTCTATTGAAGAACTTATATTTGCTGCCTGCCGTGGTGGTTGGCCTGCGTCATTATATGCCAAGTTCGACAAAGCCAAACTGCAAATAGCCAAGAACTATGTCAAAACAGTATGCAGCACTGATGTATCGACAATAGATGGAGTCAATAGGAATGAAAAGGTCGCAAGCACAATACTTCAAAGTTATGCACGCAACATATCGACATTAGCCAAAAAGAGCGTGATATATCGCGATGTCAACGAGCACTTAGATGGTATCAGCACAACTTCTTTCGACACATATATTGATGCACTTGAACGTTTGTTTGTCGTTCAAGACATTGAAGCGTGGAGTCCTGCCATACGTTCGGCATCCGCCATACGCCGTGGTTTGAAGCGTGAGTTTACTGACCCTTCTATTGCTGTTGCAGCCTTAGGTCTGTCACCAGAAGCCCTTTATACAGATTTGAAAACATTTGGTTTCTTGTTCGAATGTATGGCAATCCGCGACCTGAAGGCTTATTCATTATCCCTTGGTGGTTGCATTTCATATTATCATGACAGATATGATTTGGAAGCAGATGCCGTTCTTCATCTTGATGACGGTCGATACGCTCTAATCGAATTCAAATTGGGTAGTCGAGAGATTGAAGAAGGTGCTGAACACCTTAAAGAAATCAAAAGACTTGTGCAAGAACATAACATGACTGAAAAACAAATAAAGCTACGTGAGCCTGATTTGCTTATGGTTATAACCGGAGGAGAAATGGCCTACACACGTCCTGATGGTGTCAAAATAATACCACTTGCCTGCCTGAAGGATTAATACGTACCCATGAGGCTGGTAGATAGACTGGAAGATTTTGCATTTCCCAGTCTATCTACCAGCCTTTATTGTTCTTATACCGTGAGAGTTACGGCGATGCTGGAAGATATGGCAGATTTTTTCGGCTAATCAATTTAAAACAGCATATCTCACCACATCACCATCTCACCACATCACCACATCACCATCTCACCATCACTCTGTCTTGATGCTTTCCACCGGATTCTGCGTCGCTACGCGCCACGACTGCGCCACGACCGTTGCAATGACAACGGCAGAGACACCGACGAAGCTGAGCGGGAAGAGCCACCAGTGGAGCGGCGTGTGCTCGGCGAAGCTCTGCAGCCACTGCATACTGAGCCACCAGCCCACGGGAGCTGCAACGGCGAACGACACCACGAGCGGCACGGTGTAGCGCATGGCGAAGAGGCGCACGATAGAACCAACCGACGAACCCATCACCTTGCGTATGCCTATCTCCTTGCGGCGATACTCGGTCTCGAACATAGTCAGCGAGAACACACCGATAACGGTGATGATGATGCAGATGATGGCGAAGAACTTCACCTGCGATATGAAGCGGAACTCCTCGACGTAGGTCTGCTGCAGGTCGTTGTCGAGGAAGTTCATCTCGTACTTCTGCGACGCGTCGAGACGGTTGAGCACGTCGGCTATGCGACGTTTTGCCTCCACCTTGTCCTGACCCTTTGCGACGCGCACGAACACCTGGTTGCAGCGGTCGCCCCACTGCTCCATGTCCGGTCCGAAGATGATGAACGCCACAGCCACACGACTGTTGTCGTTGCGCATCGACTTCAGCTTGAAGTTGTTGCAGACGCCCACGATGAGATAGTTGCTCGTAGGTCCCCATTCGTTCTGACGACCGATAGAGTCGCCCACGGCGAGCCATTTGTACTGCTGCATGGCAGCCTTGTTGAGCACGTAGGCACCCGTCTTCATGTCAGCCTCGTTGAAGTTGCGACCCTCCAGAATCTTCAGTCCCATAGTTTGCGTATACTCATAGTCGCAGGGCAGCACCTGCAGCGACATCTGATGCTCATCGTTGCCACGTCCCCAACCCATATACTGGTCGCTTGTGCCGATGGCACTCTGCGCGAAGCCCACGCTCTCCACAAACGGCAACTTCTTCAGTTCGGTGCGTATCGTCTCGCGCTTCGCCTTTGCCTCATTAGAGAGCCATGCGTAGAACACCTCGTTCTTGTTGAAGCCGTAGTCGCAGCTGAAGATGTAGTTCGACTGGCTCGACATGACACCTATATATATAGCAAGCACGAAAGCCACGCAGAACTGCACCGCCATTATCGCCAGGCGCAGCTGTCTGCCGCGCGGCGAGAGTCCGAACGATCCTTTCAGCACCAATGCCGGAGCGAACGACGTGCTGTAGAACGCCGGCACCAGAGCAGCCAACGCTCCCACAACGAGTGCCGACGCAGCCATGACGGCGGCAAGCAACCAGTGTGCCGAGAAGCTGATGTCGCCCGAAACGAGCTTCATGCACGCCTCGCTGCGCTGGAACGCCACTACAAGCAGAACACCGACAACCAAAGCCACGAAGGCGAACAGCACGCTCTCCATTATCATCTTAAGGCGCAGACTGCCTACAGAGGCTCCCATCACACGGCGTGTGTTGACGCCGCGCATACGCATCGGCACCTCGGAGAGCTGGAAGTTGAGCAGATTGAGCAGGGCGATGAACAGCACGAAGACAGAAGCCACGGTGAGCACGTCGACAAGGCTGCGGTTGCCCTTGTCCTGCTGTCCGATGCCAGAGAAATAGACGTCGTCAACGGAGGTTATTCTGAACTTCATCTGCTTGTCAAACTCTTTCTCGTCTTTAGGACTGATGCCGTTGGCCTTCATAAATGCGAGTTTTATGGCACGCTCCACCTTTTTAGGGTTTGTGCCCTCGGCAAGTCGCAGAAAGGCGCAGTAGCTCCACTCGCTCCAGTCGGTCATTCCGCTCTCGTTATCGCAGATATACAAGCCGTTGGACACAGTGCAGTTGTCGGGCATATCCTCGCTCACGCCCACCACGGTGACGGGTATCGTTCCGCCATCGTCGGTGTTGATTTCGAACGTCTTGCCAGCAGCGTTCGCCGTACCGAACATCTTCTCGGCATTGCTGCGGTTAACGATGGCAGTAGCTCCAGTGCCCCAAGCCTTGCTTGAGCCGGAGATGAGTTTGCCTGTAAAGAACTCAATGCCAGGCTTGCTCATGTACACAACAGGCACGGTTATGGTGCGGTTGTTCACCTTTATGTCGGCATTGTTGACATACGGACAGTAATAGACAGCACTCTTAACCTGCGGTACATCCTTCAGCATTGAGGCGAACGGACGACAGATAGTGCAACCCCAGTTGTCGCCGAACAGATTGCCGTAGATTTCGAGGCGGTACGTGTGCTCGTAGTCGTTGATGTTGTGGTTGTACGTGCGGTTGTATATCACCTGTGTCATGAACAGGTAGAACGTCGCTACAGCCACACTCAAGCCGAAGAGGTTGAGCAGCGTGGCTATGCGGTAGCGGCGGAACATATATAGGAATGTCTTCATATTTATGATATTTTATTTTGTTGAGAATTTCTCAATTATAAACTAAAAGAACTGCCCTCCACAACCTGACCGTCGAAGAGGTTGATGATGCGGCTTGCCATCTGCGCATCGTGCTGCGAGTGAGTCACCATTACGATTGTTGTGCCCTCGGCATTGAGCTGCGAGAGCAGTTCCATGACAGCCAGACCGCTCTTCGAGTCGAGATTACCCGTAGGCTCGTCGGCGAGAATCAGCTTCGGCTTGCCCACCACGGCGCGAGCTATTGCCACACGCTGCTGCTGACCGCCCGAGAGCTGCTGCGGATAGTGCTTTGCGCGGTGGCTCAAGCCCACCTTGCGCAGAATCTCCGTAACACGCTCGCGACGTTCCTTCGCCGCTACGCCCATGTAGCGCAGCTGCAGGTCGACATTCTCCTCAACGGTAAGCTCGTCGATGAGATTGAAGCTCTGGAACACGAAGCCGATGCGTCCGCGACGGTAGCGTGTGCGGTCCTTCTCCTTAAGGTTAGCCACGGGTTCGCCGTCGAGCAGATAGTCGCCCGAGTCGGGATTGTCGAGGAGTCCGAGGATGTTCAGCAGCGTCGACTTGCCGCAGCCGCTCGGTCCCATTATGGCGACGAACTCGCCGTCTTCTACATTTATACTAACGCCGTTGAGGGCGACTGTCTCCACTTCTTCCGTGCGGAAGACCTTGGTAAGGTTCTGAGTCTTTATCATAATTTATGCTATTTAATTACTAATACCTCGTTATCCTTAAACGCTTCGTATCCACTGGTGATGACACGCTCGCCAGGCTCCAGTCCATCTGTCACCTCGTAGTATTGCGGGTTCTGGCGGGCTATGCTGATGTTGCGGCGGTAAGCCTTGCGTCCCGACTTGTCGAGCACGAATATCCAGTTGCCGCCGGTGGTCTGGAAGAACGTGCCGCGCGGGATGAGCGTAGCCTGCTGCGACTTGCCGAGAGCTAATTCCACGTAGAAAGTCTGTCCGCTGCGCATCTGCGCCGGGCGTTCGCCGACGAAGACAAAGTCGGTGCGGAACGTTCCGTTGCGCACTTCGGGATATACCTTGCGCACACGCAGCCGGTAGATCTTGCCGCCGCGACTGAACGAAGCCGAGAGACCGGGACGCACGCGGTCGATGTAGTGCTCGTCAATCTGCGCCTGCACCTTGAAGTCGGAGAGGTCGTTTATCTGTCCGATGTTCTGTCCGGCGGCGATGTTCTGTCCCAGCTCAACGTCGAGCAGTCCGAGTTCGCCGTCGATAGCCGAGCGCACCTCGAGCTTGTTCTTGCGGTCGCGCACTAAGAGCACGTTCTTGCGCATGTTGTCGAGGTTGTCCTCCATCTGCGCCATCTGCACGTGGCGGTAGAGACTGTCCTGCTTCAGGCGCTGCGAGATGAGACTCTGCTTGCGGCGTGCGAGCTTATAGTCCTCACGACTCTGCAGATACGCCTCCTTGCTGATAAGGCGCTCCTTGTAGAGGCGTGCGTTCTGTTCGTAGGCGCGGCGCTTGCGGTCGCAGTCGGTGTCGAGCGTAGCCTGCTCGGTACGGTTGTTGAGTCGGTCCTGCTGCATCGCCACCTGCGTGTTGCGCAGCAGGTTCTGCTTCTCGGCGAGTTCGGCCGCAGCATTCAGAATCTGCAGGTCGAGATTGCTGTTGCTGAGTCGGAGTATCACGTCGCCCTTTCTGACGCGTGTACCTTCCTCCACAACCTTCTCGCGCACTATGCCGCCCTCCTCGGGCGAGATCTGCACCACCTGGATAGGCAGCACCTGTCCGTTGAGACGCACATAGTCGTCGAACTTGCCGCGAGTGACGTCGCTGATGGTGATGTCTGTGGCGTCTATGGTCATCGTACTGGCAGTTGTGCCGAGCACTATCCACACGAGGAGCGCAGCGAGTGCGGCAGCCGCAGCGATATACCATGCGTAGCGGCGGAGAAATGATTTCTTTTCTATTTGTCGGTCCATAATGGTTATTTTTTAAACTAAGCCTTTTTAAGCCTCTCTAAGCCTCTCTAAGCCTCTCTAAGCCTTTCGAAGCATTGTTTTAAGCCCTCCCCGATGGGGAGGGTTGGGAGGGGCTTTTTTACTTTTCATAGTACGCCAGCACCTGTCGGTTGTACATCATTGTGAGCTGGCTCTGCAGCAGTTTTACACGGCTTTGCAGGAGCGTGACCGCCGCCGTGCGCACATCGATAGACGACGCCATGCCCTCCTCGAACTTGCGCGTAGTGAGATAGGCGGCTAAGCTGTCAGCCTCAACCTGCTCCTTCATCTTCTGCACCTCCTTTGCACTGTTCTCCACGTCAGCGACAGCTTCGGCAATGATGCGCTGCAGTTCGGAGCGCTCGTAGCAGAGCGATTTGCGTGCCCGGTCGAGAGCTATGCGGCGCGAACGAACAGAGGAAACGGAGCCGAGTCGGTTGAAGATAGGTATGCTCAGCGAGAGAGCCACGTATTCGCCGGCGTTGTTCTTGAACTGCTTGCTGAACGGAGCGTGTCCACCCACGTCCATGTTGCGGTAGAACGAGGTGGAGACGCCGCCAGAGAGAGAAATCTTAGGAAGAAAGGCGCCGCGGGCTGCGCGCAGGGCGTAGCGAGCTGCAGCCACACTGCTCTCAGCCTGCGCTATGCGCGGATTGGTTGTGAGCGCCACATTATATATATTATACGCATTGTCTGAAGACTGTAGCGGAGCATCTACCGAGGGTTTCTCCACGATGAGCGTGTCGGCGATGGGGAAGTTCATCTGCTGCTTCAGCGCGAGCAGCGCCTTTGTGGTCTGACTCTGCATGTGCGTCAGCTCGTAGTCGTCGGCAGCCAGTGTGGCTCGCATCTGCGCCACATCGGCTTCGCTCTTCTGCCCCACCTCAGCCATCACTTCTACTTGATGGAGCAGCGCACGACTCTCGTCGCGTTTGCGGCTGGTGTGTTCCACGGCACCTTCGCAGTAGAGCAAATCCATGCACGCCTTGTACACCCTCAGTCGCACGGCGTCTTTCTCCGCCTGCAACGCCGAGCGCCCCATCGCCACATTGGCGCGAGCCATGCGCAGTTCGTTGTAACGCTGCAAGCCGTCGAAGACGACGAGCGACGCCTGCAAGCCGTAGCCGTTATAGAAGGTGTTAACATCGGTGTAGGTGTTGGTCTCGGGGTCGATGGCGCGTCCGAAGTTCATCTGTGCGCCTACCGATCCATACACGTCGGGCAGGAAGGCGCCGATGGCGCGTGTGCGTTCGGTGCGACTTGCGTCGAGGTCGTACTGCTGCAGGCGCACCGTGTGACTGTGCTCGGCGGCGTACTCCATGCAACGCTCCACGCTCCACGGCTCGGCTGCCTCTGCGGTCATCGTGGCAAGCACGAGGGATAGGGTGACGAGTAATCGGTTCATATCGTTCTGTTTTGTTTCTGCTGCAAATTTACGTCTTTACACAAGCAAACGGAAGGGGTTGGCAGGGGAAAAACGGCGGTTGTATGATTATCATACAGCAGAGTGTATGAAAATGATACACATGTGCCAGTGGCTTGCACTTTTTTTTGTACTTTTGCAGTAGAAACATAAAGTGCTTAATATGAGCAACTATTACAACACGATACTCATCGTCGACGACAACCCGGCGATACTCACCGCCTTGAAGATTTGTCTTGCAGGGGTGTTCACGCGCATCGTGACACTCAGCAGTACGGACCGGCTCGTAGCCACTATGAGCGAGGAGCAGGTTGACGTGGTGCTGCTCGACATGAACTTCTCATTAGGCGTGAACACGGGGCAGGACGGACTGTTCTGGCTGCGCACGCTGAAGAAGCTGCATCCCGACACACCGGTGGTGCTGATGACGGCGTATGCCGACGTGCAGTTGGCGGTGAAGGGACTGAAGAACGGGGCTGCCGACTTCGTAACAAAGCCTTGGGACAACGACGAACTGGTGCGCACGCTGCGCGACGCGGTGGAGAAGAGTCGCGAGGTGGTGACGCTCGACAAACTCGAACAGCAGCACGTGCATCGCGTGGTGGACCAGTGCCACGGCAACATGAGCAAGGCAGCAGAGCTACTGGGAATAACGAGGCAGACACTGTATAGAAAGTTGAAAGGTTGAGATATGATGTTGTAATGGTGAGGTGGTGATGTGGTGACAATAGTGAGAAATCTCAACATCTCAACAAAACAACATCTCAACATCATATCTCAACACCTCAACAAAACAACATCTCAACATCATATCTCAACACCTCACCATCTCAACCCCTCAACACCTCAACCCCTCAACCCCTCAACATCACAACATGGCACCATATATAACAATTCTTCTCGCCGCACTCCTCGTAGTGCTTTTCGTCTTTGAGTGGCTCCACCAGCGGCGCCTCTCCACCCGAGTGCGCCTTATGCGCGAGGCGCTGCGCAACCGCGACTTCATGTTCCGACTGCCAACGGACAGCATCATGCCCGGCGAGCGCGACCTGCAGAAGATGCTCAACGAGATGGGCGGAGAGATTAACAAGCTGATGGCACGCAGCGAGGTGGAGTCGTGGCAGCGGCTGACGCGCGTGTTGACGCACGAGATAATGAACGCCGTGACACCGATACAGAGCATCACGCAGGCGTATATAGGCAGCAAGATGGTGAAGGGAACGCCGCTCGAGGAGGGCATCCAGGCGATATACGACACGAGTCGCAGCCTGTCGGCGTTCGTGGAGAGCTACCGCAAGATGACGCAGCTACAGACGGTGAGCTTCGAGGAGATTGACCTGCAGCGACTCGTCTCCAACCTGCAAGCGTTCTATCCCTCTCTCGCCTGGCACGTGGACATCAACGGCATGCAGACGCTGCGCGCCGACGCAAGCATGATGCACCAGGTGCTGACCAACATCGTGAAGAATGCGGCGGAGGCTGGCGCTCACAACATAGATATCTGCGCACGACGCACCGACCAGTGCACGCAACTGCTCATCAGCAACGACGGCACGCCGATAGCGGCTGAGGTGGCGCGCGAGATGTTCGTACCGTTCTTCACCACGAAGCGCACGGGCTCGGGCATCGGTCTCTCACTCTCTCGCCAGATGATGATGGCGCAGGGCGGCGACCTCGCTCTCGCCGAACGCCCACAAGCAGGATACCACGCCACGTTCGTCGTAACGCTATAGAAGGAGCTACAGCTAACTTCAGGGGGTGCAGCTGTCTCAGCTGCACCAATAAACAAAATGGCGCTATTAACAAGGATGGTGCACATGTACTTGGATGGTGCACTTCTTGCTCTGGCAAGCGGCAAAGCCGAGCGGAGACAAGTGCACCCCCTGAGTGCACCCCCTAAAAAACAAATAAAAAGTTCTCGAATGAAAAAGATTAGTTTCGCAAGCGACATATTGCCAATGAAGGATATCCTTTACCGCCTCGCGCTACGCATCACGCTGAGCCGCGAGGAGGCAGAGGACATCGTGCAGGACACGCTCATACGTGTCTGGAACCGTCGCGACTCGTGGGACACCATCGAGAACATCGAGGCGTTCGCACTCACCGTCTGCCGCAACATGGCGCTCGACCGACTGCGACTGCACGAGAACCAGAACGCGTCGCTCGACGACACGCCCGTAGACAGCAACCCTACGGCGACGGCTAACCCGTACGAGCACACCGTGCAGCGCGAGAAAGTGCAGATTGTGCGACAGCTCATCGACGCTCTGCCCGAGAAGCAGCGTGCCTGCATGCAGCTGCGCGACATCGAGGGCAAGACATACAAGGAGATTGGCACCGTGCTCGGCATCACGGAGGAGCAGGTGAAGGTGAACATCTTCCGCGCCAGACAGACAATAAAACAGCAGTTCGAACGCTACGACAACTACGGACTTTGATTCTCAATTATTGCTGTCCGGTAAAACTGCAAAGAGCATAAATATCCTCCCCGAAGCCCAGTAAAAATGGACTTCGGGGTTTATTTTTGGTTCAACTGACATTTCGAGTGATACACAGCCTAAGCTTTTCTCACCGTTTGCGTCCGCCGTCCGATCGGATTCCGTCCGCCGTCCGATCAGATTCCGTTCGCCGTCCAATCGGATTCCGTTCGCCGTCCAATCGGATTCCGTTCGGGTGACGATGACTTTTCGTGAAGTTTTACTGCGAAAATATAAGAAACTATTGCTGTCCGGTAAAACTAATAATGTGGTCAAAGACTGGCTGCGCTCGGCTTTGCCGCTTGCCAGAGCAAGAAGTGCACCTACCATTCTGTTGGTGCTCATTTTGCTTTGTTGGTGCTCATTTTGCTTTGTTGGTGCACTTGAGACAAGTGCACCCCCTATCCCTAAAAGCGTTTTTGTTAAAGGGCGTTAAAAGTACAATTTCTCTGTAACCTTTTCTCCGTTCAATCGTCGTACATATAGAAACACCCAAGAACACCCCGAGAGATATAACAAGAGGTTCAACACCTCAACATCTCAACATAACAACACCTCAACATCTCAACATAACAACATCGTAAATATGGACTATAAATACATAAACCAACTCTTGGACCGCTACTGGAAGGGCGAGACATCGCTTGAGGAAGAGCAGATACTGCGCTCGTTCTTCAGCCAGATTTGCGTGCCGGAGGAACTCGCAAAGTATCGTCCGCTCTTCAATTACGAGCAGACCGAAACGAAGACCGACCACCTCGGCGACGACTTCGACGAGCGTATAATGTCCATGATTGACGAGCCGCAGGAGCAGAAGGTGAAGGCACAGCCGATACGCATCAGCCAACGCTTCGCACCACTCTTCAAGGCGGCAGCAATGGTAGCAATAGTGCTCACACTGACACAGGCTGCACAGCTCTCGTTCCAGAGCAACGATGCGAGCAACACGGCGATGCCGGAAGTCTACTCTACGCAGCCCGTGCCAGGAGTGTCGGTGGCGCTCAACGACTCGGCTCACCTCGACTCGGTGAAGAAGACAGACGCCGTGCCACAGCAGTTGGAACTGCACGACATCTCCATGCTCAAGTAAGACAAAAAAAGACAATTTCTATGCTTTCTCAATAAAATCATGTTTAGTTAAAACACCAAACGAGTTGAGGCTGTGAAGTCTCCGGCTCACCAAAAAAATTCATAACATACTAATGATTTGCTTGCCGCACGACCCTCAACGAGGCGTTGTGCGGCAAGTTGGTTTTTATGACCTTATGTCGCCAGACAATGGCGGCATGGCGCATATACAGACAATTTTAACACAGCCCTTCGCAACAAACGCCACAAAAAACGGCTCATTTTCAAAAGTTTTATCTAACTTTGCATGTTGCTTTTAAACATACTCTATATGGGTTTCAACACAATAGAAGCCTAAGATGCTATAACATTCAAAATACTATTGACTCTTATGCGAGCACAACTATTCACAGCATTGTTCGTTCTGCTGGCAGTGGCAACACCCACAAACGCACAGAAGCGAACCTTGGCCGAGGCAAGAAAGTGGCTGAAAACTTCTTTCTGGCTAACGACAACAAAACTACAGTCAGCCTACTGCGCATCAACAACAAAAGCGGACGCCATCTGCTGAAGAAGGCGCACGACGAAAAGCAGGCGGAAGCCTTCTACCTCTTCACCGACGAGCGTGAGAAACAGTTGCTCATCGTGTCTGGCGACGAGCGCATGCAGCGCATTCTCGGCTACACCGACCGACCGCTCGCTGGCAACGCTATACCCGACGGACTCGCCGACTTGCTCGACGGATACACGGCGCAGTACAACGCGCTGGGCAACGCTGCCAGCAGCGCCGCTACGGCGATGGCTATCGTGATGCGCTACCACCAGTGGCCCGACGTGGGCAGCGGCAGCAATAGTTCCGCTACGGAGCTACGGCGCGTCTGCTCACAGCGAGCGACTACGACGCCGCTACGTGGGACGGCATGATGCGCAAGGAGATTGACAACAACCGACCGGTTATCTACACCGGCGAATCGATACAAGGACGCGGAGCGCACGGCTTCGTGCTCGATGGCTACCGCGACAACCTCTTCCACTTCAACTTCGGATGGAACGGCAGCGGCAACGGCTTCTTCGCCATATCAGCCATAACATCGACCGACCGCAACTTCGAGTTCGCCAACAAGCAGCAGGCTGTGATAGGCATCACACCCGTGAAGGCTGAGAAAGCCGCACCGCTACAGCTCGACTGCGAGGGCAAATATGAGGGCTTCTACTCTACGCTCACTTCGCTGAAGGCGGGTGAAAAACAAAGCATGCACCTCTCGGCACTCTCGGCGCTCAGCACATGGCGAGGCAAGCTGCAGTGGAACCTCTGTAAAGCCGACGGATCGGTAGTGGAATCGTTGGGCAGCAAGCAGATTGGGTTGCACCAGTCTTGCCGACCTGAAACTGCCTGAGACGCTGCGATATATTGGCAGCGAGTGCTTCCGCAACTGCCCGACGCTCCGACAGACGCTATTACGGACGCCGCAGCCGACTACTGCACCACATTCCCTGTGAAGGTGGCAGGCAAGCAGTGGACAACGCTCCACTCACACAAGGCGCAGACCGTATACATCTACACGCTGAACGGCACACTGCTGCGCACAGCACAACTGCAGAAGGGCGCCAACAGCGTATGGACTGACGAGCCAAGCATAATCATCGCAAAATAAAACAACTTTAAAGATATAAGTATGAAGGATATTTGTTGCATAGGACACATCACGAAAGACAAGATCATCACCCCGCGTCAAACCGTATACATGGCTGGTGGCACGTCTTTTTACTTCTCTTATGCCATAAACCATCTGCCCGACAATGTTTCGTTCCAGCTTGTGACGAAACTCGGAGAGGGCGAGATGAAAGCTGTAGAGGACATGCGCAACGTGGGCATCGACGTGCTTACTTACCCAAGCAGCCACACAGTTTACTTCGAGAACAAGTACGGCGAGGACCAGAACGACCGCACTCAGCGTGTGCTCGAGCGTGCCGATCCGTTCACTATCGAGGAGATGAAGAACGTGGATGCACGCGTTTACCACCTCGGTACGCTACTCAACGACGACATCTCGCCGGAGCTTGTGAAGTATCTGTCTACGAAGGGCAAGATTTCTATCGACGCTCAGGGCTATCTGCGCGAGGTGCGCAATCAGGAGGTGTTCGCCATCGACTGGGCTGAGAAGCGCGAGATACTCGCTAACACCGACATTATCAAGGTGAACGAGCACGAGATGGAGGTGATTACCGGACTGCGCAACCCACGCATGGCTGCGCTCCGTTTGGCTGAATGGGGCGTTAAGGAGGTGTGCGTGACGCTCGGAAGCTATGGTTCTATCATCCTCGTCGACGGCGAGTTCCACGAGATTCCGGCTTATGAGCCAAAGGAGATTGTGGATGCTACGGGTTGTGGCGACACCTACTCGGCTGGCTATCTGTGGTGTCGTGCGCAGGGCATGGACGTAGAGGAGTCTGGACGCTTCGCCGCTGCCATGTGTACACGCAAACTGGAACACAGCGGTCCGTTCGAGGGCACAATAGACGATGTGCAGGCTGTACTTGCAACCACGCCGTGCTTCAATGAGTACGCGGAGTAAAAGCCCCTCCCAACCCTCCCCATCGGGGAGGGCTTAGTTCGCAGTTCTTCCTTGGCTCAGAAAGGCTTAGAAAATAAAAAGGCTCAGAAAGGCTTAGAAAGGCTTAAGAAGGCTCAGAAAATAAGATGGCTTAGAAAGGCTTAGAAAAACCCCAAAGGCTATAAAAGCAAAAAGGTCTGCCTCCCGCAAGGGAAGCAGACCTTTATTTATTTGGTCTTTATCGTAAAGTCTACGAATGACACAAGCTCTTGCGCTGAAGCGAAGAGCTTACGCTGTCAGACCCATACTTTCGTATGGATTAGAGCTGAGGACCAGCAGCAACGAGAGCCTTACCAGCCTCGTTGTTTGTGTACTTAGCGAAGTTCTTGATGAAGCGAGCAGCGAGGTCCTTAGCCTTCTCCTCCCACTGAGAAGCCTCAGCGTAAGTGTCGCGCGGATCAAGAATCTCAGTAGCTACACCAGGAAGCTCTGTCGGAACCTTGAAGTCGAACATCGGGATCTGCTTTGTAGGAGCCTTGTCGATGTCTCCGTTGAGGATAGCGTCGATGATACCACGTGTGTCGCGGATAGAGATACGCTTGCCTGTACCGTTCCAGCCAGTGTTTACGAGGTAAGCCTTAGCGTTGTTCTTCTCCATCTTCTTAACGAGCTCCTGAGCGTACTTTGTCGGGTGCAACTCGAGGAATGCCTGACCGAAGCAAGCTGAGAATGTCGGAGTCGGCTCTGTGATGCCGCGCTCTGTACCTGCCAACTTAGCTGTGAAGCCAGAGAGGAAGTAGTACTGAGTCTGCTCCGGAGTAAGGATAGAAACCGGAGGCAATACGCCGAATGCGTCAGCTGAGAGGAAGATAACCTGCTTAGCAGCTGGTGCAGAAGAACCCGGCTTGATGTTGTTGATGTGGTAGATCGGGTAAGAAACACGTGTGTTCTCTGTAACGCTCTTGTCAGCGAAGTCGATCTTGCCGTTAGCGTCAACTGTTACGTTCTCGAGGAGAGCGTTGCGGCGGATAGCATTGTAGATGTCCGGCTCTGACTCCTTGTCGAGGTTGATAACCTTAGCGTAGCAGCCACCCTCGAAGTTGAAGATGCCGTTGTCGTCCCATCCGTGCTCGTCGTCACCAATGAGGAGACGCTTCGGGTCTGTAGACAGAGTAGTCTTACCTGTACCAGAGAGACCGAAGAAGATAGCTGTGTTCTGACCGTTCTTGTCGCAGTTAGCTGAGCAGTGCATAGAAGCGATGCCCTTCAACGGGAGGTAGTAGTTCATCATAGAGAACATACCCTTCTTCATCTCACCGCCGTACCATGTGTTGATGATAACCTGCTCGCGGCTTGTTGTGTTGAATGCTACACAAGTCTCAGAGTGGAGGCCAAGCTCCTTGTAGTCAGCAACCTTTGCCTTAGAAGCGTTGTATACAACAAAGTCAGGCTCGAACTGCTCGAGCTCCTCTGCTGTCGGACGGATGAACATGTTTGTTACGAAGTGAGCCTGCCAAGCAACCTCAACGATGAAACGAACAGCCATACGTGTATCCTTGTTAGCACCGCAGAAACCGTCTACTACATAGAGGTTCTTGTTGCAGAGCTCTTCCTTAGCGATAGCCTTAACCTTGTGCCAAACTTCCTCAGACATCGGGTGGTTATCGTTCTTGTACTCCTCTGTTGTCCACCATACAGTGTCCTTAGAGTTCTCGTCCATCACGATGTACTTGTCCTTAGGAGAACGACCGGTGTAGATACCTGTCATAACGTTAACTGCACCAAGCTCTGTCTGCTGACCTACTTCGAAGCCCTCGAGACCTGCCTTTGTCTCCTCTTCGAACAACTGCTCGTAAGAAGGATTGTGAGCGATTACTGTAGAACCAGTAATGCCGTACTGTGTCAAATCTAACTTTGCCATTTTAGAAAAATAATTATTTATTAGATGTGAATTGAATTATCCTTTAATTTCCACCGCAAAGGTATTAAAAATCTTCTATAAACCCACGTTTCATACATACAAAATTTGCATCGCATTATCTTATTTTTGTTAAATAATCAGAAATTGCGGCGTACGCATGGCGTATTGCAATACGTAGTTTGCAAATTGTAGCCAAATGATGTTTAGCCTATTTGAATGTTATAAGACCTTCCATTTCATCAATGCACTGCTCTACCCTGTCGAAGTAGGGCATCACCTCTTCTTCGGTTGCATCATACATATCGTCGTAGTCGCCCGACTGTCTTAATTCGTACAGGCGCGAGAACAATCTACCGTAGGACTTGTCCAAGAGTCCTGCGGCTATGAACTTTTCGCCTATAAGATGAATGACCCCTGCATGGGTCTTGGCTGCGAAGCCTTTGTCCAATAGCAATGCCGATGCCATATGAAAAACGCTATAATAGAGCCGGTTGCCTGTAAGATTCCAATATCTCAGTTGGGATATTGCCTTCGCCTCTTCGAGACTTTTGTGTGATTTCTCTATTCTATAGGCAATCACGTTTCTTCGCATTTCGGTTTCTAACATAGCTCTACACCCTCCCTTTCCACATTCTCATAGAACGGGCTTCCTTTGCGCATAGCCCACTCTTTCATTGAGTAGATTATTGGATGAATCATCTGATTGATTCTCCAACCCAATTCCCATAGAGGATATGAGTATTCGTCGTGGTCGCCCTCCTCCACTCTATCCTTATTCAGAAGTACAAGAATGTCCCAATCCGAATCTGCCTTAGCTTCGTTTCTGGCTCTCGAGCCGAAAAGTATAACTCTGGCATCTTTCGGAATAATGGAGGTTATCGCCTGTTTGATAGAGCGAATCACAGCATCGTCCGTATGTTCCAATGGGAGTTTATTCATAACTTTGTGTTTATATCCATTGGCAAATATCGTATTAATAATCGAGAAATCAAAATAAAACGGATAGATATTTTCAAGTTCGGCGTAAAATCGTTAAAACATAGCTGATTCTATGAGATAATATTCGTAACTTTGCACTGAACTTCCCACATTATATATATTTAATACGCTACAGGTTGTATGCGATGTGGGCTGACAGTTTTAAAAAGGTCATATCAACAGCGAATAAAAATACGATATAACAATGACAATAGAACAGCAGATTATCAACGCTGCCCTGGCGGCAGTGAAAGAGCTTTACGGTCAGGAAGTGCCCGAAAAGATGGTGCAGCTTCAGAAGACCAAGAAGGAGTTTGAGGGCAACCTCACGCTCGTAGTGTTCCCGTTCCTTAAGATTTCGCGCAAGAAGCCCGACGAGACGGCGCGCGAGATCGGCGAGTACATCAAGCAGAACTGCGAGGCTATCGCCGACTTCAACGCTGTGGGCGGCTTCCTCAACCTCGTCATCGACAAGAAGGCGTGGCTCGCGCTGCTCAACGAGATGAACCAGAACGAGAAGTTCGGCGAGAAGCCCGTCACCGAGGCTTCGCCGCTCGTGATGATAGAGTATTCGTCGCCTAACACCAACAAGCCGCTCCACCTCGGACACGTGCGCAACAACCTCCTCGGATGGTCGCTGGCGCAGATCATGGAGGCCAACGGCAACCGCGTGGTGAAGACCAACATCGTGAACGACCGCGGTATTCATATCTGCAAGTCGATGCTGGCTTGGCTGAAGTTCGGCAACGGCGAGACTCCGGAGACTTCGGGCAAGAAGGGCGACCACCTCATCGGCGACTACTACGTGGCGTTCGACAAGCACTACCGCGCTGAGGTGGCTGAGCTGAAGGCTAAATACGTGGCTGAGGGCATGGACGAGGAGCAGGCTGAGAAGAAGGCGAAGGAAGAGTCGCCGCTCATCAAGGAGGCTCACGAGATGCTCGTGAAGTGGGAGCAGAACGACCCTGAGGTGCGCGCGCTCTGGAAGAAGATGAACGACTGGGTATACGCCGGATTCAACGAGACATACAAGGCGCTCGGCGTGGGCTTCGACAAGATCTACTACGAGTCGAACACCTACCTCGTGGGCAAGAAGAAGGTGGAAGAGGGACTGGCTAAGGGCCTGTTCTTCCGCAAGGACGACAACTCGGTATGGGCTGACCTCACCGACGAGGGTCTCGACCAGAAGTTGCTGCTGCGCAGCGACGGCACCAGCGTGTACATGACTCAGGACATCGGCACAGCCGAGATGCGCTTCAACGACTTCCCCATCGACAAGATGATCTACGTCGTGGGCAACGAGCAGAACTACCACTTCCAGGTGCTTTCTATCCTGCTCGACCGCCTCGGCTTCAAGTGGGGCAAGGAGCTCGTTCACTTCTCTTACGGTATGGTGGAGCTGCCTAACGGCAAGATGAAGAGCCGCGAGGGTACTGTCGTAGACGCCGACGACCTGATTGCAGCAATGGTGGCTGACGCCAAGCAGACAAGCGAGGAGCTGGGCAAGTTCAAGGACATGAGCGAGGAGGAGCGCAACGAGATTGCACGCATCGTGGGCCTCGGCGCACTGAAGTACTTCATCCTTAAGGTTGACGCTCGCAAGAACATGCTCTTCAACCCAGAGGAGTCTATCGACTTCAACGGCAACACCGGTCCGTTCATCCAGTACACATACGCTCGTATCCGCTCTATCCTGCGCAAGGCTCAGGCTGAGGGCATCAGCATCCCGGCTACTCTCGCCGACACAATGCCGCTCAACGAGAAGGAGATTGAGCTTATACAGAAGCTCAACGAGTTCGGTGCGGCTGTAGAGCAGGCTGGCAAGGACTACTCGCCGAGCGGCATCGCCAACTACTGCTATGAGCTGACAAAGGCGTTCAACCAGTTCTACCACGACTACTCTATCCTCGGTGCCGACACCGAAGAGGAGAAGGTGGTACGCCTCGTGCTCGCTCAGAACGTAGGCAAGACGCTGAAGAACGGCATGGCGCTGCTCGGCATCGAGGTGCCGGAGCGCATGTAATCGGAGCGTTTGATAATAAAAATGTGACGGACGGCGTTCGCCGCACACCGCATAAATCAAAACAAAGCCACGCTTTCCATCGGGAAGCGTGGCTTTTTCGTAGGAGGATGTAGCACAAAAATCCGTTGTTAAACATCCCAAGCAGAATTACCGCATAGAGAAAATGCCATTACCACATATATGTAACATCGTTACACCATAGATGTAATGCCGTTACCTGTTCGTGGTAACAACCATTTCTTAGGCATCAACCTAATTCGAGGTAAGAAAACATTCGTTAAGTTAACAACGGATTAAGCTCTTCGTCCGATTTATACACATTGACATAATACTTTGTTGCGCCTTCAACCTTGTTCCAGCGTGGGCGGAAACTTGTACCTGTGTAGAAGAGGTGGCGCAGCACGTTAGGCGAGCCAACGGCTGTCTTCTCGTAGTAGACCTTGAAGTCGTCCATAAGCACCTTCACGCCGTTCTCCTCGCGGAAGATGACGCGTGTGGCTTTCTTGCCCTGCTCGAAGCGCAGCGTGAACTCCTTCCACTCGCTTGTCATACCTTACACGTTGCAGAACTCCGCATAGATAGGATTCTTCGGGTCGGTAACGTCCTGTGTGGTGCAGCCCAAGCCTACATAACCCGGCGTGTTGTTGGCAAGACGCGCGCGGAACTACACGAAGTAGTATGCGTATAATCGGGATTCACGCACGAGTAGAAGATGTCGTTAGTCGGCATGCCCGTGCATGTGTTGATGTTGAAAGAGAGGTCAGGGTTGTTCTCCGAACCCGAAGTCATCTTCGAGAAGTCCTCGTTGAGGATGACAACCTGTTCGGCGTTCGCCTTTGCCGCAGGCTACACAGTCTGTGCGCTGGCGGTTTGCGTTGCTACTGCCGTCGGAGCGGCAAGCAGGACAGCAAGAACTGCTGTCAAACAATGTTTCTTGTTCATTGTTTTCTTTAGATTTGTTTATATTGTTGCTTTTCTGCCCATTATCTGACGGTGCAGACGGCGCGCCGGAATCCACGACGCCGCCCATCCTATCAGGATGACGGTGATGAACACTACGAGCACATCCACGTAGTGAACGCTCACGGGGTAGGCGTTGACGATGAACGTGCCCGAGCTGTCGCCCATCTTCACGAAGCCGAACGCCTGCTGCAGTCCGCAGAGCGCCAGTCCGAGACCGATGCCTATCAGCGCGCCCACAGCCGATATGATACGACCCTCGTAGAGGAAGATGCTCACTATCTGGCGGTCGTTGGCTCCGAGGTTGTGCAGCGTGTTGATGTCGTCCTTCTTGTCGATGATGAGCATCGAGAGCGAGGAGATGATGTTGAAGCACGCCACGATGAGTATGAACGTGAGGAACACGTACGCCAACACCTTCTCTATCTGCATGATGCGGAACGTGTCTTCCTGCTGCTCGAAGCGGTCGAGCACGCGGAACTTCTCGCCTGCCGCTGCCTTTATCTCCTGCTTCGCCTCAGCGAGGTCGGTGCCCGGCTTCAGGCGCAGCTGCAGCGAGGAGAGCATTCCGTCCTGGTCGAAGAGCTGTCGGGCGAAGTAGATGGACGTGATGATGCGGTCGCGGTCGTACTTGTTCTGGTTCACCGCGAACACAACGCCCGGCGAAAGCAGCGAGTCGACCACGAAGCCGTCTGTCGGCGTATCGAGGTCGGTGAGCTGTCCCTGACGCACGGGCGCGTAAATCTTAAGATAGTCTGCCCAGCGAGCGCCGAGCCCCATGTCCTGCGCCAGACGTATGCCCGGCACGCCGAAGTAGAGGTTGGCAACGCGCAGCGTGAAGTCGCCGTCGCCGTAGAGTATGTCGCCGATGCGCGTGAGCTGGTCGAAGTTCTCGTCGACGCCCATCACCGTCACCATGCGCTGGCGGTCGCCGTAGACGGCAATCGCCTGGTCCTCCACCACGTCGGTAGCCACGTCTACGAAGTCGAGATGGCGTATCTTGTCGAGCTCCGGCGCGTCGGCGTTGACGGTCTTTCCCTTCGCCGGCACCACTTCTATCTGCGGGTCGAAGTTGGTGAAGAGCGACGCCACGAGGTCGTGGAAGCCGTTGAACACGCTCAGCACTATCACCAGCGCCATCGTAGCCACCGCCACGCCCGTAACGGATATGAAACTGATGACGTTGATGGCGCCCACGCTCTTCTTCGAGAACATGTAGCGGCGCGCTACGTAGAATGAAAAGTTTCTCTTCATTATTATATGTGTTGTGATGGTGAGGTGGTGAGATGGTGAGAATAGTGTTGTGATGTTGAGGGGTTGAGATGGTGAGAATAGTGTTGTGATGGTGAGGTGGTGAGATGGTGAGAATAGTATTGTGATGTTGAGGGGTTGAGATGGTGAGAATAGTGTTGTGATGGTGAGGGGTTGAGATGGTGACATTAGTTTATAGCTAAATGACAAATCTCACCACATCACCACATCAACATCTCACCACCACATCATCTCACCACATCAACATCTCACCACCACATCATCTCACCACATCACCATCTCACCATCATATCTCAACATCTCACCACATCAACATCTCACCATCTTATTTTTTCAACAGTTCGTCAATACGTTCGATGTAGTCGAGCGAATCGTCAACGAAGAAACGCAGCTCGGGGATGATGCGCAGCTGGTTGCGTACGCGTGTTCCAAGCTCGTAGCGGATAGATTTCTCGTTGGCAGCCACGTTCTTCAGCAGCTCGTCCGACTTCTCCGACGGGAAGATGCTGAGATAGGCGGTGCAGATGCTGAGGTCGGGCGACACACGGCAGCGTGTAACGCTCACCATTACGCCGTGCATGGCGCGTGTCTGACTCTGGAAAATAAGGCTAAGCTCCTTCTGCAGGAGGCGTGCTATACGGTTTTGTCTTGTTTCTTGCATAGTTCTTTTTTGTATGTATTACGTTGTTTTTATATGTATTACGTTAATTATCCTACTTGTTTTCCGTTATTTATCCAATTTATGCAAAGTTACGGTAAATATAATAATGTACAAAAGTTTTTTAGTTTTTTTGTGGATTATAGGATGTAAAGAAAAGCGCCAGAACTCGAACAAGTTCTGGCGCCTTACTGTATGTCGAAAGCGTGCTTAGAGCACAATCTTCTTCACGAATGTCTGCTTGCCCTTTGTCAGACGCACGATGTACATGCCTGGTTTGAGGTTGGTGTTCGCTACAGCCTTGCCGTCGACGGTGTAGACGCTGATCTTGCCGTCGAAGTTCGGCGCGTCGATGTAGCCGTTGAGGAAGGTGATGGCTGGCATCTCCACGTTGTTGATGTCGCGGATGGCAGTCTCTGTGGGCTGCATCTCCTTGATAGGCACCTCAACCACGTTTTCAACGTACTTCGAGTTGCGGTCGATGACGAAGGCGATGAGCTTCAGGTTCTTGTAGTCCTGAATGTTTTTAGGCAGGTTCAGCTCCACGGTGTGGCTGAATGCGTCGCCACTGTTTATCTGCTTCGGGAACACGTCGCTGATGCCCTCGTTCACCTCGTAGCCCAAGCGAGCCACGTGCTGAAGGTCAAGTTCTACCTCTTTCCCCTTTTTCTCCCAACCGTAGTAGGACTTAACCGAACCGGCATAGGCGTTTCTCTGCTTGTAGCCCGTCACGTCGTTCTCTATCACGGCGAAAGCCAAGCCGTAGTTGGCGTTGGTCTGTTCGCGGTTGAACTTCATGACTGCCGTTGCACTCACCTTCGAATGGTTGTCGGCGGTGAAGTTGGCGATAGCGTCGATGCCGAGCACCGAGCCGCTGTTGATGAACTCCTTCACATAGAGTTCGTTTTTATCGGTAATGTCAAGATTGTTTGTACGGCGACGGTCGTAAGAACCTCTCGGGAATCCATTGCCTGCGCTGTATGTATATGACGGACACTCCAACTCGGTAGGTGTTCCGCTGTAGCAATGCTTTGCAATAGCCACGAACTGTCCTGGGAACTTTGTGTGGTTCTGCGAGATCTCCTCGATGCCGCGCACACACCACGGGCACTTGAGGCCTGTGTACTCCTCCATATACACACGCTTTACGTCCTGCACGTTGGCTGTGACGATGGTCGAAGTGTATGTATTGTTGCCGTCATAAGCGCATCTGCAGAGCGAGAGCTGGCGCATTGTCTGGAGTCTGTTTGGTGTTGTCTGTCCATCCACTACCGAAGTCGGTGAAGTTGCCGCCTTCGCAGTATTCGTCGGTCACACCTACGACGTTGATGTCGCTCGTAAACTCGTAGCCGATGTAGAACGGATCGCCGGTGATGGTATAGGCGTCGTCGAAGAGCACCGAGTTGAGTCCCTTGTTGCCCATATCCGCCATCTTCTCCGTAGCGTATGCGCCGTTGAGGTCTTCAGCTACGAACGCCTTCACGGTCTCAGCCTTGTCGGTGAGCGAGAAGCGCATGCCGGTCACCTTCAGACCCTTGTACATCTGTGCCACCTCTGCAGGTATGTATATGGCAGCCTTGCCATGACGAGTGCCGATGCTGCCGTACGGAAGGTCTACTGCCGCCTTTCCGGCGTAGCCCCAGTATGTGTATTTTGCGTTAGCCGCCGTCACAACGAGCAGCAGCATAAGTAGTAGTGTAGTGATTTTCTTCATATTATAGATGTTTATAGTTATTTCCTCAGGATGTATAATCTTTTCTATTATAGATGTTTAGAGCTTTTTCGAAGCGCAACAAAATTACTACTAATTTTAGAAAAAACGATGTTTTTTAGGCGTATTCTTTTGACATTTCGTAAAATTATCGTACTTTTGGAGGTACAGATGCAAATCTGAATAACTTGTACAACCTAAATTACTAAGATAACAGTTACTATGGAAAAGAAGATAACGCAAGAAAACTTTGAAGATACTTATGTTGACAGTATCGAGTTGGAGCGCATTGACAAGTTCGTGTGCGACGAGATGGCACGACAAATTCACCGCTACATAAAGGCTATGAAAGGCTCAAAGGCTATCATGCTCAAGTTTGAGGAGCAGCTGGCTACGCTCACCGTGCCAGAGAAGGAGAAGGCGATAGCACGCTACATCGACCTGAACCGCAAGGTTATTTCGGGTCTCGACTTCAAGGTGGTGCTCGCACGTGCCATGGCAAACTACTCTGACACGTTCGCCTACCTCGTTGAACTGGTGAACAACAAGCGCAAGATGGTGTTCTATCTGAACCGCATCCGCGAGAAGTATGAGCAGTATCATGAGGTGTACGAGGAGAACGGCAAGTTCGGCATCAAGGACCATCAGGGCAACGTGCTCGTGCCGGCTCACTACGACTTCCTCCGCACGCCGTATGTATATGTCGACGACTTGCGTTCGCTGCCTGTCATCGCCCAGCGCGACGGCAAGATGGGCCTCGTGATGCCCGACGGCAAGGAGACCGTTGTGCTCGACTTCATCTACGACGACATCGAACTGCGCGACGAACCGCCCTATTTCGAAGCGTACGCAGGAGAAGGAAAAACATTGTTTGACCTGTAGTAAGTTGAGAGTTTAGAGTTGAAAGTTGAGAGTTAGTTTAATTGAGAGTTGAGAATTGAGAGTTGAGAGTTATGATTACCTTTAAAACTTTAAGAGGACGCTTTATATAGTGCATGAACTATAATGCATATCATAACTCTCAACTCTCAATTCTCAACTCTCAACTAAACCAACTCTCAATTAAACCAACTCTCAACTGAGTAAACAGAATATTTATGGACCAACTTTATATGCGCCGCTGCCTCCAGCTCGCTGCCAACGGACGCCAGAACGCCAAGCCCAACCCTATGGTGGGCGCCGTGATTGTTGCAGCCGACGGACGCATCATCGGCGAGGGATACCATGTGCGCTGCGGCGAAGGACACGCTGAGGTGAACGCCTTCGCTTCGGTGCGACCCGAGGACGAAGCGCTGCTCGCCAGCGCCACGATATACGTCAGCCTGGAGCCATGCTCCCACTATGGCAAGACGCCGCCCTGCGCCGACCTTATTATAAAGAAAGGTGTGCGCCGCTGCGTCGTGGGCTGCGTCGACCCGTTCGCTGCCGTGCAGGGTCGTGGCATACAGAAGTTGCGCAACGCCGGCATAGAGGTGACGGTGGGTGTGCTCGAAGAGGAGTGTCGCGAGCTGAACCGCCGCTTCATCACGTTCAACGAGAAGCGACGCCCGTACATCATACTGAAGTGGGCACAGACCGCCAACGCGTTCCTCGACGACAACGGCAAGGCATGTGCCATATCCACGCCGTTCACGAAGATGCTCGTTCACAAGCTGCGCGCCGAGAACGATGCCATTCTCGTGGGTCGCATCACCGATGAACGCGAACAACCGCGACTCGACGTGCGCCACTGGGCGGGCAAGTCGCCGCGCCGCATCGTCATCGACCACAACCGACCGGCGTTCGAGGGCTTGGACTTCTCGAAGCCTGTCATTCCGCAACTGCTCGAATGGCTGCATCAGGAGAAGTGCCAGTCGCTCATCGTGGAGGGCGGAGCATGCACGCTGCGCTCGTTCATCGAGGCTGACGCATGGGACGAGATACGCGTAGAGACGGCACCGTTCTGCGTGAGCGGCGGCACAGCGGCTCCCACTCTGCCTGACGACGTACGCCTTGTGCGCCACGAGGTGTACGACCATAACATTATTGCCACATATCACCGCCGATGAACAAAGAACTCCCTATAGTGCTGCACAACCTCGCCGTTGGCTATTCAAAAAAGGGGGTGCACTTGTCTCAAGTGCACCAACAAAGCAATGAAACCCAACGGTTGGTGCAGTTGAGACAACTGCACCCCCAATATATGCGCTGCGTAGCCTCCGACCTCAACGCCACGGCATGCCCAGGATCGCTCACTTGCCTCATAGGCCACAACGGCACGGGCAAGTCGACGCTGCTGCGCACCATTGCGCACTTACAGCCGGCGCTCGACGGCAGCGTGTTCATCGGTCCCGACGACATAACTATGCTTCGCCCGAGCCGCCTCTCACGCATTATTTCGATTGTGCTCACCTCGCGCCCCGACGCTCGCAACATGACTGTCGAGGAACTTGTTGCGCTCGGACGTACGCCCTACACCGGCTTCTGGGGGCGCCTCTCCAGCAACGACCGCCTCATCGTGCGCCAATCGATAGAGAGCGTAGGCATTGCGCCGATAGCTGAGCGCCGCGTGTGCAGCCTCAGCGACGGCGAGATGCAGAAGGTGATGATAGCAAAGTCGCTCGCGCAGCAGACGCCGGTGATTCTGCTCGACGAGCCTACCGCCTTCCTCGACTTCCCTGGCAAGATTGACTTGATGTTGCTGTTGCAACGTCTTGCCCACGAGGAACGCAAAACGATTCTTCTTTCCACTCACGACCTTGAAACCGCCCTGCAGACTGCCGACCGTCTGTGGCTTCTCGCCGACGGCGCATTGCATGACGGCACGCCGCACGAACTCGCCGATCAAGGCTTCATTGACAGTTATATAGGCAGAAAGAATGTAAAGTTCGATAAGGAAACGCTCAGCATACAGATTCATTAGGAGGCATATTAAGGGGGTGCAGTTGTCTCCGCTCGGCTTTGCCGCTTGCCAGAGCAAGAACTGCACCAACAAAGCCGAGCGGAGACAAGTGCACCCCCTATTTTACTTTTTTACTCTTTTACTCTTTTACTTTTCTAAGCCGTGTGCTGGCGTGTGCCCATACGAGCCTCAACCACATTCACCACATAGTCGCCGAGCTTCTCGCACTCCGACACGATATCCATGTACATTGTGCCGATAGCATAAGTGTACTTGTGGTCGTTGATGTCGTTGATGTTCTGCGAGCGCAGCTGGTTGCGATAGTTGTTTATCTCGTTCTCCACGTTGAAAGAGCGGTTGATGTCGAGCGAGTCGCGGCGTCCGGTGAGCATCACGTTCATCTGTGTGAGTGCGTCGTCGGTGAGCTCCAGCATCTGGTGCAGGTGCTCGTACTGCTTCTCGGTGAAGTCTTCCTTGCCCTTTAACTTGCGACTGAGCGTGCGTGCCACGTTGTAGCAAGAGTCGCCGATCGACTCAATCTCCGAAATCTCGCGGAGCATAGCGCGAATCTTCGCCTTGGTATCGTCCGAAAGGTGAGCGTCACTGACGTTGTTCAGATAGTTGGCAATCTCAATCTCCATGTTGTCCGAGATGCACTCGTACTTCTCGATACGCGTATAGAGCTTGTTGAACTTCGCCTCGTCCTTCACGCCGAGCAGTTCGCGTACCATGCCGAACATACGCTGTATGCGCTCTGCGAACGACTGAATCTCCTTCTGTGCCTCGAGCACCGAGAGCTCCGGCGTCTTCATGATTGAAGTGCCACCGATGTAACGCAGACGGAATTCGTCCTCGTCCTTGCGGTTAGACGGTTTGATAACGTAGCATACGAAGCGCTCCATCTGCGGGATGAGCCAGATGAGGATAGACGTATTGCATACGTTGAACGTGGTGTGGAACGCTGCGAGCACTACCGAGAGGCGTGCTGCGTCGATGTGGTCGGCATGCGGGTTGACGCCCACGAAGCCGCACACCATGTCGATGAACGGATAGAAACCGCAGAGCACCCATATCACACCGAACACGTTGAACGTGAGGTGGGCGAAGGCTGCACGACGCGCCTGTGTGTTGGCACCCATCGCTGCGATGTTAGAGGTGATGGTGGTGCCGATGTTCTCGCCCAATACCAGTGCGATACCCATGTAGATAGGCAGCACGCCCGACGAGCAGAGCACCATGGTGATTGCCATGAGGGCTGCCGACGACTGCATGCAGAACGTCAGCACAGTGCCGATGCCGAGGAACGAGAATATGGTGAGATAGCTCTCCTTGTCGAAGGAAGCGAAGAAGTCGATGACAGTCTGGTTGTGGCTGAGGTCCATCTCCTTACCCGTTGCGCCGAGCGTAGAGATAGCGAAGAACATGAATGCCACGCCGAAGAGGAAGTCGCCGATGTAGCGGTGGCGCTTGCTGTAGATGAGTAGCAGGGCGATGAAGAACGCAGGGAACACGAGGTTCGCCATGTTGAACGAGAAGCCGAGCGTCATAATCCACGCCGTGAACGTAGTGCCGATGTTGGCACCCATGATGACGGAGATGGCTTGAGCAAGGGTTAGCAGTCCGGCGTTGACAAACGAAACGGTCATCACCGTGGTAGCCGTAGACGACTGTACCGAGGCTGTTACAAACATACCGGTCAGCAGTCCGGTAAAGCGGTTGGTGGTCATTGCGCCGAGAATATGGCGGAGCTGTGAGCCTGCCATCTTCTGCAGAGCCTCGCTCATCACCTTCATACCGTAGATGAGGAGGGCCAATGAACCGATGATCTTAAAAATAATCCAAATCGACATATTTTTTTAATATAATTTATGTGGCGTTTATGCGCGTTGTGTCGAAAAAAGAAAGTACCTTTGTTATTGGCAAGTTACTTAGTAAGTAGTTGAAAGCCTCTTTTGATAGATTTCAGTATAAAACCTTTAAAGCTTTAGCCAAATGAAACAGTTGATACAAATCCGTTGCAAAAATAATAAAAAAACTTTAAAAGTGGAAACAGGGAGCACACTTTCTGATATTTTTTCTCAGCTTGATGTAAAGATGCCTTATCCGCCGGTGAGCGCCAAGGTGAATAACAAGGTTGAGGGACTCCACTACCGTGTCTACAATCCGAAGGATATTGAGTATCTTGACGTAACGTCGGCGTCGGGCTCGCGTGCTTATACTCGCACGCTCTTCTTCGTGCTCTGCAAGGCTGTTCACAAACTGTTTCCCGAGAGCAACGTCGTCATCGACATACCGGTGAGCAACGGCTACTACTGCGACCTGCGCCTCGGACGCCCCGTGACGGAGGCTGACGTCGACCTTATCCGCAGCGAGATGCAGAGCCTGGTAGACCGCCATCTGCGCATACGCCGCCACCAGGTGCCCACCGACGAGGCGATACGCATCTTCGAGGACCTCGGCTACAAGTCGAAGGCAATGCTGCTGCGCACTACCGGCAAGCTCTATACTACATATTATGATATAGAGGGCTTCATCGACTACTTCTACGGCACGATGCTTGTCAACACGGCGCAGCTCACGCTCTTCGGACTCGAGAAGTACTACGACGGACTGCTGCTGCGCATCCCGTCGCGTCAGGACCCGACGCAGCTCGGCGCACTGGTGCGCCAGGACAAGATGTTCGACATCTTCCAGGAGCACCACCGCTGGCAGAACCTGCTGGGCTTGTCTACCGTCGGAACGTTCAACGAGGCGGTGAGCCAGGGCCACACCACCGATATTATCAATGTGTCGGAGGCGCTGCAGGAGAAGAAGATTGCGAAGATTGCGGAAGACATCGCTCGCGAGTCGCGTGTGAAGATGGTGCTCATCGCTGGTCCGTCGTCGTCGGGCAAGACCACGACGTGCAAGCGCCTCTCCATTCAGCTGCTCTGCAACGGCATACACCCCGTGCCCATCTCGCTCGACGACTACTTCGTCGACCGCGAGAAGACGCCGCTCGACGCTCAGGGCGACTACGACTACGAGTCGCTCTATGCGCTCAATCTCGAACTGTTCAACAAGCAGCTCTTGCAGCTCTTCGCCGGCGAGGAGGTGGAGCTGCCGCGCTACAACTTCCAGACTGGCCGCAGCGAGATGAGCGGCAAGCGTATGCGCATGGAGCCTAACGACGTGCTCGTGGTGGAGGGCATACATGCGCTCAACCCCGAACTGACGGCGCAGGTAGACGAGCAACTGAAGTATCGTGTGTATGCCTCGGCGCTCACCACTATCCTCCTCGACGAGCACAACTACATCCCTACTACCGACAACCGACTGCTGCGTCGCATCGTGCGCGACTTCAAGTATCGTGGCTGCTCGGCTCGCGACACCATCCGCCGCTGGCCCAGCGTGCGTGCCGGCGAGAACAAGTGGATATTCCCTTATCAGGAGAACGCCGACACGATGTTCAACACGGCGATGATATACGAATTAGCTGCCATAAAGACGCAGGCTGAGCCGCTACTCGAGCAGGTGCCCGAGAACTGCGACGAGTATGCCGAGGCGTATCGCTTACGTAAGTTCCTCAGCTACTTCAACGCCATCGACCACACCGTCCTACCGCCGACATCGCTCTTGAGAGAGTTCCTCGGAGGCAGCTCGTTCACGTATTAAGCCCCTACCCACCCTCCCCGTCGGGGAGGGAGCGCAGGCTTAGTTCCTCGGCTTAGAAAGGCTTAAAGAGGCTTAGAAAGGCCTATCAACAAACAAACAAGCAATCAAACAAATAACAACAATAAAAAGCCAAAAAACAAATGAAAAAAATCTTTTTATCTCTTCTTGTGTGCATCATGGCGCTCACTGCCTCTGCACAAGTGGCTCGTCCGAAACTCGTTGTCGGTCTTGTTATCGACCAGATGCGTTGGGACTACATGTATTATTACTACGACAAGTACGGCGAAGGCGGTATGAAGCGCCTCATGGCTGAAGGCTTCTCGTGCGACAACCAGATGCTCAACTATGTGCCTACCATCACCGGCGTAGGACACTCCTCTATCTACACCGGCGCCGTACCTGCTGCCAACGGCATCTCTGGCAACGACTTCTATCTCGACGGCAAGCGTGTCTACTGCACCGACGACCCTGACGTGAAGGGCGTGGGCACCGACTCCAAGGCTGGCTGCATGTCGCCGAAGAACATGCTCGGCACTACCATCGGCGATATGCTGCGCTGCGCTACCGACTTCCGCTCTAAGGTTATCGGCATCGCTCTGAAGGACCGCGCTGCCATCCTTCCTGCCGGACACGCTGCCAACGCTGCCTACTGGTACGACAAGTCGGTGGCTGGCTTCATCACCAGTTCTTACTACATGGACGCTCTGCCCGACTGGGTGAAGAAGTTCAACCGCGCTTCTGGCATGAAGAAGGGCTACGACCCGAAGTCGGGATCCGACGGCGTTACGCTCACGTTCAACATGGCGGAGGCTGCACTGAAGAACGAGCAGCTGGGCAAGGGCGAAACGCCCGACATGCTCTGCATCAGTATCTCGTCTACCGACGCCATAAGCCACAAGACGGGCACATGGTTCTCGCCGGGCAAGGAGAACGAGGAGGTGTTCCTCACGCTCGACCGCGACATGAAGAAGTTCTTTGAGGCGCTCGACGCTCAGGTGGGCAAGGGCAACTATCTGTTGTTCCTCACTGCCGACCACGGTGGCAGCCACAACCCGAACACGCTGAAGGAGCACAAGCTACCTGGTGGCAGTTGCAACTTTGGTCAGAAGATGCGCGACCTCAACGAGAAACTGAAGGCTGAGTTCGGTCTCGACATCAAGTATGCTAAGGATATCATCGGCGAGAGTCTCTACCTCGACCACGACTTGCTGGCGCAGAACAAGCTCTGCCTTGAGAAGGTGAAGGCGGCTGCTATCCGCATCCTGAAGGCTGACCCCGACCTGCAGTGGGTCATCGACTACGAGAAGGCGGCTTGCGCTTCTGCTCCGCAGTGGGTTCGCGAGCGTGTTGTCAACGGCTATTATCGTGGTCGCTCGGGCGACATCATCCTCATGCCGCGCATCAACTACTTCGAGTGGCCGGTGGGCAAGGACTTCTACGGTTCGTCGCACGGCACATGGACTCCGGCTGACACTCACATCCCACTCGTCTTCATGGGCTGGAACATCAAGCCGGGTCACACCAACCGCCAGACTCACATGGACGACACAGCGCCTACAGTCTGCTCGCTGCTGCACATCCAGATGCCCGACGCTTGCACCGGCAACCCCATCGTAGAGGTTACTGACAAGTAAGCCGTTCTATTAACTCCTTAGCTCTGTCTGCCATAAACAAAGGCATATTGACAAACGTATCGTCTTTCTTCATGTTCAGCATGGAGAAGCGCAGACGGAGCTTTGGAGAATATTTCTTGTTGTATTCAACAAGACTTTTTCCTGTAACACTTGTTCCCGACTTCACTTCTATTGGAATAATATCCAAACCTTCTTGTATTATGAATTCCACTTCTGCCTTATTTCCAGAAGCCCAATAACGCGAACATTTCACCCCACTTGCTGTAAGACTTTGCAGAACATAATTTTCGGCAAGTGCGCCTTTGAACTCTTTAAATGCAGGATTGTCGTTAAAATACGCTTCCGGACTTACCTCTGACAACACTCGCAGCAATCCGACGTCAAGACAGTATATCTTGAATATGCTCAAGTCTTCATACGACTTGAGAGGCACCTGAGGAGTCTGACAAAGACTAACCTTATATATTAGTCCGGCATTCTGCAACCAAACCAATGCATCTTCATATTCTCTTGCCCTTGCTCCTGGACGCACCAATTGATATATGAATTTTCTATTCTCCTTGGCGAGCTGTGAAGGCAATGAATTCCAAAGATGAGATATACGGTTAGCAAGTTGCGGAGTGGCATGCTTCACAAAATCAAGAGTATAGTCTTGCAGAATATTTTGCAGCTTTGTTTCCACACCTTTCATATCCACTTCTATCATCTTCATTGCAGCCTCGGGCATACCTCTCGAGATGCGGTATGCTGTAAACGCCTGGGATAGTCGGTCGAAGAAAACCTGCGGAAGTGGCTCTATACTATCTATAGATTTATAGTATCTATACAGACCACTATCCTTTTGCTCTAAAAATTCGGAGAAAGTGACCGGATACATATTTATATGATCCACTTTTCCGACAGGAAAAGAAAATCCTTCATGTCCAAACGCCAGACCTAAAAGTGATCCGGCACATGCAATAGCATACTCCGGTGTTTTCTCACAGAAATACTTCATTGAACTTATCGCCTCTGGGCAGTCTTGTATCTCGTCAAGTACCAGCAATGTCTTTTCCGGTAGTATAGGTTCATCTGTCAAGTAAGACAGTTGCTCAATGATTTGGGTTGGATTTTTCGTCGTGCGGAAGATGTCGTACACACCCGCTTCTTCATCAAGACTGAAATAAACGCAATGCTCAAAACATTCTCTACCGAATCGTTTCAGTACAGACGTCTTGCCTACTTGTCTGGCTCCAAGCATCATCAACGGCTTTCTATCCTTCTGCTCTTTCCAATGCTTCAGATCGTTAATTATCGTTCTATTAAACATACAAATCTATTTAATGTGTCGAAAATGTGATGTTTTACACATTTTTGATACTTGTTTTGTGCAAAAATACACATTTTCCACCTTTGAGGCAAATTTCACAAGCAATTTCTTTGTTATTATTATTGTCTCATAAGAATCAAGTACGCGAAAAAATCCTCCATATCTACCAGGATTGCTGTAACTGTCACGGTATGAGCACAAAAAGGGCTGGAAGATAGGTGTCGGAAGTGTAATATCTTCCAGCCTATCTTCCAGCCTTTTCTTTTATCCTCCCACAGATGAGTGATTATCGCTTAGCGTATGCTTCCAAACCTGCGTTGAGGAAGTCCATGTACTCAGAGATGTTCTCGTCGTACGAGCGGCTGCCGGTGAGCGGCATGCCCTCGTTGTCTACGAGGATGTACATCGGCTGAGTGTTAGAACCGAACTTGTAGCGCTGCAGATAGCTCCACTTGTCGCCTACGGTGCGCAGCGTGCGCTTCGATCCGTCGGTGTCCGTCACCTCCATCTGCTCAGGCAGCGGAGTCTTGTCGTCTACGAAGAGCGAGATGAGCACATACTTCTGGTTGAGCAGGTCAGCCACCTTAGCGTCTGTCCATACAGCAGCCTCCATCTTGCGGCAGTTCACGCAGCCGAAACCGGTGAAGTCTACCATTACCGGCTTGCCCTCCAGACGTGCGGCAGCCATACCTGCCTCGTAGTCGGTGAAGCGCGGGTGCACCTCGTTCTTATAGAGGTTGAAGTCCTGTGTGTTCATTGGCGGTGCGAACGCAGAGACAGCCTTCAGCGGAGCGCCCCACAAGCCAGGAATCATATAGAATGCGAATGCGAGCGAAGCCAGTGCGAGGAAGAACTGCGGCACGTTGGTGCGGCGTCCCTCGTCGTCGTGCGGGAAGTTGAAGAGTCCGAGCAGGTAGAGACCGAGCAGCGAGAAGAGCGCTATCCAGAGAGCGAGGAATGTCTCGCGGTCGAGGATGTGCCAGCCGTATGCGAGGTCGGCTACAGAGAGGAACTTCAGTGCGAATGCCAGCTCCACGAAGCCGAGCGTCACCTTCAGCACGTTCATCCAGCCACCCGACTTAGGTGCCGACTTGAGCAGTGTGGGGAACATGGCGAACAGAGCGAACGGCACAGCCAGTGCGATGGCGAAGCCGAGCATACCGATTGTCGGAGCCACGATGCTGCCCTCCGAGGCTACTGCCACGAGCAGGAAGCCGATGATCGGACCGGTGCAAGAGAAGCTCACGAGCGAGAGTGTGAACGCCATGAGGAAGATGCTGAGCAAGCCGCTTGTCTCCTCCGACTTCTGGTCCATCTTGTTGCTCCACGACGACGGCAGCGTAATCTCGAACGCTCCGAAGAACGAAGCGGCGAACACTACGAGCATCAGGCAGAACGCTATGTTGAAGACGGCGTTGGTAGAGAGCGCGTTGAGCGCACTCGCGCCGAAGAGCATCGACACTACGAGTCCGAGCGCCACGTAGATCACTACGATTGAGACGCCGTAGATGACTGCCTCGCGGATAGCCTTCTTGCGACTCTTGTTGCGCTTCAGGAAGAAGCTCACGGTCATCGGGATGATAGGCCATACGCACGGTGTGAAGAGCGCAACGAGTCCGCCCACGATACCTGCGAGGAATATGTAGAAGAGCGAGTTGCTCACCGGCTGGTCGTAGTCGTTGAGCTGGTCGATAACCGGTGTCCAGAGCTTCTTCACCTCTGCGCTGTCGAGTGCTGCGGGGGCTGCTGCGGCTGCGCTGTCTGTGGCTGCCACGGCTGCTGTGTCGGCGATAGCGGCTGCCTCTTCCGTTGCCTCCTCTTCCTTAGCTGCCTCGCCGTCTACGGCTGGCGACTTGCCCTGCTTGTGCAGCTCCACCTGCGTTGGCGGCATACACATCTCTTCGTTGCACGCACCGAACTCGAGGTAGCACTTTATGGTGTAATTGGGCTTGGTGAACTTCACCTTCTGCACGAACTGTACAGAGTGCTCGAAGTAGCGCAGCTTCATGCCGAACATCGGGTCCATCTCCGATATCTCCTTGCCGCGCGGTGTGAGCTTGCCTACCAGCTCTACGCCGTCTTTCTTGTCTACATGGAACGACGCCTCGATGGGGCCGTCGCTGCCGAGATTGGTGGAATAGACATGCCATCCCTTCTGAATCTTTCCGCTGAAGACAATCTCGCCCTCTGCGGTGCTGCCCGTCTTGAGTTGCGCTGTGAACTTCACGGGGTCTTGCATCTGTGCGTTGCAGAACATTGCAACGAGCATCAGAAGCATCAGTGTCATCGCTTTCTTCATAAAATTAGTGATTCTGAATGTTGTTGAATTAATTGTACTCCCACCGGGAATCGAACCCGGATCAAAGGTTTAGGAAACCTCCGTTCTATCCATTGAACTATAGGAGCAACATGCGGGTTTTGCAGGAGGCTGTCCTGCGAAACTTTAACACCTTATAATATATTGCACAATATAGGCTCGCAAATTTATTGATTTTTTCTGAATATAAGAAATAAAACACCTTTCTTTTATGTTTTATTATTAGTTGCCCACTCGTACAGCTTCTTGTAGAACGGGTGAACGGTCATTGTGGCAGCCGAACCGAGTATGATGAGCTTCATTCTTGCGCGTGTCATGGCTACGTTCATGCGCCTGAGGTCGCGCAGGAAGCCTATCTCGCCGCCGTCGTTGTTGCGCACGAGCGAGATGATGATGATGTCGCGCTCCTGTCCCTGGAAACCGTCGACGGTGTTCACGCTGATGGCGCGGCGGTAGGGTCTGAAGAACTCGCTCTGGCGTATCATCTTGCCGAGCAGCTGCACCTGTGCGCGGTATGGCGATATGATGCCCACGTCGATGTGCTCGTCGAGGATGCGCTGCTTGCCCACCTTCACGAAGTATTGCTGCAGTGTCTGCAGCGTCAGCTCTGCCTCGGTGCGGTTGATGCGTCCGAAGTTCTCGCCCACGAACTCCTCCTTGCCGTCTGCCTCCGACGTGTCCACCCACATCATCGGGCGGTCGTAGTCGAGTATGCTGCGGTGTTCTATGCCGGGCGCGGTCTGCACCTCGCCGCCGTAGAACCAGTCGCTCGAGAAGCGCATTATCTGCTCGTTCATGCGATACTGCACCTTCAGCAGCGTCACCACCTCGGGCTTCGCCTTCACGATGCGCTCCATGAGCGTGGTGCCGAGTCCGCCCTTCAGTGCCATGATGCTCTTCACGGTTGGAGGCAACTGGCAGTGGTCGCCGGCGAAGATGACGCGTCCGGCGCGGCGTATGGCTATCCAGCAGGCTGCTTCGAGCGCCTGTGCCGCCTCGTCGATGAAGAGCGTCGAGAACTTCTCGCCTTCCAACACGCGGTTGGCGGCGCCGGTGAGGGTGCATGCCACGACGCGCGCTTCGCCGAACAGCGAGGCGCGTATGCGCAGCTCTATCTCCGTGGCGCGACTCTTCAGGCGGTCCATCTTCTGATGCCATGCGTCCGAGCGGCGTCGCTCGCCGCGCAGTTCTCTGATGGCTTTGCGTATGCTCCAGAGCTGTGGATAGTCGGGGTGCGCCTCGAAGCGTCGCTCGTAGCTGAACGAGAGCATCTTGTCGTTGACGCGTGTGGGGTTGCCTATGCGCAGCACGTTCACGCCGCGGTCTACGAGCTTCTCCGCAATCCAGTCGACAGCCATGTTGCTCTGCGCGCATACCATCACCTGACTCTCTCTGCGCAGCGTCTCGTAGATGGCTTCCACGAGTGTCGTGGTCTTGCCCGTTCCCGGCGGTCCGTGCACCACGGCTACGTCCTTGGCGCGCAGCACCTCGTTCACGGCTTGCTCCTGCGAGGCGTTGAGCCAGGGCAGACGCATGGGTTCGAACGTGAGTTTCTGTGCCGGCGCCTTGGTGTAGAAGATGTCGCGCAGGGCGGCGAGGCGCCCCGTCTTGGCGCTTATCACGCGGTCGAGGGCGTCGAACATGAGGCGATAGCTTGTCTCGTCGAAGAAGAGCTGCAGTCCGATGGCTTCCGAGCGCTGCAGGTCGGCGATGCGTCCGCTGTTGGGCAGTGCCACGACGATGCGGTCGTGGTCGGCGTAGCTCACGGTGGCTGTGAACGACATATACTGTATGCGCTCACGGTGTGTCTTCTCGTCGCGTCGCACGGTGAAGAAGCAGACGGGTCGTCCCGGCTCGAAGTTGTGCTCTATGTCCGAGTCCTTGGTGCGCGTCACCTCCACCACCGCCTGGTTGAGCGAGTTGTAGTAGCAGTTGCCGATGGTCACGGGGAACCAGGCGTCGCCGCGCCTCACTTTGCGCTCCACGCCCATCGTCTCGGTCTGCTTTCTAAACTCCTCCTTCTCGTGGTTGTATTCTATCTCGAGAAGCATTCGCTGCTGCTGTAATGTCGTCATATCATTATTCTTTATATTCTCCCACGGATTGCACTGCTGATATTTTTTTTAACAACGGATTTATCGGATTAAACGGATTCCTGCTGCTTGGGAATTTTAACAACGGATTTAACGGATTAATCGGATTACTGCTGCTACTTTTTTAACAACGGATTTAACGGATACTATTTCCAGGGGGTGCACTTGTCTCCGCTCGGCTTTGCCGCTTGCCAGAGCAAGAAGTGCACCAACCAAGAAGTGCACCAACCAAGCAAGAAGACGGATTAACCGGATTTATCGCTGCTATTTTTTTAACAACGGATTTAACGGATTTACTGCTGATATTTTTTTTAACAACGGATTTAACGGATTAAACGGATTTTTTTTGCGCAGCCAACAAGATTTTTTTAACAACGGATTAAACGGATTAATTGGATTTTTACGCACCCATCGAATCCGTTTAATCCGTTCAATCCGTTGTTAACTTAACGCAGCCAACGAATCCGTTTAATCCGTTTAATCCGTTGTTAAATCAACGCACCCATCAACGCAGCCAACGAATCCGTTTAATCCGTTTAATCCGTTGTTAAATCAACGCACCCATCAACGCAGCCAACGAATCCGTTCAATCCGTTTAATCCGTTGTTAAACTTCACAAGCAGGCAATCCGTTTTTGCTCGGTTGGTGCACTTCTTGCTCTGGCAAGCGGCAAAGCCGAGCGGAGACAAGTGCACCCCCTTGAAGACACCCAAACAATCTGTGTAGATCCGTGAAATCTGTGGGAGAACATCCCCCAGCAGAAGGTTCTGTGAATTCCGCGTATTCTGTGGGAGACCCTTGACAGGAGCTGTTGCGGAGGCAAGGATACCTCCGCTACGAGCGAGTTATTCGAAGTAGTAGAGGAAGGTGGCTATGCCGGTGAGCGCCTTCTTCGGCGAGTCCTTGATCTCGATAGCGAACTTGATCTGCACCTTTGCGATGCCGCGCAGGTTCTCGATGGCGTAGAGGTCGGCAACGAGGCGCACCGACTCACCCGACTTCACCGGCTGACCGAACTTCATCTTGTCCATGCCGTAGTTCACGAGCATCTTCACGTTGTTCACCTTGATGACCTGCTCCCAGAGATAGGGCAGCATCGACAGCGTGAGGTATCCGTGAGCGATGGTTGTCTTGTACGGACTCTCCACGGCGGCACGCTCCGTGTCCACGTGAATCCACTGGTGGTCGAGCGTAGCGTCAGCGAACAGATTGATGCGCTCCTGCGAGAGCTCTACATAGTCAGACACACCGAGGTTCTTGCCGAGATATGCGGCAAACTCGTCATAGTTGTTAATTGTTACCATTTCTATATTCTATATATGTTTATGTTATGATTCCAATTCAAAATTCAAAATTGAACAACTCCTCATCGGCGAAGCCGACAATTCAAAATTCAAAATTCAACATTCAAAATTCAAAATTGAACAACTCCTCATCGGCGAAGCCGACAATTCAAAATTCAAAATTCAAAATTCAAAATTCATTTAGTCTCCGTCCGGCGCGTACATGTAGTCGTGCAGCGGGTCGGGGTATTCGAATATCTCGCCCTCGCGGAAGAAGCGTTTCATCTCCACCTCTGCCGTCTCTACCGAGTCGGAAGCGTGAATGATGTTCTCCTGACCGCTCATCGAGTAGTCGCCGCGGATGGTGCCCGGGGCAGCCTTGCGTCCGTTCGTAGCGCCCACGATGTTGCGCACCACTGTCACGGCGCTGTTGCCCTCCACGCACATAGCCACCACGGGTGCCGACTTCATCGAGGCTACGAGCCACGGGAAGAACGGGCGCTCTGTGAGGTGAGCGTAGTGTTCGTTGAGGATGGCGTCGTCGAGCTGCATCATCTTCAGACCCACGATGCGCAGGCCCTTGCGCTCTATGCGGTTAATCACTTCGCCGATGAGTCGGCGCTGTACTGTACACGGTTTCAGCAAAATCAATGTTTTCTCCATAGGATGATGATTAAGTTGTTTAAAAATTATTTGTTTGTTTATTGGTTCATCGTCTTGCGACTAATGCAAAGTTACGTTTTTTTTCGTAATCAGACAACTTTTGCGACAAAAGTATAACGGATTGAACGGATTACGTTGGCAGCGTTAAGGGCTGCGTTAAGTTAACAACGGATTTATCG
>OIWM01000665.1_pt1 | contig 39700 bp, 34 predicted proteins | sample 1587451 | NCBI WGS metagenome assembly OIWM01 (sample SAMEA3888907, study PRJEB22519) | human gut metagenome | biome: human gut; feature: human-associated habitat; material: faeces | place: Denmark | collected 2011
AGGATGGCGGGGAAGTTACGGAACTTTTGTGGGACAAAGGGAATACCGTTGAGACAGTCATTCTCTTAACAAGAGAATGAGTTTACGTTTCTTTTGCGCCGGAATGGCGTGGGTGTTGCTCCGCAGGCCCATTCTTTTCTGCCAAGACAGAAGATATGGCCCGCGGAGCGGCAGTGACGGCGCTACAAATTGCACCGCGCCTCCTGCGCATACGAATGCACGGTCAGAGGCACTCCTCATTCCAATTCATCCAGCGTCAGCCGGAAGCTATCCAGAAAATGCTCCATAAAATAGTCCAGACACGGCAGCTGCATCTGCTCGAGCGCAAGGCGCGTCTGTTTCGCGGCGGCCTCGAACTCGGCGTTTCCGGCCTTTAGCTCCTCGAGACACTTGATGTGCGCCGAAAGCTTGTCCGCCGCCTTGACGAGCAGCGCTGCGTCCGGGTCGGACTCCATGAGAAGCGGCTCATAGCTGGGCCGCAGCTCCTCCGGCAGGAGCGCCAGCAGCTTGCGGCAGCTGATGGCCTCGACCTGCTTATAGGCGTTGCGGATCTCCGGGTTATAATACTTGATCGGCGTTGGCAGGTCGCCGGTCAGAATTTCGGATGCGTCGTGGAAAAGCGCCGCCGCCGCGCAGCGGTCGGGATCGGGCGCGCTCGGATCGTGCAGGATATCGCGCTGAATGAGTGCCAGCCCATGGGCCAGCACGGCGACCATGTGGCTGTGCTCCTGAATATTCTCCTGATAGGAATTGCGCATCAGACCCCAGCGGGCGATGAAGCGCATCCGGGAAATGAATGCGAAAAAACGATGCTGCATAATGACCTCCAGAGCCGTCCGTTTCCCGGACGGCGTTTTTTTCATCATATCACAGCGCAGCGAAAAAGTAAATTTCCATTGAAAACCTTTCTAACCGGTGGTATAGTAGGTTAAATGGACTGTAGGGTGTATCTGAAAACTGGCGAAGTGACCGGCAGCGAGGAATTTTTGCGCTGAGCAGGACATTTTTACGCAGGAATACTGACGTATTTCAAGGAAAAATGGCGCAGCACAGTGCGAAAAGGCCCGTTGCCCGGGTGCGTTGGGAGTTGGAAGAATACACCCTAGGAAAACTGGGAGGGACAAAAAATGATCGTATCGACCAAGGGCCGCTACGCGCTGCGGGTGATGATCGACCTTGCCGCGCACAACGACGGCAGCTTTGTGCCGTTGGCGGAGATTGCCGAGCGGCAGGGAATTTCGGAAAAATATCTCGAGAGCATTCTCGTCGTACTCAGCCGGGCGGGTTTTTTGCAGTCTCTGCGCGGCAAGGGCGGCGGCTATCGCCTCTCCCGCGCGCCGGAGGAATATACGGCGGACGAGATCGTGTGTCTGGCCGAGGGAACGCTCGCGCCGGTGACGTGCATGAAGGACGGCGAGAGCTGCGAGCGCGCCGGACAGTGCCCGACCCGCCCCATGTGGGAGGGCCTTGACCGCGTCATTACGGAGTATCTCAGCCGCTGGACGGTGGCCGACCTCCTGAAAAATGCGCAGGAGATGCAGCCATGAGCCGCGTTCTGACGGCGATGTCCGGCGGCGTGGACAGCGCGGTGACGGCGGCGCTGCTTCTGGAGGCCGGGCATACGGTCGGCGGCGCGACGATGGCGCTGCACGAATACGCCCCGCAGGAGCTGGCCGACGCGAGACGCTCGGCGGAGCGCCTCGGCATCGAATTTCATATTTTCGACTGGCAGGAGGAGTTCTTCCGGCTGGTGCAGAAGCCGTTTATGGAGATCTATCAGGCTGGCTGGACGCCGAATCCGTGCGTGATCTGCAACCGGACGGTCAAATTCGGCCTGTTTCTGGACAAGGCGCTGGCGCTTGGCTATGAGAAAATGGCGACAGGGCATTATGCCCGCGTCGAATGGGACGCCGGAAGCGGACGCTGGCTGCTGCGGCGGGCAGAGGACGCGGCGAAGGATCAGAGCTACGTCCTCTACAGCCTCACGCAGGCGCAGCTTTCGCGCGTGCTGCTGCCGATGGGCGGCATGACCAAGGATGCCGCGCGGGAGAAGGCCGAGGCGCTGGGCCTTGCCGTGGCGCACAAGCACGACAGTCAGGATATCTGCTTCGTTCCCGACGGAGATTACATGCGATTCTTGACAGAGCATGGCGTCCGGCCGCAGCCCGGCCATTTCATCGGTCTGGACGGGCGGGACTTCGGCCCGCACCGCGGACAGGAGGCGTACACGCTGGGCCAGCGCCGGGGGCTGGATATTCCCTACGGCACGCGCATCTACGTCGTCGCCAAGCGCGGAAGCGATGTGGTGATCGGCCCGAACGAGGCGCTGTTTTCGCGGCGTGTGCAGGTGCGCGACCTCAACTGGATCCCGTTCGACGTGCCGCCGGAGGGCCTGCGCGCGCAGGCGAAGCTGCGCTATACGCCGAAAACGGCGGAATGCACCGTCCATCTGACGGAAAAAGGCGCGGAGCTGTGCTTCGACGAGCCGCAGCGGGCCGTCACGCCGGGACAGGCCGCCGTGCTCTACGACGGAGACACGGTGCTGGGCGGCGGAACGATCTGCGGCGCGGACTGACCGGGCCCTGCGCGGGCCGCGTAGGGTGTTGGAAGAATACACCCTAAGGCAAGGATTGCAATTTGACCGGCCCGCAGGTATAATATACAATAATCAGCTCCGCGCAGATACGTCCGGCTCTTTGGCAGCCTCTGCGCGGCTGTGTCGAAGCCGGCTCCGCAGAGAGAAAAAAACAGCCGAAGGGAGGCTGCCGGAATGCTGGATATCACCATCTTTGCACAAAGCTCCCCACTCCTGTGGGGCATTGCGGCGGCGCTTTTCGTGCTGTTGGCGGTGCATTTTACCGTCGGCACGCGGCTTTTCCGCCCGATGCGCGGAACGCTCGAATGGATCCAGCGGGTCGACCGGCCCCGGCTCCATTTCGGTTATGCACCGGAGACGCTGGACGGCTGGGACGTCCTGTATGTCTTTTTGATCGCGGCTGCGGCGGTGGGCTGCTGTACCATTGTGCCGATGACCCTGCTGCGGGCGCAGCCGGGCGTCGGATGGATGGATGTTGCGGATGTGCTCCTGCGGTATTTTCTCGCACCCGTCGTATCCAGCAGCATGGTCTATCTGATCGGGCGGCGGATGACGGATATGAGCGGCGTCGCGCTGATCGCGGCGGCGCTCCTGCTGTTCAACTATGTTGCCGCGCGGTCGTACAGCGCGCCGTTCATGCTGACGGCCCTGGCGGCTCTGCAGGAATACCGGCGGGAAGAACGCTTTTCCTGGCTGGTGCTGACGGCGGCGGCCATCGGTGTCGGCACATATGTTTCGCCGGAGATCCTCTGGTTCGGGCTGGTGCTGTGGATCCCGCCGCTGGCGCTCGAAATTCTGCGCTTTGCGAAATTCGGAAGAGCGGCGGTCGTCCCCTATCTGCTGCCTGTGCTGCTGGGCCTGCCGCTGATGACGGCGCTGTTCGCGCTTTTGACGCAGGTGCCGGGAATGGTCGTCGCGTGGCAGCATCCGATCCCGCGCTATACGGTGGAATATTTCTGGCGGCTCCGGCTGAAAATGTGGAAGGAGCTTCTGACGCTGCCGACCGGTGAGCTGCCGCAGATGGGCTTTGTCGATCCGCTCCTGCTGCTGTATGGGCTGGGCGCGGCGGTCTCGACGCTCCCCTTCGCCATCCGGACGCGCGACCTGCTGCTTCAGACGCTGATCTGGTATTTTGCCGGAAACACGGCGCTCTGGGCGCTGGGCGTATCCACACCGGCGGTCGGCTGTCTGCCGCTGATGGTCTGCGTCTGGGACAATTGGGACCGGCGCGAGGGAACACTCAACGCGACGATCGGCGCGGTCTTTCTGCTGTGCGCGGCAGTCGCCGGAAGGGTGCTGCTGTTTCTCAGCGGTATGTAAATTTGCGGAGGATTCCGCTGAAATAACAGGAGGAACTGAAAAATGATTGCATTGGCATGTGACCACGGCGCGTTGGAGCTGAAGCAGGCGATCATGCGCCATCTGGACGCGCGCGGACTTGCGTATAAGGATTTCGGCTGCTATGACCACACGAGCTGCGACTATCCGGACTTTGCCGCACCGGCCGCGCGGGCGGTCGCCTCGGGCGAATGTGAGCGCGGCATCGTCGTCTGTACGACCGGCATCGGCGTGAGCATTACGGCGAACAAGATCAGGGGCATCCGCTGCGCGCTGCTCAGCGATCTCATGTCTGCGCGCCTGACCCGTGAGCACAACGACACCAATATGATGGCGATGGGCGCGGGCGTGGTCGGCGAAAAGCTGGCGCTCGAGATCGTGGACACCTGGCTCGATACGCCGTTCTCCGGCGAAGCGCGCCACCAGCGGCGCATTGACAAGGTGATGGCGCTGGAAGCAGAATAAAGGAACCTCTGAATAAATCCCCGACCGCGGACGACGGATCTTTTCCGCCAATCCTGCGGTTTGAAAAACGAGAAATACATACAGTATTCCCACGTTTTTCAAACCTTGTCTTGACGAAAAATCTCTCGCCGTCCACAGCCGCTGATTTAATCAGAACTTCCTAAAATAAAACCGCACGCACCGGCGCGGGCCGGGTCGTGCGGTTTTTCCCAAACGGGTATTGTCAAAATCAGGTGTGAATGGAGAAATGCGCCTTTTATGCCGCCGGACTGCGAACCGCCCATCGGGCGGCGGCTCGACCGGCAAAGGCGCGGAAGCGCTCCCGCGCAGGCGGCGCGGACTGGCCTCAGATCTCGAAATCGACGGCGCCTCGCGCCTCGCGAATGGACTTGCACAGCGTGGACACCGCCACATGCCGCGGGTCCTTCTTATAGCGCTCCAGCGCCTCCAGATCGTCGAAGTCCGCGATCAGGCAGGCGTCGTAGTTGTTCTTTTCCAGAACGTTCACGCCGACCTCCATCCGGCGGATCTCCGGGATCACGCCGTCGAGCGCCTTCAGCCCGTTGAGGAACCGGTGCATGTTTTCCTCTTCCCCTTCGCGGAATTTCCACATGATAACGTGTCGGATCATTTTCAAAACCTCCGTATCGGATTTTCGGCCCTCCGGCTGCGGAGGGCGCGGATATTACTTTTTGATGCGGTACTCGAAGTTCTCGAATACCAGCCGCGTGCCCTCGGTGATCCCGTCGGGCAGCAGCGCAAGCGCCGTCCGGCTCTCTGCGCCGTCGTCGGAGACCAGCACCGCGTAATCGCCGTCGATCTCCCGGACGGTCCGTTCAAACGTCATATTTCTCGCCTCCCGGTGTCCAGTTTACCACAGACGCGCGTATTTTGCATCTACCAAATCTGTTTTGAGGTGATTTTATGAAACGCATCGCATCGTTTGTCCTTGCCGTCCTGCTGATCCTGTCGCTGTGCGCGTGCAGCCTCCCGCAGGCGAAGCCTGCCGAAGAGCCGATTGATGAATTGGAGCTGGTCGAAGAGGCGGCGGAGGCCGCCGAAGCGGAGGCTCCGGAGGAACTCCCCATCATGCCGGAGGAAACAGCGCCGGAAGCGTCCGAACCGGAGGCGCTTCCGCCGGAAGAGACGGAACCGGCGGCGGAGACTGCGGCAGAGGGCGCGGAGATGCCCGACCCAGTGCTTCCCGAGGAACCGGCAGCGCCGGAGGAAGCGCCCATCCCGGATGCGCCGTCGGAGGTGCAGCCGGAGAACGCCGAAGCGGCGGAAATGCCGGAGCCGGAGGCTCCCGAGCGCACAGAGGCGGCTCAGACGCCCGCCGACGCGGTGCCGGAGCAGGAAGCTCCGTCCGGGAGCGGGACCGCGCCCGCCGGGGATGTGTCCGGCAGCTCCGGTCAGAACAGCTCCGGCGGCTCCGTCACCATTCCCGAGCCGGAGACCGGCGGCGACCTCGTCTGGATCCCGACGCATGGCGGCACGAAGTATCACCGCAGCGCCAGGTGCAGCAACATGATCGACCCCATTCAGGTCAGCCGTGAGACTGCCATCGCCAACGGCTTTACGGCCTGCAAGCGCTGCTATTGACCGGCTTACCCATTTTTTACTTGCCCCACAGCAAAAAGTACGCTATAATGATATAAAGCATTTCTTAATGTTTTGCTGTGTACGCCCTGCGCACCGGCAGAAATTACGATATGATACGAGGGGGTAATCACATGACCAACAAAGTCATCACCATCAGCCGTATGTTCGGCAGTGGCGGACGCACCATCGGAAAGGCCGTGGCCCAGCGGCTCGGCATCCCCTACTACGATAAGGAGCTTGTGGATGCCGTTGCAAAGGAGAGCGGCTTCTCCCACGAATTCATCGAGGAGATCGGCGAGTACGCCTCCGTCACGAGCAGCTTCCTGTTCAACATCGCCGTTTCGTCCCATCCCATGGGCCTGATCGATACGATGTCCGTCTCGGACAAGCTCTATGTCTGCCAGACGAATGTTATCCGCGACCTTGCCGACAAGGGGCCGTGCGTGATCGTGGGCCGCTGCGCCGACTACATTCTGAAGGACCGGCCCGACTGCCTGCATATCTTCATTCACGCAGATATGGAGCACCGCGCTGCGCGTGTGCGTGAGCGCTACGGCGAGACGAAGCAGCCCATGGAAAAGCGCCTTCAGGAGAAGGACAGCAAGCGTAAGATCTATTACAAGCACTACACCAACCGCAACTGGGGCGAGGCGCAGAATTATCACCTCTGCCTCAACAGCGGCCTGATCGGTGTGGACAAATGCACCGACATCATCTGCGACGTTGCGGAGATGGTCTGAGCCAGAAAGTCAGCGGCCCGCCGGACGACGGGCCGCTTTCGCTCATACCGGCGCTTCCCGCGCCTCCAGCCGGGTGAACAGCGCCGTCAGCGCCGCTTCCAGCTGCGCAGGCTCCGCGTCGGCGTAGCCGAGGACGATGCTTTTCTGCGCCTGCGGCGACGGCGCGTCGAGGAAGAAATCCGAGAGCAGCGCGTCGGGCAGGCCGGACTTCCGCAGAAGCGCCCGCAGCGCCTCCGGCTCCGGTGCGTTTTTCAGCTCCAGAACGAGGTGCAGCCCGGCGTCCGTGTCGTGGACGGCGCACTGCCGCACGGCCTGCGGCGTATGCAGGACGGAAAACAGCTGCGCACGGACGGCGCGGTAGTGCTTTTTCATCCGGCTCAGATGCTTTTCGAAATAGCCCTCCGCCAGAAAGCGCGTCAGCGTCATCTGCTCGAAGCTCGGGACGGTGCAGCTGTAGAAGCCCATCGCCGCCTGCCACTGCGGCAGGAGCGTGCGCGGCAGGATCATGTAGCTGATGCGCAGCGACGGCGAGATCGTCCGCGAGAACGTGTTCATGTAGATCACGCGCCCGCTGCGGTCCATGCTCTGGATGGTCGGGATCGGCAGGCCGGAGAAGCGGAATTCGGAGTCGTAGTCGTCCTCAATGAGATACCGCCCCGGCTGCGCCGTGAGCCAGCGCATCAGCGCCTGACGGCGCGTGATGGGCGTGACGGTGCCGGTCGGATAGTGGTGCGACGGCGAGATGTGCAGGACTTCCGCGCCGCTTTGCTCCAGCAGCTCCGGGATCACGCCGTCGGCGTCCATGCCGATGGGCCGGACGGCGACCTGATTGGCCTGATAGACGCGGGCAATCTTCCGATGGCCCGGATTCTCCAGCGCATAGACCCGCCCGTGGCCGAAAAACTGGATCAGCAGATTGTAAAAATACTCCGCGCCCGCGCCGATGTAGACCTGCTCGGGCGAGACGTGGACGCCGCGCTGGCGGTACAGCTCCGCCGCGACGGCCTGCCGCAGGGCCGGAAGGCCCGCGTCCGGCGCGGGTCGCAGAAGCTCCTGCCGCCGGTCGAGCAGAACGCCGCGCATCAGCCGCGCCCAGACGGAAAACGGAAAAAGCTGCGCGGAGCGGCTCTGCGCCGTTTCCGGCTCCGGGGGCTGCGCCTCCGGCTCCGACACGCGCGGCGGAAGCTCCTGCGGCGTCAGCTGCTCGACGAAATAGCCCGCACGCGGGCGCGAGGTCAGATAGCCCTCGGCCAGCAGCTGCGCGTAGGCCGTCTCCACGGTCACGCGGCTCAGCCCGAGGTGCTCCGCCAGCGCCCGGCCGGACGGCAGGCGGCTCCCGCCGGGAAGCGCGCCCGAGAGGATGTCCGCCTTGAGCGCGCGGTAAAGCTGTTCATAAAGCGGCGACGCGCCGCTGCGGTCAAGCGTGTAGGTCTGCATAACGATCTGGCCCTATCAAATAATATTTTTCTGGCTGTTTCATTCATACCAGAACGTGCTATGATACTAGCATATCCCAAAAGAAAAAGCAAGGAACGCCTTGCGGAGGTATGCTATGAAACGAAATCAGATCTATAAGCTCGTTCTTACCGCCCTGCTGGCGGCGCTGGCCTATGTCATGACCAGAGTCGTCCAGGTCCCGACCGTGGGCGGCTATACCAATCTTGGCGACAGCATGTGCCTGCTGGCCGGACTGGTCCTCGGGCCGTGGTACGGCTTCGCGGCCGCGGGCGTCGGCAGCGCGCTGGTCGATCTGCTGAGCGGCTATGCGCACTATGTTCCCGGCACGTTCGTCATCAAGGGCCTCGTCGCGCTGATCGCCGCGTTTCTGGTGCGGCCGCTTCTGCGGAAGGGCGAGAAGATCCCGTTCTGGAAGCTGGCGCTTCTGGAGCTGCCGTCGGAGCTGGTCATGGTCGCGGGCTACTTCGGCTATAAGGCGCTGATCCTCGGCAAGGGACTTGCCGCCGCAGCGTCCATTCCCAACAATCTCGTGCAGGGCGCGGTCGGCATCGTCCTTTCCGTCCTGCTCTATACGGCGCTTTCGCGTGTGCCGGACATTCACAAAGCCTTCTGGAAAGGGGAATAACATCATGTACGAAACCATTACCGAGCAGGCCCGTCAGGCCGTCACAGAGCTTCTGGAGGCGGCGAAGCTGAGACCGGGCCAGCTGTTCGTCGTCGGCTGCTCGTCCAGCGAGATGGTCGGCGCGCGCATCGGAAAGGGTTCGAGCCTTGAGGCGGCGCAGGCCGCCTTTGCGGGCATATATCCGGTCTTGCAGGAGCGCGGCATCGAGCTTGCCGTGCAGTGCTGCGAGCATCTGAATCGTGCGCTCGTTGTGGAGCGCGAGGTCGCCGAAAAGCGCGGCTTTGAGATCGTCAACGCCATCCCGCAGCCCCATGCGGGCGGCTCCTTTGCCGTGACGGCGTGGGCAAATTTCCGCGATCCCGTTCTTGTCGAGACGATCGTCGCCGACGCCGGACTGGACATCGGCGGGACGCTCATTGGGATGCATCTGCGGCGGGTCGCCGTGCCGGTGCGCCTGTCGCTCAAGCAGATCGGCGAGGCGAATATCCTCTGCGCGCGGACGCGGCCGAAGTATATCGGCGGCTCGCGGGCCGTTTATCAGGAGCTGTAAGAAAGCAAGAGACCGCCGGAGGCATTCCGGCGGTTTTTTATTTTGCGCCGGATGGCGCGGGATGCCTCCGGAGGCTCATTTTTCTGCACCAACCGGTGCGGAATGCCTCCGGCGGCCCATTCTTTTCTGTCTTGCCAGAAAAGAATGGGGAGAAAAGAGGCGCCGGAGAACGAAATAGCGCTGTCGCGCCTGAAAAGGCATTTTGATTCTGCGTACCATTCACCGATGGCGCGCCCCGAAGGGCGTTCGGACTACGGGAACGAAACGACAAAACGCACAACGGAACGAAAGGCTTTTCAGGCGCGAAGCGCTATTTCGCGTCCTAACGGTCTTTTCTTCCATATCTTTTCTGCCATGACAGAAAAGATATGGCCCGCGGAGCGGCGGTGGCGGCGCCACATAACGCACCGCGCCTCCGGCGCATCCGAAATGCACCGCCGGAGGCAAAGACATAGCTCCTTTTTTCGTCGCTTTCACGAATTTCTATGGAAATCTCGCCGCGTTTTTGGTATACTGGAAGCGAGGTGATTGAATTGCACACCATACTTCTGGCTTTTGATATTGGAACGAGCGGACTGAAGGCCTCGCTCGTGGACGAAAACCTGAACATTCTGCGCAACGTGACGACGACCTATCCGACCCACCATCTGCCCGGCGGCGGCTGTGAGCAGGACGCGGCGGACTGGTGGATGAGCGCGGTACGCGCAATGATGATGCTTCGGGAGCTGGTGCCGGAGTACGTCAAGCAGGTGCAGGCCGTCGGCGTCAGCGGCCACATGCTCGGCTGTCTGCCGATGGACTGCGACGGGCAGGCGCTGCGCCCGGCAATGATCCATGCGGACACGCGGGCGCTGAAGCAGTCGAACCGGCTGCGTGCGGAGTTTGGCCGCGAGTACTTTTACAACATCACCGGCAACGTCCTCAGCCCGACGACGACGCTCTGCAAGGCGCTGTGGCTCAAGGAGGAGCAGCCGGAGATCTACGCGAAAACAGAGCGCTTTTTGCAGGCGAAGGACTATCTGGTCTATCGCCTGTGCGGAAATATGGACTCGACCGATCTTTCCGACGCCTCCCACGGAATGCTCATGAATCTGGAAACGCGCGAATATGACCGCGAAATGTTCCGGAACGTCGGGCTGGACATGGAAAAATTCCCGCAGCTGCACACCGGCTGCGAGATCGCCGGACGGCTGACGGAGGAAGCGGCCTGCCATCTGGGCCTGCGGGCCGGGATCCCGGTGTCGGTCGGCGGCGGCGACGGAGCCTGCGCGAACATCGGCGCGGGCGCGGCGGAGCCGGGAACCTTCTATCTGAGCCTCGGGACGACGGCGTGGATCGCCGGGCCGATGGAAAAGCCGTTCATCGATCCGCAGACCCGTGTATTTCATATTTATACGCTCGACGGACACGGCTGCAACGTGTTCGGCACGGCGCAGTGCGCCGGGCGCTCGATCTCGTGGGCGCAGGCGCTGTTCGAGATCACGTCCCTGCGCTCGTTCGATTCGCTGGCCGAGCAGGTCGAGCCGGGCGCGGGCGGGCTGATCTACCTGCCGTATCTTGAGGGCGAGCGCTCCCCTGTCTTTGACGCGCTGGCGCAGGGCGTTTTCTTCGGTATGAACTCCATGCACAAGCGTGAGCATTTCACCCGCGCCGTGCTCGAAGGCGTGGCCTGCGGCCTGAGCCAGATCCTCGACACCTTCCGCGAGCGCGAGCAGATCGATACGCTCCGCATCATCGGCGGCGGCGCGAAATCGCGCCTCTGGAAGCAGATCATCGCCGACGTCTGCAACGTGAAGCTGCTGGAGGTGAGCACCTTCTCTGACAGCGCGACCTCTCTTGGCGCGGCGGCCGCCGCCGGCGTCGGCATCGGGCTTTTCAAGAGCCTGCCGGAGGCCGTGCGCCATATCTCGCTCAGCGGGACCGTGGAGCCATCGGAAAACGCGGAGGAGCTGTACGGCCTGACGAAGAAGCGCTATGCGATGCTCTACCCGGCCCTGAAGGAAGCATTCCATACAAGGGCATAAAAAACAGAAACCAAAGGAGGAGCCGAAGAGGCTCCCCCTTTTTGCAGGCAGCTTGAGCGTGCGGCATCTCCGCGGGAAAACGGGGAAGGAAAACCCTTCCGGAATTTCAAATTGCTTCTGTTTTTCTATTGACTTGCAATTTCTGTTTCGTTATAATGAAGTTAGCAATTATTTGCAGAAAAAGAGAAAGGACGCGTAATAATGGAAGAAAACAACAACATCCCCGGCAAAGGCGCTGCTACCGCCAGCCTTGTGCTTGGCATCATCTCGGTCGTTTTGTGGTTCTTCGGCTATTCCGCGCTGGTCTCCGTCATTCTGGGTATTGTCGGACTGATCCTGGCCGGCAACGCAAAGAAGGCGGGCTTCAACGGCGGCATCCGGACGGCGGGCTTTGTCCTGTCCCTGATCGGCCTGATCGGCGGCGCGATTTTCTTCGTGGCCTGTGTGGCCTGCGTGGGTGCGATCGGCGCTGCCGATGCGACTGGCGCTTTTGACGACCTGTTCAGCAACATGTAAATCAAACGGATGAATACGCCGCGCCAAGGCGCGGCGTATTTGTTTACCTGTCGGAGGGACTATGCTGCCATATATCGAAGTGTTTTCCAGAAGGATCCCAATGTACGGCCTGATGGCCGGACTCGGCGTTCTTCTGGCTGTTTTGTATGTGAAGCGGGCGGAGAAGCGTTATCCGGCGCTGGAGGCGGACGCGGAGCTTGCGTTCGTCTATGGCATCGTTGGCGCGTTCGTTGGCGCGAAGCTTCTGTTTCTCTGTACGGTGCTGCCGGAGCTGCGGGCGGATCTGCCGTATCTTTGGACGCAGACGGCGGCGTTCCTGAAAAAATATCTGTCTGCGGGCTTTGTGTTCTTCGGCGGACTGTACGGAGCACTTGCGGCGGCCCTGCTGTACGCCCGGCTTACAAGGACCTCTGCGGAAAAACTGCTGAATATGCTCCTGCCGGCGGTCCTGCTGATCCACGGCCTGGGCCGCGTGGGCTGCTTCTGCATGGGCTGCTGCTACGGAAAGCCGTCTGAAAAATGGGGCGTCCTGTTCTCCCGGTCAGAGATCGCCCCGTCGGATGTGCCGCTGCTGCCTATCCAGCTCTATGAGGCGGCGGGAGTCCTGCTGCTGTTTGGAGTGCTGGCCCATATGGGCGCGAAAAAGACGAACGGCTTCAGGATGCTTGCGGTGTATCTGCTCGCCTACAGCATCCTGCGGTTCGGCCTTGAGTATCTGCGCGGCGATGCATACAGGGGCTTCCTGCTGAGCCTTTCGGTGTCGCAGATGCTCTCCATCGCCTCCGTGCTGCTGGCCGGTTTTCTGCTGCTCAGACTGCGCGGAAAGCGTGCCTGCGGAGCTGCATAGGATATATAGGCTGTGGGATACCGGGCGAAACACTGTAAAAAGCGCGCCGGCCTGCGGCGTGCCTCTTGCAGGGCCGGAACAATTTTCCGCCAGGATCCGTCTAATAAGCAGCTCCTTCAACACGGCATGGTCACAAATTCGGAATTTTCGGCAGACGCGCAAAAAGCGGGAGGAAACGGAAATGAAGCGGGAAAAGGTTACTATCTACTATAATAAAACGCTGTTCATCTGTAGTATGATTGCATGCTTTTGCTGCATTACACCATGCTGTGTATTTCTCTTTCTCCTTACCGATGGTTTTAGGAAAATCGTTTTGAATGATACATTTTTTATGTTTGCAGCCTTTTTATTGCTCTCATTCTCCATGCTGATAATCGCCTTCTATACCGGCTGCAATGCCCATATGGTCTTTACAAAAGACGGAGTCGAATACCGACAGGCATTTCGGAAAACGGAGGTACACACATACAAGGAGTATCCCTATGTGAACAAAGCCTTCTATCCATACTATGGTATTCCCGTATATTACATGGTTCTGAGCAACCGTCGTCTGCGGGATGCCGAGCTTTGCCAGATCAACAATGTCCGCGTCGGCCCGGGGATGATCAAAATACGCTACAACAAGAAAAACTATGAGTGGCTTCTCAGCATTGTTCCCAGCCGCATTGCCCTGAGCTTACAGGCCCAATTCAAGGACATCCCGCCGAAGCGCTTCAACTTTTGCATCTGAGCGCGGCGCGGGCGCTGCTGTAACGATTCAGCTCGGCGCATAATTTGCCCAAAAGCTGAAACATGCCACAGCGATAAGCGCGCCCGCCCGCAATGCGCCACGCGACGTATTGCTCAAAGTCGCTGAACAGATCGTCCCAATTCTGACCGGCCTTGATCTTGGGTATGGTGAGCGTTCTTGAAATACCGCGATAATGTCCGCAAACAGGAAGCACATTCATGTACATTCCGGTTCCCCTCCAAATGCTTTTGAATGAATTTTACAAAATTGTGTGCGCGATCAGGCCGCACGTTTGTACCCGCCAGCCCGGAGCATTCCGGGCCGGCGGGTACGATTTACTTTTGCTGTCAGCTGCGTATTTAGAAACTGACACAGTCAATGGGTCAACGCTATACTGCAGGTGCAGCGCTTAGAGACAGAAATTAAAGCGCTTCGGTGGGATGTCCTTGAATTGGGCCTGTAAGCTCAGGGCAATGCGGCTGGGAACGATGCTGAGGAGCCGCTCGTAGTTTTTCTTGTTGTAGCGTATTTTGATCATCCCCGGGCCGACGCGGACGTTGTTGATCTGGCAAAGCTCCGCGTCCCGCAGACGACGGTTGCTCAGGACCATATAATACACAGGACAGCCCCAGTTCATATAAAGAGCTTTGTTTACATAAGCATACTCCTTGTATGTGTGTACCTCCGTTTTCCGAAAGATCTGCCGGAATTCAACTCCGTCTCTAGTAAAGACCATATGGGCGTTGCAGCCTGTATACAGAAAGAGTATCGGAAAAGAAAGCACAATAAAAAAGAAAAACAGCAATATGAAGAAGACATCTTTATTTAAAAATTCCCGAAAACCGTTTGTGCAGCTAAAGAGCATTGCCGAGTAGGCTGAAATTAGAATTGCACACCACACCATTGTACTGATGAACAGCGTTTTATTATAATAGATGACGACCTTGTTTTGCTGCATTTTTGTATGCCCCCAATCTACATAATCATCAATTGGGCCATCCGGGATGTCAGCGCCCCGCTGCTCGAGATAACAGCCGTGGTGGCAAGTTCCTTAGCAGCATTTTGGGCTACCTTTTTTACAACAGTCGCAGTTGTTTTCCGAACGACCGCTTTTCCGGCTTTGGTCGAGATGAGCTTGGTTGTTTTTCTGTCGCTGTTCCATGCGTCAGATACGCACCGAGCAGAATGAGCTTCGTTTCGGGAAGCATCCTTTTTGTGTATCGCAGCAGCACCCGATACGTCTCCTCGAACAGCTCTGCATCCACGCCCTCCTGATGGGACTGCTCGTGCCAGACGTCGTTGACTCCGATCAGGATCGAAATAACGTCCGGACGCAGATTGATGCAGTCCTTTTTCCAGCGGGCAAGCAGATTCGTCACGCGGTTTCCGCTGATGCCGCAGTTCAGCACCTCAATATCCGTGCGGTTCAGGCACAGATCCGCCTGGATCAGGCAGGGGTAGCCGCTGCCCACAAAAGCGCCGCTGTCATAGCTGCCGCGCAGGCAATCCGTAATGGAGGCGCCTTGAAATAAAATTCACATAATTGTCCCCCTGCTTTTGAGCTCATGTGTACGTTTTTATCTTAGCATATTTTTAGAAGCCTGTCCATAGCTGCTCCCGCGCAGCGTATAGGCCGCTTTGTCTCTAAATAGGGGGCGTCGGCTCCAGCTTCCCATCTGTGCGGATGCGGTACGTTTGGAATTGATAAGCGCCCAGTGTCAGCTCCTGCGCGGTATTCCATACAGGCAGTCGGACGACAGCGGTGACTGCGTCAGGCTGTGAATTCCAGAGACGGAGCACATAGCTCTCTTTCTGCGGATCATAATACATCGCCGTAAGCTGTACGCACGGCTCTGACAACAGAAGCATCGGCTTTGGCATTGTGCCTTCGCCGGATGGGAATGCCGAAAAGATGAACGGCGCTTCATTCAGCACCTGCGCCTCCATGTCGACACACTTTCGGCGTACCCCGGCATCCCCGCCGCAGATGGAAAAATGCAGATGATGTTCCCCCTGATCCATGCGTGGAATAAAGCGCTCCTCCTGCACCAGCGGCCGCGCTCCGATTGGATGCGCCGCATAGGCAGAAGCGCGCAGAAGGGACAGCGATATGGTGCTTCCCACACAGTGAGAGCCATATATGCCGGAATTGCAAATTGTCAGAGCGTGCTTTTCGCCCAAAAGCCCGCACCATTTCTGACTGACGCATTCTGTTCCGTCCTGCGGCAGGCTTCCGCTGCCGAACATCCCCTGTCCGAGGTAGTCGCCCTTGAACGCAGCCGGAATTTCCAGCTTCAGCATCGTGTCTGCCTCATTCCAGAAGATATCCTGCATGATCTCAAACGATGTGCCGGCTTTGGGCAGGCAGTATGTCTGCACCAGCCGGGAGCGGCCCCAGACGAATTCTGCCTCGACCAGCATACGGACAGCTCCGTTTTCAACAATACGGACAGCGGGGACAAGAATTTCCGCCCCGTCTGAGTAGTGATGGGCACGTCTGGCCTCTGTAAGGGCAAACACACCGAGCTTCTGCGGGAAGCAGTTTTTCTCCATATACCACGGATCCGGGCTGTCCTGATACAATACCGGCGCAAACGCGCCATTGGACACATACTCCACGCCGGCAGCGATGTAATGATCCACAAGGCCCGTCCTGACATTGATCGTGAGCTGCATTTCTCCGTTATCGAAACGGATATCCTCCTTCGGGAAGGTCACATCCTCCTGCGCTTCACAAGGCACCTGCGTAAATGCACAGTCCAGGCGCGTCAACCCGGAAGGCTCCAGTGTCGCATGCACGGCGACCCGCTTGCGCCAATCCAGATTCATGTTGACCGCCGGTTTTTCCTCCTGACTTGGGATCTGCGTACCATTCTGCGTCACAGTTACCGCATTTCGGAGGACCTGCGACCAGTTCTGGTCGGCGGGCATCAGCTCAAAAACGAAATCGCCCGTAATGGGATAGGGATGCGGATTGTACAGAAATACCGGCGTTTGCTCCGGCACGGCCTTCGGCTGTCCGGCAAGAAGTGCCATCGCGCCCTTCATTTGAAGCCGCGACACAGTCGTCAGGCCGTGCTGCAGCACGCCGATCGAATCGGCTTCACATTCCTGGATCGTTGTACCGGGAAGAATGTCGTGGAACTCCGCAAACAGCAGATCCTGCTCCGCCTCGTGCAGCTGCGCGGACGGATATGCGGTCAGTCCCTGCACAGCAGCTGCTGTGAGCAGCTTTTCTGCTGCAAACAGATGGTTTTCCAGCTCTCGATGCAGCTGCTTCACGCGCGCCTGCGCCGTATAGCAGCCGACAAACACCGGGCGAAGGTCGTCTGCAAAAACAGGAGCATCCACGCTTTCATCCTCCAAGGCCTGAAAAAACGCTTCCGGCGTAGAATGCACTGCCTGAATTTGCGGCTGCGCGTGGATCCAGCGATCCAATTCCGCAACATCTCTGCGCGACGGCCCGCCGCCATGATTGCCGACGCCCCATGTAAAAAGGCTGATGCTTTCGCTGGCCTCATCCCTGCACCAGCTCTCTGCATCCTGCGCTGCATGACCCATGGCGCTGCCGTACGAACAATCCAGCCGGTGCGCCAGGATTTCCGAACCGTCGAATCCCCTCCAGCGTATATTCCGTGAGGGCAGCTCCAACAGCTCCTTTCCCGGACGCATGAAGAGATATCCGGTGTATCCGCACTTTCTGAGGATCTGCACCAAACCCCTGCTGTGACCAAACGTGTCAAAATTTACGGCTACGGTTGGCGCAGCATGAAATTTCTCCATAAAATACCGCTTTCCGGCTATGATCTGACGCAGGATGCTTTCACCGGAAGGAAGGTTGCAGTCCGGCTGCAAATACCAGCCGCCCATGATGTGCCACTTCTTCGCTTCGACCAGCTGCCGGATGCGCTGAAACAGCGCCGGTTCATATTCCTCGACCCAGCTATAGAGCAGCGCCTCATTGTGGCAAAAAACAAATCCCTCCGATTCCTCGCAGATATCTGCGGCTGTACGAAAGGTTGCGATGGCTGCCGCCGCGCCCTCCTGCCAATTCCAGAGCCAGACAGGGTCCAGATGCGCGTTGCAGACCATAAACAGTTTTTTCATTTTATTTTCACCTTTTCTATGGCTTATCTGCGCCGCTGTCTGCATGGGAATCCACAGCTATCTGCGGCGCGTTTTTGACAGAGCATTGCCGCTCTATCTCACGGATCATTTTTCAAGGCTGCCTTTACCGCCTCCAGATAGCCATAGCCGGTTCGATCATCGGGCTGGAGGTAACTGCCCTCCGTCCATTCGTTCCAGCTGTTTACGGTAATGAGCCTTGCGGGCAGATCATGGGTGTCCACATATTGCTTCGCCATGCGCAGCGCACGTTCGAATTTCAAGAGAAATACGGTGGTTTTGCGGTTGCGGGAGCGGAATTTCACCCCGACCTCCGGGCTATGAGGGATAGGAGATAACAGTCAGCGTGAAAATCGCTCCCAATTACCGCCAATCAGGCTGAATAGGCTTTCTGATCTGCTCTTATACAGACTGCATGACCTCCGTGCCGAACAGGCCTGCAAGCCAGTAGAGAACATGCGACGCAAAGCCGTGGCAGCAGCTGGCAGTCGGAAGATTGTTCTCCCAAAGCGTGCCGGTGCGCTCCGCCATCGGCAGGAAGAAGCCGCGGATGTCTGCCAAAAGCTTTTCTCTCTGCCCATCCAGATACAAAAGCTCCAGCCGAAGATAGTCGCCGATGAACGCATTGGCCGGGGCTACGTCCGGCCAGCAGTCCGCCGCACGCTCCGGGCCGAAGTCCCCGACCAGTGTGCGCCAAAGCTCCGGATAGCTCTCCCGGTCAGCGATGCCGAGGAAGAAGGCATAATACTGACAGGCCTCTGACTGATGGCCCGGGTTGACATACCGGCCGGTTTTGTCGATCACCTCATGATCGGTAAAGAAGCGGCCGTTATACGAGCGGCGGCGGATCGTCTCCGCAAGCGTCCGGCCCTTTTCCGCCAGCTCCGGCATGGCGTACAGCTCCGCTGCCGCGCAAAGCGTCCGCGCATAGAGCATATTCGTCGGGAAATTCACATCTTGTACCCAGTCGTTGGCGGCCGACCACTCCACAAAGATCCAGCCGGGCAGCCGCTCCAGAAGCCCGTCCGCATTTTCGTACTGCGCCAGCCAGCGCAGCAGCGCACAGACGCGCGGCCGTGCCGCTTCGATCAGCGCTCTGTCCGCGCTGCGCGCCAGATATTCCTTCAGCTCCAGCACGAACCACATCGCCCAGTTTGGAATGTACTCCGCATTGTCGTGATCCGACGGGTAGCACATTGGCAGCATCCCATCCGGGATATGGTCAAAGCGTTCCGGCAGCAGGAAATTCTGAAGAAACGCCCGTTCCAGAATGCTTTCGCCCGTCAGGAGTCTTTCTACGCGCGCGGTAAAGAAGCTGTCGCAGAGCCAGCCTGCCCGCTCACGCGACGGGCAGTCATAGAAGAAATCGACCGCGTTCTGCTGAAAGCTTTCCAGCGCGGCGTGCGCGATTTTTTGCAGCTCCGGATCGTCTTGTGGAATGCGGATGCGCAGGACCGGCTGCGGATGCTTGAACTGGATCATTCCGACGCTGCGAAGCTGCGCGCTGCCGCGCACAACGAGCTTCAAATACTTCATCGTGTACGGCTGGAAAGATCGGAGCGCATAGCTTCCGGCTTGAAGAGAATACTTCACGCAATTGCAGCTCGTCATGCGCAGGAAATTGACGTCCCCGTCCGTCAGGATCTCGTCGAACAGCGCGTAGACGGTGCAGGCCGCCTCGCAGGAAATTTCAAGCTGAAAAAAGCCTGTCATGTTGATCGGAAATTCATAAAGCGCATATCCGTCCGTTATTTTGTCCGGGAGCGCTGCCCGCGGCATTGGCTGATAGGAAAACTCCTGCGCTTCGTCAGAGAGCCGTTCCTCCAGCTCATCGATCGGGAAGCCGCGCAGCCTCGGGCCGATATCCGTATAGGAACGGTCGCGGTACTTTTCTGCGCGGTTCCCGTGAAAATCCACGGCGCCGGCACCGATCAGCCGCGCCTGCGCACGGGGATACTGCGGATAGCGCACATCGCGCGGGAGAAAGCGCTTTTCGTCCGTCCGGTGCAGCAGGCATGGGGCGTTCTCCCACTCCGGCTGCATTTCAAACAGTGCGTCGCGCGGCGTAAGGCGATAGGCCTCGGCAAATGTCCGCTGATAGCTGAAGCGCTGCACCCTCTGGATGCGGCAGCCGCGGAGCCATGCCGGGAACGTGCCATTTTCATCCGTCCAGAACAGGCATTTCCCTTCTGCCGAAATTTCCGCCGCCGCAAAGGATGGCTGATCCTGCAAAGAAAAGCTGTTGATCCGGGCGCAGAGTACGTTCAGAACGACTACGTTCCGTGCCTCGGTAAGATACGGCGTCAGATCGAGTACATCGACCTTGAAAAAGCCTCTTGCCGTTTTGGCCGGACCAAAGGCGGCGAATCGTCCGTTCACGACCAGCTGATATTCTCCGGAGGTGGCGACGCGAAGCTCCGCGCCGCCTGCCTTTTCCATGCAGACCCGGAACGAAAGCTCACAGTTTTTTTCATTTCCCATATCGGCCGCCCAGACCGGCCTTGCCTTTTCAAAAATCATAATATCCCCCATTGCGGCGCATTCTCCGCGCCGCGTTTGATCGATTTTCAGAGCGTCTGCGGCGCAGCGTTCTTAATTTCCACAATGCGGATATCCGTCAGCTCCAGCTCTACGCAGCCGCGCTTCACGGGCCTTTCCAGGTATACCGGCTGCTCTGCACGCATCGGCGAACATTTCAGGCGAAGCTCCAGTCCGTCCCACAGATAGGGGGGAAGCCGGCGCAGCGAGACCTGCCATGGCTCCCCGCGCAGGAATTCATCCGCGATCAGCGTTTGCCCGGCATACAGCTGAACGACGTCCGCCTCCGCGCGGAAGCAGAACAGCGCGTCGAATGCGCCGTCCGTAAGCGCCTGCGGAATGTGCAGAAGATATTCCGGACACTGCGCGGGATCGGCAAACAGATACGGCGCATATGGGTTTGCGGCGGTGATCCTCTGACCGACTGTGCTCGTCAGACTGACGGCGTCCAGCAGCCGCTGCTGCTCCGGCGAGGGCGCGGTCTCTGCCCAGACGGCGATCTCGCCGTCCTGCGCAAAGGCAATGCCGTCGGAAAGCACGAGCCGCACCGCATCGCTTGTTTCGACCGGATAGAAGCGCATACCGTCCTGCGGACACAGAACGATCAGGCGGAGGTCTGCGTTTTCTCCGCAAATATCAAGAGTACCCGGCCGAAGCCCAGTCACGGTCGTGCCGTTTTCGGCCCTTTGCATCCGGAGCGGCACATCGGAGCGGACACGCACGCCGCTGCACAGCTCCAAAACCGGCTCGATCCCGTCATAGGCCGTGCATACCAGTGTTCGGCGGCCCAGATACATACCGAACCACAGCGGCAGCATCGTCATGAAGCGGATCGTCACGCCGCCGCATTCCAGCTCCAGCGGGAAAACGCCGCAGGAATCCGCCGGAAGCTCCGGCAGGTCATAGCGCCGCGTTTCGCCGGAAATGCCCTGAACGGACACTTGCAGGCCGTCAATGGGGCACGATGGCGCGCCGCGCTGATAGGTGTTGAAAAACAGAAAGCCGGAGCGTCCGTCGCTGCGCAGCGCCAGATGCTTTGCAGCCTCCGGCGCGGAACGGCTGTCCGGGAAAAACGCCGGCATCGCGGCGAGTCGTTCGCCGCAGAAATGGACGAACTGGTGCAGGCGTTTCAGACGGAAAAAGGACTCCCTCGGCTGGCCATACTCTCCGAGCGGAGCTTGAAAATCATAGCTGGAGACAGGCACATCGTTCGGATAGCCGGTCGCGCGGCTCTCCTGATACAGTCCGCCGGGTGGATTGAAGCCGCCGTGGTACATGTAATAGCCGGGAAGGTTGTTGCCGCTTCCGAGCTTTGTCAGCGAGAGCGCCTCGGCATCGAGCGCCGTAATGACCGGGCGGCGGTGGTGCGTACACTGATTGCCCGGCCCGATCTCGCAGGTCAGAAACGGCACGGCATGTGCCGCCGCGGTATCCGGGCCAGCACCTGGACGGAGCTGGTCGCTGCCGATATCCGCGTCGTTGCGCCGCGGAGAAAACAGGTAGTTTTCATTCGGGCCAAGCGGCCCGCAGTGCTCCGTCCACGGTGAAGCCGGGTAGGCGCCGTATACCGGGAGCGCCTCTCCCCAGGGAAGCTGTACGTTCGCACCCCAGCCGGTCACGGTATACAGTGGCGTGTGCATTCCGCACGCGAGGGCCAGCGCCTTGAGCCTCCGCAGATATTCCGCGTTTCCGACCATCTCGTTTTCGAGCTGTAAGCCGATGACCGGCCCGCCGGACGCGAACAGCCATGGACGGAGCTGCTCCGCGTAGGCCGCAAACAGGCGCTTCACCAGAGCCAGATATCGTTCATCGCAGCCGCGCAGCGGAACACCGCTTTGCTGGAGCCAGTCCGGGAAGCCGCCGTTGCGGCATTCGCCATGACACCACGGCCCGAGCCGGACGAATGCATACAGTCCGACCTTCCGGCACAGCGCCAGAAAACGGCCGATGTCACGGCTGCCGGAGAAATCAAATTCTCCCTGCACCGGCTCATGAAAGATCCAGAACAGGTAGGTCGCCACGATGTCTGCGCCGCCCGCTTTAATCTTCCGGAGCTCCAGCTCCCATTCCGCGCAGTCATACCGCGTAAAATGAAATTCCGCCATGACCGGGAGCCACGGCTTTCCGTCCCGGAGCAGATACTGCTCACATGCACCGAAGGAATGTGCGCCGCAGCGCTCGGAAAAGAGCGTATGCAGCGCCGTCCCCTGACGCCCGGTTTCAAAAAACAATTCTCTCATAGCGCTCCTAACGCCGCCTCAGGCGGTATTCCCGCGGGAAGCAGCCAACACTTTTTTTGAACAGATTCGTAAAATAGCCCTGTGACAGGTAGCCGACCGACGAAGCGATGGCCGCGACGGTCTTGTCTGTTTCCAGCAACTGACGCTTTGCCTCCCGGATGCGCACCTGATTCAGAAAGGCCGTGAAGGACTGGCCGGTCTCTTCCTTGAAAAGCCGCCCCAGATAGACCGGGTTTGCGTTAAACTGCTCCGCCATGCCGCGGATGGTCAGCTCCCGGCTGTATTGCTTCTCCACGATCTCGACCATCCGGCGGACGCTGGGGTTGATCGTGCTCCTGCGCTGGCGCAGCCGCTCCGCAAAGGAGAGCGAATAGCGCTCCAGCTCGGCGGTAAGCTCTGCGGATGTTCCGGCGGCATACAGGCTTTCCAGAACGCTCCGGCCCTCCCATTCATCCGCCTCCGCGCTGAGCATATCCGAGCGCAGCACGATCAGACGGCACATCGTTTCCGCAACGTAGCTTCGGACAAGCTGCGGATTTGGAGTGGCCGCCGAGACCCGCTGCTTCCAGCTGCTCCAGATGGAGATGATCTCCTCGCTGTTTCCCTCGTAGATCGCCGCTTCCAGCTTTTCGAAATCGATCCTGGGCACAAGCTCGCTCTCGTCGTCGAAATACTGCTTCCGGTACTCCATGACGGAGCCTGCCGGGAGGACGAGACTCAGCTCCGCGACCCTGCGCGCGTCCTGATAGCTCTGATTCAGTCGGAGCGGATCGTCCTGAAGCGAACCGAACGCCGCAAACAGCTTGATCCTGCGCTTCTGCTCGATCGACCGCATCAGCTGCCGGAGCTGCTCATGGAGCTGTTTACCGCATCCGGCAAGCTCGCCCGAGAAAACAAGTACCAGATCTCTGCCGTTTTCCCAGCATACGCGCATACGGACATTTTCCGCCGTCTGCCACGTCCGGATGATCTCCATGCCGACGGCCTGACGCTCGGCGATGCTCCGGATATCCAAGAGCCGGAGCACGCAGGCCTGTACATAGGCGTCGTTCAGCGGCAGATCGAGAAAGTTTGCCCGGTGCCGCAGCGCCGATTCCTCAATGCTTCCGCTGAGCCAGCGCGTCAGAACGGATTGCAGAATGACCTGCTTTTCCCGGTCCAGGACCGTTTCGCCCTTTTCCTCCTGCATCAGCTTGTTTTCAATGCCGGAAAGGGTCTCCAGCAGTTCCTTTTCATCCACGGGCTTGAGAATATAGTTCTCGATGCCGAGCCGTATGGCGGCCTTGGTATAGGCAAAATCGTCAAAGCCCGTCAGGATCACGCAGTGCAGCTGCGGATAAAGCGCCTTGGCCTGCCGGATCAGCTCCAGCCCGTCCATGACCTCCATGCGGATGTCGGTAATGAGGATCTCGACCCTGTGCGTGTGGAGATAGTCCAGCGCTGCGGCGCCGTTTTCTGCCTCGAATACGATCTGCATACCGAGCTCCTCCCACGGCAGAAGCTCCCGCAGTCCGGCCCGGATGACCGGCTCGTCGTCTACGATCACGACCTTATACATAGTTCTCCAACTCCTCCGACGATGTGATCGCCGGGATGCGCACAGTCACCCTTGTGCCGCTCCCGGGTGCGCTTTCGATACGGACGCCGTACTCCTTTCCAAAGAGCAGGCGCAGCCGGTTATTGACATTGGAAATGCCGATGCTGGAATTCACAGCCGCTTCGCTTTCGATCTTCTCGCGCAGGCGCGACAGCTTCTCCGCGTCCATGCCGCAGCCGTTATCCGTGACGCACAGCTCGAGAATGGCCTGCTGCACACGGACGGTGATGCTCAGCGCCGGATTCTCCATATCCGCGCGCAGCCCGTGCGTCAGCGCGTTTTCCAGGATCGGCTGGAGCACATAGGTCGGCACATAACAGCGTCTGGCGGGCGGATCGACCTGAAAATCGACGATCAGCTCGCCGCCGAAGCGGTAGGAAAACAGCTCGACGTATTTTTCGCAGTAGTTGACGGCCTCCGCGACCGTCGTCATCGATTGCCGGTTGACATTCTCCCGGATCACGTCGGCCAGCAGCCGCACCATCACCGCCGTGTCTGCCGCGTGCTCCGTGACGGCGCGCATTCGGATCACCTCCAGCGTATTGAAGAGGAAATGCGGCTTGATCTGCGCCTGAAGCGCGTAAAATTCCGCGTCCTTCTGCAAAAGCTCCAGCTGCCGCTGCTTTTCCAGACCTCTTTTTTCATTTTCCAGCTGGTCGGCCAGCCGCCGCTGCATTTCATTGAGGTTGTGCGCAAATATATCTATCTCGTCGTGATGCTTTGTCTCCGGCAGGACCACATCCAGACGGCCTGATTCGATTTTCAGGATATCATCCGCCAGCTCCTGCATCCTGCGGGAGATCCGGCGTTCATATTCAAACAGCAGGAAGATCAGCAGCGCCAGCACCGCAAACGTGCAGAGGATCACAAACAGCAGCATCTTGTAGACCGAACGGTAAAGCGCGTGCTTTCCGATCGTGCTGATCGCGTAAAAGCCAAAACGGTTGTTATAGCGGACGACCTGAACGCCGTCCATGGTATAGACGCCCGGTGTCGGCGTCTTTCCGGAAAACTCGGACGCGCGGCCCGAGAAATTGTGCAGGGAATCGTAGCATAGCTCGCCCTGCTGGGAGACAAGAATGACCTCCATATCGTCGTCGAAGCCCATGGAATACAGCCGCTCCGTGATCTTATCGACGGCATAGTGGAACATCAGAACGCCGAGCACATGACTCAGATCGTCCGGATCGCGTACAAAATCGTACAGCGTCAGCGTACTGCGCGCAGCGTCGTCGGAAAGGACGGGCAGCTCGTAGATACGCTGCTTTGCCGCGCCGAGCTGGGCGGCCTGCTCCGCGCTTTCTATGGCAAGCTCCACATAGCGCTCCCGCTGCTGCACCTCGTCCGTCCAGTAGAACGGGATCAGGCTCTGCGTTTCAAGGTCGTAATAGTTCGCCTGGATCAGCGCGTCATAGTCGCTGCCGAAGCTTTTCAGCAGCTGGTCGCTCAGGAGCTTCTGAAAACGAACCCGGTCGGCGGGCAGATCCGCGCCCTCCTTTCTGGCGAAGAGCTGCACCTGATAGCGGACCATTTCTTCCTTGTAGAGCTGTGTGTTGTAGGCTTTGAGCTTGTTGTACAGATTCGTGAAGTATTCCTCCGCGACGGAAAGCACCTGATAGCTGGAGTCGATGGCCTGACGCTGCTGGTATTTCGTGACATACAGCGCGATCACAAGACTCTGGAGCACGATCATGACCGAGGCCGTCAGGACGCAAATACAGATGATCCTTGTGACAAAACGGTTTCCAACGCGGCTTTTCAGCTTTTTCAGCATTTCGTTTTCACCCTCCCGGCCCGCAGCATAAAAACGGAGGAACAGAATCGTCTCCGTGCGGCTGGATCCTGTTCCTCCTTATTCTATCAAGCTTCAGCGGCAGCCGTCAAGCTCAGGGCAGGTACGGATCGACCAGCGCCTTTGCGCGGGCGAACTCTTCCTTGTTCCACTGGAACAGGCCGTCGATGTTGTAATCTGCAGCGCCGTCAATGATGTTCTGCTTCTGAGCCTCAAATTCCGCGTCGTCCTTTGCAAAGACGCAGGAGAGGTAGTTGCGCAGAACGAAGTTCTGAAGATCGGTTGCATTCTTCTGGAGATCGTCCGGCATCGGCTGCATATTGCCGGTGTACTCGGCCAGCGTCAGCTTGACGTTCTTCATATCCTTCGTATAGATGCCGCGGAGGCTGTCCACGCCATAGTGGGCGAAAGCGTCCTTTTCCGCGTCCGTAAAGGTGGAGGCGCGGTATTCCGGGGTGTAGCTCAGCTCAAAGGTGCTGTTGTCCACGGGGTTGATGACGTTCAGCGCGTAGCCCATGAAATGGCCGAGGCTGGAGCCGTACTTGGCGACAAAATCGGCGTCGCTCAGAGCGGTCTGGTCGGCGATGCGCTGCTGGGTGTACTGCGCCTTGCCGTCAACCATTTCCCAGCCCACGCCCTCAATGCCGGAGAACGCAAGGCGGCTGCCCTCCGGCGTCCAGAGGTAGTCGAGGAGCTGGAGCGCCTTCTCGGGATTCTTGCAGGTGCTGGAGATCGCGTACATATCGCCGGTCAGCTCACCGGACCAGTCGAGCGTGATGCTGTCGCCCATGGGCTTGAGCGCGACATAGGACATGCCGGTGTTCTGCTTCAGGTTTGCGGTCTCCCAGCCGGGCATGGTCATGAGATAGCGGCCGGAATAGGCCTTCTCCGTCCACTGGTCGGACTTCTGCGTGATGGAGTCCGGATCGAGCAGACCGAGCTGGTTGAGGTCATAGTAGAACTTGACAGCCTGCCACCAGATGCTGTCCGGATCGGTGATCGGAGAGGCGTCGGTCAGGTCGTTGGTCGCCATGTCGAAGCAGTAGACAAAGTTGGGATCGACGCCGTAGCCCATGGCGAGCTGGATCTGGTCGATGCACCAGGAGCCCCAGGTGCCCTCGTCGGCAAACCATGCGCCGGTGCCGTAGACCTGCTGGCCCTCGGCATTTTCGCCGTGCAGCTCATGCATGGCGGCAAGCGCCTTTACCAGATCGTCCAGAGAGCTGACCTCCGGGTAACCGGCCTGCGCATAGACCTCCCACGGGACGTAGAAGCCGACCGTCGGCTGATCCTCGGCGCCGGTGCCGCCCCACATCAGGACGGTATAATGGGCGCCGTCCATTTTGGTATCGGCAAAGAAGTTCTGGCGGCCGGAGGCGACGGCGTTCGCGCCGCAGAGATTCGGGCAGTTCTCCTCGTTCCAGTAGGGCGTCAGATCCATGATCTGGCCGGCCTCGATCAGGGTGTTGAGGGACTCGATATCCGGGACATAGAAAATGTCGGGGAGATCGTTCGCGGCCATCATTGTAGCCAACTGCTCTTTTTCATTCGAGCCGTTTTCATAGTCCGCTGCGCTGATGCGCACGCCGGTCTCCTCGGCGATCTTGTCCATGATGGGGTCATACTGGGGGCCAAGCTCGCTGGGGTTATACTGGTTGGCCCAGAGCGTGACCACGACCTCTTCCGAACCGGAAGCGGTGTTTTCCGCCGGCTGCTGGGCGTCGCCGTTTGCAGCGGGCTGCTCGGTCTTGGAATCTCCGGCGTTTGGCGTTTCGGTGTTCGCCTTGCTGCATCCAGCCAGAATGCTCAGAAGCATCAGCGCGGCCAGAATGAGTGCCAGACTCTTTCGAATTGACTTTTTCATACTTTCTCCTTTCTGAAGCGCAGCGGAACGGCGGCGTTCTGCCATGGGGAGGCGCGCCGCTTCCGCGCGTTTCCCCAACCGTTTTACGACAGCTTTCTGTTCAGCCCTTGACGGCGCCGATCATGATGCCCTTCTGGAAGTATTTCTGGACGAAGGGATAGACGATAAAGATCGGCACGATCGTGATGACGGCAATGCACATCCGAATGGAGGTCGTCGTCACGGTGCGCTGGCTCATAATGCTGGCCAGATCGCGCATGTTTTCGATCGAGGGCGCATTGGACTGAAAATACTCATAAAGCGTCAGCTGGAGCGTCTTGAGATTCGCGTCCTTGACAAGATAGAAGTTATCCGACCAGGTGTTCCACTGATTGACGGCGCTGAACAGCGTGATCGTTGCCAAAATCGGCTTGCAGAGCGGCAGGATGATTTTTGTAAAGACGGTGAAGATCCCCGCGCCGTCGATCTCGGCGGCCTCCTGAAGCGAGGCCGGAAGGCTTTCCAGATAGGCCTTGATGAGGATCATAAAATAGGCGTTGACTGCGGACGGGATCACATACAGCAGGAAGCTGTTTTTGAAGCCGTAATAGTACATGGTCAGATACCATGGGATCAGGCCGGAGGAAAAATACATGGTAATGATCACGAGCCGGTTGAAGAACCTTCGGAACGGAAGCTTCGGCTGCACGAACAGATAGGCCATGAACGAGGTGCAGACGACGGTGATCGCCGTGCCGAGGATCGTGCGCGCAAAGGACACGCCCAGCGCGTGGAAAATCTTGCTTTCGCGGAGGATCATTGCAAAGTTTGTGAGTGTGACGCTGCGCGGGAGCAGCGTCAGACCTTTGGCCGCTTCAAGCGGGTCGCTGATCGAGTAGATGAAGATATACCAGAGCGGGTAGATGCAGACAATGCTGAGCAGGATCATGAAGATCGTGTTGAGCGTATCAAAGATCACATGCGACGGGTGGATATCCCGTAACTTTTTTCGTTCCTTCATGCCTCCACCTCCTTAGTACAGGCTGCTGCCGCGAACCAGCTTGGAGATCCGGTTTGCAAGCATCAGAAGCATGACGCTGATCAGCGACTTGAGCATACCGGCAGCGGTCGCAAAGCCGAAATTGTTCTGCCGGAGGCCGATCTTGTAGATGTAGGTATCCAGAACCTCCAGCTTGTTCAGAACCATCGGATTCTGGAACACATAATACTGATCGAAGCCCGCGCCGGAGAGCATTCCGGCGATGTTCAGCACCAGAAGGACGATGAACGTCGGCATGATGCCGGGGATCGTGACGTGCAGGATCTTTGCCAGACGTCCCGCCCCGTCCACGCTTGCCGCGTCGTACAGCTCCTGATCGATCCCGGACATGGCCGACAGGTACATGATCGCGGAATAGCCCATTCCTTTATACAGGCAGATGAACGTCTGCATCCGCCACGCGACATCCGGCTGTGCCAAAAGATTTGACGTGTAATCCGGGCCGTAGAACAGGCGGAGAATGACGTTCACCGCGCCGTCCGTCGGAGAAAACAGACTGAAGCACACGGCATACAGCAGGACGTGTGAAATAAAATAGGGCAGCGCAGAGATCGTCTGCGTGAGCTTGGAAAGGCGCTTGAAGGGAAGCTCCGACAGGAGGATCGCAAAGATCAGCGGCACCGGCATCGTCAGCAGAGACAGCCCGCTCAGCGCCAGCGTGTTCCTGACCGCCATGCCCAGATCCCGCTTGGACGACCACAGCAACTTGAAATTTGCCAGGCCGACGAATTTCTGCTGGAAAAGGCTCTTTCCGGGATTGTAGTCAACAAACGCGATGCTCCAGCCGAGCAGCGGCACATAGCAGAACGCTACGACAAACAGCGCAAATACCAGCGCGAGCAGAAATAGCTGAAGCTCCCGCTTCGTCCACGGCCTGCGCGCTTTCAGCCGGACACCCGGCGATCCTTGTTCTTTCATTTTCCCACCTCACATTTGTACTTTCATTATATCGGCTGCCCATTTTTCGCTCAAGAGCGCAAACTTTACATTTTTCCGCAAACTAAACAAACAGTTCCTGCGAATTTCCTTTTTCTCTGTCCATAATACCGGCCACGGCCCTTTGGGCCGGAGACGAAAGACGGACACGGCAGCCGTGCCGTGTCCGTCCGTCTGGGCGGGATAGCTCCCGCCCTTTTTGATTTTTGCGCGCTCAGAGCTGCTCCAGATAGCGCTGCATCAACGCGGCCACCTCCGCACGGGTCGCCGGGGCGTTCGGCCGGAGCGTTCCGGCGGCGTCGCCGCGGAAAAGCTCCGTATCTACGGCCCATGCCATGGCTTCGCGTGCAAATGCATGGACGCTGCTGCCGTCTGTATACTCGGAAAGCGCTGCCTCCGCACGCGGGCAGCCCGCCATACGCCAGAGGATCACTGCGATCTGCTCACGGGTCACCTCTGCATCCGGGCAGAAGTGCTGTGTGTCCACACCGTTTACGATGCCGTTCGCCGACGCCCATGCGACCGCCTCCGAATACCACTTGCCGCGGGCAACATCCACAAAGCCGGAGACCGTGCTCTCCGCCGGACATCCCTCCGCACGCCAGAGCACCGTGACCAGCATGGCGCGGGTCATTTTGCCATCCGGCGCAAAGAGTGTATCGCTCACACCGTTGAACAGGTCGTTTCTGACCGCGTATTCCACCGCGTCATAGGCCCAATGGCTGCGCGCCACATCTGTGAAGGCAGCGCTGCCGGAGGGCTTCCGATTCGACGGGATGGACGGATGCACCGGCACCTCCGCCGGGAGCCACTGTGCATACAAGGTCAGGCTGCCGGTCACCGGCTCGGTAAAGGTATATGCGCTGCCGTCTGCCGTGTACCAGCCGGCAAAGCGGAAGCCCGCTTTTACCGGATCGGCCGGACGGGCAGCCGTCTCGCCGCTGCGCACGGTCTGCTCGTCCACAGCGGAGCCGCCGCGGCTGTCAAAGCGCACCGTGCAGAAGCTGGGGCGCTCTGTGCGGCTTCCGGAGATCACAAGCTCGCCCGTCACGTTTCGGACGGTATAGCTTCCGTCGCCGTTGATCGTGACCTCGACCGGCGCTCCGGCCATAACGGCGGACACCTCGCCGTAGACATAGTGTTCTGCATCGGCGGCCCGGAACGTATAGTCGCTGCCGTGCTCCGCAGACGCGGCGCCGGTGAAGATATCCGGCAGGCTCACAGGATAGGCTGTTTTGCGGATGGTGAAGTTATCAAAGTCTGCCGATGCGGAGTAGCTGCACAGGGCGATATAGCCGCCGCGATAGTCCTCGGCGGTATACCGGATGATCGGCTCTGCCGCGTCTGCGAAATAAACGCTGATCTGTGTGCCGGAAATGCGGATGCGCAGCGTGCCTGCCTGCTCTGCCGCCCAGTCAAGCTCCGCATAGCCGACCGTGCCGACATTGGTCCGGAAGAGCGTCAGCTCCGCCTTTCCGGCTGCCTCGTTATAGCAGGCATAGACAAAATAGCCGTTCGACCAGATGGAGTCGTTCCACTTCTCGCGCCCGAATGCGACGGCTGACCATCCGGCGCTCTTGGACGGGAGCGTCAGCCCGACGCTTGCGTCCATCGACGTGTAGGCCCGTCCGCTCAGCGCCGCCATGAACGGGTCGGCACCGCTTGTGCCGGTCAGCTTCAGCGCACCGCTTTCGCAGGCCATCGTCCCGGCATTGGGGCTGACGGCCACCCATGCCTGCGCACCGGATTCGAAATCGTCCGCAAACGCTTCGTCCCACACGACCGGCTGCTCCGGCTGCTCCGGCTGCTCCTGCGCGTCCGGCTTTTTGACACGGAAGCTGTCGAATTGGCAGCGGCTCATGTAGGCGCACAGGCCAAGGAAGCCGCCCTGATAGGCCTCGTCCCGATAAGTGATGACCGGCTCCTCGCCGCCCGCGAAGTAAACGCGGATCGTTTTCTCCGATACGACCACGCGGAGCTTTGCCGTGTCGCCCTTCGTCCAGTCCACGGCGGCGCTGCCGACGTCGCCGGTATTGGCCTTGAACAGCCTGATCTCGGCCTTTTCGGTCTGCTGATCGTAGCAGGCATAGGCAAAATAACCGTTCGACCAGATGGAGTCGTTCCACTTTTCGCGCCCGAACGCAAGCGCCGCCCAGCCGGAGGACTTGGACGGAAGCACAAGCTCCGTCTCCGCGTCCATATCGGTATAAGCGTACCCCGTCAGCGCAGCGATCGCCGGGTCGGCTCCGCTGGTGCCGGTCAGACGCAGCTTGCCGTTCAGACCGGAGAGCGCGCCCGCCGCATCGCTCACGAGCGTCCACGAATCGACGCCCGCCTCAAAATCGTCCGCAAACGCTTCGTCCCAGACGACCGGCTTTTCCGGCTCCTCCGGCTGCTCGACCTCGCCGAGATCCTGATAGTAGATGTTGTCAAACTCCGCGTCGGCAAAGTCGGAGCAGAGGCCGAAATAGCCGCCCGTGAATGTGCTGTCCTTGACCTCGATCAGCGGCTGCGCCGCATAGTCCACATAGACGCGGATCGTTCCGTTCCGGAGTTCCACCTCAAGATGGACGGTCTGCTTCATGGGATCTGTCGCAATGCTTGCGGACGCCAGACTGCCCGCGCGGTATACGACCAGATTCCCGAGATTTGTCAAATAGACCAGATAGCCGCCGCTGCTCCAGAAGCCGTCCGTTCCGCCGGAATGGAAGTACGCGCCCGCCCAGTTCTCCGTCAGCGCAATGTCCTTCAGCCGAACGTCAAAGCCGATGCGGACATTCTGGAACGTCCGCTCCGTATAGACCAGATCCGGCGAGACGCCCTTGCCCTGAACGCCGTTCTCGGCGTCGACCTTGACCAGCACACCGGAGGTGCACAGCTTTCCATCCGCAACGGCGATCCGCTCCGGCTCCTTGACTTTTTTCCACCTGCCGAGATCGCCGCTGAAATCGTCCAGCAGCACGCTGTTTTCGTTCTGCCGGACACCTGTCACGGCAAAATCGTCAAACGAGACCTCACCGCCGCAGGCGTTGAGGGACAAGAAGCCCTCCGTGTAGTCCGGCGCGCTTGCCGAGAGCACCGGCTGCTCTGCGCCGTTCACATAGACCTCAATCGTCCCGGCGCGCCGGACCACACGCACCTGCGCCGGGCCGTCCAGGGCGCTTTCGAGCTGCGCGGAGGCCAGCGCACCGCGCGCCGACAGCAGCTCCACGCGGCCTGTTTTGCGCAGGAGCAGCAAATATCCGCCATAGCCCCAGATATCGCCGTACATGGTTTCCCTGCCAAGCGTCAGTCCGGCCCAGTGATCCTCCGCATTTGCGGTTGTCTGTGTGCCGCTGAGATCGCAGGTAAAGCTGACCTCGCACTCTGAGAACACGCGCCCCTCCAACGTAGCGCTGCCGATATTGTCGCTTCCGGCAAAACGCAGCGCGCCGTCCCGGATCTCCGCGCCCTGATAACGCCAGATTCCGGTCTCCGCCGCAAAGCTGTCCTGATAGCTCTGGTCACGCATAACTGCGCTGCTCACGCAGGGCGTTTCCACGCCGTGATAGCTGCTGAGCCGGAAAGCGGAGAACTCCGCCTGAATACCGGTCCCGACCAGGCTGAGATATCCTGCCGCAGGCGCCTCTGCGTCCGTGTCCTCGGCGTCGATCAGGAGGCGGCTCCCGTTCCAGACGCGGATGCGCCCGCCGTTCATGGATACGGACAGCTGGAGAGCTTCCTGCGTATCCAGATCTGCCGAGCCTTCATACAGCACCTTCCACGGGCTGCCGCGGAAGAGCAGCAGGCCGCCGTTTTTGCGGATGCAGAGCGTATAGCCGCTTTGGAACGCCGTGTCGGCGGCATTTGCTTTGCGGAAGCAGAGTCCTGCCCACATGCTCTGGTCGCCGTTCATCGCATCGCCGAGCTTTACGGTGAAATCGATCCTGCCGTCGCGCAGCGTCTGGCTGTGCAGCGTGCTCATGGCCGTTGCGTTTGTCCCTGCGCCGGAATAGGTATACCGTCCATCCCGCACGGACCACTGCGTTCCGGCTATTCCATCTCTATCCCATGCGTAGTCGTATCCATTGGCGAAATCGTCCCGGAAAAGCTCGACCGCGATCGGCTCTGCGGCTTCGCCCGTCAGCAGATCCAGAAGCGTCTTATGCGCGGCCGTCGCCGCGGCACCCTCTCTTGTATACAGCGTTGCGCTGCGGATGAGCTGACCGGCCACCTGCTTTGCGGCCTCCGGGTCCTTTGCGCCGAGCTGGGTGAGCAGCTCATAGTCCTCCAGACCGTCGAGCTGCGCCTCATTGCGGACGCTGGTGAACACGTCATAGTTGGGAATGTCCGGCCGCACCAGCCATTCGTCGCCGGTCTGCATGTCGTTCATCGTGTCCTTGAGGCCCCAGTAGGAATAGCCCCAGTGGAGATAGCCCGACGCGCCGATCTGGTAGGCATACCACGGAATGAGCCGCGTTTTGACCAGATGATAAGGGATAAAGCGGTTGAGATAGTCGCCCTGCGGGCCGATGCAGGTGTAATACCAAAGCTCCCGGCCCTTGCTGCGCTCCTTCTGATAATACGCCTGGTTTTCTTCATAGGTATTAAGCACCGGGCAGAGCGTTGTCGATTCCGTCATCTGTGTTGTGAAACGATCGTGGGCCTCATTGCTGAGCGCCTCGGGGTAAACCTCGCGGATCGTGCTGTAGTACCAGTTGGAGGCCATATTCTGCGCGCTGACATGCGGCTCGTCCAGCGCGGAGACATAGAGCTTGTCCAGAAGCAGCGGGTAGCGCTCGGACATGTGGCTGCGCAGGGCGCGGAACATCGTTTTCAGGTATTCCTCCGCCTCCGGGTTGACGGTCTGCGCTGCCTGATCGGTATAGATCGGCTTCAGGACGCGGACAAGCTTCCCATTGCCGCCGTCCTCCAGCACATACAGCTGCATCTGGTCGTCCGCGCCGCGGATGACCTTGCTGTTGCCGGCCAGATAGATGTACTGCATTGCGCCTGCATTTTGAAAGAGGTCTACCATCCGGTCGAAGTTCTTCCAGTCGAAAAGATACTTTCCGGCCGCCATTTTGCCGTCTGTGCCGGTCACATACGGTTTGCGGCTGTCACTGCCGAGAAGCGTACTTTCCGGCATCAGGAGCGCTTCCGCGTCCATAAAGATCACGTTGTTCCGGTGAATGGCCAGATCCCGCGCAAAACTCTCCATGACGCGCCACCAGTTCTCGTCGAAAAGCTCCACATCATACTGATTCGGCACCGCAGATTCCAGCGCGCCGAAGTCCGTACCAGCTGTGGAAAACCAGTTTATCATTTTAAAGCTCGATTCGTCCGTATCCGGAATCGTCACAGCGTAGACCTTCACGGAGAATGGAAGCTCCTCGGAGCGTTCACCGGCCGATACGCGCAGGCTACCGGTATAGACGCCGGGGGCTTGTCCCTTTGGGACATATACGCGCACCCAATACGGCTGCGTCGTATTTTCCGCAACGTCCAGCGGCGCATTGGGAAGCAGCGCGTCCGTATACAGATCGCTGCCATCCGGCGTGCTTTCCACATCACCGATCACGCCGCCAGCGGGTGCGGAATACTCGCTGTAGATCGTAATGTTGGAGGCGTCCAGCGGTGTCCCGTCCGCTTTCGCAAGGTCTGTCGCCTGCACCGTGAGGCCGGTCAGCGCTGCACTGCTGCGGACAAGAATCTGCGCCGCTTCGTATTCGTTTCTTGCGGCATACAGCTCGATTTTCTGCGCCGCCTGCTCCGGCATGGTCGAGCTGGCAAAGGCGCGATCCGCAGAATTCTGCACCCACACGTCCATCACTGCCTGCTCCGCCTCCTGCGGCTGCACGGGAGCGGCCCCTTCCGCGTATGCGGGAATGCCTCCGAGCAGCGCTGCGGTGAGGAGGCCGCATAGCCATCGTCTGCCTGTCTTTTTCATTTTCTGTCCTCCATTCTGAAATGATCCGTGCGTTCCCTCGCCAAAGCCTCTGATCGGCGGCGTTTTGGTACAAGAGCCTGCACGATTCTTCTGCAGTTTCATTATATTTGTTTATTTTGCCTATCAACAAGAGCGCAAACTATACTTTCGCGCTGCAAAATAAACATTTTCACAGCAAGCAGACAGATTTTCAAGCGGGGGCTTGCATCGGATACATCTGCCTCGCTGCCGCATCCCGGAGGAGCGGTATGTGTGTGCGAAAAGTAATACGCCATGCTCACAAGATACCATTCCACTGTGACATTGGCGTTTCCTCGGGTCAGAAATCGGCGGAAGTTCAGATCTTCCTTGATTGCGGCAAACACGCCCTCCGCCTGAATGGAACGATTGACCCGGAGCAGGACCCCTTCGGCTGTGGAAATCTTTTTCTCCACCAATGGATATGCAAAGTGGATATTTGCAGATGGGTCAAAAATAGAGATTGCGTTTTGCGCACGGCTAATTTATAGTGAGACTGAAAATTACAGGCGAAAGGGTACTGTATCCATATGACCTCCATCCGAAATATGCTGCGGAGCAGGCCGCTGTTTACAAAGATATTTCTGTCCATCTTCATCTGCTTTATCATTCCGGTCATTATCGCGGGAAATGTTTTTTATCACTACGCTGCGACGGATGCCCGAGCGTCCTATCAGTCGAACAGCCAGATCTTTCTGTCCTATCTGACGGAGCTTTCCGACGAGGCGCTCATTATTTCAAGGAGCAGACCGGCGTTCCGTTCAGCCAGTATGTAAATCGTTTTCGTGTGGACAGGGCCAAACGGCTGCTGGCAGAACCGCAGTCGCAGGTCAAGCTCGTCGCGCAGCAGGTTGGCTTTGAGAACGTCAATACGTTTATCCGCGTATTTAAGGAACCTCTGAATAAATCCCCGACCGCGGACGACGGATCTTTTCCGCCAATCCTGCGGTTTGAAAAACGAGAAATACATACAGTATTCCCGCGTTTTTCAAGCCTTGCCTTGACGAAAAATCTCTCGCCGTCCACAGCCGCTGATTTAATCAGAACTTCCTTAAGAGCTTTGAGGGCATTTCGCCTGGCGTTTACAAGGAAACGCTTCTGAAAAAGGAGTCGGACGCCGATCCCCGCTGAGGCCGATATATTTTGAGATCCGGCGGCTGGGCCGCGTTCGGACAGATACAGAAAAGGAGTACACCACATGACACTTTGGAGCGAACAGATCTCTTCCCTTTATAAGATCCGGAGCGTTTCCGACCTGCCGGAGCAGGAGCTTTCCCGGCAGACGGTCCTTCGCGGCGAGCATTTTTCCTATCAGATCATCCTGCGGGCGGACTACAATGTTTTCTGCCGCTTTTCGGCAAGGGTTTTCGGCCCGGACGGCGCGGAAAACGAAGCGCTGACCGCCGCGCTCCGGCTTTACCGGCTGCGACTTGCGGTGATGGACTACCCGGTCTATCCCGATCACGACGAAGACATCCTGACGGACGAGCCGGGGCTTATGCCGGATATTCTCGAGCCGCTGGAGGAAAGCGGCGGCGTACTGCGCCTGTCCGACCGGCCCGCGTCCGTCCTGCTTTCGCTGGATACGCCGCTTACCGCCGCGCCCGGCGACTATGAGATCCGCGCGGAGCGCGTCTATTTTGAGCCGGGAACGCCGGAGATCTTGCATACGGAGACGTCGGTGCTGACCCTGCACATCCTCAGCGCTGCGCTTCCGGCGCAGAGCGTGCATTTTACGCAGTGGCTCCATGTGGACAGCATCGCGGAGGCGCATCATGTTCCGGTCTATTCCGAGGAACACTGGGAGCTGATCGGGAAATATATGCAGATGGCGCGCTATCTCGGTATTGACACCATCCTGACGCCGATGCTCACGCCGTCACTCGATACGCTGATCGGCGGAGAGCGCCTCTGCGTGCAGCTTGTCCAGATCGAAAAGCACGGTGAACGCTATGATTTTGATTTTTCGCGGGCCGCGCGCTACATCGATCTCGCGCATGAAAACGGCATTCGCCGCTTCGAGATCGCGCACCTCTATTCCCAGTGGGGGATGACCTCCGCGCCGAACATCTACGTCCGTGTGGATGGCAGAGAAGAGCATTTGTTCGGCTGGCATACGCCCGCGCAGAGCGAAGCCTATCAGGCATTTTTGAAGCAGCTGCTTCCGGCTATGCTGGATTTTCTGACAGAAAAAGGCGTGCTGGAGGATTCCTTCTTCCACATCTCCGACGAGCCGAGGCTGGACCATCTGGAGACCTACCGCACGCTCTGGCGCTTTGTAAAGCCGATGCTGCGCGGACGGCCGATCATGGACGCCATTTCCAACGTTGATTTTTATAAGCACGGCCTGATCGACATTCCGGTCAGCGCGACCGACCACATCGAGCCGTTCCTGCGGGAGCCGGTCGAAAACCAGTGGGCCTATTACTGCTGCGGCGAGTACAAAGCCGTCGGCAACCGCTTCCTTGCCTTCCCGGAGTACCGAAACCGCATCCTCGGCGTCCAGCTCTTCAAGTTCGGCATCAAGGGCTTCCTGCAATGGGGCTATAATTTCTATCATACCGACCGCTCCCTGTATGTGATCGATCCCTATCTGACAAGCTCCAGCGACGGCATGGTGCCGTCCGGCGACCCCTTCTCGGTCTACCCCGGAAAGGACGGTCCGGTCGCGTCGCTGCGCGCGCTTAATTTCAAGGACGCGCTTCAGGATGTGGATATCCTGAAAGCGCTGGCGCAGCGCACTTCGCATGAGCATGTTGTGGAATTGATCGAGAAGCTGGCAGGCATGGAGATCCGCTTCGACAAGTATCCCAGAAATTATGAATTCATTCCGGCGCTTATGGACGCCGTCCGGCTAGAGCTGGAGGCAGGTACCTGCTGATATCGGAATACAACTGCATATGCAAGAGCAGCCCGGGAGGAACCGTTTGGATCCTCCCGGGCTGTGATTTATGGACTCTTTTTTCGCGCATTTTCTTCATCCTATCGTCCTGCTAAAAGCGCCGCAAGCAATGGAGAATTGCAAAAAACGCAGCCTATGTGCGTGCCGGAGCAGACCGGACATTCCATGGAACGGCGGCACGGGATCACTCACTGAGAATCTGGTAATCGCCGCTTGCCAGCAGGACGATGGGGATGAACAGCTGTGTGGGGCGTCCTTCGGATACGACCTGTATGATCAGATCGTTCCGTGCCCGGGACAGCGCATGCGGCGTGACCTCCAGCGTGACACGCGCCAGCGGCACGTTGCAGTGGCCCTGCTCCAGATTGACGGCCAGCGTCTTTCCGGGCTGCACCTCCCAGCCATCGGGCGTGTGCAGCGTCAGCGTGAGCCACTGCTGGCGGCGCTGTAGATTCTCGAAGGTGATCGTTTTTTTTGACAGTACCTTCCGAAATCTAAGGCGCCTCGTGACCGTCTACATACGCGCGAATGAGGGAATTCTGGAACACGGTATAATAGCGCACATCAAATACGCCGCGCATTCCTTCGAACGGCGCGCCAAGCGTACCGCCGATATTTTTGCCGTTCCAGCATCCGCGCATTTTATCAAGATAGTTGTCGAAATTCAACTGCATTTTGATTCTCCTTGTATGATGATCGGTGTTTTGCGGGTAAAACGCCTTACGACCATCATAATGCATGGGAAATAAATTACAATCGTCAATTTTCGCCTTGATCTGCAAATCGTGTCATTTTACGTACCTCTGCGCATATACCGTGCTTCTTTCGCTGTATTGAGCAATCCACGAACCTAAACTATACCCCAAGAAGTGGACAAGGAAATGACCCATAGCGGCATGAACTATGGTATACTGAAGGCAGGAAGAAGGAGACGGCTATGGGAACAAGGAAAAAATTCAGCGCGGCGGAGCAGGAGCTTCTGCGTGCAAATCCGTACACGGAGAAGGTTACGGAAAATCAGATTTCGTTCACGCTGGCGTTCAAGGAAGCCTTCTGGCGGCTGAGTGTAGAGGGATGCACCGGGAACATGGCGCTGCGGAAGCTGGGCTACGATCCGGAGCTGCTCGGCTTTGAGCGCGTCCACAACATCACAAAGCGCATCCGCCGCGCAGGGAAATCACCGGAGGGCATCCAGCCTGCGCCAAAATCCCGGATGCGGATCAGCAGGG
>OIWM01000671.1_pt1 | contig 39549 bp, 32 predicted proteins | sample 1587451 | NCBI WGS metagenome assembly OIWM01 (sample SAMEA3888907, study PRJEB22519) | human gut metagenome | biome: human gut; feature: human-associated habitat; material: faeces | place: Denmark | collected 2011
CGGTCTCCGACGCACAAAAACTTGCCACCGGCAACTTTTTGCACGTCCGAGCAGCTTTTTCCGGCGGCTGCGCCGCGGGATCGCCGCGCCGCTTGGCGGCATGGAACGTCACCATAGCAAAATAGGGAAGGACTATTGCTATCCTTCCCTGAATTTTGCGTTTGTTCTGTTATAAGCCGTGGAAAGCAATCGATAACTTACGCTTCTTTTGCCGCAGGCTCCTTGGAAATATATTCCTTGCCGGCATAGGTTCCGCAGTTCTTGCAAACTCTGTGAGAGAGAATAACCGTGCCGCATTTCGGGCACTTGGTAATGCCGGGCATGGAAAGCTTCCATACGCTGCTGCGTCTCTTGTCTCTTCTTGCTTTCGAGACTTTCCTCTTCGGTACTGCCATTGAAGGCACCTCCTTTTATTTTCACCTTTATTTTTAACAATTTAACACAAAGAGTATTTTAGCACAAAATACTCTACTTGTCAAGGTATTTTTTCAAATCCGCCAATTTATTTGCACCTGTGTCAATTTTACAGCTGCAATCACGCTCATTTTTGTTGATTCCGCAGACCGGACACAGCCCTTTGCAGTCCTCATCACACAAAACGCGCGACGGAAGCTCCAAATAAAACACGGTTCGTGCAAGCTCGCCGATGTCGAGAAGCGAATCCGGAATCTCGATGTAGTCCTCGCTGTCCTCCGACGCAAGCTTTTTGGTAAGTCCGTACACACGCGCCGCTTCAAAGTGCCTGCTTAACGCGGTGAAACACCGTGCACAGTGCGTTTCATAGTCGCCGCTCACCGTGAAAGCAAGCTCCACATAGCTTTCCGTTTTGCCTCTGCCGTGCGCTTTTTCGTACACACGGCCGACAACAAGTACCGGCTCGGTAAACAATAGGTCATCTTTTTCGGTTTCTTCGGGTACAAACGTAAAGTCAAACGGAATTTCCGTCACTTCACCGTTGTAAATCCGGGAAACATCAATTTTCGGGATCGGATGGTTTGGCATAATCTCTTTCCATTCTTCCGCAAAGTGCCAAGATGCGCTTTTCTATTATACTATGCTCTTGCACACTTGTCAAGGATTTGCGGCAATTGTTTCAAATTCCTTTATAAATTCTGCCGCTTAAACGTCCAAATTCGTGACGTACTTCGCGTTTTGTTGGATAAATGCGCGGCGCGGCTCGACTTTTTCGCCCATGAGCAGCGAAAACGTTTCATCCGCCTCCATGGCATCCTCAATGCGAACCTGAATGAGCGTGCGGTGTTCGGGATCCATGGTGGTTTCCCATAACTGATCCGCATCCATCTCGCCAAGACCTTTGTAGCGTTCGGCGTCAACATTCACGCCGCCAAGCTCTTGAATGTACAAATCGCGCTCCTCGTCCGAGAAAGCATAGCGAATCTGCTTGCCCTTGAACACCTTGTAAAGCGGCGGCTGGGCGCAGTAAATATGACCTTCTTCAATGAGCGGACGCATATGGCGGAAGAAGAATGTCAAGAGCAACGTCTTGATGTGCGCACCGTCCACATCGGCATCGGCCATGATGATAATTTTTCCGTAGCGCAGCTTTTCAAGATTGAATTCCGTGCCGACGCCGCAGCCGAGTGCGATGATGATCGGCGTGATCTGCACGCTGGAAAGGATGCGGTCGAGACGGGATTTTTCGACGTTCAAAATCTTGCCGCGCATCGGGAGAATGGCTTGGAATTTGCTGTCGCGGCCGTCTTTGGCCGTACCGCCTGCGGAATCACCCTCGACTAAGAACAGCTCGGTGTCCTCCATGGAGCGGTTCTGACTGTCGGCAAGCTTGCCGGGCAGCGTTGTGCCTTCGAGTGCCGTTTTGCGGCGTGTCAATTCACGCGCTTTTTTTGCGGCTTCTCTAGCGCGCGAGGCGGCAAGTGCTTTTTCGATGATGATCTTTCCGGTGGCCGGATTTTCTTCAAGATAAGCGGTCAAACGCTCGGTCATGAGTGCTTCGACGAACGGACGGATGTCGGCGTTGCCGAGCTTGCTCTTGGTCTGTCCCTCAAACTGCGCTTCGGGCAGCTTGACGTTGATGACGGCGCAAAGACCGTCGCGCACGTCCTCGCCCATGAGGTTTTTGTCATCGGCTTTGAGATAGCCGAATTTGCGCGCGTAGTCGTTTAAGATTTTGGTGAGTGCGTTCTTGAAGCCGGTCTCATGGGTGCCGCCCTCCATGGTGCGCACGTTGTTGGCAAACGAGAAAATGGTTTCATCGTATTTGTCGTTGTACTGCATGGCAATCTCGCAAGAGGTATCGTCTTTTTTGCCGGAAACGTAAATGACATCCTCGTGCAAGAGATTAGCGTGCTTTTTGGCGTTTAAGTGCTCGACAAAGCTGCGGATGCCGCCTTCGTATAACAGCTCGACTTTCTTTTCCTTTTTGGGAGCGGCATCCTCGGGAGCAACGCCCTCTTCATCGAATTCGTGTTCGAAGCCGTCGCCGTCGGTGTCTTCCTCATCCTCGTTGTATTCGGTGATTTCCGGAACATTTTCATGGGTTTCCGGACGCAGATCGACAAGCTCGATGGCAAGTCCCGCGTTCAAAAATGCCTGCTCGCGGAGCATGGACAAAACGGTGTTGTATTTGACGACGATTTCATCGAATATCTCGGCGTCCGGCTTGAAGCGGACATACAGACCGTGTTTGTCGGTTTCGCCTTCTTCCACCATGGGACGGGCGACCTTACCGCGTTCAAAGCGTTCGGTGTATTTTTTGCCGTCGTGGCAGTTGACAATCTCCGTCCATTCGGAAAGCGCATTCACGACCGACGCGCCCACGCCGTGCAGACCGCCGGAAATTTTATAGCCGTCGCCGCCGAATTTACCGCCGGCGTGCAGCACGGTAAAGACCACTTCCAGTGTCGGAATGCCCATTTTGGGGTGAATACCGGCCGGAATGCCGCGCCCGTTGTCAAGAACGGAAATGCTGTTGTCCTCGTGGAGCGTGACGATGATGCGGTCGCAGATACCGGCAAGAGCCTCATCGATGGAGTTGGTCACAATCTCGTAAATGAGATGGTGCAAGCCCTTTTCGGAGGTTGAACCGATATACATACCCGGACGCTTTCGGACGGCCTCCAAGCCTTCGAGGACCTGAATCTGGCTTTCGTCGTATTTATGCGCTTCGGTGTCTACCGCCGTGTCCGCCGCCGTCACTTCCTCGGTGAAATGCTCATTTTCAAAGTTTGTGTTTTCCTGCATGATGTTCTCCTTGCTTTAACGAGTGATAGATTCAATCGTGTTGTTTATAAATACTTGGACTGCCGTTTCCAGCGTCCGTACAACGACGCCGACGAAAGCGACGTCATATAGGCTTGCTCGCGGATTCCTTTGGATACGACCACAAAGGTTTTCGGCAGATCGCTTGCCACATTGATAAGCCTTTTTGCCTGTTCAAGCGATGCAAGATACCGTTTGGTATCGGTTTCGGTGCTTGCCGTATCGAGGTCGAACACGCCCAAAATATCTTCCTTGGCAAGCACGGTCGTGCCGCCGATGTTGAGATAGGGGTGGTTTTTCGGAGCATTTGCCATAATGCACATCCTTTCGGCTTTCACGGCCGGTCTTTTTGAAAAACGCCGTCCGACACGTGCCAAACGACGGCATCCGTGTGTTCGCCGAAGGCGTTTTGGTCGCAGCAGGTGATAAGTGCCTGTCTGCCGCCGATCAAGGCAAGAAGTCTTGCGCGGCGTTCCGCATCTAATTCGCCGAGAAGGTCGTCGAGAAGAAACACCGGATATTCGCCTGTCAACTCCTTAAAAATCTCGCCCTCGGCAAGCTTTAAGGCAAGCACTGCGCTGCGCTGCTGCCCTTGGGAGGCAAAGGTGCGCGCATTGAAATCCGCAACGGATAAGATTTTCTTTTCGGCTTTCGGGTTGTATGGCATATCGGACTCGGCTTCGTTTGTTTCGATGCCTTCCGTGTGCGCAAGCTCTTTCTCCGACGCATGGTCGGCGATGTAAACGGCAAGATCGTCTTTGTGCGGGCCGTGCAACGTGCGGCAGAGCCGCAGCTCGGACGCGCGGTCGGCACGGTAGATGGCGTTTAGCCGCTCACGTATCTGCGCGATATCGGTGCTTTCGGACAAATCCCGTCCGGCCGCCGAAAGATAGCGAATGTCGAGTGTTTCGCGGCTGTCCGTGAGAGATGCATAAAACGAACCGGCAAAGTGCTTTAAGCGTTCGGCAAAGGCATAGCGTTGGCGAATGAGCACAGCACCCGATGAAGCAAGCTGGGCGCTCAATACGTCAAGATAATCGTTGTCCGGCACGCCCGACGCTGCCTTTTTCAGATAGTTGTTTTTTTGGGACAGCACCTTCAGATACTCGTTCATACAGCGCACATAGCGCGGCGCAAGCTGGGAAAGTGCCATATCGAGAAACCGCCGCCGCTCTTCGGGACTGCCCTTGATGAGCGACAGGTGATCGGGCGTGAAAAGCACGGCGCGGAAAATGCCTAAAAATTCGGAGGCGCGCGGCGTTTCACAGCCTTGGTAGAGCATTCGTTTGGCAAGCGACTGCGCGCCGTTTTTTTGCCAGCGCAGCGTCATGCGCTCGGCGTTTTCGGCATTTGCACGTAAGAAACGAATATCGGCGGCGGCATTTTTTTCGCCGCGTCGGATGAAATCGGTTTCTTGGCGTGTGCGGAAGCTGCGTCCAGACGCAAAAAGATAAATGCATTCGAGCGTATTGGTCTTGCCGGCGGCGTTTTTGCCGCAGAGCAGGTTCACACCGTCGGAAAACTCTAAGGTTTGCGTCGCAAGATTGCGGAAATTCTCGATTTCAAGCGTTTGTAATAACATTATTTCGCCGGTTGGCTCGGTTTGTTGCCGTGAAGAACCGTTCCGAAAAGAAATTTCGGCAGCTTCATCATCCGGCCGACGCGTGACGGATTTTTGGAAAACCGGTACAGCCATTCGAGATTGTGTTTTAAGTAAAACTCCGGCGCACGGTCGGCAACACCGGCAAGTACGTCCAGCGTACCGCCGAGGCCTGCGGCAAAGCGAACCGAGGTGAACTTCTTTCGGTTTTTATAAATAAAACGCTCTTGCTTGGGCGCACCCAGGCAGACAAACAAAATCTGTGCGCCGCTTTGGTTGATTGCGTCGATGATATCGTCAGTTTCTTCTTCGCCGAAGAAGCCGTCACGACCGTCGATTTCGATGGCGGGATATTTTTCTCTTAACGCGTCGGCCGCAAGCTCCCAAACGGCTTTTTTGCCGTCGGACGCTTTTGCACCGCCGAAAAAGTACAGCTTTTTGTGTTCTTTGGCGGCATATTCGATGATTTTTGCCGCCATTTCCACACCGGCGACTTTTTCCTTCAAAGGCGTTTTCAGAATCTTCGACGCATAGACCACGCCGATCCCGTCCGGAATGGTGAGATCCGCGGTGTTGACGACATCGTAAAGAGCCGGATTTTCCACGCACGCCTGCACAATTTCGGAATTGGGTGTCACCATATAGGAAAACCCTTCGGTTTCGATCAGCGTTACGGCTTTCCGAAAAGCCTCATCCATGGTAACGTTGTCGAAATACACGCCACGGACGTTGATTTTATCGTTTTGCGGCATAAAAATCCTCACTTTTTTACACAGAAACTCCCATATGCGCGGCACGCAAAAACGGATTTTGCACCGATTCGCATACGTATATCAATTCTATAATAGTATACCACAAAAATTCGGATTTGTAAAGGGCTTTTTCTAATTTGAATTTTTGTTAAACAAACAAAAACATAGCAAAGAACAGCGCACGTGAAAATCTCATACCTAAATTTCATTCTTGACAACCTTCGGCTACTCCGTTATACTTATAACAAAGAACTTCATATACATTCTTATACATATGTAGATAATTTTCAAACGAGGTGCTGTATGTTTCAACAAATCAATCGTCTGCCGAAAGCATTCAAAAATGCGCTCCTTTTTCTGCTTATTGCCGCCTTTTTCACGCTTGGTGCGGCGGCTGCCGAAGCACTTGTGATCGAAGGCTCTGTATTAAGCTCCATCGATGTGGGCAAAACCTATCAGGCAACGGTAAAGGATCTGCGTATAGACGAAAATAACGTCCGGTACAAAAGCAGTGACACGAGCATTATTAAAATCGGCAAAAAAGACGGCAAAATCACACCGGTCGCGCCCGGCAAGGCGACGCTTACCGCCTATAACGTCACAAACAATAAGTCGCTTTGCAACCGCACCATCACCGTGTATCTGCGCACCGAATCCATCGAGGTGTTTCCGCAAAGGCTCTATCTGTATACGAGCAAGCCGTTCAATTCGTTCGCGTTTACCGTCATGAAGAAATTTCCGGAAAATTCGACTGATACGATAACGCCTCAATCGGATAACAAAGATATTGCAGGCGCTGGTGCTTTAAGTACAAACATCAGTGCCAGCGACGTCGGAAAAACGACCATTCGCTTTTATGCAAGACGAACCCGAGCAAGCTCTATTGACAGCGAATATTCGACGCTTATGTCAAGTACCATCGAGGTATTTGTTCATGAGCACAACACCTACAGCACCAAATGGACGGCGGCTGACAGCTTTTATCATTACCGTGCCTGCGACAAGGACGACTGTCCGCTTTTCCGGATCGGCACGGAAATGGATTATGAGGAGCATGACTTCTCAAGCTACGGCATTTGCAGAAGATGCCGGTATTACAAAGCCGCAAAAGAAAAAGACCATGAGCATACGTTTAACGTTCTCACCACCGATGAAACCGGCCATTTTTGGAAATGCTCCGACGCCGACTGCGGCGCGACCAAGCATTATGGGCGGCATGAGTTCAAGGACGGCAACATTTGCAAGGTCTGCGGCCATACGCATGAGCATGATGCATGGGAAACGGGCGTTACCGTTTCGCCGGACGGACATTGGTTTGCCTGTTCGGAAAGCGGCTGTAAAGCAAGAAAGGATTATACGGAGCATACAGCGGAAAACGAGTCCACGGCAACCTGCTTGGAGAATTTGGTCTGCACGGTGTGCGGCATGACGTTTGGGCAAGGCAAGCACGGCGAATTTGCTTGGACAACCAGCGAGAATTATCATACCTACAAATGCACGGTGTGCGGCTATTGGGATCGCGATGCCGGTTCGATGCACGTTTTTGAATATGCGACTGCCGAAACCATGAATTGCAAGGTCTGCGGCTATGTCCACACGCATACGTTCGGCGATTGGCAAAGCTCGGCGACCGAACACTGGAAAGACTGCACCAAGCTGTACCGGGATTCCAACGGAAAAATTGCGCAAGCCGAATACGGCGAAAAAACGCCGCATACGTTTGATAAAACCGGCGTTTGCACCCAATGCGGCTATCAAAAGGAATTGACAGCCGAGGACGGCGTTTACCTCATCTACGACTTAGCCGACCTTTGGCTGTTTGCCGCCAAGGTGAACGGCGACGAACCGTCGGCCAATGCCCGGTTAATGGCGGACATTGATCTTGAAAAACAGCATTGGACGCCCATGGGAACGGATACCAAGCCTTACACGGGCACGTTTGACGGAAACGGCAAAGCACTGACCGGTTTTCGTACCTCGGCCACCGAAAACAATACCGGTCTTTTCGGTGTGGTGAACGGCGGCACGGTCAAGAATTTTTCCCTTGACGGCAGCGTGATCGTGAATACCGCCGACAAGATTCACATCGGAAGTGTGGCAGGAGCGGCCAAGGGCGGTGCGGTCTTCTCGGGCATTGAATCGTCCGTGGCTATTACGGGAAATGCTGTCGTTGCCAAGCACGTCGGCGGTATCGTCGGAAGCTCACAGATCGGTTCGGGCGAGCTGCTCCTTGAAAAATGCACGTTTAGCGGCAATATTTCGGTTCAGAGGTCCGACGACTGCATCGGCGGTATTTTGGGGTATGCCAACTACGGCGTGACCATCCGCGACTGTGCGTCTGCCGGTCAGGTTTCCGGCAAGCCAGGCGCCTTGCATGTCGGCGGTATTTTGGGCTATATCAACAGTGCCTCGTTCGGCGGTCTTACCGGCTGCTATGCGACCGGCAAGATTTCATCCGGCTTCGGTATCGGTTACATACGAAACTGCGCGGCGAATACCGTTTACAACAACTGCCATATGGCAGGGACGGCAGCTTACGGCGGCGAAAGAGCTTCTTTATGCACCGCGTCGGCGGTGACCGAAGCGGATTTCGCAAGCGGTCGGCTGACGTGGCTCTTAAACGGTGCGGCTAACAACGGCACCGGCACTTGGAAACAGACGATTGGCACGGACGAACGGCCGCAGTTTGAGGGCGGCACGGTTTACCGCAAGGATAAGTCGAGCTACACCAACAATCCCGATGAGTGCCATGCATTTATTTGCGCGGAAAACGGTGTGGTGCAGGTGTCCAACGTCACAAAGCCCTGCCTGTTGGTCTTCACGCGCTACGATAACGGCCGGTTTTATGCCATGATTACGACGAATATTACCAAAAATTGCGAGATTCCGTATAAAGACTACGGACTGCTTCCTGCCACAGCCGAACGTGTGTATAAGCTGTATCTCTGGGAGGACTTACAGAACGCCAAACCGCTTTGCGAAGCGGAAATCTGCTCATAACCCGAAAAAGGAGACGTGACCATGAAAAAACGCTTTTTACTGTTTGTTTTGCTTTTTGTTTGCCTGTTTGCGCTTTGTGCGCACGCGGTAAGCATCCGCTTTGAGGGAGAAGACGAGGCAAAACTTGGCGGCTATATGGTGGTCGGCGAGTCGTATAAGCTGTATGTAGACGGATACGATTCGCCCGACACAGTGACATTCTACACGCCTGACATGGAGAATCTCCAAATAACCGACGGAAATCTTGTCACGGTTCTTACACGAGACTCAGATCCGGATTTCATGTACCGCATTCGTGCAAGGGATTCCGTGACCGGCGCGATCATCGTGGATCGTGCGGTAAAGCTTTTGACAAAAGCCGATTCCATGAGCGTAAACGCCGAAGAAGTGATCTTATATCCCGGCGAGACCTTTACCATCGTGCCGACGCATACGCCGAGCGATTCGACCAACCGGCTGCTCTATTTAAGCGACTCCGAATATTTTACTGTAAACACCTCCGGCGAGATTACAGCGCAGGCGGTCGGAACAGGCACGGTACGCGTTCTCTCGAAGATCAACAGGCTCTTTGCTGACGATGATCCGCGCGTTTTGGAGAAAGATGTGACCGTACACGTGCATGAACACGTGTGGAGCGACGCTTGGACGGCCTCCGACGACTATCATTATCATGCCTGCACGGCGGAGTTTTGCAAGATGACCGATATAAGCGAAATGCCCGGCTATGCGGCGCACACCTATGAAAACGATGTTTGCACGGTCTGCGGCGAGAGAAAGCCGGTGCGTGACATCGACGGCGACGGCGTTTACGATATTCAAACGGCGGAGGATTTTCTCTCGTTTGCCGAAAAGGTGAATGCCGGAGAGACGACAGCAAACGCAAAACTGATGAACGACATCGATTTTACCGGAAAGGCGCTTATCCCGGTCGGCACGGTGGAATATCCGTATGCCGGCACGTTTGACGGCAAGGGCTACACGATTCGCGGCATCGACTGCGAAGCGACAAGCGATAACTTCGGTCTGTTCGGTATGCTTTTCGGCACGGTACGTGACCTTAAAGCCGAAGGCGAGATACGCATTACCGGAAACGCGACCTATGTCGGCGGTGTGGTCGGACGTGCCAAAAGCACCCTGACGGAGGACGGCGCAGTTCTTCAGAACATCGTTTCAAAGGTCAATATTACCGGCGACGGCGTCGGTGTTCATATCGGCGGCGTGCTTGGCAGCTCGGAAGGGCTTGAAGGCGAGGTGCTGCTTGAAGGGTGTCTGTACGGCGGCAAGATCGAGCTTCCGAATTCGCGAAGCTCCATCGGCGGCGTGATGGGCTATGCCAACGACGGCGTGGTGATCTACCGCTGTGGCTTTACTGGTTCGGTTTCGGTCAAAGAAACCGGCTATCCGGGCGGCATTTTGGGCTATGTGAACAACGAAAATTTCGGAGGCCTTTTGTATTCGTTTTCGGCCGGAACGGCAGACGGCATGATCGTCGGCGACGCGAAAAAATGCGGCTACGGAATCGGCGGCAATACGTACACGGCCGGGCAGAAGCTGTTTGCAAGAGAGTCGGAGGAAGCGGCTGCATACGCCGCCTATAACACGGAAATTGCCGATTGGTCAAGCGGCGAAGCCACCTATCTCATGAATGACGGCATAACGAGCGGCGATGTGCGTTGGCGACAGACCTTGAGCATAGACCCCTATCCGAATTTTGACGGCGAAATCGTTTACCGCACAAGCCGGAATTCGTACAGCAACACACGGCCGGACGCCTTTGTTCTTGTTGAACCCGATTATGGCAGCGGCGTGCTTTTGGCAAACGTCCGGTATATCAAGACCGGTTATATTCTCGCTATCGCGTACTATAAGGACGGCAGGCTGCAAAAGGTGTCGTTCGAAAAACAGCAGCCGCCGCTTGAGGGTGTCACGGTCGGAACAAGGCTTGATTACGGCGACGCGGATGAAATACGCGTGATGATATTCGACTATAATATACGCTCCTTAAAGCCGTTATGCATTTCGGATGTGTACCGGCCGGAGAAAAAATAGAAAAGGACAAAACAAATGAACAGAATTATTAAAATCCTTGCGGCGGCAGTACTTTTATTGACCGTATTCACCTTTGCCGTACATGCAGAGCCGACCGTGGCGTTCGGTGACAACTCGACAAACTGTATGCTGTATGGGCAAACGTATGAGCTGTACTTAACCGAGACCGACCCGTCCGTTCCGGTTTATTTTAAAGGCAAGCCTTCGTCCCGCATTCAGATCAAAAACGACAACCAGGTTGTCATCCTTACTCCCGGTTCGTGCACGATCACAGCCCACAATGCTGCGCAGAACGGCAAAAGACTTGCGACAAGGCAGTTTATCATTAGAAAACGCGCCGAATCCTTAACCGTTAATTTCACGGAAACCATTCTGTATCCCGGCGAATCGGTCACGTTAGAGGTTACGCCAACACCGGCAGATGCTACCGACTGTATCGACATTGAGGCAACTGTCAGCCCCGAGCTGAACCCATCGGACCCAATCGTGCGTATCAACAGGGAAACAAGCAGCTCCGCTATCCTTGATGCAAAAAAAGCCGGAACGGAAATTGTGAAGGTTATAGCAAGGTATGATGTGGAAACCTCGTATAACGATCCCGGAAACGTGTACGCCTATGTGACCGTACACGTGCATGAGCACGATTGGTCGGACGAGTGGGTCATCGACGGGGACTATCACTACCACGAATGTATGGCGGAACACTGCAAGATCACCGACAACAGCGAAAAGAAAAGCTATGATATCCATATGTATAACGAAGCCGGCTTCTGTGTCTGCGGCAAGCCGCGCGAGGTGCTTGATGGCGACGGCGACGGCTATTATGAGATCCGCAACGCCGGTGATCTGGTGTCATTTGCGAACAAGGTGAATGCCGGAGAAACGGAAATCAACGGCGCACTGCTAAACAGTGTGGACTTGTCCGGCTATCCGCTTGTTCCCATCGGCACGGCAGCCCATCCGTTTGCAGGCAATTTTGACGGGAAGATTTTTGCCATTACCGGCATCGACTGTGAAGCGACAAGCGACAATTTCGGCGTTTTCGGCGTGGTGGACGGCGGCACGGTCAAAAGCTTAAAATTAGAGGGTGAGATCCGGCTGCCGGGCGATTATGCGTATATCGGAAGTGCGGTCGGCCGTGCCAAAGGCGGCGCGGTCATCGAAAAAATCATCTCAAACGTAAATCTTACGGGAGAGGGAAAAAGCCGTCATATCGGCGGCATTACAGGCAGCTCGGAAAAACTTGGCGGCACGCTTGCCGTGACAAAGTGCCTGTATGGCGGACATATCGATTTGCCGAACGTGGACGATGCCGTCGGCGGCATTATCGGTTATGCCAACGACAATGTTACGCTTTCCTATTGCGGCTTTACCGGTTCGGTTACGGCGAATACGAAGACCGGCGGTATTTTGGGATATGTCAACAACAAGAACTTCGGCGGTCTTACAAACTGCTATGGAGCAGGGCAGGCAAGCGGCGCGCTGGCCGGGTTCTTGCGCAACTGCAGCGAGAACTTAAGACATAATGCGTATGACGCTTCGCAGAGTGCCTTTGGCGGCGGTTATGAGGCGTCGATAACGCTTGGTCTTGCAAATGCCTCCTCTGTTTCGGATTGGACGACCGGTCAAGCGGCGTTTTTGCTCAATCGGAAAACGGTTATCAAAACCTCCGGCGATAAGGTCACCGAAACGGTGGAAGAACACACCGACGACGGCGTTTGGCGGCAGACCTTGGGAACGGATGCGTATCCGAATTTTTCCGGAAAAGTCGTTTATCGGACGGGAACAACTTCGTACAGCAACACCAAGCGTCCGGTGTATGTCGTATACGGCGAAAAACAAAGAGCCATGACCGCAACGGTGTACGCGGAAAAATCGTACTATATGGCGGTGGTGCGGTATAAGGACGGACGGATAACAAGTGTTCGCGTCGATTTCTGCCAGCACAGCTACGGGCATCCCGTCGAATGGGACTTGCCTTATTCGGACTCCGACCGCATCAAGGTGATGTTATTTGACTTTAACAGTCTTGAGGACTTACGGCCTCTTTGCGAATACGTTGAATACGTGAAAAAAGCATAAATTAAGCGGCGAAGCCATTGGGTGAGGCTTCGCCGCTTGTATTTCAGGTGATGTTAAATTTTTTCGCCGTCCACAAACACGGTCTTTACGCAAAAATCTTTATCTGCGAGGAAGAGATCGGCGCATTTGCCGACATCGAGGCTTCCTGTTTGGTCAAACACACCGAGTGCCTTTGCCGGGTTTTCCGAGCACATCCGGCTGACCTCCCACAGCGGAATGTCAAGCGAACAGAGATTGCGGAAGCCGCGTGCAAGCGACGAGGCACTGCCGCAGATGGTGCCATCCGCAAGACGTGCCACACCGCCGTCGATGATGCGTTCGCGTCCGTCTTCGCTGATTAGTTTTCCTTCGGCAAGACCGGCGGCGAATTCCGAATCGCTGATCGCCGTAAATCTTGCCGCACCCTTGGCGCGGTAAATAAGCTCCACGGTGAGCGGATGCAAATGTGCAAAATCGCAGATGACCTCACAGGTCACACGGTCATCCGTAAGAGCCGTGCCCAAAATGCCCGGCTCGCGGTGGTCAAAGCTGCGGCAGGCGTTGAAGGTGTGCGTCATGCGCGTAAGACCGGCATCGACTGCCGCTTTCATTTGCTCCGCACTTGCCATGGTATGCCCGGCGGATACTTTGACGCCGCGTGAAACGGCGCGGCTTATCACGTCGAGTGCACCCGGCATATCGGGTGCTACCGTGATGAGCTTCATATGCCCTTCGGCGGCCTCGTACAGACGGTCAAAATCCGGCACATTCGGGATCACCATGCCGTCGGGATTCATCGCGCCCTTTTTGGCCGGGTTCAGAAACGGACCTTCAAAGTGAATGCCGCCGAGCTTGGCGCGTCCGCTCTTTTTTTCAAAAAAGGGCAGCAGATGGCGTGTAAGGGCTATTTCTGTGTCGATCGGCGCACTTTCGAGCGTGGCGGCCACGGTGGTGACGCCCTCTTGTGCTTCAAACGCTAAAATGGTATCGATGTCGCTGTTCAGATTGTAGTAAACGCTGCCCATTGCGCCGTGCGTGTGCGTGTCGATAAGACCGGCAAAGGCATACGCGCCGCCGCCGTCGATGACTTCTTCGTTCTCGTAAGGTGTAAGATCTTTTCCGAACGCGGCAATTTTTCCGTGTTCGATGCGCATATCGCACGGCATAATGCGGTCGCTCCGGACGGCATGAATGTTTTTAAGTAGCATGGCAGTAGGCTCCTTTTCTTTTAGGAAGTATGTGAAAATCCGCAGACGGCGCGAAACCGTCCGCGGATATTTTGTTATTTTAAGTTCTTGGCAAAGCTGTCCTTTAAGGTAACGATGCGGTTAAAGACATTGTCGTTGCGCGTATCGGCACAGAAATAGCCCATGCGCACGAACTGGAACTTATCGCCCGGCTTTGCGCCGTCCAGTGCTTCTTCGAGCTTTGCATTCGGCATGACGGTTAAGCTTTCCGGATTGAGATAATCCTTGAACGATTTGTCCTCCGGAATGGCACCGGTATCTTCGATGGTGAACAGTCTGTCGTACAGGCGAACCTCGGCGGTCTTGGCGTGTGCGGCACTCACCCAATGGATCGTACCTTTGATCTTTCTGCCGTCGGGCGGATTGCAGCCGGCGGTTTCCGGGTCGACCGTGCAGAGAAGCTTTGCGGGACGGCCGTCTTCGCCGTAAATGACCTCGTTGCACTTGACCACATACGCGCTCATGAAGCGCACCTCGCAGTCCGGCTTTAAGCGTTGGAACTTGGGCGGCGGATTGTCCGAGAAATCGGCGCGTTCGATATACAAATGCTTGGTGAAAGGCACCTTGCGCGTGCCGGCCGACGGGTCTTCGGGATTATTGACCACGTCGAAATAAACGGTTTCGTCTTCACCAAAGTTGGTGATCTCCACTTCAAGCGGATCAAGAACCGCCATGCGGCGCGGCGCGGAGGCATTAAGCTCCTCACGGATGCAGTGGTCGAGCAGGTTGATATCGCAGAGCGAAAGCGCCTTGGAAATGCCGGAACGCTGCACAAAGCTGAAAATGGAGGTCGGCGTAAAGCCGCGGCGGCGCAGACCGCAAAGCGTTGGCATACGCGGATCATCCCAACCGTCCACGAGCTTTTCTTCGACGAGCGCACGGAGATAGCGTTTGCTCATGACCGTGTAGGTCACGTTTAAGCGTGCAAATTCGCGCTGCTTGGGCTTGTGCTCAAAGCCGATGTTGTCCACCACCCATTCATAGAGCGGACGGTGGTTTTCGAATTCGATCGAGCAGAGCGAATGCGTAATGCCCTCAAGCGCGTCTTGAATCGGGTGTGCGAAGTCGTATAACGGATAAATGCACCACTTGTCGCCCTGACGGTGATGGTGCGTGTGTAGAATGCGGTAAATGGCCGGGTCGCGCAGATTCATGTTCGGGCTTGCCATATCGATTTTGGCGCGAAGCGTGTGCGAGCCGTCCGGAAATTCGCCGTTCTTCATGCGTTCGAAAAGGTCAAGGTTTTCCTCGACCGAGCGGTCGCGCCACGGACTGTTTTTGCCGGGTTCGGTGAGCGTGCCGCGGTATTCGCGCATTTGGTCGGCCGACAGGTCGCAGACGTACGCTTTGCCGTCCTTTATGAGCTTGACGGCATATTCATAGCACTTGTCAAAGTAGTCCGAACCGTAGAAAATGCCGTCCGGAATCGCACCGAGCCAACGTAAATCCTCTTCGATCGAACGCACGAACTCGTCGTCCTCTTTGACGGGATTGGTATCGTCATAGCGCAGGTTGAAAAGACCGTTGTATTTTTTGGCGGTCGAATAGTTTATCCAGATAGCTTTGGCCGAGCCGATGTGCAGGTATCCGTTCGGTTCGGGAGGAAAACGCGTGTGAATGCGTTCGGTAAGGCCCGCGGCAATGTCCGCGTCGATGACCTCGTGTATAAAGTTTGTGGATATGGTTTCTTCTGCCATAAGATTCACTCCTTGCCGGATGAGCCGGTAATTTTTATAATCATTTAATTTTTTTCATTTTCGCCGCAAAGCAAAACTTCGCTGTTGGTGCCGTAGAAAACATCGTCCTTGCCGGAAATGAGCGCACAAAATTTTTCAAGCATATTCCAGCCGTCCGCTGCGTCAAGCTCATAGCTGTGTCCCCAGATATAGAAGATGCGGTCACGGTCGGAACTTGCGGCTAAGAAGTCTTCCGCCAAGGAAAACAGCCTTTCATCCATATGCGAAAGCGTCGGATGGAAACGGAGCAGGTTTTCCTGCCTGTCAAAGCTGTAGCTTGACGTGATGGTGCGCGCAAACTTTATGGACGTATGCTGTCGGATGACCTCTGCTACACGGTCGTCGTTGTTGACGCCGCCGCATGGGTAGGCCATGCCGTAAACCTCGTACCCGAACAGCTTTGAAAGGTTTTCACGGTCGTTTTTTACCTGACGGATAACCTCTTGGTCGGGCAGCGTAGTCAGATTGGGGTGCGTCAGCGTGTGAACGGCAACCTCGTGGCCGACATACAGCTTTTTCGCTTCCTCCGCCGACAGAAGGTTGTGGGTGACAGTCTCGCCCTTGACCGTTAAATTGCAGCATGCGCCGAACATTCCGGAATTTAAGTTAAAGGTGGCTTTTAAGCCGTATTTGTCCAAAAGTGCAATAAGACGCATGTCCTGTGAAACGCCGTCGTCGTAGCTGAAGGTGACGGCTTTGCATTTACCGTGAAACATGAGGCTCCTCCGCTTTTTAAGCTTTTCGGATATGTAATATCTTCGATTCGTCAAGCGGCGCACCGTCGAGCGTATTGTCTTTTACGACAAGCTCTTTGACACCGCAGGCGCGAACGGCATATTTTTGAATCTTTTCGAAGGTGTTGTCCGAAATTTCGATACGGTCGTGAATAAGGGGTGCTTTTTCCGGTTCAAAGCCCGAAACACGGATGTCGATGAAAGCGTCGCCGCCAAGCTTATTGCAGCCGGTGAGGCGGTTGTGCGTGACACGCGCGTCACGGATGCGGCCGGATTCATACCAATAGACTGCCAGGTCATAAAATTTGATGGCAGCCATGCAATCGGAAATAACGTTGTTCTCAAAACGGATCTTCCCGGCACCCGAAAGACGAAATGCGGGAAAATCGGAAAAGTCGTTGCCGTGGATGTGTATATCCGGCATCCGATCCGGATTTTCCACCAAAAAGCCCGGCTTTAATGCGCCCGCACCGTGCTTGTATTCCACCTTGACCGATAGGCTCATGCCGTCGTTGGAGGAAAAGAACACGTCTTTGACAATGGCTTCGCAGACCGCGTCTAAGGTGTTGTTGTCCAAAACGACCAACCGGTCGCCGGATTTGTACGGACAGAAAAAGCTTTGCTCGGCATGTCCCAAATGGGTGTGCAGAACGTCGCTGCTTACGCGGTCAAGCACGGTATAAACGCCGTGAACATTGCAGACGTCATCGAGAAAAGAGCTCATTTTGCAGTCGGCAAGCTCAAAAAAGCCGTCACAATTGATGAGATGAAACGCGTCGGCTGTGAGTGTGACGCTGTCACCATGTGCCGTTTTGTCGGTGCGCATATTCCGCACGGTCACATCCGTGCAGAGCTGGGCAATGATACCCATGCCGCCGCCGCGGCGAATCGTCACGTTTTCGACGGTCACACGCTCTGAATTTTCGAAGAAGAATACCGCGCGCTCACGTTTTTCTTCCAAATTAATGACCACGCGTTCGCCGATCTCATACGGACACGAAATCCGGGTGTCCTCCCGGTAGCGAAAATAGATCTTATCGCCGAGGTCAAACGCATCGGTATCCATAAACGGCGCAGCAAGCCCGGTCTTATCCTGCGCCGCGTCGCCGGCATACAAATAGTTGATGTTTATGCGGTCGAGCGAATGAAGCGAGACCTTCCCGGCTTCGGTCGAAAGAACACCGCTTTCAAGTTCAAATATCAGATGGCCGTTTTCGGTGCGGAACGGGCTTTTCTTTCGGTCGATGACCGCACAGAAGCCTTCCTCGGTCTTTTCGGTGATTTTGATGGCGGCAACGGACGGAAGCGCCGTGTCGCAGGTGAAGTTTTTTAACGTGATGTCGCTGCATTCCGAAACGATGAACGGAAAGGCCTTGCCGTGAAAGACAAAAACGCTGCCGCCGCCGTCCACCGTGACATTTTGTGCGTCCAAAATCGGAAAGCAGACTTTTTTTGTGCCGGACAGATTGTTGGAGGGCGCGAAAAAGCCGGATAACGCTCCGTCCTCATAAAAATGGTAGGTGCCGGGTTCAAAGCAAAGCGTACCGCCGTTTTCCGCAAGCTCTTTCAACTGCTTGACAACGAACGGCGTGGCGTTGACGCCTTTAGCGGCAAGCGAGGCCGGAACGGTGAGAGACAGGGTGTTCATGATGGATCTCCTTACTTAACAATTCGCCGCTTTCTTAAGTCTTTCGGTCACGCGGTCTTTGCCTAAAAGCGCCATAAGACTGCAAAGGTCGGGCGAATTGGTGCGTCCGGTAATGGCAACGCGGATGACGTTGCTCACATCGGCCACACTGCCCTTAAAAGCTTCGGGAGTTGCTTTGTAGGCTTTCATATCGCCGGTATAGCCGTGCGCTTCGGACAGATTTTTCACTTTTTCGAACCATGTGTTGTTGTCGTCCTCGGGCGCATAGAGCGCGGCATATTCTTTTAACAGCACGTTTCTGTCTTCGGCGCTCACATGAGCCGGATATTCGTCCTTTTGCTCGAAAAGCTCGTCATACATATAGGAAACAAAATCCTTGACCTCACTCCAGCAGGCGAAATCCTTGCGCGGCTTTTTGCCGCCGCGCCCGATGGAAAGAAATTTTTTCAGATAATCCGCGTCGGCGCTTATGAGCGCATAAAAATCGGGATCGTTTTCCTTTGCCCAATCTGCCACAAAAGCATAGACTTCGTCGGCAGTCATATGGGCAATGACGTTTTTGGAAACATCGTTGAATTTGGCAAGGTCGAACATGGCGCCGGAATTGCCCATGGCGCTGGCCTTGAACGGGAAGTCCTTATACGACGCGGCCGGATTTGCCTGCCGCCACTGTTCATAGTTGGAGTTGAGCAGCGTCATAAGGTATTCAATGACGCTTGCGGCCGGGTATCCTTTTTCAAAATAGAAGCCGAGCGTGCATTCCGGGTCCTTGCGCTTGGACATTTTGCGCTTGGTGCCGGTTTCCTCGTCAAGCTTCATGACCTGGGCAGTGTGGCAGAAGCGCGGCATTTTGAAGCCGCAGGCGCGCCATAATTCCACGTGCCACGGCAGCGTGGAGAGCCATTCTTCGCCGCGGACGACATCCGTGGTGCGCATGAAGTGGTCGTCTACCACGTGGGCAAAGTGGTAGGTCGGAATGCCGTCAGATTTTAACAGGACAAAGTCTTGGTCATTTTCCGGAAAGGACAGCTTGCCCTTGATCTGATCCTTGAATTCGACCTTTTTGGTCGGATCGCCCATAGAGCGAAAACGAAGCACATAGCTTTCGCCGTTTTCGATGCGCTTTATTGCTTCTTCGACCGGCATATCGCGGTGGATCGCCCATTTGCCGTAATAGCCGAAGTTTTCCTTGGCGGCTTCTTGCGCGGCATGAGCTTTCTGAAGATCCTCTTCGGTGCAGAAGCACGGATAAGCTCTGCCGTCAAGGAGTAACTTCTTGGCAACAATGTGATAGATCTTTGCGCGTGCACGCTGATGGTATGGGCCGTAAGCGCCGATATCGCCGTCGGCCGACGCACCTTCGTCGAATTCAATGCCGAACGCGCCGAGATATTTGATGATCTTTTCGACCGCACCCGGCACTTCGCGCTTGTCGTCCGTGTCCTCGATACGAAGATAGAACACGCCGTCTTTGGTGGCAGAATGCGCAATGCGTTCGTCGGCAAGACCGCCGTAGAGGTTGCCGATGTGCATGGAGCCGGTGGGACTGGGCGCGATACGCGTGACTTTGGCGCCCTCGCTCAAACCGCGTTCGGGAAAACGCTCTTCGAGGGATTCGACCGTGTCGGCGTCGGTGACGTCCGGGAAAATAAGGGAGGCAAGCTTTTGAAGATTATCGGTGTTTGACATAATTTTTATCCTTTCAAAGTCTAAATAGACTGGGTTTTGTAAGTGCTTTATTTGTTATATAGACGAAGCCAAGGCGGATCGTCCATTGAAAAAACATCTTTGGCTGGCGTCCAAATATAGCCTTGCAGGTTTTCATTTTGTGTGAAAAGCAGGTCGTAGTAGTAAGCATTATCAATATAATAGTCAATACTGTCGTCACGCGTAAGACCTATTCCGATATCAGCCAAGAGACTTTGCAGATTTTCAAATGTATACGCTTCTTTATCCAAACCGTCTATCAGACAAGGGAGTGAGCACTGAACGGTAAAACAAATATCATCGGAGTCCGGTAAGCCCTGATAAGTATCTTCGTGATTATAATTCTGAAAAGCGCAACAAAAATTGTAATTGTCAAAATAAACGCAAGAACCTTCCCAATAACCGGGAACCGGCGTGTCGTAGGCGTCAGCTATTTCTCCATATGTTTTTCCGATGAGTTCAAGAATATCTGTATTTAATCTGATTTTGGGTTCTTCGTTTGCGGTAAAATCTACCAGTTCATTTGTTTTGTTCGGAGAATCACCGTAAAATAGGATATCAATGGAATGTGAGGTGCCGTACTCGTCCAATATTCTGTCGTTGTCCAGACCGCGAAAATGTTCCGGCAATGTTATCTGCGTTAAATTGTAACAGTTGGAGAATGCGAAATCTCCGATTTCTGTTACAGAATCCGGAATTGTAATTGCAGTAAAAGAGTAACACCCTTCAAAGGCTCGATTTCCGATAGCTGTTAGTGTATTTGGAAGAACAAGGTTGTCCAAAGAAGAGCAAGCATAAAATGCTTGTACTCCAATTCGCTCAAGACTTTTGGGAAGTGCAAAATTCTGTAAGTTTTTGCAGGAAGAAAACGCTTCATCCCCGATGTTGATTATGCTGTCAGGCAAAGCCACGATTGAAAGCATGGAACATCTATTAAATAAGCCGTTCGGAATTGAAGTCAAGGAATCGGATAGTTTAACAGTAGTAAGGCAAGGATTATCGGAAAAAGCTCCGTCTGCAATCGTGGTTACTGTGTCTGCAAGCGTAATTCCGCGCAAATTTGGAAGTCCGGAAAAAGCGTTGCTCCCGACAGAGGTTACGCCGTTTTTTACGGTGACATAGTAGATGTTTTCCTCGTGCATTTTCCACTGTACGCCGGAAGAAGTCAAGTTAAACATATCGCCTTTTCCGGAAATGACAAGATTGCCGTCTTCGTAAAGCTCCCAAACGACATTTTGACCGCAGTCGCCTGAATCAATCTTTTTAACCTTTTCGGTATTATTGCAAGAAGAGAAAAACAGTATACAAATAAGGGATAACAAAAAAGAAGCAAAAAAACGCTTAAATTTCATGTAAATTCTCCTTCAATATATGTTTTCAAAACGGCAAATACGTAAGCGGTATCGCAAGAAAAACAGCAGGCAGCATATCGGCGACATTGATTTTCTTGTCAAACAGCAGATTCACACCCACCAAAAAGACAAGCACCAAGCCGACAAACGACATGTTGGTGGCGGCTGCTGCCGGGATAAATCCGGCAAAAAACACCGCCGCAAGCGTGATAAGACCTTGAAAAACGGCAACCGGCAGCGCCGAAAACACGGCGCCCTTTGGTGCCCGAATGGGAGGCTGTTCCGATTCCGGGAAACATTTTGATACAAGAACGACCTTTCGGATAAATTAGTCTACTAAGAACGACATTTCGAGCATGACTTCATCGTCCTCCATGTCGCTGTTGGAGTAGAAAAACGTGTTGCCGCCGCAGAACCGGAAGCCACAGGCATGGTAAAAATCAATGGCCGGCAGATTGTAATTCTGCGTTTCCAAAACGATGACGCGGTAATCGCGTTCCCTTGCCGTCGCCTTGACGAAATCCACCAAAAAGCGTCCGACGCCCTTGCCGCGGCTTTCGGAAAGCACCAAAAGCTGCGTCATGCGCAAGCGGTTGTTCCACTCTTCGGGCGCAAATTCCACGTATCCGAGTATCGTTCCATCCTCGTCGCACGCGGCAAACGCCTCCGGATTTTCCCAGTAATCCTGAAACAGCGTGTCGGTGTTTTCTTCGGTGCGCGGCGCATCGTAGCTTTCACGCGTGAGTGTATAGCTCATGCTGTCCTTTGAATCGACCACAACCGCTTTGTAATGACCCGTTGTGGTATAAGAATAATGTAACTCGAAATAATCGTATTTTTCCCGATCAAGAGGAAGAATATGCATAACGGATACGCTCCTTGTTCCGCGGATTCGGCTCATGCCGCATTGGGATATGGCATAAAAAGCCATTCTGCATACAGTATAGCATATTTTTTCGGAATTTACAAGCGTTTTGACGCGAAAAATCGCAGAAAACGACAAAAAAACTGCGGCACGAACCCGTACCGCAGAAAAAACGTTATCCGTTCATTTTTTAATTATCCATTTTCAATTGTCCTTAACTCCTTTGGAATGCAGACAATTATAAAACTGAATATTCTCGCAGTTTTCCGTTGAAGCGTCATAATCATAGTCTTCGCTTTCCGGTGTAAACGAGAAGTCACAGTTGCGGAAACGAACATCTTTGGCCTTGCGGATGACAAACAGGCTGTCTGCGGTCTGGTTGTCCCCGATGCCGCGCTCATCTATCGGCTTTGTGATTTTCCCTTTGCCGTTACAGACAAAATCGCAGTCAGTAAAGGTGATGTGTGAAAGCTCACTGTTCGGAAAGCCTAAAATGTTGTTGTTGCGTTTGCCGAACGTGCGGATGCTCTGGAAAGCAATGTTTTTGATATAAGCATAGTTTAAGGCAGGCGGCGCATCTTCTTGGGAAGCTACACGGATTTCAAGCGGCCGGTCAGCGTCAATGAGAATATTGCTGAAGCGGATATTCTCAATGGTTGCCGCATTTCCTGAACGGTAAAGAGCAAAGTAGGCAGTAAAGCCGATGCCGCTGTTGGAATTGTGAATGCGTATATCGGAAAACAGGCAGTTGCGGATTTTCCCTGCACCGACGCCAATCCGGATTCCGTAATCCAGATACGCGGACAAAACGCAGTTAGTGACCGTAACATCCTCGCACGCCCGTTTTTCCTTCAGCTGTCCCTCGTCGGCACGCAGCGTCAGCGCGTCGTCACCGACATCGATAATACAGTCGCTTACCGTCACACGCCTGCAGCAGTCGATATCGATACCGTCGTTGGTGTATTGCCGCGGCTCGCCCTTGATGCTGACGCCGCGAATCTGCACATCCTCGCAGCCGTGCAAGAATAAATGCCAATACGGCGCGTAGCGAAGCGAAATATCGGTGATCTTCACGTTTTTGCATTCGCAAAGAAAAATCATCTGTGCGATACGGTCGGGATGCGGGGCAAAGGCGATGCAGCCGTCAAAAATCGGATTTGTTTCGTTCATCCAATAATGCGAATCGCCGTCGATAATGCCCTCGCCCTTGATGAAGATGTTTTCTTGCTCGACCGCCACGATCAAGTGTGCGCCGGTGCCGATTTCCTGTCCGCAAATCGAATTCTGCTCGCAGAAATCGTCGGCATTGTAGTCGGCACGGTCATGCGACGCACGAAGAACCGCACCTGCCGCAAGATTCAGTCCGCCGCCGCTTTTTAAGTACAGCGTGCCGGAAATGTAAGTGCCTTTCGGAAAATAGACTTCGCCGCCGGCGTCGATGGCGGCTTGGATGGCTGCCGTGTCAAGTGTTTTTCCGTCGCCCTTGGCGCCGAAATCGAGTACGTTTTGCATAACAATTCTCCTTAATATCCGTTATATATCCGCTTGTTATTCTTGGGTAAAGCTGCCTTCGTGAAAGGCTTTTGCACCGTCCGACAGCGTGACGAAGTTTCCGAAGCGTACATTTTTGATTACCGCGTTTCCGCCCTCATGGCTGCCGAAGCCGTATAAGCCGCCGTCAGCCACAACGATGTTGTCAAGCTCCGCATCGACCAAGCCTTTGAACAGACCGACGGCAAATTTTCCGTGCGAATAGACGTTTTTAACCGAAATATGGTGCGTATCACCAAGCGTGCTGTGCTTTTTTGCATAATTCATATCGCCGATACGCACGACAAATTCCGGTCTTGCCGTGTGTTTGCCGGAATATACGTGTGTCACGCCGTCAACATCGATGTTGTATAACTTGTTGCCCTCGTCGTTGAGCAGCCGCACGACGGCGCACATATAGCTGTCGGAGGCGACATTTCGGATTTTCACGTCGTGAAGGTCCGTGCTTTGTCCCTCGACAATAAGCCTGAGCTTGCGCTCAAAGCCGCCGAGTGCGGTGAGAGCGACCGTATCGTCCTCGGTAAAGCCGGTGATGTTTTCGATAAGCACATCGTGACAGCCGATGCGAAGATCGATGCCGTCGGCGTTTTTGACGTAAATCTCGTTATAGGTCTGCGGAATCTCATCCGGATGGTGAACGCCGTCGGTATCGATGCGCGAAAGGTTGGCTTCAAAGCGAAGATTGCGGAAAACGGCGTCATGCACGAAAATGTTGGTCATGCCCCACCAACGCTGGTTGATGACGGCAAGATTTTCGACGCGAAGCCCCGAAACATTGAAGAATAAAAGCGTGGTATTGACTGAAATGTGCGGCCGGCCGTCTTGCAGGCTGTTTTTTTCGGAAAGTCCGTTGTAGGTGCCGCCGTCAAGAACCGCGTTTCCGATGCCGCACAGCGTGATGTTTTTCTGTTCGCCGGTCGGCGTGCGCGAGATTTCTTTTGTAATGTTTTCGTTGGCGAACATGTTGCAGAATGCGCCGTCGGCAAGGCGCAGATGGGCATTGTCGAGAACGATCTCAATGTCACTCGGCAGAAAAACGGTGCGGTCGATGCTCCAGATATCGGCACCGGTGCGGTCGTTGTGACGCGGAATACACACACGGTTTGTACCGCTCTTTTTGGCTTCGGTTATGGCGTTCTGAATCTGTTCGGCATCGGTCGCGCCTTTTGTTTTTGCGGCTTGAATGCAAGTATACATATAGAACACTTCCTTTTTTCCTATTTTCGGAATAGATTCTTTTTGTTTATTGTAACAATGCCGCAAGCGAAAGTCAAGTAGTGTGCGAACGAAAAATTTTCGCTTATTGACAAACGTTATGAGAATCGGTATAATAAAAGAAAAACGAAAGGGTTGAGAATAAATGTTACTTTCAACTTCAATTGCAACCTATTTACATCAGTTTTCACCGGAAGAAACCGTAGATATATTGGCAGAAGCCGGCTTTACGGCATTGGATTTCGGTTTTTTTAATCCCCGCTATTATGCAAAAGAGTTGGACGAATGCTTTTTCACCGAACTGCGGAAAAAAGCCGAAGATAAGGGGCTTGTGTTCAATCAGGCGCATGCGCCGTTCCCGTCGAGCGTCGGAAAGCCGGAGAGGGATGAAGAGATTTTCGGCGATATTGTCCGGTCGATGAAAAACGCGTCGTTACTCGGAGCGAAGAACATTGTGGTACACCCGGTACAGCATCTTGTGTATGCGAATGACGGAGTGCCGGAAAAGCTGTTTGAATTAAACGTGGCGTTTTACAACCGGCTGAAGCCGTACTGCGAAGAATACGGTATCCGTGTGGCGGTGGAAAATATGTGGCAGGACAAAAAGCTTGCCGGAAGATGCGATACGCGCATCGGGCATTCGACCTGTTCAACGCCGGAGGAGTTTATCCGGTATATGGACGCGCTTGGCGACAGCCGCTGTTTTACCGCTTGCCTTGACTTGGGACACACCATGCTTGTTCATGAGAAACCGGAAGAATTTATCCGTGCCTTGGGGCATGACAGATTAGGCGCGTTACATGTCCACGATACGGACGGAAAGAGCGACCTGCATACGCTTCCGTATTACGGCGGCATGGGCTATTGGGATCGCATCACCGACGCGTTACGCGATATTGACTATGTCGGCGATTTGACGTATGAGGCAGGAAACTTCCTTGAACCCTTGCCGAAGGAGCTGTATGGCGCGGCGTCGCGCTTTATGGCCGAGATGGGGGCATATTTGATCGGACGGTGCGGAAAATAGGGAAAAAAGAGCGGCGGTTCAAGACGAACCGCCGCTCTATACTTATTTGGTTACGATATGGAAACGCTGCGGCAGCTCCGGATCGGCCTGCAGCATGGACAGGATTCTTCGCGCCGGTCCGTCTGGCATATTGCGCCCGGCCTCCCATGCCTCGACAGTTTTGGAGGAAACGCCCATAAATCCGGCAAACAGAACCTGTGTCATTCCGAGCCTCGTTCGGATATTCTTTATTTCTCCGGCTTCAAAATCGGGTACGGGAGAAATGGATATGGTTTGGGTTCTTGCCTTGATTTTTCCTTTGTTATAGGCGACGGCTTCTTCTAAGCCTTGCATAATTCCGTCATATACGCTCATCTTGCAAACCTCCCTTATAGGCTTTGTTCAATTTTTGCAATCATTTTTTTGATATTGTTTCTTTCTTCATCGGTTAAATTGTCTTTTTCGTTTTTAGGATATGCAAAAATCAAATAAATCGTTTCTGCTAAGACAAAATCCACATACAGTACACGGCTGGAGCCGCTTTTGCCTCGATTCGGAAAGGCAAAACGCATTTTCCGCAGCTTGCCTGTTCCTTGGATAACGCTTCCGATTTGAGGATCTTTCAGAAGCTCAATCTGCAGAGCTTGTAAATCATTGTCATCGAGTCCCATCGCACGCCATTGCTTGTCGAAAATTGGCATCATAACAAATTGCCTTTTCAAATTGTATCACCTTATATATTATACCCTATTTAATAGTAGCTGTCAATGCTTTTTTGAAAAATGATGTTTACAAAAAGCCGCAGGCATACTTCCTGCGGCTCAGATACTTCTAAAACTCTTTTTGCGGCACGGCAAAGATCAACTCTTCACATCGTCCCCCAGTGCTTCCTTAGCAGCGACGACAACCGTCTGTTCGTAGCACTCGAACATGCCTTCAACGGCCTTTTCATCCGGCTTTTTGGTAAACAGGCTGACAAGCGGAACAAGGATGAGCCCGGCGATCATGGCGAATGCACCGCAGTTGATGGGCGACTGCAGAACCGTCGGAAACGCGCTGCGGAAAAGCATATTAAGCGTCATAATGCCCACACCGAAGATAAAGCAAACCCAAACCGAAGCTTTGGAGATCTTTTTGGAGTAGAGACCGTAAAGGAACGGCGCCAGGAAAGCTCCGGCAAGCGCACCCCACGAGATACCCATGAGCTGTGCGATAAACGAAACGCTGCTGTTGTACTGAACAATGGCAATAGCCGCCGAAATGGCGATAAATACCACGACAAACACACGCATGACGAGAACCTGCTTTTTCTCGGACATATTCTTGACGAGGTTGTCCTTGATAAAGTCGATGGTAAGCGTGGAGCTGGACGCTAAAACGAGCGAGGAAAGCGTGGACATGGAGGCCGAAAGCACCAAAATTACGACAATGCCGATGAGCATATCCGGCAGGTTTTCGAGCATAGCCGGAACAACCGCGTCATAGCCGCCGACCGGTAATCCGTTTTCGCCGACCGCAACGCCCGAAATGCGTCCGAAGCCGCCTAAGAAGTAGCAGCCGCCGGCAACGATAAGGGCGAACAGCGTCGAAATGATAGTGCCTTTATGGATGGACTTTTCACTCTTGATGGCATAGAATTTCTGCACCATCTGCGGAAGTCCCCAAGTGCCGAGCGAGGTGAGAATGACGACGCACAAAAGGCCGAACGGGTCGGGGCCGAAGAAGGAGACGAACGCGCCGGGCATGGTGCTTGCCGCCGGGTCGGAAACGTTTGCAAGCTCTTCCAGCGATGCCATGAAGCCGCCATGACCCGAAAGAACGGCTGCGATGACGGCCACAATGCCGCCCAGCATGATAAGACCTTGGATAAAATCGTTGATGGCGGTCGCCATGTAGCCGCCGGCAATGACATACACGCCGGTGAGGGCGGCCATGGCAATGACGCAGACTGCATAGTCAATGTTAAACGCCATGCCGAACAGTCTGGAAAGGCCGTTGTAGAGCGATGCGGTGTAGGGAACGAGGAACACGAACACGATGACCGACGCGCCGATCTTCAACGCGCGGCTGTCAAAGCGTTTGCCGAAAAATTCCGGCATGGTGGAGGTGTCGAGGTGTTGGGACATAAGGCGCGTGCGCCGGCCTAAAATGACCCAGGCAAGCAATGAACCGATAAGCGCGTTGCCGATGCCGATCCAGGTGGAGGCCACGCCGAATTTCCAACCGAACTGACCGGCATAGCCGATGAAGATGACGGCGGAAAAGTAGCTTGTGCCGTAAGCAAAGGCGGTCAGCCACGGGCCGACCGACCGACCGCCGAGCACGAAGCCGCCGACATCGGTTGCATGCTTGCGGCAGTAGAGTCCCACGCCGAGCATAATGCCGAAGAACACGATCAAAAGGGAAATTTTCCATACCATTTTTCATCATTCCTTTCGTTTTTTCGTTCGGCACAAAGGATACGAAATGGTATAAAAAAGTCCTCTGTGTCATGCACAGAGGACGAATAAATCGTGGTACCACCTCATATTTATCCGCTTTTCACAAAGCAGACCTCGTCGAGTACGGACATACATCTTATACTCTGCCGCTGTAACGTGCGGATACGGCACAGCCTACCGGAGCGGAGCTCTTTTGGTGTGCGGCTCTCAAAATGTATTTCAAAGCGGATTCTTTTGTGCCTTGCACCAACCGGCACTTCTCTGCAAAGACGGTCGCTTTTACTTCTTTTCGGTCAACGCCTTTAAGTGGGAACAGTATAACACGGTTTTGACGGAATTTCTAACGCCAAAATGAGAATTTTGACAATTTATTAAATGACGAATTTGTCGTAAATTCTTCTTATTTTTCGGGCATAGCCCGAATCAAATGAAAAAATCGAAAAAAACGCGGACATGTGCCGCGGTTTTTTCTCCGCTAGATTCGCGAGTGTCGAAACGCTTTCAGCGTTTTGGCATGAGGCGCGAGCGCACGAATCTGTTTCGCGTCGTAAAACGTTGTTTTGCGACGCGCTCAAAGGACAAATTTGTCGTAAATTGTCTGGATCGACTTTTCGAAATCGGCATTGTCCACACCGACGATGATGTTTAACTCGCTGGAGCCTTGGTCGATCATGCGGATGTTGATATCCTTTTCGGCAAGTGCCATAAACACGGCGGCAGCCGTACCTTTGGCATTTTTCATGCCGCGGCCCACGACGGCGATGAGGGCGATGTTCTTTTCAATGCTGATGCTGTCGGGCGTGGTGGCGGTCATGAGGTCGGAGATGATGATATCCTCGCGGCCTTCTAATTCATGCTCATCGACAATCACGCTCATGGTGTCGATGCCGCTGGGCAGATGCTCAAAGTTCATGCCGTTCTTTTCGAGAACCTGAAGCAGCTTGCGGCCGAAGCCGATTTCCTCGTTCATCATGTCCTTTTCGAGCGTCAGAACCGTGAAGCCCTTTTTACCGGCAATACCGGTCAACACGCTGACGGGATTGGGCTTGTCGGTATGCGTTACAATGCGCGTGCCGTCATCCTCGGGCGCGTTGGTGTTTTTGATGTGAATCGGAATACCGGCTTTTTTTACCGGGAAGATGGCATCTTCATGCAATACCGTCGCACCCATGTAGGAAAGCTCGCGCAGCTCGCGATAGGTGATGATGGAAATGCTTTTGGCACCCGGAACGATGCGCGGATCGGCGATCATAAAGCCGGAAACGTCTGTCCAGTTTTCATATTCGTCCGCACCGGCGGCTCTGGCGACAATCGCGCCGGTGATATCCGAGCCGCCGCGCGAAAAGGTCTTGATGGTATCGTTGGGCATAATGCCGTAAAAGCCGGGAATGACGGCATAGTCGCTCTCGGCAAGACGCTCGGAAAGAACGTCGTTTGTCTTTTCGGCATCATACGTGCCGTCGTCCTTGAAGAAGATGACCTCGGCGGCATCGATGAAATCAAAGCCCAAGAAAGCGGCCATGAGAATGCCGTTCAAATATTCGCCGCGGCTGGCCGCATAGTCCTTGCCGACACGGGCAAGAAAGCTGTGTTCGATCACGGCATATTCCTTTTCAAGACTCAAATCCAAGCCAAGCTCGGCGATAATGCCGTTGTAACGCTCTTTGATTTTGGCAAAAAGCGGAGAAATCTCGCCGCCGCGGATGGTTTCCTCGTAGCAGGCATACAGCATATCGGTGATTTTGATATCTTCCTTGTGACGTTTGCCGGGCGCGGACGGAACGACATAGCGGCGTGCCTTGTCGGCATGGATGATGTCAGCGACTTTTTTGAACTGTGCGGCATCGGCAAGCGAGCTGCCGCCGAATTTTGCGACTTTTATCACGGTGAAACCCTCTCTTTTGACTTGCTTTTTAAGAACAAAGTATAGTTTATTATATCGGAACAGGCGGCGTTTTGTCAATATCCGAAAGCGGCAAACGCGCCTCTTTTTCGCAATTTTTGCCCGCAAAAATGTAAATAAAATAATACTCCACAGAAGGCACGCCGATTTTTTCGCCGTTTTTGGCATTTTTGCCGAGCGTGCCCGAAATTTTTCTTGTAACAATTTTGTAAACGGCATTGACTTTAGGCGCGTCTTGACTATAATATTATGAGAATGATTCTCATTTTCATTTCGAAAACAAATAAACGATTAGAAAAAAACGGAGCGTATGCTATATGAAAATACGAAAGAACCAGGTTCGCAGCGGCCTTTTGCTTGTGCTGCTTTGCTTGTGCGTCAGCGGCCTTGTCGGCTGTGCTTCAAAACCGGAAAAAACGGCGGACGACGGGAAATACCGGGTGTTCTGCACGGCGTTTCCGGTATATGATTGGTTAAAAAACGTGACGGCGGAAGCCGAAAACATTGAGCTTGTGCGGCTTGACACGCATGGGGCGGATCTGCACAGCTATCAGCCGACCGTGGCGGACATGACGGCACTTGCCGACAGCGATCTTGTTGTGTACATCGGCGGCGAATCGGACAAATGGGTGGCCGATGCGGTGAAGAACGCCGGAACGGGCGTGAAAGGCGTGTCCTTGCTTGCGCTTTTGGGCGACAAGGTCAAGACCGAGCAAACCATCGAGGGCATGGAAGCCGAAGAGCACACGCACGGTTCGGCCGCCGAAGAAACGAAAGAAGCCGATGAACACGTGTGGCTTTCGGTCAAAAACGCGGCATTTTTTACGAAACAGCTGACCGACCTTCTCTGCGAAGCGGATGCCTCCGAGGCAGAGCTTTTGCGGGAAGCCTCGAACACCTATACCGACGCGCTGACGGCACTGGATACGGCTTATGCCGAAGCCGTACAAAGCGCGCGGCTTAACGTTTTTGTCGTGTGCGACCGGTTCCCGTTCCGCTATTTGGCCGATGATTATGCGCTTGCCTATTATGCCGCTTTTCCGGGCTGTTCCGCCGAAACCGATGCCGGGTTTGACACGGTGATTTTTTTGGCGAACAAGATCGACGAGCTGCATCTTACGCACGTGGCTGTTACCGAAAGCGGCACCGGTGCCGTGGCTAAAGCGGTACTTGAAAACGCTGCCGAAAAAGACGTGGCGGTTGTGACACTCGATTCCCTGCAGGCGGTATCGGAGGCGGATATCGCGCACGGCAAGAGCTATCTTTCGGCGATGGAAGAAAATCTTACGGCACTCAAAGCCCTTCTTTCGTGAGCGGCTTTCGGAGGAGAAAAAATGACGATATTTTCCGCAAAAAATCTGACGCTCGGCTATGACGGAAAGGCCGTGGCGGAGAACTTAAATTTTTCCGTTGAAACGGGCGATTATCTGTGTATTATCGGCGAAAACGGCTCGGGCAAAAGCACGCTCATCAAAACGCTGTTAGGCCTTGCCAAGCCGCTTTCGGGCGAAATTGAGCGCAGTGAAGCCTTTTCGCCGCGGCGCATCGGCTATATGCCCCAACAAACGCCCTTGCAGCAGGATTTTCCGGCATCGGTGCGTGAAGTGGTCTTATCCGGCTGTTTGGGCGGCAAGGGTTTTTGGAGCTTTTACACTAAGGCTGACCGCAAAATGGCGGCGCAGATTATGGAGCGGCTTGGCATTTCCGACCTTGCCGACCGGTGTATCCGCGAGCTTTCGGGCGGCCAAAAGCAGCGCGTGTTTTTGGCGAGAGCCTTATGTGCCGCAAAGGATGTATTATTGGTGGATGAGCCTTGTGCCGGATTAGATGCAAGCGGTGCGGAAGAACTATATGCGCTTCTTGACGAGCTTCACCGGACGGACGGCATGACGATTCTTATGGTGACGCACGATTTGGAGGCGGCAAGGCATTATGCGGACAAGGTGCTGCATTTGGGCGGCAGCCGCTTTTTCCTTGCGCGTGACGAATATTGGGCGTTTTTGCAAAAGGAGCAAGATAAGCAAAACAAGCAAAACGAAACGGAGGGCAAAAACAATGGCTGAGCTTGCACGGTATTTTTCCTATCCGTTTGTGCGGTATGCGTTTGCCGTCGGCGTGATGGTGGCGTTATGTGCCGCGCTTATCGGCGTGGTATTGGTGTTGAAGCGGTTTTCATTTTTGGGCGACGGGCTTTCGCATTTTGCATTCGGTGTGATTGCGGCGGCATCGGTGGCTGGGCTTACCGACAATATGCTCGTGGTGCTGCCGGTGACAGTGCTTTGCGCGGTGCTGCTGTTACGTGCCGGGCAGAATGCCAAAATCAAGGGCGATGCGGCGGTGGCGATGATTTCGGTTTCGTCGCTTGCTATCGGCTATCTGTTGTTAAATCTGTTTTCGACCTCGGCAAACGTATCGGGCGACGTATGCGGAACGCTTTTCGGTTCGGCCGGTATGCTGACGCTCGGACGGCGGGATATGGTGCTCTGTGCGCTCATGACCGGTGTGACGCTTATGCTTTTTATTTTGTTTCACAACCGGATTTTCACGGTATCGTTTGATGAGAGCTTTTCGACGGCGACCGGCACGCGTGCGTCGCTTTTCAACACGGTAACGGCGGTGATGGCGGCGGTGGTGATCGTACTCGGCATGAAATTAGTCGGTTCGCTTCTCATCACGGCACTCATCGTTTTTCCGGCACTCGGTGCGATGCGGCTGTTCAAAAGCTTTCGCGCCGTGACGGTTTTTGCCGGTGTTTTTGCGGTGATGGCGGCGGTCGGCGGCTTTTTGCTGTCGCTTGTGCTTTCTGCGCCGGTTGGGGCGACCATGGCGGTGACGGATATGGTTTTATTCGGCATATGCGCGGCAGTGGGAAGAATGAAGAATTGAAAATTGAAAATGAGGGACGCGTCGGAACGGGCGGCTGTGGATGACACGAGCAAGCTGAACGCGAAATTATCATTTATAATAAGCAGAGTGCAGATTTTCGGTTTGCACTCTGTTTTTCTTAAATTTGCAAATAACGGTAGACAAACGAAACATTCTGTGCTATACTATCATAAATTCTTATGAGCATTTTTCGGAGGAAAGCCTATGAACCGACCGATAAGCGAGTATTTTACCATAGCCGCGGCGCTTTTTCGCGGCCTTTTTGCCCGTTTCAAACTCGATTCCTGCGGTGCGCTGTTACGTGTGGACAAAAAAGTGCGCATCATTCACCGCAACTGTGACATAAAACTCGGCCGCAAGGTCAATCTTCATGCCGGTGTGAAATTAAGCGGACTCGGCAACGCCGGAAAACGTTCGGAGCTGATTCTCGGCGACGGTGTCGCGGTAGGCGATCGGACGGAGATCCATGCCGGAAATTCCGTGAAAATCGGCGACGGCACGCTTATTGCGTGGGATTGCTGCATCATGGACCGCGATTACCACAAATTCGAATCCGAGACCGAGGTCACGCGGCCGGTGGTAATCGGAAAGCGTGTGTGGATTGGCTGCAATGTGCTTATTATGAAAGGCGTGACGGTGGGCGACGGTGCGGTCATCGCCGCCGGAAGCGTTGTGACAAAGGATGTACCGGCCGCATCTCTTGCCGGCGGAAATCCGGCGCGGATTCTCAAAGAAAACGTAACTTGGAGTGAATAAAAGCTTGTCCGAACCGAACACAAAAAAAGGCATGGCAGGCACGGTCAGCTATGTCATGATCATCATGATTTTATCCCGTTTGCTGTCGCTTGTCTCCACGCAGATTTATATGTCCTTTTTCGGCGTAGACAGCTTCCTCAACATCTACTCCTACGCCATCACCATTCCGAACACCATTTTCAACTGCTTCGGCACGGCGCTCGGCACGGTGTTTATTCCGATTTACGCCGGACATCTTGCCAAAGGCGAGGACAGAGAAGCGGCACGCTTTGCCAACAACATCATCACGATTTCGCTTGCCTTTACCGCCGTGCTTGTAGCCATCGGCATGGCGCTTTCGCCGCTTTTGCCGCGCTTTACGGCGTTCCGTGAGGGAGAGGCATATGCGTTTGCCGTGAAGGCACTCATGATTATGATGCCGGTCATGCTGTTTTATGGGCTGAACTATATTTTCCAAGGCATCTTACAATCGCGCGGCAAATACGGTTGGCCGGCGTTTGTGAGCGTGCCGAGCAGCCTTGTGGTTATTTTCTATGTTTTCACGCTCGGCGACACCTACGGCATTACGGGACTTCTTGTTGCAACGTTTTTCGGGCTGTCCTTACAGGCACTGATCTTGATTCCGCCGGCAATTGCGGCCGGTTTTCGATACAAGCCGTCGTTTGAACTAAAAAATCCGGATGTGATAAGTGCCGGAAAAATGACGCTGCCGGTGCTTTTCGGCGTGGCGGCGTATCAGCTGAATATGTTCTTCAACACCACCATGATTGCGCGGTTTGACGGCATGGTGACGCTTCTCAACTATGTGCAGAACATTGTTATTTATATGGTGCTTGCCTTCATCTATTCGGTGACGGCGGTGGTATATCCAAAGCTTACGGCAAGCTTTACGCGCGGTGATATGGCCGATTACAAGGCAACGCTTGCCGGCGTTCTCGAAAGCACAGCCGCGCTTCTTGTGCCGATCACGTTCGGGTTTATCACGGTGCGCCGGCCGCTGCTTGAGCTGATTGCCAATTACGGCAAAATCACACCGACCGACATCGACCGCGCCTGTATGCTTATCGTGATGTATTCCATCGGCATTTTAGGCGTTGGCTTGAAAGAGATTCTCGACCGTGCGTTTTATGCGGCCAAAAACACCATGCTTCCGGCTGTCAACGGCTTTATCATCATGGCGGTCAACGTGACGCTCAGCCTTGTTTTAACGCGTTTTATCGGCGCATACGGCATTCCGCTTGCCTATTCGACGGCATCGCTTGTCGGTCTTTGCGTGCTGCTTGCGCTGCTTCGCCGCAAAATCGGCGTCTTTGCCAAAGGCCTTGGCATGACGCTTGTCAAGTGCCTTGTTTCGGCACTTGTGATGGCAGGCGCGGTGCTTGCCGTAAATGCAGGGCTTGACGCGGTGCTTGTGTCGGATTCCGTGCTCACACGGCTTATCAAGCTGGCCGTTCCGGCGTGCGTCGGCGTGCTTGTATACGGCGTGATGGTGCTTGTGTTACGCGTGAACGCGGTAAAGCCGGTGCTTGCCAAGATAAAAACGCTTGTAAAGCGCGGCGCATAGCAAAAGGAGAAATCGAAAACGATGAAAAAAATCTTACGCGCCTTCGGGTACGTTTTATACTATTTTATCGCGCGGCATCTGCCATGTTCGGGACTGCCGTACAGCCTTGGAGCCAAGCACATCCGGCGGTTATGCGCCAAATGTATGCTTGACAAATGCGGCAAGAACGTGAATATCGAGCACGGCGCATTTCTTGCGTCCGGAAACGGCATCGAAATTGGGAATAATTCCGGCATCGGATTAAACTGTCGGGTGGCAGGGCCTCTTTCCATCGGCGACGACGTCATGATGGCACCGAATGTGACGATTGTGACCCAAAATCACGAAACGTGCGATCTTTCGCGTCCCATGCGCTTACAGACCGCGCCTAAGAAAAAAGTGACGATCGGAAACGATGTGTGGATCGGCACAAACGCCGTTATCATGCCGGGAATCACGGTCGGAAACGGTGTGATCATCGGCGCCGGTGCGGTGGTTACCAAAGATGTGCCGGATTACGCGGTGGTCGGCGGCATTCCGGCGAAGATCATCAAATTCCGGAACGCGTAACGCAACAAGAGAAAATGAGAGGGGATATACGTCCTTGCGTATCTTATATTTAATCAATTTTGCCGGGAAAGCCGGTACGGAAAAGTATATTTACAATTTGGTCAAGCGGTTTGACAAAACGGAAACCGAATGCTTTTTTGCCTTCAACGAAGGCGGCCTTTTATCCGAGCAGATGGACGACCTCGGCGTGCCGTGCTTTCAGGTGGAAATGAAAAGTCCGTTTGACATCAAAGCCGCCAAACGGCTTGCCGCCATCTGCAAGGCCAATAAGATCGATATCATTCATGCGCACTATCCGCGCGAGAACTATATCGCGATTTTGGCGCATTTGTTCTATCCGAAGGCAAAAGCCCTCTACACCTGCCATCTGACCTTAAAGACCAACGCCGCCTGGTGGGTTACCAACAAGCTCATGACGCCGCACAACGCAAAAATCATTGCCGTCTGCAACAATGCCAAAGAGCTTCTTGTGTCCAACGGCGTGAATCCGAAGAAGATCGATGTCATTTTCAACGGCATTCCGCAAACCGAGACGCAAGCCGACCCGAAAGCCATCCGCAAAGAATTTGAGCTTTCGGACGATACGTTCGTCATCTCGATTTTAGCGCGGTATCATATGTCCAAAGGCCTTGACTTTTTGGTGGACAGCATTGCCGCACTTGATAAAAAGATGAAGCGCGACTATGTGCTTCTCATTGCCGGCGACGGCGAATATTTCGAAGCCGTAAAAGAGCAGATTGCACGCTTAGGCTTGGAAAAGCACATCAAGCAGCTCGGCTTCCGCAGTGATACCGACAACATCCTTGCCGCGTCGGACGTGTATGTCAACTCCTCCAAATGCTACGAGGCGTTAAGCTTTGCCATCCTCGAAGCCATGGCACATTCGCTGCCGCTTGTGGTGACAGCCGCCGGAGGAAACGGAGATATCGTCAACGAAAAGACCGATTGCGGCTTTATCGTGCCGTATGGCGATACCGAAGCCTTTGCCGATGCACTGTATGCGTTAAGCGAGGACAAGGCGTTGTGCCGTCGGTTTGCCGAAAACGCCAAAAAGGCAACGCAGACCACCTTTGATTTGGAAAACGTTCTTCAAAAAACGCTTTCCGTGTATAAAAGCATTGCACCGGATACGAAAGACGTATAAATCTTCCATATCCGGGAAAAATAAACAAAAAAGACACTATCAGAAAAAGACAGGAGAACCATCATGTTAAAGAACGGAAAACTTTTCGGAAAAATCAATATCATCGACTTTCTTGCCGTATTGGCACTTATCGTCGTTATTGCGGCAGCTGCGGTATTTGTGCTTCGTCCCAAGGACGGCGGCGATACGCTTGTCATGAAATTCCGCATCGAAGAAGTAGACGGCTTTGTGGCGGAAAAAGTACACGTCGGCGATGAGCTGTACGACGACACCAATTTACAGGACATCGGCGTTGTAACCGATGTGGAACTTTCCGATTCCATTTCCTACGGTCAGGTCAACGACAGCGTTTACACTCTTACCTCCAAGGAAGGCTATTATTCCATGATCATCACCGGCGAGGTCAAGGGACGCAAAACCAAGCTCGGCGCGGAAATCGGCGGCAAGAAATACGGCGTCGGCCACTCGATGGTGCTTCGCGCAGGTGATGCGAAAATGTATCTGCGCGTGTACGATATCGCCTTAAAGGATGAGAACGGCGAAATCAAAACCGACGACAGCACCGACAATCTGGTGCCGGTCAACCTTACGTTTTATGCGGAAGAAACGCCGGCATTTGTTGCGGAAAACATCAAAGCCGGTGATACGGCCGTGGACGCGGCACGCCGCAGCACCGAGCTCGGCGTCATTGACACGATTGAAACCGGCGACGCGGTCGTGTTTGTCGAAACCGAGACCGGCCTTCTGGAATCGTCCAAGCCGGGCTATGCCAGCGTGACGTTTACGACGACGGTCGAAGCGGAAAAGGCGGACGGCGGCGTCAAGATCGGCGAGCGCGTTTACAGCGTCGGTGATGAGATCGATATGCGTGCCGGCTCTTCGCGTTTGACAGTGCTTGTGCGTTCGATTGACGCACAGTGAAAAAAGCAGACGGATTGCGGTGAAAAATATGATCCAAAGCAGTAAATTTTGCACCTTTGTGCGCTCTGCCGCAAAGGTGCTTGCGCAGGCGTTTCTCCAAAGCCGCCTGTATGCGATTCTTCTTGCGATTGTTAACTTTTTTGCCGATGCGTATGCCGCAAGCAAAACGCGCGTGATTCTCATCGGCAAGGGCGATATCGAACGCTTTGCGCCGGAGGCGGCACTTTACAAAGGCCTTGGCGGTTTTGTCGGCGGTTTCATCGGCTTTTTTGCCGGGATATGCCGGGTGCTTCGCACGGGTGCGGCGGACAGCGTGTTTGTCAAGCTGTTTCATGCGATATTCGGCTCATACCGCGAACGGTACCTGTATTTTGTATCGTTTGTGTGCGTATTCATTTTTGTGATTCCGCATAACTTTTGGTCAAACACGTTCGGACTGTTATTCGCCATGCTGTTGTTCGCGCTGTATATTGTGGCGGTGAGCGGCGAAAAATCACCGGCTCGGCCGGGAACGAATTTCAACGCTGTGTGGTTTTCCATGCTGTTATTCGGCGTGTCGCTTTTGGCAAGCTGCTTTATCAGCTATGACCGTGCAGACAGCGTGCGTGTGCTGTTGTTCTTTATCACGTCGTTCATGCTGTGCATGATTTTGTACGCGTCCTTGCGCGAAGCGAAGGATTTCAGCATTATCGGCGGCTTTATGTATGCGGCACTTATCCTCACGTCGCTTTTGGCGTTCTATCAGCGGCTAACAGGTGTCGAAGCCGATGCTTCGCTCACCGACCTTACGCTGAATCGAGGAATGCCGGGCCGTGTGTTCTCGACGCTCGGAAATCCGAACAACTATGCGGAATTTTTGGTGCTTTTCATGCCGTTTGCCTTTGCGTATGCGCTTTCGCACGAAAAAGGAACGGCAAAACGCCGTGCGCTTATCGGCGGCATGGTGCTGCCGCTCGGCGCGATTCTTCTTACGTATTCGCGTTCGGGTTGGATTGCCCTTGCCATTGCGGCGGCCATCTTTATCATGTTATACGACAAGCGGCTCATCCCGGTGTTTGCGATACTCGGCGTGTGCGCTTTGCCGTTTGTGCCGTCCACCATCTGGAACCGCATTTTGACCATTGGCAATTTACAGGATTCGTCCAGCTCGTACCGTGTGGACATTTGGACAGGCTGTTTGAAGATGTTAAAGGAATATTGGTTTACGGGCGTAGGCCTCGGAACGGGCGGCTTTGCGGCCATTTATCCGCGGTATGCCGTCGGTGAAAGCGGTGTGGCGCCGCACTCGCATATGCATTTCATGGAAATGTTGGTGGAACTCGGTGCGCTCGGCTTTCTTTCGTATATTTCGCTGACGTTTTGTCTGATCCGCCGGTCATTTGTATCGTCATCGCGCAAGGCAACTGCCGGTATCCGAAATTATGCGATTGCGTCTGCAGCTTCCATGACGGGCATTGTGCTTATCGGCTGCTTTGAATACTGTTGGTTCTATCCGCGCGTGATGTTTGCGTTTTTTGTGTGTGCCGGTATTGCCATGGCTGCGCACAGAGCCGCAAAGCGGCAGGAGTTGTTGCGATAGCAACAAGGATAATTCCGCCAAAGGCGGCGGAATAGCACGCAGA
>OIWM01000677.1_pt1 | contig 39431 bp, 30 predicted proteins | sample 1587451 | NCBI WGS metagenome assembly OIWM01 (sample SAMEA3888907, study PRJEB22519) | human gut metagenome | biome: human gut; feature: human-associated habitat; material: faeces | place: Denmark | collected 2011
CGACTTCACGCTCGACGATTTCCTCAGCCAGATGCAGCAGATCAAGAAGATGGGCCCGCTTTCCGGCATCCTCAAGATGCTGCCGGGCATGAGCGCCATCGGCGATATCGACATTCCGGACGACGCCATGAAGAAGCCGGAGGCCATCATCCGCTCCATGACGCCCAAGGAGCGCAGGCGTCCCGAAATCCTCAACGCCAGCCGCCGCCGCAGAATCGCGGCGGGCAGCGGAACGACCGTTCAGGATGTCAACCAGCTCATCCGCCAATTCGAAGAGATGAAGAAGCAGATGAAGATGGTTATGAACCAGTCGCGCGGCAAAAAGGGGCGTTTCCGCTTCCCGCCGATGCGCTGAACCCAAGGAAGCCGACAATCATTTGATTGAGGTTATAAATTATTCAACCTTTTATGAGTTTTAAGGAGGAACACCACAATGGTTAAGATTCGTCTGAAGAGAATGGGCATGAAGAAGAAGCCGTTTTACCGTGTTGTCGTCGCTGACGAGCGCGCGTCCCGCGATGGCCGCTTCATCGACGAGCTGGGCTACTACAACCCGGTTTCCAACCCGGTTGAGCTGAAGATCGACGCGGAGAAGGCGCAGCAGTGGATCAAGAACGGCGCTCAGCCGACCGACACCGTGAAGGCGCTTTTGAAAAAGGCTAACGTCCTTTGATCGAGAGGGACTGCACGATGAAGGAACTCTTGCTCTATGTGGCAAAGCAGCTTGTTGACGATCCCGAGGCCGTGACGGTCACGGAGCGTGAGGACGGCGAGAGCACCGTTCTGGAGCTTCGCGTTGCGCCGGAGGATATGGGCAAGGTCATCGGCCGCCAGGGACGCATCGCAAAAGAGATCCGGACCATCATCAAGGCCGTCTCCCAGCGTGACGGCAAGCGCGTCACCGTTGACATTGTGGACTGATGCAAATTCGCTCGCTGCATCCCTGCAGCGGGCATTTTGCATTTTTCCCCCTTTTGCCCCGCCGGCCCGCGTGCATACCGTTATCGTGCATGCGAACCTGTCATGGAGGAACCGCTGTTATGAAATCTGATCCGCCCCGCGTCCGGGCGCTGCGCAGGCAGCTAACCGCGACGTTCTATCGAAAAAATAAAGCCACATTCTTTGTCACAGCAGGAGCAATGCTCCTGCTCGGCGGCGCGCTGCTGGCCGTCGCCTGGATCCTGCAGCAGATCATCGACATTGCCTCCGGCGACAGCGTTGCCCCGCTCGTTCGCATGTGCTGGCTGTGTCTCGGTGTTCTGGTGAGCGTGACGACGATCTATGTGGTGCAATGCTATACCTACCCCGCCTTTCTGCGGCGCGCCATGAAGCAGTATAAAGAATACGCCTTCACGGAGCTGACGAAGAAAAGCATCAGCACGTTCTCGGACGAGAATACGAGCCGCTATATCTCCGCCCTGACGAATGATGCCGTCTCCATCGAGACAAATTACCTTGCGAAGATCTTTACACTTCTGACAAAGAGCGTCTCCTTTGTGGGCGGCCTGGTCATGATGCTGCTCTACAGTCCCCTGCTCACCGGCTTTGCCCTGCTGCTGTCGCTCGTGCCGCTGGCTGTTTCCGTCCTGTGCGGCAACAGGCTGGCGCGGATGGAGACGGAGGTCTCGCGGCAGAACGAGTCGTTCGTCGCCATGACGAAGGACCTCCTGTCCGGCTTCTCCGTTGTCAAGAGCTTCAAGGCAGAGGCCGAGGTCGTTGCCCGCTTCTGCCGCCGCAACGAGGAACTGGAGGAGACGAAGGGCCGCCGCCGCCGCATGGAGGAGGTCATCACCATGCTCGGTACCGGCGCCGGGATCGTGGCTCAGCTCGGCGTGTTTCTGTTCGGCGCGTATCTTGCCGTGACGAAGCAGGGAGTTACGCCCGGCGTCGTCATCGTGTTCCTGCCGCTCATGAGCTTCGTGGTCGATCCCATCGGCTCCGTGCCGCCCATTCTGGCCAACCGCCGCGCCGCTGTCGCCCTCATCGACAAGCTGGCCGACGCCGTGGGCAAAAACGTCCGCAAGAGCGGCGAACAGATGGACCCGGTTCTGCGCGACGGTATCACCATCGATCACCTGACCTACGGCTATCACGAGAGTGCGCCCGTCCTGAATGACGTTTCCGTCCGCTTTGAGGCCGGAAAAAGCTATGCCATCGTCGGCACATCCGGCAGCGGCAAGTCCACGCTCGTGAACCTGCTCATGGGCAGCAGCAACGACTATCAGGGCAGCATCCGCTTCGATCAGCGCGAACTGCGCAGCATTGCAACGGAATCACTATACGGCCTTGTTTCCGTCGTGCAGCAGAACGTGTTTATCTTCGACGATACCATCCGCAACAATATCACGATGTTTCGCCACTTTGACGAGAAGCTCGTGCAGCAGGCCACGGAGAAGGCCGGTCTGACTCCCCTTTTGGCCGAGCGCGGCGAGGACTATATCTGCGGTGAGGGCGGCTCCGGCCTCTCTGGCGGCGAGCGGCAGCGCATCTCCATCGCGCGCTGCCTGCTGCGGCAGACGCCCGTCCTGCTCATCGACGAGGCCACGGCAGCACTGGATGCCGCCACGGCCTATTCTGTCAGTGCCGCCATTCTGGCCATCGAGGGCCTGACGCGTATTGTTGTTACGCACCGGCTCGAGGAGCCGCTGCTGCGGAAATATGATGAAATTCTCGTTCTGAAAAACGGCGAGATCTGCGAACGCGGCAGCTTTGACGCCCTGATGGCACGCCGCGAGCAGTTCTATTCCCTGTTCAACGTAGCAAACGGCTGACCCTGACCGAAAACACGGAGCCCCCGCTCTGAAAGCGGAGGCTCCGATTTTTTGCGCCAATTTTGTTCAGAAGCCAAGCTCCTCGCCGACGAGGATGACATGGATGCGCCCGGCGGGGCGGCAATTTCGCGTGATGAGGATCTGATTGCAGATGCATTCCTCACCGTGGCAGTCGGCGCAGCAGCCGGTCTGCGCGCACGGCGTTTTGCCGAGGAAGCGCTGCTCATTTTTCGGCGCGGCGATCGTTCGGGCACGGCGCACGGCCTCGTCGAGCGTATCGACGACCTTGTTCATCCCGGCGATCACGATGATCTCGCGCGGACCGAACACAATGGCAGCAACGCGGTTTCCCTTGCCGTCGATATTCACCAGTTCTCCCGTAAGGCTGACGGCATTCGCGCCCGTCAGGAAGAAATCGGCAGAGAGGCAGTCGTGGGCCGCCTGCTCCCGCTCGGCATCCGTCTGCATGCTCTCGCGGTCGATGACGCGCCACGGGCCGTCCCGCAGGGCCTGCTGCAGGCCGATCTGGTCAGCAGAGCGCGCGCCGCCCCAGCCAACCAGAGAGCCCTGGGGGATCAGCCGCAGCGCAGCAGCAAGCGCAGAGGTCCGGTTCGGGCAGTAGCATGCATCAAAATGCCGGGCGCGAAGATTCTTCAGCAGGAGCTGCGCGCGCTTTTCATAAAACAGCGAAACAGGTTCCATCGGTATCCCTCCGTTTTTCTTTCATTTTATCGCGCCGGAGGCGAAAATGCAAGGGAGCAAATTGGGACAACCGGGCAGCAGCATATCAAATAGCCTCGCAGAGTTCGCCGCCCGCAGGCGGCGAATAAAATGGGATCATTTTCTCCGGCGGCGTGCACGTCGGAGAAAATACAGCTCAGTCCGTAAGTGTGCGAATCGCCCGTCAAAGGCGGGCGATTCGTGCGCGCAATGGACTGCAATCTTTTATCAGAAAAGCCTTTCGGCTTTTCTGATAGTCTTGCCGCCCTGTCCCGAGGGACAGGGCGGCAACGCTTGATTTTCGCTTATTTGGCAGCGGGAACGATGGTCAGACCGTTGAGGTCCAGACCGCCGCCAACGGTGTCGATCAGCGTGATCGCGCCGGTCTCATCGAAGGAGTAGAGGCGATGCGCCGAGTCGGTCACATAGAACAGGCCGGTCGTCGGATCGTAGTCCATTTCGTTGAGGCGGTTTTCGACCATGAGGTCGACCTCCGCAAGCTTCGTGAATGTGGTGAGATCCACATCCGCGCGGATGAGCTCGGTATTGCCATAGCCTCTGGCGAGGACATAGACATTGCCGTCCTTGCAGGCAACGGTACGCGGAGACGGGATGTTCGTCATGCCAGACATATCGCGGTAGGCCGTCCAGTAGTTCAGCTGCGTGGGATCCATACGGGACGGATTGAACTGGAACAGGTAGAAGCCCGCGACAACATACAGCACCTTATTTACCGGGTCATACGCGAGATCGTTGGCATCGGTGAAGGTGTAGACCTGGCCCTTCAGCGTGGTCTGCTTCGACGTGAGGTCGTAGTAGTAGATGTAGGGCAGGCCGCCTTCGTTGACGACATAGTACAGGCCGCCTTCGTAGTCATAGGCAAGACCCGTGATTTTCGTGCCGCCGCTGAAGGTCGCGACCTCAGTCGCCGTGGAGTCCGGCAGCTCGGGGTTGAAGCTGTAGAGGGCGTCGTGCTTGGCGGAGACCGTGTAAGCCGTGGAGACAGGCTTGCCGGTCATGTCGACCACAGTCAGCGTGCAGGTGGCAGTAACGCCGGTCTCAACGCTCGTGGCGGTGATGACGACATTGCCTGCGGCAACGGACGTGACCAGACCGTTTGCATCGACCTTCGCGACGTTCTCATCGGAGGAGCTCCAGGTGATGGCCTGGTTCGCCGCGTTGGACGGGCGGACCTTGCCGGTAAGCTGGAAGGACTCGCCAAGGGCCAGACGGCCGACGGTTTTGTTCAGCAGGATGCCGTTGACCTTGCCGACAGGTGTCTGCTCCGCCGTGGGGATGGAGCACAGGAGGCCGAGATAGGCATCGCCCTGCTTCGTCGTACGGCCGGGAGCGGTCTGGACGGAGATCTTGCCGAGGTTCACGAGCTCAGGCGTGCCCTCACCCAGCATGAACATGTACATGCCGCTGCTCATGGCCAGCTGCTTCGTGTGATACGTTGCATGCAGGTACAGACGATCCGTGCCAAAGTCATAGGTCATCTGTGCGTTGTAGGACATGCTGCCGTAGTAGGTGCTGCCGGTGCCAACCTGAGCGCCTGGGATATCCATGACGAAGGTGCAGGCAGCTGTCTTCGGATCGACGGTGTAGAGCTTCGCCTCCACGCCGATGGCAGTGCTTCCGGCTGCGTAGAGGACGCCTCTCTTGTCGATTGCAAGAGCCGTGACCTTCTCGGAGGTCGCCGCGATCTCGGTGACGGCGCCGTTATCGAGGTTGATCGTCACAAGCTTGCCGCTGAGCGTCAGGCCGTACATGGTGCCGGTCGTGTAGTCCATGGCCATGCCGGTGACCTGATCGGTCTCCACGTCGAGGTTGACGCTGCCGAGGTTCGTGTAGGACGAAATGTCCGAAGCATTGAAGCGGTAGAAGTCGCCCTTGGAGTTGTAGGCGTAGACACAGCCGTCGTAGTAAGCGCCGGTGCGCAGGGAGTAAGCACCGATGGCAGAGGTCGTCACCGGGCAGGTGCTCAGGTTGTTGTCCGGAACCTGCAGCCAGAAGTCATAGTAGCCGCTGCCGCCGTTCTGGTCGTCGTTCAGGAACGAGAGGAACGTGCCTGCGGAGGCGTAGACCGTGACGTCGATGCTGTCCGTGAACGGGCCGCCCTCGACCTCGGGATTCTTGTTCGTGATGGAGACCGTGACAGTCGCCGTGCCGACGCCGTGGAACGTGGCAACACCAAAGCGGTCAACGGTGACGACATCGGGGTTGCTGCTGGTCCAGGTGCGAGTACGGACAGTCGGGCGGACCGGGGTCGTGACGGTATCGAGCTGCAGCGTGCCGCCGACAAGGCCGGTGACACTGTCGCCGTTCGTAATCTCGATGCCCTCAACGGGGATGTGCTTCGTCTCCGGCTCATTCTCCGGAATGGTGAACATTGCGGTGGACTCAACGCCAGACTTCGTGGAGACGTTGCCGATCTTCACGATCGTCGCTTCGAGCTTGTCGGGATCCCATTCCTGCGGGTCGATGCGGACGAGGCACAGCGGAGAAGAACCGGCATTCATGCAGGGGTTCCAGTAGATGTTTCCAGTGTTGTAGTCATACATCATAGAAGCATAGTACCAGGTATCCTGACCGAGGGAGCCGAGCTTCGTCGTGCTCAGGGTGTCGGCATCGACCATGTAGAGGTTGCCGGACATATCCGAGACGATGATGTAGCCCTCTGCAGTGACGGTCATGGCGGGGGTGATCGCCGGGCCGCCGATCTCGCCGGAGTAGGTGCCGAGCAGGTCGATCGCGCCGGTGTCGAGGTCGACAATGGCGAGGCCGCCGTTCGTAAGATCGACCGCATACATACGACCGGTGTTGTAATCGAAGCCCATGTTGCCGAGCTCGACGCCTGCGGTGAAGCCGATGAACTCGATATCGCCGAACGTGGTCTTATCCGGGGTTTCGCCCTTGTTGACCTTGAAGCGGTAGAGGGACGTGCCGACGCCGAACGTGCTGTCATCCATAGCGCGGGCTTCCTTCACGACTGCGTAGACATAGCCGTTGTAGTAGGCAGCACCCTGCCACATGGCATCGCTCGTGCTCTCCTCGCCGTCGATGCCGACAACCGTGAGCTTCTGCTTTGCGATCTGTGTGAGCTGCGTGGGCGTTTTGTCGGAGAACGTAACCCAGGTAAAGCCATTGGCGGCGTTCTTGAAGTCCGCCACAACATAGGTGTAGATGGCATCTGCGGAGCCAACGACGCGGACCGTAGCGGTCGCGGTGTAATCGACCCACTGCGGGACGGTGGAGCTGGTTTCTTCATCCCAGTGCCAGGGATCCCAGACCTTGCCAGTCGCGGTGATCTTGGTCTCGCCCGCGCCGACGGCAGTGACGAAGCCCTGCTGTGTGACGGTGGCGACGGTCTCGGCCGCGGAGGTCCAGGTCAGTTCGCTTGCCTTTGCGTTCCACGGATTCCACTCGACCTCAAGGCGCTTGCGCTGACCCTGCGTCATGGTAAGCTGATACGGGGAGAGCTGGAAACGCTCTTGCGGATCCACGCCGATGGTGAACAGATCGGACGTCTTGTCGGTCGGAACGAACAGGGACGTCTGGCCGCCGGGGCCGTAGGTGCCGACCTCTGTGCACTTGCCGGTGGCAAGGTCGACCTTGTAGGTCATGCAGACATTGATGTAGGTGTTGCCTGCAGCCGTCTGGCTGTGTGCATACCAGTACATCGTGTCGGTGTTGTGATCATAGCCCATGGACTGGATGACATTGCAGCCGGAGTAGTTGGCGTAGTTTACGAAATCGGTCGTGCCGATGTAGGTGCACACGCCGTCGCGCTCGAGGCTGTAGAGCTTACCGGCGGTAGAAATGCCGTAAAGCTGGCCTTCCGTCGTGCAGCCGAGGGTCAGGATCTCACCGTCGGAGCCGGTGATGTCGGCGATCTTCTCAAGGGAGATGTAGCCGTTGGAGTAGAAGCTGATCTGGAAGAGAGCGTTGCTTCCGTCATCCTTGCCGTCGCCGTCGCGGTCGCCTTCATAGTTCCAGCCGACAGCGTAGAGGTGGTTGCTGACCGTATCCCAATCGCTCTTGCCCTTGTCAGAATAGTCGAGTGCCATGTCGTACAGGACCTTGAAGCCGCTGTCGCCGACCTTGCCGGACTGCGTGACGAGGGTCTGAGAACCCCAGTAGGTGTTGTACGGGGTAACAAGCACGACCGCGCCGTCCGTTGCGCGCTGGGCCACGAGGTAGCCGTTGACGTACTCTGCAGAATAATAGCGGTTCGAGCTGTCGAACGTCTCGTTGCGGTAGTCGCTCATGTCTGCCTTGTTGGCGCTGAACCAGCCGCCTTCAACGGCAGCGCGGTCAAACGTCTCGCAGCCATACAGGCGGTCAGAGCTCAGCTTCTGCAAGGCAGGCTTCTGATCGGCCATTGCGCCGAGGTCGAGGGAGACATCGATTTCCGTCTCATTGCAGGCGTAGTCCGCCACAACGATGGTGAAGTCGGGGCCGAAGCCGGTGATGTCGTAGTCCTGGGTAAAGGTCTTGCCCGGCTCATTCTTGACTTCGTACTTGCCCATAATGATGCCGTCGTTGTTGACGAAGATCAAGGCCGCGATGTGCTGGTTGTCGTTGAGCTTCAGCGGAAGAAGAACCTTGCCGTTCTCGATCTTGAGATCCTGCTGGAGGGTCACCTCATTCTCCACAACGGGAGCCTTGTCGTCCAGCGTGACATCGAAGGAGAAGGAATCGTCCATCACGTCGTCGCCGTCATCGAGCCATGCACTGGCAGTGTAGGTGACGGTCGTGCCGTCGGGCAGCTTGTTGTCGTTCTTGTCAAGGCCGGTCCAGACCTCGTCTTCCTCTGCCAGAACATACAGCGGGATGATCTGGCCGTAGCCGGAGTTATAGTAGGACTTTGCCATATACTCGCCGGTCAGGTCGAAGTAGACCTCGTTCGTGACCTTATCCTTAACCTGGAAGTTGATCTTCTTCAGGTTGCGGAGCAGGCCGACGTCGATCTCGGCAAGCGGGTTGGCATAGGAGAAGGCATTGTACTCGTCGCCGGAAGCGCCGGTACGGATGTACGGGTTCGTGCCGATGGCGGCATTGTTCGTGAAAATGCTGAGCGGATACAGGCTGGCTTCGTCTTCGTCAGCAGAGTCGAACGCAGGAGCCTGAGACCAGTCGCCGTAGAAGCCGAGGAACGGCATCTCGAGGTCGGTCGTGTCATCCGTGGCGGACTTCACATAAAGGAAGCCTTCGACATACATGCCGTTCTCGAAGGATGCGTCGAGATAGGCCTTGTCTTCCGCGGTCAGCGTGATGGTGGCAGTCAGGGTGACGGACTCGCCAGCCGGAACGGTGACGCTCTCGAGCGCTTCCGTGCCGGAAATGACGGCATTCTCCGTCAGATCGGTGCCGACCTCAAGCTCTGCGCAGTAGGCCGTGATGACATCGACATCATCCTTGTTGACGGTGCCGTCGCCATTGACGTCCAGATAGGCATAATGCACATTGTCCTCAGCGATGGGAGCATCGTCGGTGACGTGCAGCAGCAGGACGCGGGCGTCAGCCGTCGTGATCTCGCCGTCGTCATTGAAGTCATACTTCATGATGTTCGACTCGGTCGCACCGGCCACGGCCAGGGAAGCGCCCAGCGCATAGGGAGCGTGGCCGATGAACGTGCCGTTGGTGTAGGTCACGACAGTTTCGGTGAGAATGGAGGCATTGAACGTATAGGTCAGATCCTTCTCGCCGGACATGTTGTTGATAGTGAACGGGAACGTGTAGACACCGTTTTTGGCGTCGTCGTCGCCCAGCTCCGCCTTGGCGCGGTTCTCATAAGCCTGCGCGTTGGACAGATAGGCAAGGGAGCTTGTTGCCTTGACAAGGTTGGCAAGACCGGCGCCCTGGCCTCTCGGGGAGACCTCGAGGCCGTTGGAATCGAGGATGGGATCCGCCGTGCTCATCAGGAGGTTCGCAGCGACCTGACGGAGCTCTGCTTCCTGATACTGCGGATAGTTCTGGCGCAGATACTGCATGAGAACAGCCATCGCACCGGTGATCTGCGGGGTCGCCATGGACGTACCGCTCATAAGGCCGTAGTTGGAGCCTGCGATGCTCGGATCACGGGTGGAGTAGATGTTGCCGCCGACACCGGCGATCTCCGGCTTCAGCTTCAGGTCCGGGGTGACGCCCCAGGAGGAGAAGTCGCTGAGGGTGCGGTCGCGCTTGACCTGCACGAGGTCGCCGTTGCAGCATGTCAGGGTCTTGACGCCCTCGGCGAACTGCGCCTTCATGTACTCGCCGTCTGCCTTGGAGATAAAGACTGCGGGGATGTTATCGCCGCCGTCATTGATCTGCATGTTGAGCATGCCGGAGGCATTGTTGTAGACCACGATGCCGATCGCACCTGCAGCCTGTGCAGCGGCCTGCTTGTCGGGGAAGGAGCTGGAGCCGCGGGAAACCAGGGCAATCTTACCGCTGACATCCACATTCTCATAGTCGCTCGCCTCGCCGTAACCGCCGATCGGAACGAATTCCACAGACTGGCCCTTGAAGTTGCTCAGGAACTTCGTGGCGTTCGTCGTTGCGGTGTCGTTGTAGCCGATGGTGCGGCCGTTCACGGTGAAGTACAGGGATTCTGCGCCGTCGTTGTCGATGGAGGCAATGGACAGAGCGGCAGAAAGCGTACTCGGGGTACCGACGACGCCGTCATCGGGGTTGCCGGAACGGGAGAGATTCCATCCGGTGCGGTTCTGATATGCAGCGTTCGTTTCGTTGCCCGCAGCGATCAGGACCTCGATATCGGTGCTCTCGAACAGCTCAAGCGTTTTGCTCATGTCGCCGGTCGTGAAGCCGCCGGCCGCGCCGAGGGAGAGGTTGCAGGCATCGACATCCAGACGGACGCAGTCCTCAAGACCGGCCATGATGGTGTCCCAGCCGGCGCCGCCGCCCGCGGAGAAAACCTGCATGACGATGATCTGCGCATCCGGCGCAACACCGATGACATTGCTGCCTTCGATCTTATTAGCAGCCGTGATACCGGCGACATGCGTGCCGTGGTCATGCTGTGCCGTTGCGTGCGATACATCGAAATCACGCGTGTAGTAGTTGAAGATGAACGGAAGCTTGCTATTATAATAGGAGCGATTGCGCAGGCTCGTCATCTGGCCCGCATTCAGCGTGTTCCAGATGGCATCGACGCCTTCCTGCGTCAGGGAGCTCTCGGTGAGCTTATCCTCGGACAGAGCGCCGAAGTTCGGATGATCGACCACGATGCCGGTGTCCAGAATGGCGACCTTCATGCCCTTGCCGGTGAAGCCCGTTGCATTGAGCTGATCGGCGCCGATCATGGTGGTGGCGTTGCTGGTCATGGGCTGCAGCTCACCGTCAGACGTCAGGGCGGACTCCTCCTCGGGTAGGGAGAACGTCGGGGCGACGTAGACATGATCCACACCGGGAAGCGCCTCGAGGGCTTCCTTATTGCCGTACTCCGTCTTTACGGCCACGCCGGTCGTAGCGATGGTGTAGGTGTAACCCAGCTCGAACTGTGCGTCATTGCGGAACTTCTGGGTGAGGTTTGCCTTGAGCGCATTGAGCTCGAGACGGAGCGCAGCCTCATAGGCAACAGCCTTCGGCGCGCGGGTGGCGATGTCGTCCTTCGTGAAGCCTGCCACGAGCAGCGGGCTCTTCTGCATGACGACGATGAACGTGACAACCTCGTCCGCCTTGGGCTCGCTCTCGGCAAGCTGTGCGGAGAAGCGGTCTTCGCCGTTCTGCACGAGCTTCGGCTCACCAGCCTCAACGGGCTGCTGCGCGTCGGGCTCGACAGTCGGGTCTTCAGCGATATTGCTGCTCGGGAGCTGCACCGGGCCGTCCGTGGAGATCTCCGGGACGTTGCCGTCTGCAAAGCCGCTCTCCGTGGCAAAGGCCATGGGAACGCCCGTCAGAACAAGTGCCAGCGCAAGGAGCAGAGACAGGATCCTTTTCTTCATTGCGGCTCCTCCCTTTCTCAGTGCTGCACCAGCGTGGCATACCGCACGATGACGGTGGCCACCTGACCGCGGGTGGAATTACCGGTGGGATCGAGCTTATTCTCGCCCACGCCCTTGATGAGGCCGGCCTCAACGGCCCACGTCATCGCGGGAACGGCATAGGCGCTGACGCTGGAGGCATCTGCAAAGGCCTTCAGATCGCCCTTTGCCGTGGTGTCGACACCGGCAAGCTTGGCATAGCGCGCAAAGAACGCGACCATCTGCTCGCGGGTGACATTTTCCTCCGGAGCAAACTCCGTTGCACTCACGCCGTTGGTGACGTTGTTCTGATAAGCCCAGATGACAGCGTTCGTGTACCAGCTGTTCTTCTCGACATCGCGGAACGGTGCAGTGCCCTTGACGGAGGGCTCCCCTGCGATGCGGTACAGCACGGTGACGAGCATGGCGCGGCTCATCTCGGTATCGGGCTGGAACTTCGCGCCGCCCATGCCGATCATGTAACCGCGGCTGACGACGAAGTCGATGCCCTCGTGATAATACTCGTTCCGATCGACGTCCGTAAAGCGGGAAGCCGGGCACTCGACGAGCAGCGTAGCGGTGGACTGCAGCTTTGCATCCTTCGCGCCGCTGATGTAGCCGCCCTGCAGGACGACCTGCGTTCTGCATTCCTGCAGAGCCTCAAACTTGAGGGTCAGGACGGTGCCGGCCTTGGCAGCCTTCGCACCGGCAAATGCCGCAACGACGGCGTCCTTCTTGCCGGAGTTGACCTTCAGGCTGAGCTCCGTGCCTGCGGGCCAGGCCTCTCCTGCCTCTGCGCCGACGAACTTCAGGCTCTTGCTGTCGTAGGCAAAGGTCAGCTTTCCGTCTGCCACGACGCCGTCTGCCTCCGTGTTCACGGCGACGCAGACCTCATCGCCGCGGATCACATGCTGGGATGTGACCTGAAGCGTGAGGAGAGAGCTCTCGATCGCAGCGACGCTGGTCAGACCCAGGCCGAGCACCAGGGCGACTGCCAGCAGCAGCGAAAAGAGCCGGCGAACGTTACTTCTCATAATCTCTGTTCCTCCTTCTTTTTGATGCACCCGAGCCGGGTATGCGGGCCCGCCGTTCCTGCCGAGTCGGCAGTATTGCGGCGGCAAGCTGCTATTTTTGCAGCTCATACCCAATGTTACCATAAACACAGGAAAATTGCAAGCATTTATTTTCAATATTTGTCTCATAAATAGTCGTATAGTCCTGACGGCGTAAAAATTTGGTAAAAAATACCCGTCCGGCACCGGTCAGGTACCGAACGGGCCATATCTTACTTCTGTTCGCTGACGTATTCCAGTACCCAGCGGAACAGGCGTTCGAGCGCATCGGGCCGCGTGATGTAATTCACGCGCTCACCGTCGCCGCGCGTCTCCAGATAGCCGAGCTTGTAAAGCCCGTAGACGTTCCGGGAGACCGTGCCGGAGTTCAGGTTCATCGAGGCCGCAAGCTGTGCCGCCGAAAACGGCTCTGCGGCACAGCGCCGCAGGATCTCCAGCTTGTCCTTGCCGGTCAAGGCGCGCATCATGGCGCACAGTGTCTCGGCATCCGGCCGGACCTGATGTTCCGCCGCAAATTCAAAGCTGAGGTTCGCGCCGAGATAGGCAATACGCACGGTCTTGCCGCCGCTCTCGAACCACTCCGTCCAGAAGCCGACCATGTTGAAGTTCCACAGCGCGATCCAGACCTCATCCTGCTGCATCTCCTGCGTGAAGAGATACGACGCGCGGAACATCTCCTGCTGGAACGTGTCGACGGAGTGCGTCTGGAAGTACTTTTCCCAGATGGCCAGCTGCGCGCGATTCCGCTCGGTCAACGCCTGCATTTCGGCCGCCAGCTGCTCGGCGACCGGGCGGAGCAGCTCCGTCAGCTCGCGCAGATAGGTCTCGAACTCCGTCAGCACGCGCAGGATCTCCCATCGTGCCTCCATGGAGCATGGCAGCCGTTCCAGCTGCACCTGCAGCGGCTCCGGCTCCTCCTGCGGATCAAGCGGCTCCAGAACGAGGCCCATGGTGTTCATGTCGTTGATCTTGAAGCCAATGCCCGACATATACCGGAACATGCGCAGCAGCTCAGCGGCAAACGAGTCAATATCGGTGCAGTTGAGCGGCGTGGCCACGAGCATGGTGTGCGCAAGGCAGCAGCAGGTCTTCTCATCCGTTCCCGGCAGCTTTTCAAAAAAATAGCGCAGCCGCGCCTGATGCGGGTCGAGCGTCTGCGTGACGGCTGCGGAGATACGATCCAGCTCCTGCGCCAGCTGCAGGCCCTGATCCTCCTTCTCGAGCAAGTAGCGGCCGAATTTTCGGTTTACACGCTCATAGTCTCTTGTATATGCTATTCCATTTATATAATAGTATAAAAGATAGACGGTTTCCGCAAAAAGGCAGGGTTTATCGATCACACGAACCTTCACAAGATCACTCCTTTGCGGCTATTGTAGTATACGCCCGCGCAATTTGTCAACACCCGTTTCGGAAAAAACTTGTATATTTTGCTGGAATCTGCCGCATAAAAATCGGTCGTTCCTGTCATTGTCACAAAGCGCTCCCCTGCCGGAGTTGACAAATTTCTGCCTTTCCGGTATGATAAACCAAACGGCATATCCGAAAAACGGAGCTGCCGCAGGAGGGACTATGAAATATGATTTTATCACGGTGCTCGACCGCACCGGCGCGGATTCCATTGCCGCAAACATCGATCCCTGGGGCGTGAGCCCTGCTCCGGCGCAGCGCATCCCCATGTGGATCGCGGACATGAGCTTCCCGACCGCGCCGCCGATCCTCGAGGCGATGCATAAGCGTCTCGCTTTTCCGAACTTCGGTTATTTTTCCATGCCGGATGAATATTTTGACTGCATTCTCCGCTGGCAGGAGACGCGCAACGGCCTGACCGGCCTGAAGCGCGCGGACATCGGCTATGAAAACGGCGTGCTTGGCGGCGTCAGCTCGGCCGTGCAGGCCCTGACCGTCCCCGGAGAGGCCGTGCTGCTGCACGCCCCTGCCTACATCGGCTTTACCCATGTTCTGGATAATCTCGGCCGCAAAGCGGAGCTTTCTCCCCTGCGCCGCGATGAAAACGGAGTCTGGCGCATGGATTACGAGGACATGGACCGCCGCCTGAAGGAGCATTCCATCCGCCTTGCCATCCTCTGCTCGCCGCATAACCCGACGGGCCGCGTCTGGGAGCGGTGGGAGCTGGAAAAGGCCATGGAGGTCTATGCCGCAAACGACTGCTTTGTCCTCTCAGACGAGATCTGGTCCGATCTCATCCTGCCGGGCTATCATCACATCCCCACGCTTTCCGTCTCGGACGATGCACGCCGCCGCACGGCCGCCTTCTACGCCCCGAGCAAGACGTTCTCGCTGGCGGGTCTCATCGGCTCGTACCACATCATCCCCGACCCATGGCTGCGCGACCGCGTAACGCGGCAGGGCGACCTCAGCCACTACAATTCCTGCAATGTGCTCTCGCTGCACGCCCTGCTCGGAGCCTATTCGGACGAGGGCGCACAGTGGCTCGACGAGCTGCGCCCCGTGCTGGCGGACAACATCCGCTATGCCTGCGATTTCATCGCCGCTCACTTCCCCGGCGTACAGGTCATGCAGCCGCAGGGGACCTATATGCTGTTTCTGGACTGCGCCGCGTGGCTGCAGGAGCATCATATGACGCTGCGGGAACTGGAGGAGCGCGGCGCGCGTGCCGGTGTCATCTGGCAGGACGGCGCGGCGTTTGCGTGGCCGGACTCCATCCGGATGAATCTGGCCCTGCCGCACAGCAGGCTCGTTGAAGCCTTGGAGCGCCTTCGTGTCCATGCCTTCTGCTGAAGTGCTGGCGGGCTTCCTCCGCGCGCACGGTCTGCAGCTCAATGCGCAGCAGCAGGCAGCCGTCGGAGCGGTCGAGGGGGCCGTCCTGCTGCTGGCCGTCCCCGGCAGCGGCAAGACGACCGTACTCGTGACGCGGCTGGGCTATCTCGTGCAGTGCTGCAACGTCCGCCCGGAGGAGATCCTCACCATGACCTATACCGTCGCGGCCACCCGCGACATGCGAAGCCGCTTCTCTTCCCTGTTCGGTGAGGAGCTTGGCAGCCGGATGGAGTTTCGCACCATCAACGGCGTCTCCGCGCGCATCATCCGCGCCTATGAGCAGCGGATGGGACGGACCGCCTTTTCCCTGCTCTCGAGCGAGGCAGAGCAGACCGCCCTGCTGCGCGTGCTGTATTTCCGGTGCAAGGGCGAATACCCGACGGACGCCGAGCTCAAGCAGGCCCGCACGCTCATCGCCTATGCAAAAAATCAGATGCTGGGCAAGGAGGAGCTGGACCTGCTGTGGAAGGAGCTGGACTGCTTCCCTGCGCTCTACCGCGCCTATCAGCAGGCGCTGCGCAATGCCAGGCAGATGGACTATGACGACCAGATGGTCTATGCCCTGCGCATCCTGCGGCAGGTCCCGGAGATCCTGCACGAATTCCAGGCACGCTACCACTATTTCTGCGTGGACGAGGCACAGGATACCTCGCGCATCCAGCATGCGATTGTCTCGCTGCTGGCCGGTGCAGGCGGGAACCTGTTTCTCGTCGGCGACGAGGACCAGAGCATCTACGGCTTCCGCGCCGCCTGCCCGGATATGCTGCTGCACTTTGAGGCGGACCACCCCGGCGCAAAGGTCCTGTTCCTCGAGCAGAACTACCGCTCCACGCCGCAGATCGTCGAGGCGGCCGACCGCTTCATCCGCCAGAACGTCTCCCGCCGGGACAAGCACATGCAGCCCGTCCGCTCCGGCGGCGCGGCCATCCGCCAGATCCCACTGAACCGCCGCGAGCGGCAGTACACCTACCTGCTCGAGGTCGCGCGCGATCTGCCGGAGAATACCGCCGTGCTGTACCGCGACCACGACTCCGCCCTGCCGCTCATCGATCTGCTGGAGCGAAACGGCGTTCCCTACCGGGCGAAGCAGACGGACGGCACGTTTTTCTCCAGCCGGATCGTGCGGGACATCACGGATATCATCCGCTTTGCGCAGTCCCCGTGGGACGGCGCGCTGTTCCGCCGCATTTATTATAAATTCTGTGCCGGGATCCCGAAGGCCGTGGCCGAGCGGGCTGCGGCCCACAATCCCACGGCCGAGCCGCTTCTGCTGGCCGTGGCGGACGACGACGTCTCCCCGTATACGCGGCGGCAGTGCCGCATGCTTCAGACCCATCTGCAGAACCTCCGGACGGAGAAGGCCAACCGCGCCGTCTACCGCATCGTCGCCTTCATGGGCTACGGCGACTATCTGGATCAATGCGGGGCCGACAAGAGCCGCGCAGAAATTCTGGAGGCGCTCGGCGCGCAGGAGCCGGATCCTCTGCGCCTGCTGGAGCGTCTGGACGAGCTGCAGGCCCTGCTGCGGCAGCCGAAGTCCGAGGCGCGCGGCCTGATCCTCTCCACAGTGCACTCGAGCAAGGGCCTGGAGTATGACCGGGTCTTTCTGCTCGACGTCATCGACGGCGTGTTTCCAAAGGAGGGCGAGGACGTCGACCGTGACGAAGAGCGGCGGCTGTTCTATGTCGCCATGACCCGCGCCCGCAACGAGCTTGCCGTCTTCACCTTCCCGCCGGAAAAAACGTCCTCGGCCTTTTCGCAGTTCCTGTTCCGACCGAAGCGCCGCATCCCGCGCAAGTCAAAGAAAAAGACTGCGGCAGACAGCTTTCTCCCCGGCACGCCGGTGCAGCACAGCGCCTATGGCGCGGGGCGCATTCTGGCGCGGGAGGGCGACCGTGTCCGCATCCGCTTTTCCAGCGGCAGCGAGCGGGTGTTTTCGCTGGCCGCCGCCGTTCCGAACGGGCTTCTCAGCCTGCGGCAGGAATCCGGCGGAAATGCCGCAAAAGCCGATTGACACGGTAGGCAATTCGTTGTATCATAATTTGAACGGCCCTGCGCCGTGAATCCACAGTGCGGAGGAACATCTCACCATGCTCAATTCTTTCTCCCGAACCGAACTGCTGCTCGGCCACCCGGCCATGGAGGCCCTGAAGCACGCGCGCGTGGCGGTCTTCGGCATTGGCGGCGTCGGCGGCTATGCCTGCGAGGCGCTTGTCCGCAGCGGCGTCGGCGCCTTTGACCTCATTGACGACGACAAGGTCTGCCTGACGAACATCAACCGCCAGATCATCGCCACGCGGAGGACCGTCGGCCAGTATAAGGCCGACGTCATGCGCGACCGCATGCTCGACATCAATCCGCAGGCCGATATCCGCGTACACCGCTGCTTCTTCTTGCCGGAAAACGCCGCAGAGTTCCCGTTTTCGGAATATGATTATATTCTCGACGCCGTCGACACCGTCAGCGCCAAGCTCTCGCTTGCCGTGCAGGCGCAGGCAGCCGGTGTACCGATCATCAGCGCCATGGGGGCGGGCAACAAGCTCGACGGCAGCCGCTTCCGCATCTCCGATATCTCCGAGACGCGTGTATGCCCGCTGGCACGTGTGATGCGCCGCGAGCTCAAAAAGCGCGGCGTGCGCCGCCTGAAGGTCGTCTGGTCTGACGAGCAGCCGACCCGTCCGCTCGAGGACATGGCCAACAGCTGCCGCTACCACTGCATCTGCCCGCCGGGCGCTGCGCACAAGTGCACAGATCGCCGCGATATCCCCGGCAGCACGGCCTTTGTGCCGCCGATCGTCGGCCTTCTGATGGCAGGCGAGGTCATCAAGGACCTGACGGCTTCCGTCAGACAGGAGGGCACATGGAACTGACGCTCGAAGAATTGGAGGCGCTGGAGCCTGGCAGCTATACCCTGCTCGACCTCCGCTCGGAGCAGGAGACCGCCTACGGCACCATTCCCGGCTCCCTTCCGGCCAACGCCGCCGCCCTGCCGGAGGGGCTTCCGGCAGAGCCCGGCCGCATCGTGCTGTTCTGCACACGCGGCAAGCTCAGCCTTGAAACGGCTGAACGCCTGCGCGACGAAGGCTTCGATGCCTGCAGCCTCAAGGGCGGCTATCTCGCCTGGCTCATGCGGCAGATGCAGCGGCAGGAGGCCGAGGAGCTGTGCAGCCGTGTAGAAAACAGTCTGCGCAAGCGTTTCCGCCTGAAGCTGTGGTGCAATTTTACCAAGGCCATCCGGCAGTATGAGCTTGTCAAGCCGAACGACCGCATCGCCGTGTGCATGTCCGGTGGAAAGGACTCCATGCTCATGGCAAAGCTTTTTCAGGAGCTGCAGCGTTATACGAAGTTTCCCTTCTCGGTGGAATACCTCGTTATGGACCCCGGCTACAGCCCGGAGAACCGCCGCGTTATTGAAGAAAATGCACGAAAGCTGAATATTCCCATCCATATTTTCGAGTCGAACATCTTTGACTATGTCTACAATGTGGACAGATCTCCCTGCTATCTCTGCGCGCATGCGCCGCGGGCACCTGTATGACTATGCCCGCCGGCTTGGCTGCAACAAGATCGCGCTTGGGCACCACTATGACGACGTCATTGAGACGATCCTCATGGGCATGCTCTATGGCGCGCAGATCCAGACCATGATGCCGAAGCTCCACAGCACGAATTTCCCCGGCATGGAGCTGATCCGGCCGCTGTATCTGATCCGCGAGGACGATATCAAGGCCTGGCGGGACGCAAACGAGCTGCACTTCATCCAGTGCGCCTGCCACTTTACCGACACCTGCACGACCTGCTCCAATCAGGAGACGCGCTCGAAGCGGCAGGAGATCAAGGAACTGATCCGCACGCTGAAGCAGCGCAATCCGGATGTGGAGGCGCACATCTTCCGCTCTGTGGAGAATGTGAATCTCGACACCGTCATCGGCTGGAAGACCGGCGGAAAAAAATACAGCTTCCTCGACCGCTACGACGAGGAAGCCTGAACGAATTCCCTCTGCGTTTTTTCGCAGAGGGAATTATTATTTTATATTACATTGGAATCAGCAGCAGCGTTCCGGCCGGGACCTCGTCTGCCTGCAGGTCATTTGCCGCCGTGACCGTCTCCGGCGCAGTGCGGCAGGCCTTTGCGATATCCCAGACCTGCTCCGGCTGCTCCGTGCGCCGCAGGATGACGCCCGGACGCCGCGCATCTTCCGGCTCCGGCTCCGTCGTGCCGCCGCACACGGCCTTGAGCGCATGCCGCGCCGTGCTGGCAAGCGTCACCTGCACCGGGCAGCGCAGCGTCACGCCGTCCGCCCCTGCCGCACAGAACAGCTCGCCCGGCATGATCTCCGTGACGCGGCAATCCGCCTGCGGCGCGAGCGCCGTTTCCAGCAGCACGTTCGTCCGCAGCGTCTGGCCCTGCAGCTTCCCCGACGGGTCGGTGAAAAGGACGTTTGCGGCAAGCGGCAGCTCGATTTTTGCCATGCCGTTCTCCTGCCGCCGCACCGGCTCCCCTGCCAGTACCCAGCCGTCCGCGATGGCGGAGGCGGGTTCCCGCCCGGCCGCCTGCGCCGTTTCACGGAACGTCTGGACATCGAGGATGCCCTCCATTTCCCACGTCTCCCACTGCGGCTTCAGCTCGGCATCGAGGCAGTAGGCATCCTCGATCAGCTCCACCGGCTGCTCGCCGCAGACCGTGCACTGCGCCAGAATGCCCGCGCTCAGCAGCAGGCGGCGGCAGTCGAGCTGGCCGTCTGGCTCCGTCTCGGCCGAGGTCAGGACGAGGAATACCGTCAGGTCTCCCTCATCCAGGTCCTGCTCCAGCTCCGCAAACTGCGAGAACGGAAACTCCGTCTCCTGCCGCTGCAGGCTGCCGTCCGGGGACTCATAGAGGATATGGACCGTCAGCCGCCCCTTGAACACCGCCTTGTTCCCGATCGTCTTCCGCTCAGCCGTATCCAGCGCATAGACGCATTTGAGCAGCCGCTCGACCGGCGGCTTCGACGCCGGGATCTCGATCTCCTCGTTGAGCGAAAAGCTCTTTTCGCCGAGGCCGCGCGGCAGTCGCAGCGGCAGGCGCTTGCGCCGGAGCTGCAGCGTCGGTGCCGGCTCCGGAAAGTCGTGCAGCGTCCGCGTGAACGCGGCATAGACCGTCAGCGTGCAGGAGACGCCGACGCGCACGAGCAGCTTGCGCGAGTGCACGAGCCGTGCATCCACGCTGCACAGGCGGCAGACGCATTGCAGGCGGCAGTCGCTCTGCTCCCCCTCCCAGCCGCGCCGGGCGCTGAACGGGATCACGCTCTCCAGCCGCTCGAGCCGTCCGTCCTCTGTGACGAACAAAATACCCGCCTGCACCTCCCCGCTGACCGACGCACTTCCCGCGGTACACTCCTCCGCGCGGACGAGCAGCGTGCCGAACGCATCGACGACGCGGTCCGCGTCCGCGCAGCTGTCCGGTACGATGACCTCGGCTGTCAGCTCCTGCGTGACCGTCTGATCGAGCACGCGGCCGAGATAGTCCAGCTGCTTTTCCTGAAAGACAAGCTCCATCGTCTTCCCTCCTTCTTGTTCTGGGAAAATCATATGCAGGCCGCGCGCGCAATATTTGCCGATTACCGCCGCCGCGCAAGGCAAAGCCCTGCGACCAGAAGCGCGATGCCGAGCACGACCAGCACAAATTCCGAGCTGAACAGCAGCGAGAGCAGCAGCCCCGCGCCGAGCGCCATCATCACCGAGCCCAAAAGCTCCATTTTTCTGCACATAAAAAACCGCCCCCTGCCAGCCTATGTGCAGAGGGCGGTTTTATGCAGGAAGATCGGGCAGCAGCGTGTTCCGCACCGCAAGAAATCGATCTATCCCTCCTGTTTGCATGATTTACATGTCAACGCTTCGGAGCAGAAAAGGAAACATGCAGATGCTCCTCCGGGCCAAAGCGATCCCATAGGGAGTGCAGCAGCGTCAATTTTCCAAGATGCCACTGCTCCCACCGGCAGTCCTCTCGCTCTTCTGCTTCGGCAGGCGGTCCGTACGCTCTTCTCAAAGCAGCTGACAGCTCCGCATAAGAAGCGGCAGCGTCATAGCTCTTTCGCTGCTCCGGCGGAATGACCCGAAAAAACTCCAGAAATTGGATGCGGCCAGCCTTAAAATGGACACCGATATTCAGCAGAATATCACAATGAAACGCTTTTCCCGGAAACACAAGATATCCGGGTGCTGCCATATGATAATGCACTTCCGAAGCACGCAGCTGCCGCAGAAGAGGCTTCATACGGGAAGAAATACACAGCTTCGGTTCGTCCAGCATCAATACATTGCTCTGACAGCGAAACAAGCGTTTCATATAGCAGCCTCTCTTTCCGCGCAGCAAGCCCAACCGGATGCACGAAGCAGCCATTGTTACCGTGCAGCTGCTCCGGAACAGATCAGCCAGCACAGGCCCTCGCGGATACGGAGCCTGACCGTCGGTTCGATCCACTCATTGCTGATGGTCAGCGAGTCGCCCCGGCGCGCTTCTGCGTCGCAGAGCGGGTATTTCGCGCCCTCGATCGTCACACCGCGCAGAACGGCGTCGATGGGAAGCAGAGAAAAATAAAAATATTCCGTGCGCGGCAGGACATACTCCCCCGGTCCGATGCACGTCACGCGATTATCGGGGTCGAGCAGGATGGCCTCGACACCATCAGCGCGAGCCGTTTCCAGCAGCTGCAGATTGGCAAGGGCATGATCCAGCCGCCCGCCGGTGCAGGCCGTGAGGTACAGGCGCGTACAGCCATGCGCCCGCGCCATCGTATAGGCCGCCTGCAGGTCGGACTCGTCCTTCTCCGGGCGGAGCAGAACGTTTTCCGCCCCGGCCACAGCCGTGCCGCCGGAATCTCCGTCCCCGACATAGCAGTCCGGGGCAAAACCGGCCGCCGCGGCGCAGTGCACGCCGCCGTCCGCGCAGATCACAAGCGGTCTCTCCGCGCGCAGCGCATCGAGATGCCCCCAGCTGCGGCAGGGCATCGCGCCAAAAATCAGGGCTGTTTGTGTTCCCAAAGCCGGATCTCCTTTGCAGCTTCATAGAGCCTTGCATAACTGGCATGGCGGGTCGGCTCCAGCTCGCCTGCCGCAAGCGCCTCGAGCACGGCACAGCCCGGCTCGGACAGATGCGCGCAGTCGTGATAGCGGCAGCGGCCAAGATACGGGGCAAAGTCCGGAAAGGCATACTGGAGGTTTTCCTTCAGGATCAGCTCCATCTGCTCCGTGTCAAATGAGGAGAAGCCCGGCGTGTCGATGACGCAGGTGCCGTCCGCCAGTGGGAACAGCTCCACATGACGTGTCGTATGGCGGCCGCGGCCGAGCTTTTCCGAGACCTCGCCCGTCTCCACGGAGAAGCCGAGGCAGTTCAGGATGCTGCTCTTGCCGACGCCGGAATTGCCCGTGAAGGCGACGGTCTTGCCGCGCACGGCCTCGTGCAGGGCGGCAACGCCCTCGCCGCTGGCCGCGCTCGTCGGAAAGACCGGGAACCCGGCATGGCGGTAGATGCGCGTGAGCGACTCCCCGCTCTCGAGGTCCGTCTTGTTGACGCACAGCACGACCGGCACATTCTGGTTTCCCGCAATGGCCGCGACGCGGTCGATGAGGAACGGGTCCGTCACGGGATTCGCGCCGGACGCCAGCACGACGAGGGCGTCGAGGTTGCTGACGGCCGGGCGGATGAAGCTGTTGCGGCGCGGCTCGATCTCCTCGACCATGCCCTGTGCGCCGGAGCCGGAAAAGCGGACCCAGTCCCCGACGAGCGGCGACATCCGCTCCTTGCGGAAGCGGCCGCGGGCGCGGCACTGCGTGAGCGTGCCGTTCCCGCTGTCTACATAGTAAAATCCGCTGAGCGCCTTGACGATGCGTCCACGCTCCATGCTCAGTCTCCCGATTCAGAGGATTCCGTCGTCGGCTCCGGCTCCGTCGGCGCGGTGGTCGGCGCTTCCGTCGGGGCCTCCGTCGGCGCGGGGCCGTCCGAGACCTCGAGCGTCACGATCGTGTCCTTGGCAACCTTGGAATTTGCCGCCTCGCTCTGCCGCACGACGCGGTCCTTCTCGTCCGTGTCGCTGTAGACGCGCTTGATCTCATATTTCAGGCCGTTTTCCGTCAGCAGGTCGATGGCGTCGCGGACGCTCAGGCCGGTGACGGGCGGGACCTTGACCTTGCCGCTGCCCTTGCTCACATAGACCGTGCCCTGCTGGCCGCGGCTGAGCTGGCTGTCCGAGGCAGGGACGGTGCGCGTGACATTGCCGGATGCGATATCGTCGCTCTCCTCCTCGAGATAGGTGATGCGCAGATTCAGGTTCATGGCATCGAGGATGCTCTTGGCATTTTCCTTGGACTGGTTCTTGAGCTCCGGCATTTTGCCCGAGCCGAGGCTGACATACACCGTCACGCTCTGGCCCTCCTGCAGTTCGCTCTCGGCTGCGGGATCCGTGCGCGTCACGCTGCCCGCGGGCACAGTGTCGCTCGATTCTTCCTCGCGGCGGACATTCAGGCCGAGATTCATGGCCTTGAGCTGGGACATGGCATTTGCCTCCGACTGACCGGCCAGATCCGGCATGAGGTTGTTTTCCTTGCCGAGGCTGACCTTCAGCGAGATCGTGCGCACGCGGCCGCCCTTGACCATTTCGCCTGCCTTGGGGGTCTGCTCATAGACATAGCCCTTTTCGTATTCGTCGTTATAGTCGTAGGTCACGCCGTTCAGGTCGATCTTCAGCTCGGGATAGTCGTCGGGGTTGATGTCCTCGAGCTTCATGCCGACGAGCTTCGGCACCTCGACCTCAGGCGAATCGGGCTTGTCATTCGTGCCGGAGCCGCGGAGCAGCACAACGCCGAGCACAACGAGCAGCACAACGGCTGCCGCTGCGGCGCAGACGACGCCGATGACGGTGCGGCGCTTTTTCTCCTGCTCGCGGCGGGCACGCTCGGCTGCGCGGCGCTCATCCGGCTGACGCGCAGCACGGTTCGCGGCGCGGGCAGCGGCATAGCGCTCCGCCTCGGAGCGGGTCATGCCGCCGTGCTGCGGCTGCTGGGGCTGCTGCGGGGCCTGCGGCGCCTGCCGCAGCGTCTGACCACCGGGCCCGTACACGAACGTCAGGCTCGGATTCTTGCGGAATTCCTCCATATCGCGCAGCATCTCCGTCGCGGAGGAATAACGCTCGTCGGCATTGGAGGCCATGGCGTGCATCGTGATCTGCTCGAGGCCGCGTGGGATACCGGTGACGAGCGTGCTGGGCAGCGGCGCGCCGCCGTTGATGTGCTGGATGGCGACGGAGACGGGCGTCTCGCCATCATAGGGCGTGCGGCCCGTGAGCATCTCATACATGACGACGCCGAGGGAATAGAGATCGGACCGGTCGTCCACCCACGCGCCCTTGGCCTGCTCCGGCGAGATATAGTGCACGGAGCCGAGCGCCTCGCGCGTCAGCGTGCTCTGTGCCGAGGCGATGCGCGCGATGCCGAAGTCGGCGACCTTGATGCTGCCGTCCTTCAGGATCATGATATTGTGCGGTTTGATATCGCGATGGACAATGCCGCGGCTGTGGGCGTGCTCGAGCGCCTTGGCGATCTGCATGGCGAAATGCAGCGTCTCGCGCCAGTTGAGGCAGCCCTTCTTCTCCAGATACTGCTTGAGCGTGATGCCTTCGATCAGCTCCATGACGATATAGTCCACATCGCCGGAGCGGGACACGTCGTAAACGCTGACGATATTCGGGTGCGACAGCATGGCGACGGCCTGCGACTCCGCATGGAAGCGGCGGCGGAACTCCTGATTGCGCGAGAACTCATCCTTGAGGATCTTCACGGCGACCAAGCGGTTCAGACGGTGATCCAGTGCTTTATATACAACTGCCATCCCGCCTGTCCCGATGACCTCGAGGATCTCATAGCGGTTATCCAGCAGCCTTCCTAAGTAATTTTCCATGGCAACTCCTTCCGCGTGCGCGGCCCGTTCTCAGCGGCGAACGGAAGCCGGATTCAATCTCAGATACCGCAGAGCGGCCTATCTTTGTTACAGTGCAATGAGCACAGAGGTCACGTTATCGGGCGCGCCCCGGCTTTTTGCGATATCCAGCAGGCGCTGGCAGCAGTCTGCCTTCTGTGCGCCGTGCACGACTTCAAATAAGATCTCCTGATCGGCCATCTGGTTCGAAAGGCCGTCCGAGCACAGCAGCAGGCAGTCGCCCGGCTCCGCCGTGAGGGAGAACACATCGGCGGCGACCTGCTTTTCCGTGCCGACCGCGCGGGTGATGAGATTCTTGCTCGGGTGGTTCTTGGCCTGCTCGTGCGTCAGCTCACCACGCTGCACCATCAGCTCCACAAGAGAGTGATCCACGGTGACGCAGCGGATGCCGTCCGCCCCGAGATGATAGGCCCGGCTGTCGCCGATGTTCACAATCTCCACGCGCAGGCCGCGGACGAGGGCAGCCACGAGCGTCGTGCCCATGCCGCGGAACTCCTCGCTGAGCTGCGCATGCTCATAGACGGAGATATTGGCCAGCTTCGCCGCCGTACACAGCACGTCCTGCTCCTCCGCCTCGGTCATCCCATCGCGCAGAGAGCGGCAGACCTCGCCGCAGAAGACCTCGCAGGCAAGGCGGCTGGCTACATTCCCGGCGCGCGCGCCGCCCATGCCGTCGCACACGACGGCGAGCAGCGTCTCCGGGCCAAGGCGCTCCATGCGGTAAAAGTCCTGATTTTCCTCACGCACGTTTCCCGTGTCCGTCAGTCCCCATGCTTCCATCCATTCCGCTCCCTTCTTTTGGTTTTTCCGCCTCGTAATTTCTGCGGAGCTGGCCGCAGGAGGCGTTGATGTCGCTGCCGAGCGTCCGCCGCACTGTGGCGGGGATGCCGCTGGCCTCCAGCGTTTTCTGGAAGCGCAGCACCGTCTCCGGCAGGCTCGGCTTCAGCGGGCTTTCCGCCACGTCGTTCAGCGGGATGAGGTTCACATGCGCCGCGATCCCGCGCAGGCGGCGGATGAGCTGCTTTGCCATCTCCGGCGTGTCGTTGACATCGCGGATCATGGCATATTCAAAGGAGATCCTTCTCCCGGTCTTTTCGAAGTAACGGCGGCAGGCATCGAGGAGCTCCTGCACCGGCCAGCGCCGGTTCACGGGCATGATGCTGCTGCGGACCTCGTCCACCGGCGCGTGCAGCGACACGGAGAGCGTCAGCTGCAGGTCCTCCCCGGCCAGCCGGTCGATCTGATCGACCAGCCCGCAGGTGGAAAGGCTGATGTGCCGCATGCCGATGTTCAGCCCCTCGGGCGAATTGACGAGCTCGAGGAAGCGGCGCACATTGTCATAATTATCCAGCGGCTCGCCGATGCCCATGAGCACGATGTGCGAGATGGGCAGGCCGGAATCCAGCTGCGAAAACAACACCTGATCCAGCATTTCCGACGGCTCGAGGCGGCGGACCAGTCCGCCGCGCGTCGAGGCGCAGAAGGCGCAGCCCATGCGGCAGCCGACCTCGGAGGAAATGCAGATCGTATTGCCGTAATGGTAGCGCATAAGCACGCTTTCCACGCAGTTTCCGTCCATTAGACGCCAGAGGTATTTGATGGTTCCGTCCTTCTGCGACTGCAGCCGCCGCGCGACCGTCGGCGAGACGAGCGTATATTCCGCCGTGAGCCGCTCACGCAGGCTGCGGGAGATATCCGTCATCTCCGAAAAATCGCGCACGCCGCGGTGCATCCAGCGATAGATCTGTTTGGCGCGGAAGGCAGGCTCACCGAGCGCTTTCAGCTCGGTCCCCAGCTCCGCCAGCGTCATGGATTTGATGTCTTTCAAGGTTTCCTCCTGAATTTGCAGATAAAGAAGCCGTCTGTCTCATGCTGCCCCGGAAGCAGCGTGACCATCGCTCCCGGCGCGATGCCGGAGCCCTCTGGCCACGGCGCGTTTTCCGGGACGAAGTCCGGATGCGTGCGCAGGAAGTCCTCCGCCACAGCCTCGTTTTCCCGGCGCAGGATCGTGCAGGTGCTGTAGAGCAGCACGCCGCCGGGGCGGACATATTCCGCCTGCTGCGCAAGAATGGCGCGCTGCAGGGCGGGCAGCTCCGCTGAGGGTTCGTGATAGCGGATATCCGGCTTTTTCCGGATAACGCCGAGTCCGGAGCACGGTACATCGGCCAGCACGACGTCCATCGCGCCGCGCCACGCGGGCACGGGCTGCGAGGCATCCTGCAGATGCGTCTCCAGAATAGAAATGCCGAGCCGCTCCGCGCCACGCTCGATGAGTTCGAGACGGTGCGGGTGGATATCGCAGGAATACAGCGTGCCGCGGTCCTGCATCTGCAGGGCAGCGGCAAAGCTCTTGCCGCCCGGCGCCGCACAGCAATCAAGCACGCGCATGCCCGGCTCGATGCCGGAAACGGCCACGGCCAGATGAGCCGCCGCGTCCTGCACATACACGCGCCCCTCGCGGAAGGCAGCCGTCTGCTCCACAGGGCCGGAGACCGTCAGGCAGCCCGGCAGCCACGGATGCGGCTGCGCACCGGGCAGCTCCTCCAGCAGCGCAGCGGCATTGCCGCGCAGTGGATTGACCTGCAGCACGGTCTGCGGGGCCTCGTTGTCGGTCTGCAGAATGCGCTCCGTCTCCTCCCGGCCGAACTGCGCCAGAAACAGGCGCACGATGGGCTCCGGGTGGCTGTAGCGCAGGCTCAGGTCGTCCGGCAACGCCAGCGGCATGGCCCGCAGCAAATTGCGCAGCACGCCGTTGACCAGACGGGCCGCCTGCTGGTTGGCCAGACGGCGCGTCTGCTCCACGGCCTCGTTCACCGCCGCCGAGGGCGGGATGCGGTCCAGGAAACAGAGCTGATAGGCGGCCAGCCGCAGGATATCGCGCACGACGGGCTGCAGCTTGCCGCGCACGAAGCCGCTCAGCCAGTGGTCGAGCAGCATGCGGTTCTGCAGCACGCCGTTGCACAGCCGGGTAGCCAGCGCCGCCTCGCGGCGGTCCATCCCGCGCAGCGCGTCCTTCAGGGCGCTCTCCGGCCATGCACCGTCGCGGCGAAAGGCGATGAGCGCCCGCAGCGCCGCGTCTCTTGCGCCCGCCATCTCAGAGTTCGATGGGGTGGCCGCGGAAATAATCCGGCGCAGCCATGCGCTTCCCGCCGGGAGCCTGCAGCTGCGTCAGCAGCACAAGCTCGCCGTTCCCGCAGGCGACGGTCAGGCCCTGCTTCGTGAGGGCGACCGGCGTGCCGGGGGCCTTGTCCGTATGACCGGGCGCGGGCTGCGCCCCGTAAATCTTGAAATGCGTGCCGTTCAGGTCCGCCGTGGCGACGGGCCACGGATCAAGGCCGCGCACCTGATCGACGATGTGCCGGACAGACTTCGTCCAGTCGATGGGCGAAAGTTCCTTCGAGAGCATCGGGGCCAGCGTTGCTTTGGACGGATCCTGCGGTGTGCGGGTCGCCGTACCCGCCTCGATGGCATGCAGCGTATCGGACAGCAGCGGCGCACCGATGGCGGCCAGCCGCGCCAGCAGGGCCGTGGAATTCTCCAGCGGCTCGATGGGCGTTTTCCGAATTTCGATGATATCGCCCTCATCCATTCCGGCCGAGAGGTACATCGCCGTCACGCCGGTCTCGTCCAGGCCGTTCAGAATGGCCCACTGCGCCGGGGCCGAGCCGCGCAGCGCAGGCAGGATGCTCGTGTGGATGTTGATGCAGCCGAGCTTTGGGATGTCCAGCACGCGCTGCGGCAGAATTTTGCCATAGGCCACGACGGCAATGACGTCCGGGCGCAGGGCGCGAAGCTCCTCCACGGCGGCATCGTCGCGGAACGTCGCGGGCTGATAGACCGGCAGCCCCGCAGCCAGCGCGACCTCCTTGACCTCGGACATGGCGAGCTTCATGCCGCGGTTCTTCGGCATATCCGGCTTCGTGTAGACGCCGACGAGGTCAAAGCCGTCCGCGATCAGGCGGGACAGGCAGTCCGCCGCGATCTGCGGCGTGCCCATAAAGACGACTCTCATGCTTCCTCCTCCAGCTCGGCCATTTCCTCATCCGTGAGCATGTGATAGGCTCTTTCCGTATAGATATGCCCGTCGAGGTGGTCGCATTCATGGGCGAAGCAGCGCGCCGTCAGGCCCTCGCCCTCCGCCTCGAACCAGTTGCCGTCGCGGTCCTGCGCGCGCAGACGCACAAATTCCGGACGCTTGACCATACCGTAGCGGCCGGGGACGCTCAGGCAGCCCTCCATGCCGTCCTGCTCGCCGGAGGTCTCCAAAATCTCCGGATTGACGAGCTCGATCAGCTCGCCGTCGTCATCGACTACGACGACGCGGCGCAGGATGCCGATCTGCGGCGCGGCAAGGCCGACGCCCCCCGCATTGGTCAGCGTCTGCCTCATATCGTCAAGCAGCTCGCCGAGGTGGGCGTCAAAGCGCGTCACGGGCCGTGCCGTCTTGTGCAGCACAGGCTCCTCTACGGTCAAAATATTCCTCAGTGCCATCGTGATTCCCCTTTATTCTCTGCCGTTAACATCCACAAACGCGCCGACGCCCCGGAAGCTGCGATCCTTTGCGAATTCCCGCACCAGAAACGCCAGAAGCTCCCGCAGCCGTCGCGTATTGACGCAGCTAAGCGTCAGGCGGCAGCGATAATGATAATTGATCCGCGCAACGGAGGCCGGGGCCGGGCCAAGCACGGCAGCGGTTTCCACGCGGTAGAATTCGGAATGCAGCAGGCCGTCCAGCCGCGCACGGAATGCCAGCGCCGCCTGCCAGACGCGCTCCTCCTCCCGGCCGTGGAACGTCACGGTGAGCAGGTCGCGATAGGGCGGGCAGCCGCGCAGCTGGCGCAGCGGCAGCTCTGCCTCGAAAAAGGCGTCATAGTTCTGCTCCGCAGCAAAGCGGATGGTCTGGTTCTGCGGCGTCATGGTCTGCAGGATCGCCCTGCCGCCCAATTTTCCGCGTCCGGCCCGGCCCGCGACCTGCGCGATCAGGCTGAACGTCGTCTCCGCGGCGCGATAGTCGGACGCATAGAGCGAGAGGTCGGCGTCCAGCACGGCCGAGAGCGTGACGTTTTCAAAATCCAGTCCCTTTGCCACCATCTGCGTGCCGAGCAGGATGGGGATGCGCTCCTCGCGGAAGCGCCGGAACAGCTTTTCATGGGTATTGACTGCCGAGACTGTGTCTGCATCCATGCGCAGCACGCCGACGCCGGGCAGCAAATTCTGCAGCTGCTCCTCGACCCGCTGCGTGCCGCAGCCGATCTGGCGCAGATGCCCGCCGCAGACGGGACAGCGCGCAGGCACCGGCTCGCTGTGGCCGCAGATGTGGCACATGAGCCGCCCGTTCGCATGGTGATACGTCAGCGGCAGGCTGCAGCCCGGACACATCGGGACGCTGCCGCATTCGACGCAGGCCAGCATCCGGCTCGTGCCGCGGCGGTTGAGATACAGGATGGACTGCTGCCCGAGGCGGAGATTTTCGCGCAGGGCCAGCAGCAGCGGCTCGCTGATGATCGAGGCATTGCCCTCGCGCAGCTCGCGCTTCATGTCGACGATCTCGACGGGCGGCAGCGGTCTGCCGTTATAGCGCTCCGTCATGCGGCACAGGCCAAAAGCGCCCGTAACGGCACGGTACATGCTCTCGACCGTCGGCGTGGCGGAGCCGAGCACCGTCAGCGCATGCTCCTGCGCGCCGCGGTAGATCGCGACCTCGCGGGCATGGTAGCGCGGTGCATTTTCGGATTGGTAGGTGTGCTCCTGCTCCTCGTCCACAATGAGCAGACCGAGGTCCCGCACCGGCGCGAACACGGCTGAGCGGGTACCGAGCACCACGTCGGCATCGCCGGAGCGGATGCGCTTCCACGTCTCATAGCGCTCGCTGATGCGCAGGGCGCTGTGGAGCACGGCGACGCGCGCGCCGTAGCGTGCGGAAAACTGCCGCAGGAGCTGCGGCGTCAGGGCGATCTCCGGCACAAGGACGATCGCACCGCGCCCGGCGGCAAGGCAATCATCGATCAGGCGGAGATACGCGGCCGTTTTGCCGCTGCCCGTCACGCCGTAGAGAAGCGCCGTGCCGGGAGAGGCATCCTGCAGGCGGGCAGACAAACTGTCATAGGCTGCCTGCTGCTGCGGCGTGAGCAGGAGCGGCTTCGGATCGGCCGCTGCGGCCGGGGGAGGCGGAGGCAGGACCTCCTGCTCCCGGAGCGTCAGCAGCTCCAGCTTTTCCAGCCTGCGGAGCGTGGCAGACGTCGCGCCTGCGTAATAGCCCAACTCCTTACAGGCGCACTCACCGAGCGTGGCAAGCAGCTCCATGGCCGCCGCCTGCACGGGAGCGGACGCCTGATGCGACTGGGCAAAACGCCGCGCCTCCTCGGCCGGGACGGCCAGAACGGCAATGCGCTCCGTTTTATCGTTCACGCGGCGGCGATGGGACGTCTCGCAGGTGACGAGCTTTTTCTGCCGCAGGTACTGCAGCGCCCGCTGCAGGGCCTCCGCCTCAAACTGGGCGCGCAGCGCGGATTCCTCCGCGGCACCGCCGAGCGTCTGCAGCGTTTGGAATACGGCCTGCGCCGCCGGATTGCGCCAGCGGTCGTCCCATGCGGCGTTCTCCGCAAGGGTATAGCGGTCACGCGGCTGAAACCAGACGCCTGCCGGTAAAATGGCCCGCACGGCGTCATAGAATGTGCAGAAATAGCGCTCGCGCACAAAGGCCGCCAGATGCAGCGCTGCACGCGAGAGCAACGGCTCCGGGTCGAGCGCCGCCTCGACGGGCTTGAGCGCCGGGCCGTCCGGCCGCTCCGCGCCATCCGGCATCACGGCGAGAACGATGCCCTCCGTGCGGCGGTTCGATGCGCCGAACGGTACGCGCACACGCTGGCCCGGCTGCAGCGTCAGGGAGTCCGGAATGCGGTAATCGAACGGCTTGTCCATGGAGAACACGGCCGAAGCGACCGCAATGCGGGCGATCATGCTGCCGTCGCCGGGACAGTCCGGCGGAAAAAGGCAAAAGACGCCGGCAGGGTCACCTCTGCCCGCGCCTTGTTCCGGCTCATTCCTTCACGACTGCCGCGAGCTTGCCGTCCGCGACCTCGTGGATGGCGATGGTCACGGGCTTATCCTCCAGCGGGATGTGCTCCGTCTCTGCCTCGATGGAGATCTGGCGCGCGCGGCGCGCGATCACGTTGACGAGAAGATAGCGGCTGTCGATGTGCTTGAGCAGATCGGCCATAGCGGGATACAGCATAATTAGTCTTCCTCCTTGAGATTGAGTGGGCGATAGGATGTGCGGCAGGCCTCCGCGGTCAGGACTGCTTCCAGCTCCTGCACGGCGTGCCCGACGGAATCGTTGATGATGGTATATTGATAGTGCTTTGCCTGACGGCATTCCTCCAGCGCGATATGCAGGCGTCTGGCGGCAATGTCCGGCGGCGTGTCGCCGCGCCCGGCCAGCCGGCGCTTCAGCTCGGCATAGGACGGCGGAGCGATGAAAACGGAAATGGCGTCCGGCCGGCGCTGCATGACCTGCAGCGCGCCCTGCACGTCGATCTCGAGAACGACGCTTTCGCCGCGCGCCAGCGCTTCCTCTACGGGGCGCAGGGGCGTTCCGTAATAGTTGCCCGCATAGCAGGCGTGCTCCAGAAGCTCCCCTGCCGCGATCATCTCTTCAAAGCGCTCGCGCGAGACGAAATAATAGCTCACGCCCTCGCGGTCCTCGGGCCGCATGGGGCGGGAAGTAGCCGAAACGGAATAGTGCAGTGACTCGTGCTGCTGCATGACCGTCCGAAGGATGGTGCCCTTGCCGACCCCGGACGGGCCGGAAACGATGATGATTCTGCCCTGGCTCATGCCTGTTCCTCCTCCTCGCGCTCCGGCTCTGCCGACGGATCGGCCAGACGGCGGGCAATGGTCTCCGGCGGGATCGCCGAAAGGATCACATGGTCCGTATCCATCAGGAGCACGGCGCGGGTCTTTCTGCCATAGCTGGCGTCAATGAGCATGGCGCGGTCGCGCGCCTCCTGGATCATTCGCTTGATCGGGGCGGAGTCCGGGCCGACAATGGTCAGCAGCCGCTCCGAAGAGACCAGGTTCCCAAATCCGATGTTGATCAGCCGCATCGCGCTCACTCGATGTTCTGGATCTGCTCGCGGATCTTTTCCAGCTCCGCCTTGATCTCCACGACGGTGCGGGCCTGCTCAAGATCGTTGCCCTTCGAGCCGATGGTGTTGGCCTCGCGGTTCATCTCCTGCAGCAGGAAGTCGAGCTTGCGGCCGATGGCCCCGCCGCCTGCAAGCAGGCTGTCGAGCTGGGCCAGATGGCTGCGCAGACGGACGGTCTCCTCATCGACGGCGATGCGGTCGGCAAAGATGGCGGCCTCCGTCAGGATGCGGCTCTCGTCGATCGTCGTGCCGGCGAGCACCTCGCGCAGCTTGTTTTCGAGCCGGGTGCGGTATTCCGCCAGCGTGACGGGGCTGCGCTCCTCGACGCGGCCGACAAGGCCGCGGATGGTCTCCGCGCGGGAGCTGAGGTCGGCAGCCATGGCCGCGCCCTCCGTCTCGCGCATGGTCTGATAGACGGCGATGGCCTCCGCCGCAACGGCGGTCAGGTCGGCAAGATTCTGCTTTTCGTCCTCCTCCGGCTTCTCCACCACGAAGATGTCGGGCAGCGCGGAGAGCGCGGCAGCGCTGATATCGTCCTGCACGCTGTAATCTGCGACCATGGTGCGCATGGCGCGCAGATACCCCTCGAGCACGGGGCGGTTCAACGAAACGGTGGACTCCTCCGCGCCCGCCGCGTTCACGCTGACGAACACGTCCACCTTGCCGCGCTGGACGGCGTCCTTTACAAGCTGTTTGATCGCATCCTCCGCGTAGGAGAACGCGCGGGGCAGGCGCACGGAGCAATCGAGGAAGCGATTGTTGACGGAGCGTAGCTCCACCGTGATCTCCCGCCCATGCAGGGTCTTGCAGGCACGGCCATAGCCAGTCATACTGCGGATCAAATGATTCGTCCCCTTTCGATCAGATCAGCGGCAGCCGCCGCAAAGGCAGTTCAGGCACATGAGTGAGCTGCAAAGGCCGCAGAGCTCGTCCGAGCCGTCGCTGTACTGCGTCTGCCGGTAGGTATATGCGCCGCTGCCAACGCTGCTGAGTGCATTTCGGTATTCCAGATTCTGCGGCTCCATATTGACTGCGATGCGGAAGTTCTGCGCAGCCTCGTCCATCCAGCCGCGGCGCTGCGCAATGACACCGCGCAGATAATACCACTCGGCCGTGCGCGCGGAGACCGCATTGAGCCCGGCCTCCGCGCCGTCGAGGTCACCGAGCTGGATGCGTCGGCGGATCTCATAGAGCGGCGACGACGTGCTTCCCGCACTGCTGCGCTGGCCACCGGTGCTCCCGGCGTCGGCCTGCTGCCGCCCGCCCTTCATGAGCGTGGCATAGGCCTCGTTGATCTCCTTCATTTTTTCCTGTGCCAGATCCGCAAGCGGATTGTTGGCGTAATTATCGGGATGGTATTTCCGCGCAAGCTCCCGGTAGGCCTTTTTGATCTCATCCTCCGAGGCGCCGTGCGGCACACCGAGCACTTCATAGGGGTCCTTCATGTTTTCCTCCTGTTTCCCGCCTTGCGGAACGTTCCCTCCGCGACTGCATGGAGCACGGCGGGGAGTCCGAAATATAAGATGTTGGAAAGCAGCTCCCGGTCGCGCCGCCCGTCCAGCAGCTCCATGGCCGAGCAGGCCATGCTGATGGAGGCGTCGATCGTTTCGAGCAGCTGTGCCCGGTCCGCCGGATCGAGCGTCCCGCCGTCCGCGCCGTAGCGGTAGCGAAGCGGGTTATACGCACCTGCCCGCACATCGCGCGGCAGGTCCTCGAGCGCATCGGCCAGATACAGATACCGGCCGACGTGGTACAATAGCAGCTGCTCCGGCCGACGCTCCCGGCCGTCATAGTGGGCGGCACAGTCCCGCAGCAGCGAGGCAAAGGCGTCCGCCGTGCGGTCGATGCTGGGGCTTTTTTCGTCCTCGAGCGCCTGCAGCCGGGCAAGCTCCGTGCCGAATGCGGCATCGAGCGCCGGATGCCGGGCCGAGGCGCGGCGATAGCTCCGGCGATAGAGCAGCAGGGCCGCTTTGGCAGCCAGACGGCGCGGGCCGCGGCTGTCGCGCCGGGCGTCGAGCAGCTTCCACCACGAAAGCAGCACGCTCAGGTCGGCTGCATAGCGCATGGCGCCGTCCTCCGGCAGGCAGGCCTTGCGGCACCACGGCCGGGCCGGGCAGAAGCAGCGCCCCGGGCATGCCGGAACTCCCTCCCGCAGGAGGAAGTAGAGAAATGTCATATCATAGTTGACCAGAAACCGCGCCGCAAAGCCGTATTCCAGCTTCAGCGCGCGGCACAGGCCGCAGTAGGCCGCATGGTAGCGCACCTGCGCCTCTTCGGAGAGGCGGTCGCGCCGCGGCAGCACATAGCCGAACATGCTAGTCCACCCTGCCCGTGATGCGGTACTCCATCGGTCTGCGGCGCAGATGGCGGTTCCAGAGCAGGGCCGGGATCAGACCGACGGCAAAGGCCGCCGCACCGAGCACAGCCATCCAAACACCGCCGAGGGACTGCGCCGCAAGGCAGACCGCAAGCAGCAGCCCGAGCGGCAGCAGATACACCAGCGCCGCCGCGCCGAGGACCGCGCCGCTGCGGGATTCGACCCACACGCGCTCGCCCGGCTCGACCGGAAACGGCGCGCGCGCCGTCACCTGTACGCTCTGGCCGACGGCTCCGCAGCCGCCGCAGTGGCCGCAGTCGCCCGTGCAGGCGCTCACACGCTGCACCAGCAGGCTGGCGCTCCCGTCCGGGAGCAGGGATCCGACCGTTGCACGCTGCCGCATCGTCAGGACTCCGTATTGCCGCCGTCCGTCTCGCTCAGCGAGACCTGCACGGTGTATGGCCCGCCGATGACACCGGCGGAGACATTCGCAGGCAGCGCGACCTCCAGCTCGACCTGCTTGGCCGCCGCGTCATAGTGGCGGCTGAAGTCGGCCGTAACGGTCAGGTCCTCCATGCGGAGCGTACTCATGACGCTCGCGCGGCCGCGGACGGTGATCTTGACATTCTGGTCGGCAAACGTCATGCCGGCCGGTGCCTCCTTGCGGAGGATGCTCGCCGTTGGAACGGTGAATTCCTTCGTCACAAGGCCCTTGAGCGTGACCGTGATCTTCACGGTCTGGCTGTCGGCGCGGCTCGTAACGCCGCTCGGCAGCTCCGGCGTGACCTCGAACGTCTCGGTCCCGGTGATCTGTGCCAGATCGATCGTGCGGATGGTCAGCTCGTCCGCCATGGCATCCAGAACGGCCGTATTGCCCGTGACGCGCAGGGTGGACGGCTCGATCGTTACCTCCGCATCCTCGGATGTCGCGCCGCCGCCGGAAATAAGTGTTGCATTGAGCTTAATATCCTTATACTGCAGGATAGGGATCGTTACACGAACGGAATCCGCAGAGCTTGTCACATACTGGCTCAGCGACAGCTCGTTGCCGTCCTTGTCCAGCAGGACGACGGGACAATCCGCGTCGATGAGTGCATCGGCATCCGTCACATCGACGCGCACGACGGCGCGGGCGATCTTGTTGACCTCCTCCGCAGGGCCGCGGACGGAGATGGACTGTGTGCCGAGGGTCAGGTTGGATTTATCGATCATATAGCCCGTCTTCGGCTCGCCGGTGTATTCGAGCTCGATGGGGACCTCGGGGTTCTCCTTAATGTCGCTGACCGTGACGGAGATGCGTGACGGTGCGCGGCTCGTTTCGCTGATATCGCCCGTTGCCACGGTGCTGGGCCAGACGACGCTCCAGCTGAGCTGATAGCTGCCGCTGGCGGCAATGCGCGTGACGTCCGCAATGGCGGTGACCGTCTCGTTGTTCAGCTCCTTGAGGTCGGAGCGGCGGCCGGAGACCTTGATGCTGACCTTCGTGGAATCGCCGCCCGTGAGCATCAGGCCCTGCGACGTCAGGGCCTCCGTGCCCTCGAACTGAACGCTGATGCCGCTGATGGTGATGGTGTCGTCGGGATTCACGACCGTGACGGCATAGAACCAGAGCACGATGGAGACGACGAGCGCCAGAAGAAAGGCAAGGATCTTACTTTTTTGCATCTTTGTTCTCCTTTTGCTTCCGGCGGAGGAGCTTGAGCGGGTTGCGTGTCTTCTCCTCGCGCTGGGGGGCCAGCTCGTTGAGCAGGAGCTTTTCGAGCGTCTGTGGGGCGAGATGGCGCTTGAGCATGCCGGAGATCGCCACAGAGATCGTGCCCGTCTCCTCGGAGACGATGACGACGACGGCATCGGAGACCTCGCTGATGCCGATGCCCGCGCGGTGGCGCGTGCCGAGGTCGCTGCTGATATTGTGGTTCTCCGTCAGCGGCAAGACGCAGCCCGCCGCCGCAATGCGGTCATTGCGGATGATGACCGCGCCGTCATGGAGCGACGCCTTGGTGAAAAACAGGTTGCGCAGCAGCTCCGAGGAGACGCAGGCATCCACGACGGTGCCGCTCTTCTGGTATTCCAGCAGCGGGATGGAGCGCTCGAAGACGATGAGCACGCCCGTGCGCTCCTTGGCCATGATCTCGCAGGCCTGCACGGTCTGCTCGATGACGCGGTCGATCTCGCGCTGTTCTTCCTTGACGGAAAGGATCTCGCGGACATTTTTGCTGCCGAGCTTTTCGAGCATACGCCGCAGCTCCGGCTGGAACACAACGATCAGGGCCACAAGGCCGATCTCCAGGATCTTGTCGAGGATATAGTTCAGCAGATACATGTTGAGCAGCTGCGTCACACCGGCAAGGATCAGGATGATGAGCACGCTCTTGGCGATCCGCGCCGCACTGGTCGACCGGACCATCATGATGACCTTATAGATGAGGAAGGCTACGACGAGGATATCCACGATGTCCATGACCTTGATGGTCGGGAGCATCGAGCTGAACTCCTTAAAGAAATTGATCACTGCATCCATGAGCAAAACTCCGCAAATTCCAAGTTACTGCAATTACCTTACAGGACCCGATATGGGCCCTATTTTTAGATTCTATTCATTATATCCGATTTTCGCCGCAATAGCAAGTGGGAAACGCGCGTTTTTCCTTCATCCCGGCAAAAATGCCGTTCTGCACACCTGCAGGAACTGCCGGACCTCCGCAGACGTGTTAAAAGCAGAGAAGCTCACCCGGACCGTTCCGGTCTCGAGCGTTCCGCCGCTGCGGTGGGCCATCGGCGCACAGTGCAGCCCGGCCCGCACGGCGATCCCGGCCTCCGCCAGACGGGCGGCAGCCTCCTCGCAGTCGAGGTCCCGGCAGCGGAACGACAGAACGCCGCTCTGCCCCGGCCCCGTGAACACCTCCACGCCCGGCAGCTGCCGAAGGCCGCGCGCCGCAAGGGCCGTGAGTGCGCGCTCTCCCGCCAGCAGCTCTTCCGGCCGCCGCTTCCGCACGAAGCGCAGGCCAGCCAGCAGGCCGCCGATGCCGCAGACGTTGTGCGTGCCCGCCTCGTGGCGGTCCGGCAGGAAATCCGGCATGCTCTGATCGAGCGAATTGCTCCCCGTGCCGCCCAGCAGCAGTGGCTCCCCCGCCGCGCCGCACAGCAGCAGGCCCGTCCCCTGCGGGCCATACAGCCCCTTGTGCCCCGGCATGGCGATGAAGGCCGCACCCGTCCCATGCAGACGGACCGGCAGCGTTCCCGCGGACTGCGAGGCATCGATGACGAGCGGGACCCCTCGCTCCCGGCACAGCGCGGCAACGGCTGACACGGGCAGCACATTGCCGTAGACATTTGAAACATGCGTGCACACCGCCGCATCGGCTCCCTGCCGCAGGGCGCGCGCAAAGCCCTCGAGCAGCCGCTCCGGCGCAAACGGCGGTGCGTCGGCCGTTTCAATCTGCGCCCCGAGCGCAGCAAGCGGCCGCGTGACGGCATTGTGCTCCATGCCGGACAGCACAACGCGCCCGCCCGGCCGGACAAGGCTGCGCAGGGCAATATTCAGGCCGTGCGTCGCGTTCATGGTGAAAACGACCTGCTCCGGCGCGGCGTCGAACAGCTCCGCTGCCTCGGTGCGGCAGGCATAGACGCCCCGCGCCGCCGCGTCGCAGTATACGGT
>OIWM01000686.1_pt1 | contig 39177 bp, 36 predicted proteins | sample 1587451 | NCBI WGS metagenome assembly OIWM01 (sample SAMEA3888907, study PRJEB22519) | human gut metagenome | biome: human gut; feature: human-associated habitat; material: faeces | place: Denmark | collected 2011
TGAAGGAATTCTTCAAACATTATTCTTAATATTGCACTTGCTTGTTGACTCTATAACAACTACATATACAAATTTCGTGTTATATGTTTTGTAAATTCAAAAAAAATAGCCAATTTTGAAGCCAAACATATCAATAATACCATAAAACTCAATATACCATGGACGACAGACAACGACACTACAAAGATGGTGCAGACAATGAAATACTCTTTTCTAAAACGGTAAAAGCTGGCAAACGCATATATTATATAGACGTAAAACGCGACCGCAAAGGAGATTTCTACCTATCAATGACAGAAAGCAAGAGGCTGAAAGATGTCAATAATAATGCACTGCACCCAACATTTGAAAAACATAAAATTTTTCTATATCGCGAGGACCTCGAAAAGTTTATGGTTGCCCTTAACGATGCGGCCGAGTTCACCAAGGCCAACGCACCCGAAAACAGACGCAGCAGAGAATGGACAGAAACGGAGAACAGCCTTGACTTTGCCGGCTGCGAAAGCGAAAGTGACAACGACTTCAAACTCGATGTTGAATTTTAAGCCACTCGCAGTTTGGCCGTTAGGCAAAAAATACGTAATTTTGCACCCGATTTGTCCTGCACAGGCATAATGATGCCTCACGTGTGATGGCGAATTAAGCGAAATAAAAAGCCCCGTGACGTTGCAGCGTTTGGTGCGCAGACGCGATGCCATGAGGGTTAAAACTTAATTTAGAGTAACACAACTAATTAACAAAACAATGAAGCAAATTTCAATCAACGGTACAGCACGTACTGACCTTGGCAAGAAGGCTACTAAAGAAATCCGTAAGAATGGTAACGTTCCTTGCGTAATCTATGGTGAGAAGAAGGACGAAAAGGGCGCTCCCGTAGCTATCCACTTCTCAGTTAGCGAGAAGGAAATCAACAAGCTCATCTACACTCCCCACATCTACCTTGTCGACATCAACATCGATGGCGAAGACCACAAGGCTGTGCTCAAGGAAGTTCAGTTCCACCCTGTAAAGGATAACGTGCTGCACGTTGACTTCTACGAAGTACATGCTGAGAAGCCTATCGTAATGGGTGTTCCCGTTCAGGCTAAGGGCTTGGCCGAAGGTGTACGCGCCGGTGGTCGCTTGATGATGATGGTTCGTAAGCTCAATGTACGCGCCCTCTACGATCAAATCCCCGAGAAGCTCTACGTTGACGTAACTTCACTCCACCTTGGCAAGACTATCAAGGCTGGTGACCTGCACTACGAAGGCCTCGAAATGGTAACTCCGAAGGAAGTTATCGTATGCGCAGTTAAGATGACACGTGCCGCTATGGGTGCTGCCGCTGCTGCTGCCGCTGCCGCCGCTGAATAATTTATAACATTCAACACCGTTAAGGGTTGAGCGTAAAGGTGATAACGTGCCGCAATTTTCGTTTCGGCCGCTGGCCTGCGCTCGACCCTTAATGCGTTTTGGCTCTGTGTACGACACACGCTCTGAAGCTTTGGGCATCAAGGCTATTGATAGAGCCCCCCTGAGGGCACGGTTAGCCGACTAAATAACGAGGGGCAGCCTCATCATATCACCCAAAAGCCCCACGCCCAAAATTCTGCACACAGGGCCTTATATAACCAACACGCTGGCGGAATTTGTTAACGATTTAGCCGGTTTACAGGTCGGTTAACCAAGTGCTCTTATATTCCTTATCTATTTGTTATTAACACCATAAATAGAGCAGGACTTACTTGCTTGTTAACCTGTCTACTTGTCAACCCGTTAACCAATAATTCGGCCAATGGGTATAACTTATCTGAAACGTGAATTATTTGATAGTTGGGCTGGGCAACATTGGCGATGAATATGCCCGCACCCGTCACAACATAGGATTTATGGTGGTTGACGCACTTGCATCGGCAGGCGGCGTAACATTCGACGACAAACGCTACGGCTTTGTCAGCACACTCAAGGTAAAGAACCAGACGCTCACCCTGCTCAAGCCCTCAACTTATATGAACCTGTCGGGCAATGCCGTGCGCTACTGGATGAATGAGCTGAAAGTGCCCGTTGAACGCGTGCTCGTGGTGGTGGACGACCTTTCACTGCCCTTTGGGCACTTGCGTCTCAAGCCAAGCGGCAGCGATGGCGGCCACAACGGTTTGAAACACATTGCCTCGGTGCTCGGCACCCCAAAATATGCACGCCTGCGTTTTGGCATAGGCAATGAGTTTCCGCGTGGTGGACAGGTGGATTACGTGCTCGGCGAGTTTGGCGAGGACGACTTGAAGACCATGGACGAGCGCTTGAAGGTGGCTGGCGAGGCGGTAAAGACTTTCTGCCTGGCGGGCATCAACATAGCCATGAACCAGTTTAACAACAAATGACAATGGAAGCCCGATTGGACAAATGGCTGTGGGCCGCACGCATTTACAAAACACGCACTCTGGCTGCCGACGCCTGCAAGAACGGGCGCATCAGCATCAATGGCGCTCAAGCCAAACCCTCGCGCACAGTTAAAGCTGGCGACGAGGTGGCGGTCAAGAAGTCGCCCATTACCTACACTTTCCGCGTAAAGCAGGCCATTGAGAAGCGTGTGGGGGCAAAACTCCTGCCCGATGTGCTCGAAAACATTACAAGACCCGAGCAGTACGAGCTGCTTGAGATGAGCCGTATCAGCGGATTTGTGGGCCGCGCACGCGGTACCGGACGACCAACCAAAAAGGACCGCCGCGCACTCGACGAATTTGCCGAGGATACGCCTGTCTTTATGGACGATGATTTTGATTTTGACGAAGACTGACACTTTACACACTTATGCAAAATAGTAAATGGGCACCTGTGGTGGTGCTGGTTGACGCCGACTACCTTGACCGGGTGGCGGCTGACTTGACATTGAATTTTGGCCGCATGATTGGCCGCAGCATAGCCAAGGCCGACCTTTGCCACTGGCTTGACTGCGTGTTACTCGATGGTGCTTTGCGCCCTGGGCATAACGAGGTGCAGGTGCACATGCTGCACACCAAACAAAAAGCGGCTTTGGAGCATTTTCAGCCTTCGCGCTTTGACGAGGACTTGAACGGCCTTTCGTTCGACGACAATCTCGGGCATTTTAGCTTGTTTGCATTTCCTGTAGAGGATGTGGTGCGCAGCGACGAGTTTTTCCTGCAATCGCTCACCATGCTGGCCGATGCTGCTGAGGTTAAAAAGTTCTTAGTGGTGGGCGACACGCAGTCGTATGGTAAAGGCATGGTGGACATCTGCCAAAACACCGATGGCAAAGATATCACACTCTTTGCCATGGAACCCGTAATGGGACAGGGCTTTAAGACCGAAATTCTGGGTTACTCGCTTATGTCGGCCATGGGTATCAGCGCTGACGAACTGCGCTGAGTAAACAGATGTGAACGTTTTTCAACTTTTTAGCTGCAAGATAGGCGGCACCTCGGAAGAAAGTTCAAGCAAGCTTGACTTTCTTCGCTCAGTTTGCACTATCTTTGCATAAGATAGGCCGCATTTCATTATTTACTAAAAACAACAATGGACAATTCTGCAGTTCAACGCGTCAAACAGCGTTATGGCATAGTGGGGAACTGTGAGGCACTGAACCGTGCCATAGAAATAGCGCTGAAAATAGCCCCTGTCGACCTCTCGGTATTGGTGGTGGGCGAGAATGGTGTGGGCAAAGAGTCCTTTCCTCGCATCATTCACGACCACAGTTTGCGCAAGAACAAAAAGTACTTTGCCGTAAACTGTGGCGCCATACCCGAAGGTACTATCGACTCGGAGTTGTTCGGACACGAAAAGGGAGCCTTCACCGGAGCTGTGGACCAACGCGAAGGTTATTTTGCCGCAGCAAACGGCGGTACGCTCTTTCTTGACGAAGTGGGCGAACTGCCCTTGCAAACACAAGCACGTTTGCTACGTGTGCTCGAAACAGGCGAATACATACGCGTAGGCTCGAGCGAGGTGCGCAAAACTGATGTGCGCATTGTGGCGGCTACAAACGTAAATATGGAGAAGGCCATAGCCGAAGGCAAATTCCGCGAAGACCTTTACTACCGACTTAACACGGTGTCGATAGCAGTGCCCGCACTGCGCGAACGTGGCGACGATGCCGCACTGCTCTTCAGGAAGTTTGCGCTCGACATGAGCGAAAGGTATAAGATGCCCGCCGTACGACTGACGCCCGAGGCTCAACGCATGCTCGTTAGCTACTCGTGGCCCGGCAATGTGCGACAACTCAAAAATCTGGCCGAGAACATGAGTGTAACGGCCGAAGAACGCGAAATACCCCCTGAGGTGCTGAGCCGCTACTTGCCATCTGAGTCGCACAGCAAACAAATAGTCATGGTGGGCGAGCCCGCTAAGGACACGCACAGCTTTGAGGCCGAACGCGAAATATTGTACCAAATATTGTTTGACCTGCGACGCGAAGTGAACGAACTCAAACGTTACGTCAGCGAACAACGCAACGGAAGTGACCATGCTGCAGCGGACTGTGTGGCTAAGCCTAACAGCCTGATTCTTGAAGACCAGGACCACACTGTAAAATTTGCTGAGGACGGCGCACAAGATTTAGCGTATTGGGAGGCCGAGGAGGTGAAAGACGACGAACCGGCAAAACCAGCCGATGGCAATATGCCTGCCGCCGAAACTGATACGGGCAAAGCTAAAATGCCGCAGTCGCTCGACGACTTGGAACGCGACATGATAAAACGCGCCCTCGACATGAGCAACGGCCGACGCAAAGTGGCTGCCGACCAACTGGGCATATCGGAACGCACACTCTATCGCAAAATAAAGGAATACGGATTAGAATGATACGCAAAACGCTGCAAATTATTGTGCCGATGTTGCTGCTTTGCGCACTGACGGCTTGTAGCATCAGTTACAAGTTTACGGGGACGAGCATCAACTACGACGTGATAAAGACTATACAGATTGACAAAATAGTCAATCGTGCACCTTATGGTTGGGCACCAATGGAGGCTATTCTCAACAACAAGTTGCAGGACGTCTATGCCAACCAAACGCGCTTGAAACTGGTTAAACGCGGAGGCGACTTGCATGTGGCTGGCGAGATTGTAAACTACGACCAGTTTAACAAAGGCATATCGGCCGATGGTTATGCCTCGCAAGTGCAACTGCGCATTACGGTGAATATCCGCTTTGAAAATGCCAAGACGAACCAAAAGTGGGAAAAGCAGTTTACAGCCACCAGCCAATACGACTCGACGCAACAGTTGACTGCCGTGCAAGAAAGTCTTGTAACCGAAATGGTTAAGGACCTGTGCGACCAGATATTTAATGCCACCGTGGCTGACTGGTAAACTGGCTCACGAACCAACAAGTGGTACAAACTGGCTGTTTAACAGGCTCGCACATTGTTGACGCCAATGTTTGGTACCCCCCACCGCCCCCGAAGGATTTCCACACCTCACGAACCACTTCTTTTTACACATCAATGGAAACTATAGCCGAACTCATAGCTCACCCTGAACAACTGAACAAGGATACTCTCTACGCGCTCCGCGAGCTCGTGGCCAAATATCCGTACTATCAGGCTGCACGGCTCTTGTTCCTGAAAAATCTGTTCTTACTGCACGACCCTCAATTTGGCGAGGAACTACGCAGGGCTGCCTTGTACCTGCCCGACAGACGCGTATTGTTTAAGATGATTGAAGGCGGCAACTACGAAATTCAACCTACCCCCTTGCACAAGGACGAGGAGGGGCAAGCCCAACAAGGCGACCGCACTGCTTCGCTCATTGACAACTTCCTGCGAACGGCGAGTGCAACAAGTGACGATAAGCCAACGGGCGCACCACACCACCAGCCTACTGCTGCCGATGCCACGGGCGACTATGCGGCCTTTCTGCTTCAGCTCGACGATGCCGTGCCTGATGCAGCTGACGAAAGCAAGCCGACCGACCGCAGCACCGAACTCATTGACTACTTTATTGACAAAAAGCCCGAACGCATACAACTGCAAGACGAGCCGGAATACACACCCGAGCAAACTGCCGACAAGGACGACACCGACAATGCGTCAGAAGACGGCTATCTGACCATGACTTTGGCCAAAATATACATTAAACAACAGAGATATGAGAAGGCGCTCGAAATTATACGCAAGGTAAACTTGAATAATCCGAAAAAAAATAGTTACTTTGCAGACCAAATCAGATTCTTGCAGAAGCTGATAGTCAATAAAAATCACGAAAAAGCATAACTCCGTTGCGTATGTTTGTTGTATTTATCATTATATGCAGCCTTGTGGCTACGCATTTGCGCAAACTGGTGTAACACGTACACCGCACATGCGCAGGACGTTCTGCACACGTGGGTGACTACGAAACAAGTAATCAATAAAAACAAAACAAAATAATAAGACAATGTATTCAGTACTCGTAATCCTGGCTGTGTTAGTAGCCATTTTGCTTACGTTCATCGTTGTTATTCAGGAATCAAAAGGCGGTGGTTTGGCTTCGAACTTTGCAGCCTCTAACCAAATTATGGGTGTGCGCAAAACTACCGACGTTATCGAAAAGGCCACTTGGACTCTTGCCGGCCTGTTGGTAGTAATCTCAGTAGCAACCATTTTCTTTGCACCGCGTCAGTCTGATGTTGACTCTGTTGTAACATCTGCTGCTCCTGCCGCAACTACCACACCTGCCGCTCCTGCACAGGCTCCGGCCAGCACACCTGCCGCTCCTGCACAGTAACGTATACTACTTGACAGTTGCTGAACGCACAAATAAATCTATGAGGTTATAATGTCCTTCCTATTCTCTACACAAAGGGGGCTTATAACCTCATAATTCTTTTTGCAAATTAAACAGCTTGATTGTGAAACGCTTGCTATTTACTATATATCTGCTGCTTTACTTCAGATTTGCGCAGTATGACGTCAGCGGCTACTGGCTCAGCCTCGTCGCCGGACATTTTGTCGAACCATGGCCCTGGACTATGGCCCTGGTTGCAACGGGTGTGCTGTTGCTGGTGTTGTGCTTGACTGAAAAACTGTTGGCACACTGGCACAAACCTGTCATCGTGGCATACGCCATCGTGGCATGGCTGGCCACGGCTGGGGTGAGTATGGCATTTACTACAGTATGGCATCAATTACTGCTGGCAGCCGGGGGCCTTGTGTTGGCATGGCTGCTGATGATAACCGACAAGCGTCTGCGCCACCGTTCACGCATCACGCCACAAACGTTCGGCGTCAACTTTCAATTCTTTGCAGTGCAAATGTTGCTGCTTTGCTTGTATGTGGGGGTGGGCAACGGCGTGACCGACTTGCAGCATTACGAATTGCGTACAGCACAAGCGCTACAATCAAAGCACCCCAAACGCGCTTACAAGGTGGGCGACAAGTCGTATGCCACCTCACACCGATTGTTTGCCATGCGTTGCTATCTGATGGCCACCACACACAAAAAGGGATTGGGCGACGAGGTGTTCAGCCAAATGGTGCCAGCCGGTGGTGCCGCCAGTCTGCTACTGCTGCCAACTGACAATTACCAACAACTGTTGCTACCCGCATCGAAACTTGAAGGGCTATTGGGCAGCCGGCGCCATGCCAACGAGGGCGCCCTTGCCTATTTGCACCGCTGTGCCTGGCTGTCAGCATTTAAGGGAGATGGCAAGCACACCGCTGCCGCAGACTACTACCTGTGTGCTTTATTGCTCGAACGCAAACTTGACCTGTTTGCCAAAGAAATTGTAAACTATTACCCCACCGAGGTGGCGCAGAGCAAACTGCCACGCTATTTTGCACAGGCGCTCATACTGTACCAACGCACACGCACACAGCCCAATGTGTTCTATACCGACAGCAACATTGAGGCGAACTACCGCGATTATACCGATATGGCCGACTCTATACCCGACCGCACCGTTCGCACTAACATGCTACGCTACTCGTATGGCGAAACCTATTGGTGGTGGTACAGCTACGGAGGCAGCCACAAGTGAACGGCCGTTTGTTTAACTTTGTAAGTTCTGTATATGTCTATATCCAAGGAGGAGGCACGTGTCATGGTTCTGTGTACACTGATGCTGGCCATCGGTGTGTGCATATCACTCGTGGTATTACGATGCCACGACGACAAAGATGAGCTACCCGAGGCCGACAACGAAACTCTCACAACCCTTCAACACAAATGGAATGCCCCTACCTCACACGACCGAAGGGGCAATGAAATAGAACTTACTCCCTTTCCATTTGACCCGAACCATGCCGATTCGGCCACATTATGCCGTCTCGGCCTGAAACCGTGGCAAGTGAGCAACATGCTTAAGTACAGGCGCAAAGGGGGACGTTGGCGCTCGGCCGATGACCTGCAAAGGCTCTATGGCCTGTCAAAATCTCAATTTGAACAGTTGCGCCCGTATGTACGCATAGCCGAAGCTGACAAGCGCAAGGTATATGAACGTGCTGAGTGGCAAAGCAACTACGAACACGAGCCGCGAGCCAGAACTGAGAAATTGGCCGAGGGCGTAACTTTGCCTGCCAACACTGCCGACACAACGGCCTTGAAACACATACCGGGCATTGGCTCGTATTATGCACGCAAGATTGTGGACTACCGTGAACGCCTGGGCGGCTTTGTGAGCACCAGCCAAATTGGCGAAATTGAGGATTTGCCAGCCGGCATTACACGCTGGTTTGTGCTTGACAAGGCTGACAAACCCAGACAACTGCGTATTAACCACGCCACATTCAAGCAACTGGTGCGCCACCCGTATCTGAGTTATGAGCAGACCAAAATCATCGTAACACATATACGCCAATATGGTGCCATACGCTCATGGCGCGACTTACAACTCTACAAAGAGTTTACGCAGAACGACTTCAAACGGCTTGCGCCCTACATCTCTTTCAAATAAGACCGGACAAAGTTGCGCCAAATGATTGTAAAATAGTAACTTTGCAGTTGCTTAGCTGCTAAGAGTGGCAGCAAGCAGCATATCTTTCATATTCATAACAGCTGGACAACCTTTGTTGCCCCGAGTGCTTGATAAACCTCGTAAAAAACAAGATTTATGTCATACAACAACACTACATGTGCCCCGGAGCGCAAGCAGCGCCCGGCAGTAAGCATCGCGTTTATGATGCTCGGTGTGCTATTTTGCGTTTGCTTGATAGCCGCCAATTTGTTAGAAACCAAACAAATAGCTTTTGGTCCTATCGACCTGACAGCAGGTCTGATTGTATTTCCCGTATCATATATCATCAACGACTGCATGGTCGAGGTGTGGGGCTACCGCCGCGCACGCCTTGTTATATGGTTGGGCTTTGCCATGAACTTTCTGTTTGTACTGTTTGGCATGTTGGCAGACTGGCTGCCGGGAGCGCCTTACTGGCATGGCGAAGAAGGCTTTCACGCTATTTTTGGCTTGGCGCCGCGCATTTGCGCAGCCTCGTTTGTGGCGTTCCTTGTAGGTTCTTTCTTGAACGCTTATGTCATGAGCCGCATGAAACTGCACTCCGATGGCGGCAAGCATTTTTCGTATCGTGCCATAGCCTCCACAGTTGTGGGCGAAACCGGCGACTCTTTGGTATTTTTCCCTCTTGCCCTCGGCGGTGTGGTACCCTGGCCAGTCATTCCCCTGCTAATGCTTAACCAAGTGGTGCTTAAAACCGCTTACGAAATAGTTGTAATGCCCATCACCATACGCGTGGTGCGAGCACTCAAAAGGCATGAGGGCGAGGACACCTACGACAAGGGGATATCGTACAACGTATGGAAAATATTTGATATTTAACTCCTACTTATCATAGTATATAGAATGAATAGCAAACACCAAATACACTTGCCGGTTGATGGCGGTGTAACACATGAGCCTGCCCTGGTCGTGTTCAGCGGCGGGCAAGATTCAACAACTTGTTTGTTTTGGGCTAAAAAACACTTCAGCAAAGTGTATGCGCTTAGTTTCATTTACGGACAGAAACATGCCCACGAAGTAGAAATGGCCGAAGATATAGCACATGAGGCAGGTGTACATTTCGACAAGATGGACGTCAGCTTTATCAGTTCGCTCGCACACAATTCGCTCACCGACAGTTCAATTGTGATGGACCAGGTAAAACCTGCCGACGGCCCTCCCAACACTTTCGTGCCGGGACGCAACCTTTTCTTTCTGAGCATTGCTGCCGTTTACGCCCGTGAGCACGACATCAGACACATTGTGACCGGTGTGTCACAAACCGACTTTTCGGGCTACCCCGACTGCCGCGACGCCTTCATTCGTTCGCTGAACGTCACAATCAACCTGGCCATGGAGGAGCAGTTTGTCATTCACACCCCGCTCATGTGGATTGACAAGTGCGAGACATGGGCCTTGGCCGATGAGCTGGGAGTGCTCGACCTCGTGCGCCACCGCACCCTCACATGCTACAACGGGGTGCCAGGCGATGGGTGCGGACATTGCCCCGCCTGCAAACTGCGCCGCGAAGGTCTTGAGCAGTATCTGGCCATAAAGAACAACTCTACAAAAGACTAACAACTCACACAACGATTATATATTATCATGCGCGACGACTTACAACTCAACGCCCTTGGCCGCAAAACAGAATATAAAAGTGATTACGCCCCCGAGGTGCTTGAAACATTTGTAAACAAACACCCTGGCAACGACTATTGGGTGCGGTTTAACTGTCCCGAATTTACCAGTCTCTGCCCCATCACCGGCCAGCCCGATTTTGCCGAAATACGTATTTCATACCTGCCCGACGAACTCATGGTTGAAAGCAAAAGCCTCAAGCTTTACTTGTTCAGTTTCCGCAATCATGGCGACTTTCATGAGGACTGCGTGAACATCATCATGAAGGATCTCATCAAACTGATGAACCCCAAATACATTGAAGTGACAGGCTTGTTCACCCCTCGTGGCGGCATCAGCATTTACCCCTATGCCAACTACGGCCGCCCCGGCACAAAATATGAGAAACTGGCCGAATACCGTTTGCAGCAACACGACCTGTAATGGCAAAGTTGCGGCAAAGGTTGCACCAACTAAATGGTTCTGTGGCAAATAATGGCAGCAGAACCATTTTTTTGTGTACTTTTGCACGTATATATCCGCCAGCTGACACAGCTGCACTTCACACTTTTAACTATCGCTTTATGGGACAACGACTGAAAAACTTTTGTTGGAGCCTGATACATAAGAAGTACTTGTGGACAATACTCTTCTTCATAGTAGTAGTGGGATTTGTCGATCCCAACAGCTTTTGGCACCGCTATGAGATGCATCAGCAGAACGAAGAGTTGCGTGCCGAAATCAAGGACTTTGAAGACCGCTACAATGCCGACACGCACGAACTTAACGAACTCGAGCACAACCCCGAGGCTGTGGAGCGTGTGGCACGCGTAAACCTTTATATGAAAACCGCCAACGAAGACGTCTACGTCATCGAAAGTGACAACACAAACACTGACGAATGAAACAATTTGCATTATACGCCGGTGGCATACTGCTCGTAGCGGGTGCCTTGCTGCCCTTGTTCCTGCCAACTGTTGCCCCCTATTTGTTTGCCTTAGGCGCACTACTTTTTGCACCAGCACAAATTGCCGACCGCTATGAAGGGCGAAACATCATAATTCGCCGTTTGCGCCGTCAGCAGGTGATGGGTGCCCTGTTACTTGTGGTCACGGCCGCACTCATGTTTATGTCTGCCTACCATTGGCCCCCATTCCGTGGCGGCGAATGGAAAATAGCATTGCTCATAGCCGTATTTTTAGAACTATACACCACATTGCGCATCGATGCAGAGGTAAAAAAGGAGAAATAACGCCATTGCAAGTTATATCTGTCCGTTGCAAAGGCTAATGTTAAGCTATAAATTCATACCTTTGCACAATCATTACCTTTTTCAGACTATCAAAATAATGACTCAAGATACCGAATTAGCCGAACAGTTGCGCCACATCAAGCGTTCTCTGCGCGGTGTGATGAACGGTCCTGTCAGCGCCTCGATGCGCGACAAGGGCTTAGCCTACAAGGTTATATTTGGTGTAGAACTGCCACGGTTGCAGCAAATGGCTGCCGACCTGCCACACACCTACGAACTTGCAGCCGCTCTGTGGAAGGAAAACATACGCGAATGCCGGCTGTTGGCGGGCATGCTCATGCCAGCAGAGCGCATGGACGCTGACCTGGCCACATTGTGGGTTGAGCAGATGCAATATATTGAAGAGGCCGAATGCACCGTACTGCACTTGTTCAGCCACGAAGCTTGGGCTTCGGTCAAGGCTTATGAGTGGATTGCTTCCGACAGCGAAATGTTTCAACTCTGTGGTTACTTACTACTCTCGCGACTGTTCATGCAAGGTTCCGTGCCCAACAATCGCGATGCCCAAGAGTTTATAGACCAGGCAGCAACCGCCATGCACCAACCGCAAAGCATGGTCGGACGTGCAGCCGGCAAAGCACTCGTCAAATTCATGAACCTTGGCCAGACACAAGAACACATGGCCGAGCAAATGCTGCAAGCACTTAAATAGAAACAACTTGTCTCATCATGAGCCGTAATGAGAGCAGATGCGCTACTTGTCAAAAGCCACCCATGCTCCCATAACAACAAATATATAGAAGGCTGACTCTCATACATATATGAAAGCAATACGATTTGATGCACTCTTAAAGACCACCATTTGGGGCGGCGAGGAAGTGACAGAACTCAAACATCTGTCGCAAGCCCCGTTGCAAGTAGGCGAAAGTTGGGAAATTTCAGGACTTCCTGGCGACGAGACACTTGTGAGTGATGGAGAGTTTAAGGGACAGACATTGTCGCAACTCATTGCAACCCACGGAGCCAGTCTGGTTGGCAAGCACAATTACGAGCAGTACGGCACAAACTTTCCGCTCCTCGTCAAGTTCATGTCAACGGCCAAGGACCTCAGCATACAGGTACACCCCGATGACGCCATGGCGCAACGCATGGGTCACCCCTTTGGCAAGAGCGAAATGCAGTACATACTGCACGCCCAGCCGGAGTCACGCTTCTATGCCGGCTTTAATGCCGACTTTTCTGCCGACGGCTACAGCCAAAGTGTACAAGACGGCTCCTTGATGGCACACCTCAAATGCCATGCCACACATGCCGGCGACTGTTTCCTCATTCCCGCAGGACACATTCACTGCATAGGCTCGGGCAATTTCTTAATTGAAATTCAGCAGTCGAGCAACGACACCTTCCGTGCCTACGACTTCGACCGGCGCGATGCACAAGGCCAACGCCGCGAACTGCACATAGCACAAGCACGCGAGGCACTCGACTTCCACGCATATCCCACCCATCGTGTACATTACGACCACAAACCAGACACAGCCTCGCTGCTGGTTGACATTCCCGAATTTGTAGTACGTCTTTACGAGATTGAACACACACTCAATGTGGACTATGCAACCACTGACTCGTTTATCATATACATAGCCTACGAGGGCGACGCCCTGCTGCATTATGATGAGGGTGACGTACACCTCAGTGCGGGCCATACCATACTGTTCCCAGCCTCCACCACATTTGTGCGTATAGAGCCAGGGGCACACGGGTTCAAAGCGCTCGAAACATATTGCTGAAATCACCCAACGCCCAGCACAATCTGCAAATCAAGCAAATAAATACAACCGTTATGAAAGGCGGCTCCAAGAAGTGAAACACCACACGTCCTGGCGCCGCCAATATTATATTTATTGCTTCTATATATTACTATAGCTATAATATCAGAGTGGTTTTACCGGACAACAATATATTATTTTGCACCTCACGCAGTACAATGTAGCCTTGCTGCTACGTCGGCGCGGCACTTGCTGCTGCACCAATTCACGCCCCAGAACCACGGCAGTGAACTTCTCCTTTGTCCGTCTGGTCGCACCGTTGCACTTCGGGCGTGCGGTCAAGCACATTATAGTGCATGTCGCACAGTTCGTCCATAAGGGTGATGGTTTGTTCTGTCAGACCGCAGTTTGTAGTGTTGCCAGTTGTTTGCGGTGCGCAGTCAGTGTCGTTGCCCATGCTTTTTTGCGGCTGGGGTGTTTCAGCGTTTTTAGTTTGTGGTTCCGGGGTATGCGCGATAGCGTCTATCATTTTGTCAACGCCACGTTTCACAATGGCATCGACATAGCGCAGCATTCTGTTAAGCATTCGTTTCATGATCATACAATTTGGTTTGATACAAAAGTAAAGTGCTGCAAAGGTAACACCAAGGCATTGCACCCATCAAAAAAAGTGTACAATTTGTACACTAATATTTGTTCCCTCCCCGTCATCCCTCATGTAAAAGAGTGCGTGTGTTTTTACTGCCATCTTACACTTTTCATGCGTAACAAGTTGATACACAGAGGTTTCAAGAGTGTAAGATGATTTCAAAATATCTTACACACCCCTGCATACATCTTACACATCTCACCTCGCTGCCGCGCAGTCGGTTTGGACATATGCGGTGGGTTATACGGCATAGGGACGTAGATTAAACTGTCGGAGCAACAGACTTTTCTGCTCCCCTATGCCGTAATATCTTCCTCCCGTGCTTGTGCCGTGTGGCAGCGTGAGGGTTGTGTAGGTTGCGTGTAGGTGAAATTGGTAGTATCTTACACTAAATAAAGTGTTGATAGTCAATGAGTTTCAGCTTGTTAGTGTAAGATGTAAGATACTCGGTAAGTAAAGCTTTTGTAGTATGGTAAAGGTCCCGCTACCACTAAACGCAAGCACAAAACGCAAGCACTAAACGCTACCACTAAGCACAAGCACAAAACGCAAGCACGAAACGCAAGCTCTAATGGGGGCGACGCGTCTCGCGTCGGGGAAAATGCAATGTTCATACACTATGAGCAAAGGCTCACAGACAGCACAAATTACACTCATGTCTGTGAGCCTTTGTCATAAAAACCCCGATAACGCGGGACGCGTCGCCCCCATTAGTGGTAGCGTTTGGTGGTAGCGTTTGGTGCTTGCGTTTTGTGCCTTATCTCCTCCTGACTTCGTCAATGCGTCACCCTATCAAATGACGTAACTCATTGATTTCAATACGCGCTATTCCATAACACAAAAAAGTGATGAAGTCTGGAGCAATCTACAGAATAATTTGTATATTTGTGGGGACTAACCCCCAATAAAACACGACCTATGAATACCCCCAATATACCTACGACAAACGCCAAGAGCCAGCAAGAGCAGCAAGATGAGGCTATGATCAACGCTGCCTTCCAGCATTTGCTCGACACCTATCTGGCATCAAACCACCGCCGCAAGGTGGAACTAATAACCAAAGCATTCAACTTTGCTAAAGAAGCACACAAGGGCGTGCGCCGCCGCTCGGGTGAACCCTATATTTTACACCCCATAGCAGTGGCACAAATAGCCTGTGGCGAAATTGGCCTTGGATCCACATCAATCTGTGCAGCCTTGCTACACGATGTTGAGGAGGATACCGACTATACCAACGAGGACCTCAGCAACCTCTTCGGGCCCAAAATTGCCAACATCGTCGAGGGCGTCACCAAAATATCGGGGGGCATATTTGGCGACCGCGCTTCGTTGCAGGCCGAAACCTTCAAAAAGTTGTTGCTCATGATGAGCGATGACATACGTGTCATTCTCATAAAAATATCCGACCGCCTGCACAACATGCGCACTCTGTCGAGCATGTTGCCGTCAAAGCAATACAAAATAGCCGGCGAAACGCTCTACATATTCGCCCCCATTGCCGACCGTCTCGGGCTGAACAAGATTAAGACAGAACTTGAAGACCTCAGTTTCAAATACGAACACCCCGACGACTACAAAGCCATATTGCAGAAACTTGACGAGAGCCACGTCGAGCGCGATGATGTGATAGCCCATTTCACTCCCGCCATACGCGAGAAGCTCGACAGAATGGGCGTGAAATACACCATCAAGGCACGCATCAAAAGCCCCTATTCCATTTGGTGCAAAATGCAGAAAAAGCACATACCATTTGAGGAGGTGTTCGACATTCTGGCTATCCGCATAGTGTTTACCCCGGCCGACCGCACACACGAAAAGGACGAGTGCTTCCGCATATACTCGGCACTGACCGAAATATACAAGCCCCACCCCACCCGCTTCCGCGACTGGCTTTCAAACCCCAAGACAAACGGCTATCAGGCACTGCACAACACCTTCATGTCAAAACAAGGCAAATGGATTGAAGTGCAAATACGCTCCGACCGCATGGACGACATTGCCGAAGTGGGCTTTGCTGCACATTGGAAGTATAAAGACAAAGATGCGGCCTACGATGAGAATGAGCTCGACAAGTGGCTTGACTCGATTAAAGAAATACTCGACGACCCGCAGCCCGACACACTCGACCTGCTCGACAACATCAAGCTCAACCTGTATGCATCCGAAATCATGGTGTTCACCCCCAAGGGCGATTTGAAAACCATGCCAAAGGGTGCCACCGCGCTCGACTTTGCATACTCCATACACTCCTTCCTGGGCTCACACTGCCTCGGTGCCAAGGTTAACCACCGTCTTGTACCGCTTAGCTACGTACTGCGTAGTGGCGACCAAGTTGAAGTGCTCACCTCACGCAACCAGCACGTACAGCCCGAATGGCTCAATTTTGCCACAACTGCCAAGGCACGTGCCAAAATACAGGCCTATCTGCGCCGCGAAAGCCGCGACAAGCAAAAACGGGGCGAAGAAGTGCTGCGCAACTTCCTGGCCGACAACGACATGAAACTGTCGAGTGGCATCATCGACAAGTTGCGCCGCCACTACCACGCACTGTCAAATGACGAGTTGCTCTTCAACATTGGCGACGACAAAATCACACTTAACGACGACACCATCAACTTTCTGCAAGGACGCAACCAAAACCGGGGCTGGCGCAGATTCCTGCCATCATTCATGGGAAAGGCCGACGATGCGGCCAACACCAAGGAAGGCACATCAAATGTGGCAGACCCCAACTGGGTCAAGAACCTCAACCGCAAGGAGATATTGGTGCTCGACGAAGAAGTGTTGCGCAAATGCACCATCGAGCCATGCTGTTCGCCCATACCTGGCGACGATGTGTTGGGATACATCACCGACGATGGCGTGCTGCAACTGCACAAACGCAGCTGCGAGGAGGCCGTAAAGCTAAAGACACGCTATGGCAACAACATCATAGCCTGCCGCTGGGACACGCACAAAGTGCTGCTGTTCGACGTGCAACTTGAAATTCGCGGTGTCGACTCGCAAGGCGTGCTTTATGCCATTGCCGATGTGCTGCACAAACTCACCCACTTTATAGTCAAGCGCATAACGCTCGACACCGACGACGGCATATTTGAGGGACGGCTCACCATATCTGTCTACGACACCGAAGATGTAGAGAACGTGTGCGCACAACTCAAGCAAATAGAAAACGTGACCGAAGCCGTACGCGTGTAAACACCCCACCCGCATAGCATCATACAAACAAACTAACGCAATTAAGGCCTTTGACAACCAAGCGGACGCACAACGTCCAGCGGCTGTTAAAGGCCTTAATTGCGTTTAGCTTCAAGAGCGTTTCTAATTTATCGTTGTCCATTAAAACGTAAACATGCAAACGGACGCAAGCGCCAAACGCGTCGCCCCCATTAGTGCTTGCGTTTGATGCTTGAGTCCGTTCGCAGGGCTACGTTTTACCGGACAACAGTTTATAATATTGCGCCCCATCAGAATTATCAGGAACACCCTCATCAATACCATTCACCGCCATCGTCGGTAGTATTGTCATCAGAGCCCGAGCCACTGTTGATACGCTCAAGCTGCTCAGGCGTATACTCGTCCTCATAGTGCTGCTCAACAGGCGCCGTTTCGAGAGGCAAATCTGCAGGCAACTTGACAGGGGCAAAAGTGCTGTCGTAGAACTTCTGATAGTCGTTTATGCTAAAGGTTGTGCCAATGAGCTCAAGGTTCTGCTTTGAAATAAGCATCACACGTCCCTTACGCAAATACGGCACCAAATTTTTGTCCTTAAACACGCGGCTGGCGTATGCGTGCGCCTCGTCAAACGAATTGAAGCCCGATATACAAAGCTGGCTAAGCCCCTTTTCATGACTCACCTCCATGTCGAAGCCACGCACCACAAAAGTGGTAAAGTTAAAGTGCGCCATTTCGTAAAGCAGCGCATTGGTCTGCACCGAGTCGGTAGGATAAGCCAGCACAAACACAAACGGCGTGTTACGTTCTGGCGTGAACTTGCGCGCCTTGGCCGCATCAGTAGCCACAGAGTCGGCCGAAGCAGTACGACGGTCCCAAAGCGAACCAAGGTCGAAAGTGCCAGTGCCAGGCTTACGCCCGCTCTCCAGCCCCTTGACTATCATACCAGCCATTTCGCTCACATCGCTGTCGGGGTACTTTTGCAACAACTGTCGCAACTCATCAGTCAAGTCCTTGGTGGCAGACGTGTTGAGATGTGCCAGCACATGTACAAACATAAACTTGGGGCGGTTGATGCCGTTAGGATACTTGTCGGTCGACACCGCATAGTTGTGGTCAACCATTTGCACATTGCGCTGCCGGTAAGCATTGTAAGTAGCCGTATATAGCGAATCCTCAATGAGTTTGCCATAACGTGCATTGTATTCAAAGTCGGGATCGTTTATCAGCTTAGTCCGCTCATCATCAGCAAAGTGTTGTGCCATATACGCCTTAGCCTCCTCAGCCTTATCAGTACGCCCCCAACGCGAATAAAGCAAGAACAACTGATACCAGGCATCAGCCATGTGTTCGTATGTTGGATAATGCGTGGTCAGGCGTTCGAGCGTGCTTGCTGCCAACGGAAAATCCTCAAGGTCGTCCTTCTCTATGACACCAGCATTGTAAAGGCCGTCCATAATGATGGCATCAGACGCAGCCCGGGCCTCATCGGTAAACGGAATTTGCTTAAGGTAATATTCACGCTGATGCGGGTCATCTTGCAGCGAATCGGCCACCTCAGTCTGCAACTCATCTGTCTCGGCGTTACGCAGCGAGTCACTTACGTTCTGCAGCGAATCGTCGGCAGCATAGTCAAAGCCCTCATGATCGTCCATTTTCACCACCGTGTGGTTTGAGCGCCGCCAATTATCCTCATTCTTACGTTTGCCCCAAAGTCGCACAAAGTCCTGCTTGCCTTGTGTCACAACCATGGGATTGTAAAAATACCATGCCTTGTTGCCAGTAGCAGCCTGCTGCGCGTTGCTGTTATTGGGTTTGTTCATATTGCCACCACCGGCAGCCTGTCCGTTCTCCTCTGCCCGTGCTTGTGCCGCAGAGTCACGGCGCGCCTTGCGTTCCTCAGCCTCTTTCTTTTTGAGTGCCTCTATCACACGGTCGATGGCCGCATTGCGGTCGGCCTCACTCATACGCGAAAGAGCCTGCAAACTATCCTGAAGATATACGGCCGAGGTGTAAGGCACCAGTTTGTCGAGCACCTTTGAGCGGCGCGTTATCTCCTCATAATCCTCACGTGTTTTGTCTAAAAGTCCGATAGCCTCGGTGTAACAAGGCTGTGCTTTGTCAAAACGTCGCTGGTCCCAATACACCTGTCCCAAGCGCAACAAGAGCACCCCCTTTTCTATGCCATTGCGTGTACTGCCTGCACGTCCCTTTTCGTAGGCAGCAATAGCGGCAGCGGTGTCACCTTGTGTCAAATATATGTTGCCTATGGCATAATACACTTGGTCCAGGTACTCCTTATTATTGTCCGAGCGGGCCATACGGCGCAATTTGCCAATCATCTTTTTGCCCATGCCCTTCTGGTCGGCCAGCACCTCTGTTTGCAAGATGCGTGCATTAAACGACAGTTCAAATGGCGGACTCTTGCGTATGCACTTCTGCAACGATTTGTAAGCCTGCTGCGACTGTCCTAAATGATGCTGCACCTGTCCTAACAAATAGTACAAGCGTGCTTGTCTGAAACTGCCCTTGGCATAGCGTGCCGCACGTTCAAGATAAGGCAGAGCCTCTTCAAAACGCTCCTGACGCAGCAGCAAATCGGCCTGCGTGGCATCGGCCTCACGCAATGTGGCACGCTGAATGGTGTCGCGCCGCATGCGTTTCAAGGCGTCCTCGGCGTCATAATACCATTTCACTTGTGTGTAACAACGCGCCAGCCACTGGTTGGCCTCGGCAGCCACGGCGGGTTCGGCCGCATAAAGGCGGGCTATGTACGAAAAGGTGGCTGCTGCCTCAAGGAAATCTCCCTTTTCAAATTGTGCACGTCCCATCATGAGCCACGCATTCTTCAAAAAAGGGTTATACTCCTTGCGCTGCAAGTAAGCTTTCATTTTGGGCGTTTTACGCTTGCTGGCACTCACCACCGGCCGCCGTTTGATGCTGTGCAATGCAATGGCCTTTTGACATTTGGTAATGGCAGTTTCAAAACTGCTCTTGCCTGACGTGCGTGACTTTTCGTTGCCCACAAGGAACACGGGCAAAAATTCGGTGTAATTATCCTTATGTCCTTGTACCTTTGACTTCTCGCCTTCGATGTATGCTTGCGACCCATTATAATACACATTGTAGCGCGTGTTGAACGACTGCCAAAAACGTGAGGCAGCCGTGTTCTTCTTAGTTGAACACGACACTGAGGCCATGACGCAAACCGTCAGGGCCAATAGTATGTAGAGTGCGCGTTTGATGTACATTGAACTCTTGTTTGGTATATATATAAGTAGGTGTTCGAAATTAGTTTATATAACCCGTTGGCGGATTTCTTGGTTGACAGGTTGACGAGTTGACGGGGTACAAGTAAGTTTGCCATACGCTACTTACCACGTTAAAGTCAGAATGATAAGAAGCTTGACATACTTACCTGTCAACTCGTTAACCCGTCAACTTGTCTGCTTAACATTTTAAGAACGGCGCAACACGCTTTTTATTACACGGCACACGGCATAAATGCCTATACTGGTCAATATGATGGAGGCGCCGCCTGGCACATCGGCATAATACGACAGCAACAGTCCGCCCACGCAGCCAGCATAGGCAAACACGGCCGACAGCCACACCATGCGCTGATAGGTTGATGCAAAGAGCGCGGCCGTCATTTGTGGCACACTGAGCAACGATATGACCATGACAATGCCCACCATGTGCAGGCACCCCACAATAGCAAGCGCCATAAGCAGGGTCATGGCCCCCTCAATGGCCCCAACGGGCAAACCCTGAGTACGGGCAAAATCGCGGTCGCAAGCCACACTTATCACGGAGCGCCGCAGCAATACATACAACAGCACGGCCATAAACGTGAGTATGCCGAGCATGACAATGTCGGTGTGTGATATGCTCAATATGTCGCCAAACAGATATGACGGCAGGTCTGTCATAAATCCCGGCGTAAGATAGGCAAACATGATGCCAAGCGCCATGCCAAAGGTCCAGAGCATGGCTATGGCTGAGTCTTCACGCACGGTACGCTTGCTGCTGAGCCATTTTATGCCAAATCCGGACAGTACGGCAAACACCGCCGCACCAAGCAATGGCGGAAAGCCCCAATAGGCAGCCATGCCCACTCCGCCTAATGAGGCGTGTGCCATGCCGCCACCGGCTATCACCATGCGTCGCGTCACAACATAGGTGCCCACTATGGCGCACAACACAGACGCTAACAATGCACCTAACAGTGCGTTCTGAAAAAAAGTATAGTCTAATAGCATTGTGTTTAGTTGACGGGGGGGATGGGGGGTTAGGGGGTTAGGAGGTTAAGGGGTTAAAAAGGCACCTTGGTTTATCGGGCTGCCTTTTATTTTCTGAGTTTATGGGCTAATGGGATGACAGGTTAACGAGTTAACAAGTTTACTAGTTAACGGGCTGACAAGTTAACGAATAACCTAACCACCTCTCAGTCTACTTCAAACTCCTTATCTGCTCTTCATCAAGACCAGTGGCATTCATAATTTTGTCTATTGCTACCCCCATGTCCAACAGACTCTTGGCTATTTCGAGCGAGCGCTCATCACGACCCTTGGCAAGCCCCTTGGCAAGTCCCTCTTCAAGTCCTTCTTGTCGTGCATTGCCAAGCACATCGTTCTGTATCATTACCGCATTGATGTGCTCGTCGTAAGCATGGCGCTCAGCGTCATCCATTGAGTAATATTGCAACTTTTGGCGTGCCTCACGCAATCCTGGAGCAGTTGTTTCGGCACTTATCACACCATCTTTCAGATACTTTATCCACTCCTCGAGCGGCGACTTGGCCACCTCGTTAAAGTTGTTGACCCTTACCAGATAGTAAGTAGGGAATATCTCCGAGGGGAAACGCTGCACAATGGCACCCTCCTCCTTACGGCTGATTTTCAGATGGTCCTTGGTGTGTACGCCCACAAAGTCGTTCTGCCCCACATACAGGTAGTCAGCCCCTTGTCCGAGGTCGAAATAGAGTATGCTGATGGAGTAGACTTTCTTCACCTCCTGATAGGTGTTACCCAAGTTGATGTGCTCGGTTATGGCCTTGGCCACTCCGTAGAGTATGCGTTCAAGGTAATAAAGTTCACTTGTATTCTGAATTTCAACTATGATAATCTCGCCTTTGGAGTTTTTGGCCTTTATGTCGACGCGGTTAAACTTGTCGTCCTGTGCCTGCTGGTTGCCCTCGCTCTCAAGTATGTCCACAATTTTCACCTTCTCGCCAATGAATACGGTGAGGAAGCCCTCGAGCACATCAAAATTGGCCTTTTGCCGCAGCAGCCGCTTTATGGCCCAGTCAAATCGTATGTATCGGTCCTTTAATGCTGTCATGTGCTATGGTTCGATTTTGTTGTAAAAACATGTCTTGTTCTAACCCGTTGGCGGAATTATAAGCTGACGACGTTACAAGTTGGCAAGTGCGCCGTTTTTCTGTCATGTAAAAGCAGAACGAAAGGTACGATGGCCAAATGGCAGCACCACCCGGCCGCCCCCTATCCGCCAATATGTCAACTAATTCCGCACACGCGTTATTTTAGAGCGAAGATACGACAATTCTGCCGAAGAATGCCATTTTTTGCCGAATAACTGGCCTTCAACAGTCAAAATTGGCACAATGAGGGCTGAAGTATGTCGCATATCGATTTTTAGCCAACATGCTCGCAGCGGTTTTTCTACACTAAAAGGTTTTTCCACAAAACTGTCTACACTCTGCACTAATGCTTATTTTCATATTGATTATCAGCATATTGCAGCGTGTAGACACGTCTACATTCCGTATGCACTACCATCTGCACTCCGACTACACGGGAGCCTCGTTTTGCACCTGCGGCAGGGCGTCAAACGCACAACGGGAGAGCGTTTTTCCTGTCGGAACAACAGAAATTCCGCTCCCCCATTGCCGTAAAACGCGGGTGGCGGCACACGAAATGTGCTTGCACATAACGGAAGTCAAGCGGTGTGTGGTGTGCAGACAAGTGCACACGGTTGTGTAGGTTCTTGAGCAGATTATCTACACTACTTAACGTGCTGACAATCAAAGCCTTACATGCAAAAAGTGTAGAGTGCATACACTTCGCGTTCAAAATGTCGGACGCGTGCGCGCGCGAGAATCTGCACGATTGTCGAAAATACCGATACATCTATACACATTGCGAATTGACATAAAAAAAATGGCTGTTGGTATAAAAAGAGCGCGCTTTGCAAAAAGGAATTGACAATTATTCGTAACTTTACCGCGCTTTATTGAAAAACAAAAATACTTACGCATTGGCGTAATTGACAGACAACTTGACTAACTGACAGATTAAAGCGGGTCGGGCTTGACGTTAATCCTTACATACTTTATTCTCTCTTGTCAGCAATGCAGGCAAAATACCCAAAAGGATTCGCCTGTCAAATAGGTTGGTTTACCCCTTTGCAATTAAAACACGACAATAAGTTACAACTACATACCCTTTCTACATGAAAAAGTTTTTACTCTTTTTCCTTTCCTTGTTGGCTATCGGCACGGCACAAGCAGCCCCTAATTTCAAGGCCAACACAAAGTACCGCATCAGTTGCAAAAAGTTTAACAGCAGCAATAGTTATGGTTCGGTAGTTATTGGCAGCAACCATAGCAAACTGGTTGAATTGTATTACGACAGTGGCAACTCTTACAGCGACGACAGCTGGTGGTACATCAACAAAAGTGGCAACGGCTATGTTATTGTCAATGCAAAGAGCGGCCAGTATCTGACCTTTACTACAACCAAAAACAACAGAACCAAGTATGTCACCCTGACCAACGCCGCGTCGGGAAACGAGAGCCAGTGGATTTTCGACATCAACGAGGACGGCTATGCAGGCATTGCCAGTGCCAGCGAGGGCAATGGTTCGGGCTACCACTTTAATGTGCGCATTGACGGCACGAATTTGTTTGGCGCCTACCGTGCGAACTACTACGATGAAAATGAGTTGTTCAAAATCTATGACGAGCAGGGCAACAATGTGTTGCTCGACAACAGTGGCAGCGGCGGCGAAACTGGCGGCGGAAGCGGTGGCGAAACTGGCGGTGAGGGCACAGACGACTTTAACGCAACCACACACGGCAAAACAAGCTATGGCGAATATTGGGAACGTACTCAACTGAAGCAGCCCATAGTATATACCACCTCTGTGGCAGACCCTGTGCTCTACAGCATTGCCAATTTGCGCACCGGACGTTATGTGGGCGTAGGCACAAGCATGAATACGAATACGACTTGCCTGACCGAGGTGTACTCAGCATCAGACCGTACGCAATTCTATTTTGTGCAAAGTGGCACTGGCGTGCAAATATTTACAAAAGATGGTCAGTACGTTTCGACCAACTATCCCACGCCCGACAACAGCGTGTCTGACAAACGTGCAGGACTCAGTGTGGTGAACGGCACACCCAACGGCAACCTTTGGGGCTTTGGTTGGACTACCAACACCTATTCGGGTTACACCATCACAAAACTTGATAATCTGAGCGCGACCGACGCCACACAATATGAATATAACTCATGGAACGACTATAGCCTGGACAATAACACAGGCAGTAACAATGTGCACGAAGTAGGACTCTACGATGGTGACGATGCTGGTTCGTCGTTTGTGTTTACATCAGCCGACTTGCGCCATGCTAAATACTTGCAGAACAAAGGCATCGATTTTGGACTTGATGTAACACCCAAGGCCTTTGCCGAAGCCTTCGATTCACTGCGCATTAACGACAAACAATTGGTATACGACGGCAAGGGCAACGCCTACTTTGCCACACTGCCCGAAGGCATGCGCAATGGTGGCGACTATACAGCCAAAGTGACCTACAAACTGAAGGCCACCAACGCCGAGGCCTACACACTGAAGGTGAACGGACAAGAACCCGATGCTGATGGCTATGTGACATTTGAGAATGTGAACTGCGAAACACTCTACCCCATCGAGCTGACCAATGCCAGCGAGAACATAGACCTCAGCGCCAAAATACGGTTTACCTTCTTGCCCATTGTCGAACTTAACTGTAGCAGTGTGAACAGCAAGGCATATACTACTGGTTCGCTGCGCGTGACCGACCCGGCCTCTTTGGGCTACGACTCGCTGATGATTGCCGCATTCAAGTATCGCGGTGCCTCGTCGAGCAACTACCCCAAACGTTCATACGCCATTAAGCTGCGTGATGAGAACGGCAACTCGGTTGACCGCAAGCTGCTTGGCTACCGCTCAGACAACAACTGGATACTCGATGCCATGTACATTGACCTGGCATGTATGCGCAACCGCGTGGCCACCGACTTGTGGAACGCCTTTGAATGCAAACCTTACTATGCCGACCGCGAAAAGAAGGTGCGCACTGGCACACGTGGCAAATTTGTAGAGGTGATACTCAACGGAGAATGGTGGGGCTTGTACTGCATGACTGAAAAGATGGACCGCAAGCAGCTCAAACTGAAAAAGTTTGTGCCAGCAGCCCAATCTGCTACAGGCGAGGACGAGGTGCATGGCGTGCTCTACAAGGCGAAGCAATGGTCATACGAGGTGTTTATGGGACACGAGAGCAACGACGATAATGATAACAAACAAGTTATATACCCTCACAAAAAGGTGTCAGACTACAAAAACATCTTGGGCCAGGAAACATGGTGTGAATACGAGTTCAAATACCCCGACTACGAGGACGAAGCCGTAGAATGGCGTCCGCTGCACGACGCTGCCAACATGGTGGCTACGTCATTCATTCTGAACATCGACAGTGTGAAGAGCCGCTTTGACTACCCCATGCTGCGCGACTACTACCTGTTTATCGACCTGCTGCTCGCTACCGACAACCATGGCAAAAACTTGTTTTGGTATGCTTACGACATACAAGGTCCCGAAGGCGACAAGCTGAGCCTCGCACCGTGGGATTTGGACGGCACTTTTGGACAGGACTGGGACGGTTTGACTACAAACACTAAAGATGTAATGCTTGACTTTGACACCTATATTAAGGAGCGTGAGCACGGACAATTTGCCATATTCGATCTCATTAAGAGCAGGCCGGAATGGAAGCAAGACCTTAAGGACCGCTATGCCGAATTGCGCATAAAGGGTGTCATTTCGGGCGACAGCATAGCCAACCGCTTTGCCAACTACGCCAGCCTCTTTGAAGGCAGCCTGGCCGACCAGCGCGAACAAAACATGTGGAGCAAAGAATACCATTCGCGCCACAAGGACATTCAGGGCGGTGCCACATACGCCGAAAGCTGGATACGCCGCCGCATAAACTGGCTCGACCAAAAGTACGGATTTGACGCTACTGTGACAGCTATTAACGAGGCCAAGGCCGAGGCTTACTTCGCAGCACTCGGTGGTGTGGGCTGTATCTCCGTCAACGCTGGCAAGGCGCAATCGGTACGCATCTACAACATTGCCGGACAGCTCGTGCGCAATGCACAGGTGGGCAGTGGCGTAACCACCATCAACGGCATTCCTGCTGGCATCTATGTGGTGAACGGAACCAAGGTGATGGTGAAGTAATTCTGTGCCAAACTTTAGTTTGACAAAGGTTTGCTTTGACTGAAGTTCAATTTAACCGAAGTTTGGCATGCCATTCACCCTTAGGTAAAATTATAAATTACGGGTTAACAAGTTAACAGGTTGACAAGCATATCTGCTTTGTACATCCCCGTTTACTTGTTAACCCGTAAACTTTTTTATTGCGATTTGGTAAAACGTAAGCATGCGAACGGACTCAAGCACCGAACGCCACCTCTGATTGGATTGTGTTAAGGAAAATGCAAAATAATGAGTGCCAATATAGTTGTAATTACAACCCATCGGTTTATATCTAACTCTAATTGAGCATCTATAGAGTTCCTCAAGTATAGTATGCAAAAACATGGAAATTGAACAGACTTTCCAAAGGCTTACCTGTTAAAGAACAAGCCCAAGAGCGACATTTAGTTGTTTATGATGCGAACATGTCTTTCTACTCTTTCTTCTTTATAAGTGCTTTTACTTCTTCTGAATTGTAGTGTATCTTCGTGCCATCCATATATACAATATCAAGCGATGTCATAACTAATCGTCTAGCTGAATAATCATAGATTATACAGTCCCAAATACCACTATCACTTCTTCCAGGTTTTAGTGGCCCCGTATATTGCAATTCCATACTATTTCTTCCTAATTCGTCGAAGATTATGTCATCTACCGCATTATATACCGCAAATTTGATATACAAATATTTTATGGTATTTTTTGATGTATTCTTAAAGCTAAAGTGTGCGTCACACCCACCGACGCTATTGGGCTTGTCGAGGTAAGCAGCTGTAAACTTTATGTATGTTAGCTTTTCCCTTTCTTTTTGCTTTGCTTCTTCTTTGATTTCTCGCACTATCCGTTCTTGCATTGTATCTTTTATGACAGAATCCACAGAGCAATGTCCTGTCTCTTTTGAGGTTATACTACTTTGGGGGTGAAAATCAATTTTCGAAGCTATGACTATGCCCAAATATATTAACAGGCACAATAATACAATTGGCCACCAAAATGTATTATTCTTTTCATTGTTTATATACCTGTCATATTTCCCTTCTTGAGAATCTATGTTAGAAGCATTAGATGGTGTTTCTATTTTCTGCCTCTCACGTTCTTTCTTCCAAAGTAAAAACTCTTCGAACTCTTTTTTCTCTTCTTCTGTCATAATGAACAAGTGTTATGTTGTTAATCGATCTATTCACATTGTAGTCATTGCGAAACTTCTCCTTGGGGACGATTTGACATATCAAAACCATCTTCCCTTTTTCTAATTGAGCATCTACAAAGTTCTTCAAGTTTTCAAACGTCAGCCAATTAAGGCATCGGTTCCCCACTTTTGTCGGAATGCCTGCTTGCGCATATCGAGCTTTTGCAGAAATTTGCGGTGTGCCTCGGTATCGGGGTTGATAGGCCGGTGAGCCATGGCACGCAACAGGGCTGTACGCTCACGGGCATAATCGTGCATGGCGGGAGTAAAAGCCCACTCGGTAAAACGCTCCCACACATAATCGATGGCTTGCTCTGAGGGGTGCAACATGTCGGGGGCATAAAAGCGGTAGTCGCGCAACTCGTCTGTCACAATTTCGTAGGCCGGGAAATAGTATGCGCGCTCAAACTCACGACACAAATGGTCGGTGAGCAACAGCAGCTGGGCCTTGCTGAGCGCATTGCCATGCATGCCATATTTGGCATAACGATAGGGGCTGATGGTGAACACTACACGCAGATGGGGCATAACTTGCAGCAAGTGCGAGAGGAAATAATGCCACCAACTCTCTAGGTCGCGCCACGGCACAGCCTCCTCACTGAACATGCTGGCCGGCTGCTTGTGACAGTTTGCCACGCAATGGTGCACATAAGGCCCTTCGTTTAGCCAATACACATGGTCGGTGCTCAGAGTGATGAACAACACATCGAGCTGGGAAAACAGAGCATTGGCACGCTCCCACCCTTGCGTCAGTTCGGCCTCGAGCACCTGCTGTGTCGGAGCCGAGAACTTGGTGGAATAGTCCCAATGACGCCATTGTCCGTCGGAGGTCTCGAACAGGCCTTTTCGGGAATATGGCGGGTCGATGGTGTCGGGCAAATAGGTAACGAGGGTATTGCGTATGCTGACGGGATTGTATAGTGTGCCATGCGGATTGATGCAGACCTGCTCCTGTGGCAAGCAGTCGGACATACGCCCGCCAATGTGGTCGGCAAAGCATGAACCAATGAACATGACACGCGAATGCGGGGTGATTTGCACCGTCTTTTCGGGCAAATCGACAGGTGTAGAAAACTTCATAAGACAGTACTTGTATTGAGGTACAAATGTACATTTTTTATCGTTAGTTAGTGAGGTTGTATGCAATAATCTTTTTAACTTTGCGAGGCGGCGATTGCCGCCAAGTTGGGGCTCGAAGTTATTTTGAGCACCAACCTGATTTCTATATTGCTATTAAATCACTGATTATGCGCATTTTATTTTTATCAGACATACATGGCTCCATCACAACGCTACGCATGGTGCTCAACTACTACGATGCACATCACTATGATTTGCTGGTGTTGCTGGGCGACATTCTGAACTATGGGCCACGCAATGGCTTGTGCGACGGACTTGACCCGCAAGCTATTGCCGACGAACTGAACAAACGGGCCGCCAACATTGTGGCGGTGCGCGGCAACTGCGACTCGGAGGTGGACCAAATGTTGCTCAACTTCCCTATTCAAAGCACTTACATGATGTTGGTGGACGAGGGCAAGCGTTTCTTTCTGACGCACGGGCACATCTACAACGAGGACCACATGCCCAAGGCACCGGCCTGCGATGTGTTTGTGTATGGACACACACACCGACAGGTGCTCAAACCAGCGGAGGAGACTGGCGGGCCTGTAATACTGAACACGGGGTCGCCCACATTTCCCAAAGGGGGCAACCTGCCTACCTTTGCCACGTATGCTGACGGCATGCTGGCTGTGCGCACACTTGATGGTGCTGCCATCAGCAGCTTGAAAATCTGACTTTGACCTATATCGGGTGGTTCTAAAAATTCTGTTTTTAGAGTTCTGCTATTCTGAAATGTGATTTGCACACTCTCGAAAGTGTATTTTTGAAAGTTTGTGAGGGAGCATAGCGGGCTATGTGACCGAACAAACTTTCAAAAATACACTTCCGATAGTGCACAAATCCCTATTTCAGAATTATTAGAAACACCCATAAACATATTAAACCATATAAATGGAGAACACTTATACATACGACGAGGCTTTCAAGGCCTCGCTTGAATACTTTGGCGGCGACGAACTGGCCGCACGCGTTTGGGTTAACAAATATGCCATGAAGGACTCCTTTGGGCACATATTTGAACGCTCGCCACGTGATATGCACCACCGCATTGCAGCCGAAATTGCACGAATCGAGAAGAAATATAACAACCCGGTGAGCGAAGAGGAGGTATTTGCACTACTCGACCACTTTCGCTACCTTGTGCCTGCAGGCTCACCCATGACGGGGATTGGTAACCATCATCAAATAGCTTCGCTCTCTAACTGCTTTGTCATTGGCATTGATGGCAATGCCGACTCATACGGCGCCATCATGAAACTGGACGAGGAGCAAGTGCAGCTGATGAAGCGGCGCGGCGGTGTGGGCCATGATTTGTCGGGCATTCGCCCCAAAGGGTCGCCTGTTAAGAACTCGGCATTAACCTCGACTGGCATTGTGCCATTTATGGAGCGTTACAGCAACTCTACACGCGAGGTGGCACAGGACGGCCGACGCGGTGCACTGATGTTGTCTATTGCCATACGACACCCCGAAGCTGAGGCCTTTATTGACGCTAAAATGACTGAAGGCAAAATTACGGGGGCCAATGTGAGTGTGAAGGTTGACGATGAATTTATGCGTTGCGCCACCGAGGGACGCCCCTACCACCAGCAGTTTCCCATCAGCAGCAACAGTCCGTTGGTTGAAAAGGACATTGACGCTACGGCCCTTTGGCATAAAATTGTACACAACGCCTGGAAGAGTGCCGAGCCCGGCGTGCTGTTTTGGGACACCATTCTGCGTGAAAGCATTCCCGACTGTTATGCCGACCTGGGCTTCCGCACGGTGAGCACAAACCCTTGTGGCGAAATTCCGCTTTGCCCCTATGACAGCTGTCGGTTGCTGGCCATAAACCTTTATAGCTACGTCGATAATCCCTTCACGCCACAAGCCACATTCAACTTCGAACTGTTCAAAAAGCACGTAGCCATGGCGCAACGCTTTATGGACGATATCATCGACTTGGAGCAGGAAAAGATTGATGCCATTCTTAACAAAGTAGCAAACGACCCGCAGAGTGACGAGGTGAAATTTACAGAACGCCACCTTTGGGAGAAGATTAAGCATAAAACGGCCCAGGGCCGACGTACCGGAGTGGGCATTACAGCCGAAGGCGACATGTTGGCAGCCCTCGGCCTGCGCTATGGTACGGAAGAGGCTACCGAAATGGCTGTTAAAGTGCAACAGACTTTAGCGCTTTCGGCATACGCCTCGAGCGTGAACATGGCTAAAGAGCGTGGTGCGTTCCCCATATATGATGCCAAACGCGAGGAGAACAATCCCTTCGTCTTGCGCATTAAGGAGCACGATGCTGCCCTGTATGACGACATGGTTAAGTACGGCCGCCGCAACATTGCCTGTCTGACCATTGCACCAACAGGCACCACAAGCTTGATGACGCAAACAACATCGGGCATTGAGCCTGTGTTCATGCCCGTGTACAAACGCCGTCGTAAGGTGAACCCTAACGACACAAATGTACACGTTGACTTTGTGGACGAGACGGGGGATTCTTTTGAAGAATATATTGTATATCACCCCAAGTTTATTACATGGATGAAGGCCCAGGGGCTTGACACAGAGAAGCGTTATACGCAAGAGGAGATTGACGAACTGGTGGCACGCTCGCCTTACTACAAAGCTACTGCCAACAATGTGGACTGGCTGATGAAGGTGCGCATGCAGGGCGCCATACAAAAGTGGGTAGACCACAGCATCAGTGTGACAGTGAACTTGCCGAACTCTGTGGACGAAGAACTCATCAACCGCCTCTACGTCGAAGCATGGAAGAGCGGCTGCAAGGGTTGTACGATCTACCGCGACGGTTCACGTGCAGGGGTGCTGGTAAGTACGCAAAAGACTGACAAAAAGAAGAAGAAACAAGAAGAGGACTTGCTGACTAAGGGCATGAAACTGCCCGAGGTGACCGAACGCCGGCCCGACGTGCTGGAATGCGACGTGGTACGCTTCCAAAACAACAAAGAGAAATGGGTGGCTTTTGTAGGGCTGCTCGACGGACACCCCTACGAGATATTCACCGGTCTGCAAGACGACGAAGAGGGCATTGTGCTGCCTAAGACGGTAACGAAGGGACGCATAATCAAGACAGTCTTGCCTGATGGCACCAAGCGTTATGACTTCCAGTTCCAAAACAAGCGCGGCTATAAAATGACGGTCGAGGGCTTGTCGGAGAAGTTTAACAAGGAGTATTGGAACTATGCCAAACTCATCTCTGGCGTATTGCGCTACTGCATGCCTATTGAGAACGTGATTAAACTTGTCAACTCACTGCAGCTTGAGAGCGAGAACATCAACACCTGGAAGGTGGGCGTGAGCCGCGCGCTGAAAAAATACGTCATCGACGGCACTGAGGCCAAAGGGCAGAAATGTCCGAACTGCGGCCACGAAACTTTGGTTTACCAAGAAGGCTGCCTGATATGCAAACACTGCGGTGCAAGCCGGTGCGGATGATATTTAATCTGTCCAAACTATCGCTTGTTAAAAATTTTATGTAAATTTGTACCTACATAGATTTATTGTTTAACTTAAACTGATTAAAATCAGCAACCATTTGCTGAGTAACACGAAACAGACACTGCACATATTGAACAAAAGGAGTACCTACGAATTGGCACTCGCAACTCACTTCACAAATTAGATTCTCATTTAGCCCGCACAGGCTAAATGGAGTTAAGTTATTAACATTGGAGGATTGCAATCTTTGTTCAACATACACATACTTGAGCTTTCGCTCTTGCTCTCTTATCCGAAAACCGCCAAAATTGAAGATATGCGAGAATGAGTTGCGAATGGTTCACGTCCCAATCATGGGGCGTGACCTTTTGTCCTACTTGTTTGCATATTGGGTGCTTGGCGGTACCTCGGATAAGAACAAGTAAGAGACAAAGGTTGCGCCCCTAATTTATTTTTTACTAATATGAAATCAAAAGGATTAGCTTACGTTCTATGGTTCTTCTTCGGTTGGGCCGGTATTCACCGCTTTTATGTTGGCAAAGTCGTAACTGGCGTCATATATCTTTTCACTGGTGGATTGCTTGGCTTCGGGTGGTTCATTGATCTTTTCCTCTTGGGCGGATATGTTGACACTTATAACGCCATGTTTATGGCGAGAACTGCAGTAAACAACACTAACGCCAATGTCAACAATGTCGTTGTGAACATACCAGGTCATTTGACAGCACCGCAGCAGCCAACACAAACAGCCCAGCCTGCACAAGCCACTCAAAAGCCTCAAACCCAAGCTGAAGAGGGCAATAATAGTTCATGCTGATTAAAATATTAGAGGGGCTCTACCGGTCAGTTCCCTTTGCCAGAATGGCAAACAAGTTGAGATAATAACAAAGATGATATTTGAACTTTGTTATATAGAAGCAATAATCCATAAAGGTTCTAAGACGGAAAAAGTAGCGTTAGGCGTTTTACCGAACAGTTTCCTTTGCCAGAATGGTAAACAAGTTGAGATAATAACAAAGATGATATTTGAACTTTGTTATATAGAAGCAACAATCATCAATATAACTGAAGCAGCCCGACAAGTTGAGTAACTTGTCGGGCTGCTTTAGTCGTATGGGTGGTTCTAATCATTCTGTTTTTAGAACCACCCATATATATTAGTTCGTCACATGCGTGACGGCCTTAATCATTCTGCTGCTCAGGAGCCTCATCAATCAAGTCCATAAACTGGTCAAGCTTAGGCGTGATGATGATTTGTGTGCGGCGGTTGCGCTGCTTGCCCACAGCGGTAGCATTTGATGCCACGGGGTTATACTCGCCTCGACCTGCTGCCGAAAGGCGCTTGGGGTCTACGCCATACTGGTTTTGCAAAGCCTGCACTACCGAAGAGGCACGAAGCGCCGAGAGGTCCCAGTTGTTGCGAATATTCTTTTGCGAAATAGGCACATTGTCGGTGTTACCCTCAACCAACACATCGTAGTCCTTGTAATCGGTAATGATTTTGGCAATCTTAGAAAGCGTTTCGCCTGCACGATCGCCAATTTCGTAACTGCCGCTCTTGTAAAGCATGTTGTCGGCCAACGAAATATAAACCACGCCTTTAAGCACTTGTACGTCCACATCGTTCATTTCCTGACGAGTGAGCGAACGAGTCAGTTTGTTGGTCAGAGCCTGGTTCAAAGAGTCACTCTTTGTCTTGGCATCAACCAATTGCTTGATAAACTTGTTTGAAGCATTGATTTCATCAACCAACTTCGATATATTCACATTACCTTGCTGCACATTGCTCTGATAAGAAGATTGCAATTTGCTGTAAGCCTCGCGCATCTCCTTATTGCGTTCCTGCTCCTCTTTGAGGCGGGCAGCCAAGCTCTTTGAGTCGGCAGTGTATTCGGCGATGCGCACCTGTGCCTCATTGTAATCCTTTTGCAAAGCAGCATGCTCCGTCTTCAGGTTGTCATAATTACCTTGCACCTCAGCAAGTTTCTTTTTGCTCACACAGCCAGTCATCAGCAACATTGCCAATGCCGGCACAAATAGTTTAAGATTTTTCATTTGTCAGGTTGTTTCGTATTTATAATCATGTTAGGCATACACACCTCAATGGCATGCATTTCGCGGCGCAAGTTAGGCATTAAAGTTGACTGTACAAAAGATTTCGCATTTTTTAAGCACGTGCATCATTCCACAGCTTCAATCTCGCTCTCTGGTTTGCACATAAACATGAAAACCGTGTCGTATATTTTTCCCAACGACTGCTGCTGGAAGCCTAAACTTCTGAAACAAAATGCACAAAACAACGTGACACGAGTAATAAAGTCTACGCGTTGGCGGAATTTCAGGTTAACGAGCAAGTATGCCATACACTACTTATCATGTTAAAGTCATAATGGCAAGAAGCCTAAAAAGTTTGGCAAACTTACCTGTTAACCCGTTAACTTGTCAACTTGTTTACTAATTCCGTCAACGCGTTAAAGTCTACATTACCAGCATTTCATACAAAACAGGCTACTAAATATTGCACAAAAGCGTGCCAGTGATTACCTTTGTGTAAGACAAAACCATAAATCGTGACAACAATATGACGAAACAAGAATTGATGCGGCGCGCCATAGCTTTGGCCGTCGAAAACGTGAAACAAGGGGGCGGCCCCTTTGGTGCCGTCATAGCGCGCAACGGCGAAATTGTGGCCGAAGGCGTCAACCGCGTTACCTTGCAACACGACCCTACCGCCCATGCCGAGGTGCAGGCCATTCGCAATGCTTGCACCAAACTGGGCACTTTCGACCTCAGCGGCTGCGACATTTACTCGTCGTGCGAACCGTGCCCCATGTGTTTGGGGGCCATCTATTGGGCACACCTCAGCCACCTATACTTTGCTGGCACAAAAACTGACGCTGCCGAGGCCGGATTTGACGACGCCTTTATATACCAGGAACTGCCACTTCCCATAAACGAACGCTACTTGCCCACCGAAGCCATGATGCACGACGAGGCCGATGCCCCTTTCAACGCCTGGCGTCAGAATGGCGACAAAGTGGCATACTGAATGACTCATAAAGGACATTTATTTTAGAAACTCAAATATACAACTATTGTGACGAAAGAGCACGTTTATAGAGCAAAGATTTGTGGTGGACTTGACTTTATATTCTCATCTTAGCGAACACTCGAGGAAATGGTATTTGGTTTTTTATCTCGACTGGCTTATAAATAGAATTTTTATGTAATTTTGTCGAGTACTTTGTACATATGGGAGTTTCTGTTTGTTTGTGCAAAAACAAAGATTGCAAAAAACTCCCATTTTAACAAATTTCAATTAGTTTAGACGACTTCAATGTCAACTATCCAGATGGAACATGTTCATTGACAAAAACAATACGTTTGAAAGCAGGAAAACACATTAGTTATCAGTTGCATCATCATCGTAGTGAAATATGGACTTGTGTTGATGGCGAAGGCATCTTTGTTTTAGATGGTGAACGAAGACTAGTTAAATGATCAAACGTCATGAATATTCCTGTCGAACATTATCATGCCATAAAGGCCACAACGGATTTGACTTTTATTGAGGTACAATTAGGTAATCCGCTCGTGGAGGAAGATATTGAAAGATTTGAGTATGAATGGTAAAAAGAATTTCCTTAATTAAAGAACAAAAACATATCAATTATGAGTAAACAAAACATAGCCCTAATAACGGGTGTAACAGGACAAGATGGATCATACTTAGCAGAATTGCTCCTTGAAAAAGGATATGATGTACACGGCATCATTCGCCGTTCATCCGTAGACTATCGCGAGCGTACCGCACATCTCGAAGGCAAACCCCATTTCCATTTACACTATGCCGACCTTGGTGACTCCATGTCTATAGTAGGCGTGGTGTCAGAAGTGCGACCTACTGAGATTTACAACCTTGCTGCACAGAGCCATGTGCAGGTTAGCTTCGACTCTCCTGAGTTTACCGCTGACGTTGATGCCGTGGGTGTTCTACGTATAATTGAGGCAGTACGCAAAGTAGGACTTACCCACAGTTGTAAAATCTACCAAGCATCAACCTCCGAACTCTATGGCAAAGCTGAAGAAGTGCCACAAAACGAAAACACCCCCTTCCATCCATTCAGCCCCTATGCAGTAGCCAAACTCTATGGATATTGGATAATCAAAGAATATCGCGATGCCTACAATATGTTTTGCTGCAATGGCATCCTCTTCAATCACGAAAGCGAGCGTCGTGGCGAGACTTTCGTGACACGTAAGATTACTCTTGCTGCTGCACGTATAGCACAGGGCTTGCAAGACAAACTCTACCTTGGCAACCTTGATTCATTACGCGATTGGGGCTATGCAAAAGACTATGTAGAGTGCATGTGGCTCATTCTTCAAGCCCCTAAACCCGAAGACTACGTCATCGCAACAGGTGTACAACATAGCGTACGTGAGTTTGCCCAACTCGCCTTTCATCATGTAGGCATCGAACTAAAATGGGAAGGCAAGGCAGAAAACGAAAAAGGCATCTGCATAAGCGGTCCCGAACATTTAAAAGGAAAAACAATAGTAGAAGTTTCCCCAGACTTCTATCGTCCCACAGATGTAGTAAACCTTTGGGGCGACCCAACCAAAGCCAAGGCAAAACTCGGTTGGGATCCCAATACTACCTCCTTCGAGCAACTCGTAAAAATCATGGTAGACCATGACATGGCAAAAGTAGCAGCAGAAGGAGCCGCAGCCCAAGTACGTACCAATTTGGCAGAATATCTTGAAAAGGGAATTGTAAAATAAAAGAACCCCATGTTAAGTAAAGATAGTAAAATCTATATAGCAGGACATCACGGACTTGTAGGCTCAGCCATTTGGAACAATCTAAAGGCACGAGGCTATAACAATTTAGTAGGTCGCAGCCATAAAGAGTTAGACCTAACCGACCAGCAAGCCGTAACACGCTTCTTCGATGAAGAACGTCCCGAAGCCGTAGTTCTTGCAGCAGCCTTTGTTGGTGGCATCATGGCAAACTCCCTCTATCGTGCCGACTTCATCATGCAAAACATGAAGATGCAGTGCAATGTAATAGAAAATGCCTACAAACATGGTGTCAAAAAACTCCTCTTTTTAGGTTCAACGTGCATCTATCCCAAGAACGCACCCCAACCCATGAAAGAAGACAGCCTGCTCACCTCCCCCTTAGAATATACCAACGAGGAATATGCCATAGCCAAGATAGCAGGATTAAAGATGTGCGAATCGTACAATCTGCAATACGGCACCAATTATATAGCCGTAATGCCCACCAACCTCTATGGTCCCAACGATAATTTCCATTTAGAGAACAGCCATGTCATGCCCGCCATGATGCGCAAAATCTATTTGGCCAAACTCCTACACGAAGGCGATTGGCACAGCATAGAAGAAGACATGAACAAACGCCCCATCAATCCCACAGATAAAATCCGTGCGCTCATTGGTGAAGGCAATGTAGATGGCACAAACCCTCATGACCGCATCTTAAAAGCCTTAGCCTTCTATGGCATCTACAACAATAAAGTAGTGCTTTGGGGAACAGGAACGCCACTTCGCGAATTTCTTTGGAGCGAAGACATGGCAGATGCCAGTGTACACATACTCCTAAACGTTGACTTCAAAGATATTATAGGAATAGAAAAATACAGCAGCGTGTTTTATGGAGCCAAAACCGATGGCACAGTAGACCGCAACAACTCTGAAGGTCGCGGAGGCGCCATACCCACGTTAGGCGAGATACGTAATTGCCACATCAACGTAGGTACAGGCATAGAACTCACCATCCGTCAACTCTCCGAATTAGTTGCAAAAGCCGTAGGATTTGAAGGCACCATAGAGTTTGACAGCACCAAGCCCGATGGCACTATGCGTAAACTCATCGACGTAAGTAAACTCCATTCATTAGGCTGGACACACAAAGTCGAGATTGAAGAAGGCGTACAACGACTTTTTAATTGGTATAAACAAAGTCTCAACAAACAATGGAATCAATCGTAACACGAAAATAGCTGATACCATTTGCTCTTGTAACCTCCCTATTCTTCTGTTGGGGATTTGCACATAAGTAGGTGTTAAAAATTAGTTGATATGAATTGGTACAGTATTTCGTTCGCTTTCGCGCACCTTTTCTCGACATGGCAAAATGAAAGCAAGCTCTCTTTTGCTCATCTGGCTTAACGAAAAGGTTCAGAACTTGAGTACGTAATCTCACCACTTTGCACCTCGTGCAGCAACTGTGCATAAAGCTGCGCATAGTCGAGCGGCGTGTCACAGTCTATGACGCGCTTCACCTCCTGACAGTAAAAACGGCGGCTGCCCGTGGGGTCGGTCAAGAGGTCGAACCTGTTGCTGGTACCTATAAACGAGGCCACACGGGCCATTTTGCTAAATCCGGCAGCATAAGGGCGGCGCGCCTGCATGGTGCCAAGCTGCACCAAATTCTTAAGTTTGGCGTTGTGCAACTTGT
>OIWM01000693.1_pt1 | contig 39077 bp, 40 predicted proteins | sample 1587451 | NCBI WGS metagenome assembly OIWM01 (sample SAMEA3888907, study PRJEB22519) | human gut metagenome | biome: human gut; feature: human-associated habitat; material: faeces | place: Denmark | collected 2011
TTGAGTAAACTTTTTTGTTTTTGGGAGGATAATTTAGCGTTAGCTAAATTTCAATCCCCGACCGACACTCCGCTAAACCATAATTTATTATTGCTATCCAAGCATTTAGAATAGAACCCTTACAAAAAATTTCACAAAACAAAAGGACTGCTTTTGAGTCACCCCCAAAAAGTCAGACTAAAAATCTAACGATTGTAGGTCGGCTCATTATTATCGGCAGTCCTTAATCTCACGCTTCGGTATTATATTTTTTAGGCTCGGTTTCGTACACATTATTTCCCTTGCTGTCAATGGCAACAATACATGGGAAATCCTCAACTGTATATCTTCTCACTGCCTCAGTGCCCAAATCCTCATAGCAAAGCATTTCTTCCTTTTTAATGCTCTTCGCTATCAAAGCGGCGGCACCGCCGATTGCCGCAAAATACACACAGCCGTTACGGACAATAGCGTCTATTACTTCCTTATTTCTTGCGCCCTTGCCAACCATTCCTTTTAATCCGAGGTCAAGCAATGCAGGTGCGTACTTATCCATTCTATAACTTGATGTAGGGCCTGCAGGGCCTACTGCGTATCCGGGTTTTGCAGGTGCAGGGCCTACATAATAAATTATTTCACCCTTAATATCTACAGGGAGGTTTTCGCCTTTTTCGATAAGCTCAAAAAGTCTTTTATGTGCCGCATCTCTGCCTGTAAGCATTGTGCCACTAAGCAAAACGCTTTCGCCTGCTTTTAAATTTTTTATATCTTCATCGCTGAGCGGTAATGTTAATTTTTTAGGCATAGTTCTCTCCCCCTTAAATTTCTGCGCTTGCGTGTCTTGCCGCATGGCAACAAATATTTACCGCAACAGGCATACCGGCAATATGTGTCGGCGAAGTTTCAATATTAACTCCGATTACTGTTGTAGTTCCTCCAAGACCGGCAGGGCCGAATCCCATTTTATTTATGCTCTCAAGCAATTCGTCCTCAAGTTTTGCGTAACGCTCGTCTTCATTGTGTGTGTCAATTGCTCTGAATGTTGCCTTTTTTGCAAGCTGGGCACATCTTTCAAATGTACCGCCGATACCTACGCCTACTACAATAGGAGGGCACGGGTTAGGACCTGCGGTTCTTACAGTATCAAGAATAAATTTTTTTACACCCTCAATTCCGTATGACGGAGTAAGCATTTTTATTGCAGACATATTCTCACTGCCAAAGCCTTTGCCGCCGGCAGTAATTTTTATTTTGTCACCTTTTACAATTCTTGTATGAATAATGGCAGGTGTGTTATCTTTTGTATTTAATCGGTCAAAAACAGGGTCATTTACTACACTTTTTCTCAAGTAGCCGTCCTTATAAGCCTGTCTTACACCCTCGTTTACCGCATCTTCAAAACTGCCGTCCTCAATAACGACCTTATCGCCGTACTCTACAAACAAAATTGCCATACCTGTATCCTGGCAAAGAGGTACTTCTTCCTTTGCGGCAAGTTTGTCATTCTCAATAATCTGTGTAAGCACACTTTTGCCTACTTTTGACTTTTCGTTTTCTCTTGCTTTTTCAAGAGCGGTCATTATATCTTTTCCGATAAAATAATTGCAGTCGAGAAAAAGCTGTTTTACCGTTTCTGTTACAGTTTCAGCCTTAATTTGTCTGATATTCATACTCAAATTCCTTTCGGTGTGATTTATCCGTATCTTTTATTATAAAACTTTTTGTGACTTATTTCAATGAATTTCTGCATAATGGTTTTAAAAAAGTGGTAAATAATGGTTAAGCCGACTTTCGGTTTGACAATCAAATTTTATTTATAAATAAAAGAGATGTTTTCTCTTTTATGCTTTATGTACAAGAAAACATCTCTAATAAATTTTTACTATAAGGATATTTATTCGCTAATTTCGGCTCTTATTAAATCAGGCAATTTACTCCAATCCTGCTTATATGTTAGTTCTCTCTGGATTTGCACAATTTCTTCATTTGATAGAGAACTTGACGGAGCAAACTCATGATACATTTCAAAAAATCCCTCGCTTGGCATAGGCAAATTATCGTTCTGAGTTTCGCTTCGTACAACCAACACAGAAATAAACACGCCGTATTCTTTGTATGTAAGTTTTGTCAAAGGGTCGAGTACAGCTCCCATAGTTCTTGGACTGTTGTAACCTACTTCTTTGCACAGTTCTCCGTAAGTAATTGTTTTGTTTTCTTTTGCACACTGCATTAGTACTTTTGCAATGTCAATATGTAATGAATTTAGAGTAGTCATAATAATCTCCTTAGAATATTTGTTTTTAGAATTGGAATTATTTAATAATCTTGAACTTACTGATTATAGGAAAAGTTTTGGTTTCTCCTTTAACTGCGTAAACAATACAAACTATTTCAAGAATAGCTAAAGCAAATGAAAACAGTCCGCCTAAAAGTCCGCCGATAAAAGGAATTACATTAAGCAAAATAGTCAAAGCCCAACCGATACAGAATAGTATTGCCTGATTAAGATGAAATTTTAAAAACGGAGAATTTTTATATTCGCCCTTTAACAAAGGAATGATAATGAGAACTCCGAGATATGAAATCACAGCCATAACTTTGTTTGCCTCAATATCATTTATTTTAGCCTGATCTTGAATTTCTGTACCGCACTTCGGGCAGAATTTAATGCCTTCCTGAACCTGTGTTCCGCATTTTTTACAATAAATCATAATTTTACTCCTATCTGTATTACTTTATTCTGTCAATCCAAAATATTCTTTGATTTTTGTGATATCTTCTGATTGACCAAATCTTGATATCGCAAATTCATAATATTCGGGTGAGTACGGATTTGTAACAATCAACTCAATTAGTGTATCTAAAACCTTATCCTGTGGAAAATTCGGATTTGATAAATTTTGAAAAATATTTTTATACTGTTGGTCAGCATCTCTTGTCTGCCACCAAATATCACTTCCGCTATTTTTTAATGTACAAACAAGAGAGATGTAAACATTCCAGTAGTCTAAAAACACACGCTTTAATAAAATGTCTGCTTTAATGCGTCCGTATAATTCTGCTTGCTGTGGCGGTGTGATGTTTCGTGCATTTTTAATTGCGGCATTACTTATTCCTTGTGTTACAGCATTAAATGTTGTAGCCATTGCTATGCCTTTTAACGCACCTTTGAAACCAAAGCCACCGCCTACCATAGTCGGAACATGTGACATAACACCTGCAACACTTCTTTGATTATTAGCAACGGTTAGATTTACACTTTCTGTCATTGCATTATAATCATCTATGCCAAGATGAAATTCAGAAGTATGCTGTTCATAAAACGAGTCAAAAGTTACCGTCCAATTTCCGTTAGCAACTAATACATCTACGGCTTTCTGTATTATCGGCGAAAGATTTTCTGCGTATATTTTTGGAAAAAATTCCATAAATGAGATAAAATCATTTATTTTTAAATCATACTCAGACCTAGCTCTTTCAAGGCACTTTTGTGCAATCTCCTTAAACTTTGATCTGTAAGAATTGAACACATCTAAATTTTCGGGAATTCTAAGACTTTTTCCGTAAAAATTAAATTCTTTTATTTTTCCGACTATCGGCTCCCACACTTCTGAAGTCATCGGCGGAATTTCTGCTTTTTCATTTGCTGATTTAAGTGTGTTATCAATGTAGTCGATAATCTCTTTTGCTAAATTAAAATTCTGCTGACCTATGGGTATTGAATATTCGTTAATAATCAAATTATCGCCACTAATATTTACATTCAAATCGGCAAACATAATTATGTCGCCTGTTGCACCACATTTAAATGTATTGTTAATGCCTGTGCCTAAACTGCCAATGCTGTCTATAGCTTTACCAAGTCCGCCCGTAATTTTTCCTGTGAGTCCGTTACCGTTTAACCCAAAGCCTTTGCTTATTTTATTAACGCTTTCACTGCCTTTGGTTGTTTCACCTTTGATATAGTAAACTATAAGATAATCACTGTAAACTTCAACTTTAGAACCCGATGGCGACTGCAAAACAAATTTATATTTTTTAGCATTTCCGTGTTCTGCATTGATTTGTTCATTAGCGTAACTTAGAACTGAGTTAAAGCGTGCATTATCTTTGCGACTAAAGGCTAATGTCAATAACTCTCCGTCTTCCGAAGTAGTTTGTGCTACACCGTTTGAAGCAAAAGTAGGTGCAGTTATCAGAGTGATAGGTTTTAACTTTGCATATTCATATTCTTTATCACTGTAAACAAGAGATTTTTCTTTGAATGCAAATTTTCTGCCCATACCTAATGTTGGTACAAATTCTTCATAGACTACTTGCGACTGTTGCGGTTGATTGACAACATCATTCTTAACAGCTGTTCCGCATACGGTACAAAATGCAGAGTTATCATCTAATTTGCTTCCGCAATTGGTACAAAAAGCCATACTATATTACCCCCTAAATATTATAATTTAATGTTCTTTGATTCGATTATACAACTATATTCTAGTTTTGTCAACTAGTTTCTAGTATTTTTAACTATTATTTCGTATCTTCCTTTAAAATAATTATGGGTGATTACTATGAATTTCAGCGAAAAATTACGCTTGCTTATAGACGAAGAAAACATTACACAAAAGCAATTTGCAAATGACCTCAATATTGCACCGTCAACAATTGGAGGATATGTTCAGGGGATAAGTGAGCCTGACTTTGAGACATTGAAAAGAATAGCTTTATATTTTAATGTGTCCGCTGATTATCTTTTGAACATTCCCGAAAACAAAATAAATAACCTTGCGGAAGAAGAATTACTGCGTGTATTCCGCTCAATGACAATTGAACAACAACAGTTGTATATAGAGCAGGGAAAAGTATTTGTCAGAGCAAATAACCAACTAAAAGCGAAGAAAAAAGTAAAATCATCTTAATTGAGTTTGACAAACACAAGCTCAATTAATTAACTCAATATCTAATTAAGGCACACGCAGATATTAAGTATATTGTTACAGATTAAAGGAAATAACGGCTATTCGCTGTTTTTGCTTTAATCAAAGCTATAAGTGCAACTGTTTTTGGGCTTTGCTCACACCCTCAACCTTTATTTTGAGCTGAAAGTTTTAATTTCATTTTAATCTGTTGCCCGACCGACAATTTGCTGTAACAGAAACTTTTTATGGACTCTATCCAAACCTGCAAGCCTTTAAAAAGGCTTGAATTATTGCAACAAACCTTACAATTAACCACTTAAAAGCAAAAAGAACAGCTACTGTCATTACAACAGTAGCTGTCCTTTTTGGGTATAATAAAGAAAAAACTTGTAATCAATTTTAATCATCTGTTAAGCAGATGTTTTTTATACTGTGCAGGAGTGTAACCGTAAACCTTTTTGCACTGCGTAATGAATGACTTTACATTTGCAAAGCCGTTTTCAACTGCGGCAACCGTTACGGTAGAATTTTTTGTAAGCATATCCTGCAAAGCATTTTCAAGACGGAGATTTGCAAGGTACTCCGAAAAGCTAACCTGTGTTACGCTCTTAAAGTATTTTGAGAAATAAGACGGCGAAAGATTAACCACGCTTGAAATCTCGTTAAGAGGAATCTCCTGCTTGAAGTTTTCATTGATATACGCAATAGCGGTTTTTGCATATGAAAAATCACGCTTCGGTATAATGAAAGAATTAGAACTTCTCTTAAGTGAAGTACAATATTTAAGCAATTTGTAGTATAATAAATTAACTCCAGAAATCTGCTTTAATACACCGTATTCGTCATGGTCTATATCAATACTTGCAATCTGGCGCAAAATTTCGCAGATTTCACCTTTTTGCTCGGATCTATCGTGAAGATCAAAGATAACGCTGTCAATTGTCTTGCAAAACATTCTCATATATTCAAACGAAAGCTGAATAATAATCATATTCGCATGATGTCCCATTTTAGGACGAACCAAATGCACATCTTCGCTGTTAAAAATTTTACATTCCCCGGCAGGAAGATCCATAACCTCGCCGTTGTGAGAACACTCTCCAAGACCGTCAAGTACATATACAATCTCCGGTTCACGATGCCAGTGAAGTTCGGTTTTATGTGTATCAGACGATAAATCGCAATATAGAATTTTTGCCGGAATGTTTTTGTCATAATTTACGATTTCGTATTTGTAGTTCATTTTCACTACCTCCGCAAACAGATGTTGCATTTAACAAAATTTTGTTGTATTATGTAATTATTATAAACAAGTTTGTAAATTATTGATATAGATATTTGTTTTTAGTTTATAGATAAATGTTGCATAAAACTAAAAAAACGGAAATTTACAGGTGAAATATGGAAAAATATAATAAATACAATATACAAGCCGCTCATAATATTTTAAACGGAAAGTACCATTTTTCAAAAAAATACAGTATAATTGCCCTTAATCAAAACATTCCCGCCTTATATTATGTACTGAAGGGCAGTGGCATTTTATGGATTGACAAGATAAAATATGATATAACCGAAATGCAAAGTATATTTGTAAGACCAAATGTTGAGGCTACTTTTGAATGCGGAGATGACAACTGCGAATTGCTGTATGTATTTTTTACAGGTGTAGATTATATGTGGCTCATTTCTCATACGGCATTTACATCGGGACTTTATGTTACCCCGCCTATTGAATTACCTGATGTTGAAAAATTGTTCAATATTACTGTTGACGGAAAAGGAGACATTTATCAGAACGCAAGGATAAACGCAAGAATGTGCTATTTGCTTTCTTATTACATACAATATTTTCCTGCGGTAAACGAAGAGTTTAATCACTATGTACTCTCTGCGGCAAAATATATTGAACTCAATTACCGAAATTCAAGTTTTACCGCAACCGATGTTTCAAACTATCTGAAACTCGACCGTTCTTACCTTTATAAGCTGTTTAAATCGGAAATGGGTATGTCTGTACACGATTATATCAATAAATTACGAATTTCAAGGGCAAGTTCATTGCTTGCAACTTCCAATCTTACTATAAAAGATGTTGCAAGCGAATCGGGATTTGCAGATCAAATGTACTTCTCCCGACTTTTTAAAAAGAAAAAAAATCTTACTCCGAGTCAGTACAGGTCATATTTTAAAGATTCACAACAAGATGATATTTAACAAAAATCCGCATTTGTGTAAAATGCGGATTTTTTTGTTTTTAAACATTTTTATTTTTTAAACGCTTTAATGTTGTTTTTAAAAGCCTCCGTTTTGGTAAGCTCTTGCAATTACATATGACGGTTCGTAATAAGCACTGCAATTATAATTGTCTATAACTTCACAAATAGGATTATTATATACCCTGATAATTCCGTCAACCTCGCTTTCATCAGGTAAAGCCGTATCAAAAATTAATCTTTTATACACTTTGCCCATTTGAATAGGAGTAGGAATTTTACTTACCAATTCGGCATCAACATCCGAAACATCGGTATTTCCTTTTTCAAGTTGATACTCATTAATCCAATCTTCTTCAACTTCGAGCGGATTTTTACAATGCAATACATTTGCAACGCTTATCAAATGCTCAATGTTATTCTTTCCGATATGATTTACAACATAACTGTTTTTTTGATGCAGCTTTCGGGCAACACGCTCTATCATATAACAAATAAAGAAAACATCATCTTGAGTGATTTTTTCATCGGGAAAATATATATTTGTCATAGAATATCACTACCTTTATAATAAAGAGTTTTCAAAGCGTTTTCCGTACAAAATACTATCTGATGTGTCGGATATTTAAATTTTACCAATTCCCAAAAGGCTGTTTTACTGATATTATTTGATACATAATCTTCTACATAATCCCATATCTGATCATCAGCCATAGGACCTTCAACTATATCATAATTATGTTCTTTTCCCTGTCTGCAATTCACGACAAACTGAAGCCACTCTTCAGACATTTCTGTAAATGAATAAATTTTTAAATTTTCATTTTTTACATAATTATATTTGTTAATAACAGATTTTCCACGCTTGGTAATAGCCCAACGCCTTGCCTGTTTTTTAATATTAGTACAGTAAAATCCATATCCAAAGTCTTTATAAAAACCATCAATAAGAATTTTAGGATTTTGCACAATTACATTACTGCCATGATATAATATATTATTATCCATTGTGTAATCTCCAATTAATTATCATCAGAAATATCTTCCTTAATCTCAACAACCTTTACAGTGTCAAGTTCAAACCAGAATGTACTGCCTTTGCCGAGGGTGCTTGTTACACCGCATCTTGCGTTGTGGGCATTCAAGATAGATTTTACAATTGACAGTCCAAGACCGGTGCCTATTACACTGCGCTTGTGCTCCTTGTCAACCTTATAATATCTGTCCCAAATGTACTCGAGTTTGTCGGCAGGAATACCCTCGCCGTGATCGGTTACATTGATTCTCACCTTTTCACCGATTACCTGCTGGGTTACAACAACCGTTTTGTCCTCGCCCGCATAGTTAATAGCGTTATTTACAAGGTTGTATATAACCTGCGAAATTTTCAGTTCGTCGGCTTTTACAAATACTCTTTCCTTGCATTTATCAAGATAAATATTATATCCGTCCTGCTCCTTGAGCTTTGCATATCTCGCAAAAATAGTTTTGAAACTGTCGGTAATGCAGAAAACCGACTTTTGAAGTTCCATTGTGCCCGACTGCAATTTTGACAAATCAAGCAAATCATTTACAAGGCTTGAAAGTCTTGTTGCCTCGTCAATGATAATCTGAATGTTCTCGGCGGTATTTTCACCCGGTAAATCACGCATAACTTCGCCGTAGCCTGTAATCATAGTCAGCGGTGTGCGCAAATCGTGGGAAATATTTGCGATAAGTTCCCGTTGCAGTCTTTCGTTTGCGGCGAGTTCTTTTTTGGCAAAATTTAAGGTATCGTTGAGTTCCTGAACCTCAAGATAACCCTTTGAATCAAACTCGACATCGTAGTTTTTCTTTGCAAGTTCTTTTGCCGCCTTTGTTGTAAGCGAAATAGGTTTTGCAATTCTTTGGCTTGCATAAAGTGATATTGCCACAGCAAGCACGAAAAATACAATAGAAATTACAAAAATTTGGTCTTTTATAATTTCAATCGTATTATTAATCGGTGTAATTACGGAAGAAACTATTACAAAACATTCGGTGCCGTCCTCGAGAGAGAGAATTTTGCCGTATGTCATAATTTTTGCTGTACCGCTTGATTTTCTCTTCCAATTAAATTTACTTGCGGTATCGTTTGTGGCGGTATTTTTCTCATAATCTTCAAAAAGACCGTCCTGTCGTTCGTTCTCACCTATGATTTCAAGGCAGCTTCCGTTGTTATCGGACGCACAAGAATAGTATGAATAAACTTTGTGCGCCTCAATGTTCAGCGAAACCGACGGAGAGGCATAGTTACATTCGTAGCGTTTTTGAAAAAATGCTGTGCTTGTATCGTAAACCTGTACACACAAAGAATTGTATGACGCCACATTTTCTATAGTAGCAAGCGGATTTTGATTATTTTCAAGAGATTCCGCTATTATTTTTGCACTTTTTTCCGCCGCATTTTTCTTGGTAGATGTGTAGAACGATTCAAGAAAAAATGATTGGAATATCCACAGTACAACAAGAATTAAAAGACCAAAAAGCAAAAAATAACATAAAAGTGTGAAATGCAACGGCATTTCTCTGTTTTTTACCTCAGCCCAGCTGAGTTTTCTGAATTTAGAGTGTTTCAAAACGATAGCCAACTCCTCGCAGAGTAACAATACATTTGCTGTAATCTTTCAGACTTTTTCTTAACAGCTTGATGTGAGTATCAAGCGTACGCTCGTCACCGAAGAAATCGTAACCCCATACTTCGCTAATCAGCTTTTCACGGGTGAGCGCAATACCCTTGTTTTTCACCATATAGAAAAACAGCTCGTACTCCTTTGGAGTCATCTCAACTCTTTCGCCGTCAATGGTAACAATTCGTGCGGAAAAATCAACGCTAAGACCTTTGTATGTAAAAATATCCTTTTCAGGCTCGCTGTTTGCCTTTCCGCTTCTTTTTATAACTGCGTTTACACGCATCATAAGTTCCTTTGGTGAAAACGGCTTTACCACATAGTCGTCACTGCCGATTTCAAAGCCGTGAATTTTGTCGTACTCCTCACCTCTTGCCGAAAGCATAATAATAGGTGTGGATTTAAATTTTCTTATTTCTTTGCAAGCCGAAAAACCGTCAAGCTCAGGCATCATAACATCCATAATAATCAAGTCAAAATCCTGTCGTCTGCAAAGCTCGATAGCCTGCATACCGTCAACGGCCTCTTCTACCTCGTAGCCCTCAAATTCGGCATATTTTTTAATAATCTGTCTGATTCTGTATTCATCATCAACAACAAGCAATTTGCTCATAACGGCACATCCTTTCGTATCCCTCATTATATATGAATATCGTAACTTTTTAATGTGACAATTTTTTGATGTTCTTTTTAAAATTAATAAAAGTTTGGTCAAACTTTTATAACCTATGCGCTGACATCTAATTTCTGTCAAAAAATTTCGTTAATCTATTCCGTAAAATCTTTTTGCATTTTCTGCGGTGATATTTAAAAGCTCCTGCACACCTGTATTTCTGATTTCAGCAATTTTTTCCGCCGTATATTTTATCATTGTACTGTCGCACCTTTTGCCACGGAACGGTACGGGCGACATATACGGACAATCGGTTTCAAGCAAAAGTCTGTCAATCGGCACTTCTTTTGCGACCTCAACGCTGTGTCTTGCATTTTTAAAAGTAACAACTCCGCCAAGACTGATGTAACTTCCGTAGCGCATCACTTCACGCATCATCTCAACACTGCCCGAAAAGCAGTGAACAAGTGCCTTAGGTTTGTACTTTCTCAAATAATTGAGAGTATCGCCGTGCGCCTCTCTGTCATGCACGATTATCGGCATATTTACATCAAGCGAAAGTTTTATCTGTTCTTCAAAAACTCTGTTCTGCAAATCTTTAGGAATATCCCAATGATAATCAAGTCCCGTTTCTCCGACAGCTACAATTTTTTTGTGCTTTAAAAGCTCTGCAACCCGGTCAAGATAATCATTTGGCATATCTTCGAGATTTTCGGGGTGAAATCCAACCGCACCGTACATAAAATCGTATTTTTCGCAAAAATCTATACAGACTTTTGCGGTTTTTAAATCAACAGCGTTGTTTACAATGCCGCACACGCCGTTCTCTTTCATTGAGGAAAGCAAAACTTCTCTGTCCTCGTCAAACCATTTGTCATCGTAATGTGCGTGCGAATCAAAAATGTTATAAAAATTATTTTCCATAATTACAAAGCCTTTGCCTTAATTTTTCCCGATTGACGGGGGTATTTTTGCGGTGTGTTTTTAACTTTTCTGACTACCGCAATTGCTCTTTCGCCGCCGTTTTCGGGTAATTCAAAGAAATATTTTTTTTCGAGTTTACCGCCGAGGGTGTTAATTGCATTTAAAGATTCTTTAAATTCCTCGTTTGCCTGTGCGCCCTTCATTGCGCAGAACGCACCTCCCACCTTTACATATGGCAGGCAGTATTCGCTCAAAACATTCATTCTCGCAACCGCTCTTGACGCTGCAAAATCAAAACTTTCCCTAAGTTTTTCATCTCTTGCGCCGTCCTCCGCTCTGCTGTGGATAAGTTCGGCTTCAATACCGAGTTGAGCGCATACCTCGCCCAAGAAAACAAGTCTTTTGTTCAGGCTGTCTATAAGGGTGAGTTTTATGTCGGGTCTGGCAATTTTCAGAACAACACCCGGAAAACCCGCACCCGTACCGACATCGGCAAGACTGCTGTTCTGCGGAATGTCAACAAAGTTGAGCAAGCTAAGGCTGTCGGCAAAATGCTTGAGTGCCACACCGCTCTCGTCTGTAATTGCGGTAAGATTCATTTTTTCGTTCCACTCTGCAAGCAGTTCAAAATATTTTTGAAACTGCTCGTACTGATTTTCCGTGAGTGTGATTTTGTAATCTTTTATATAATTTTGGAGCAAATTCTTAATCATAAATTCCTCCGATTATTTATTCTGTGCAAGCCAAATGAGCAAAACGCTGATGTCGGCAGGCGAAACTCCCGAAATTCTGGACGCCTGTCCAATGCTCAACGGTTTGATTTTATTCAGCTTTTCCTGCGCCTCAAGTCTAAGTCCCTTGATTGTGCGGTAGTCAAAATTTTCGGGTAAATGGCGGTTTTCAAGTCTGCGCATCTGCTCAACCTGCTTTAATTGCTTTGAAATGTAGCCTTCGTACTTGATTTCCACTTCAACCTGCTCAAAAATGTTCGGGTCAAGTTTCGGTCTGCCTGTGTCTATACTTTCAAGCGACTTGTAGTCAAGCTGCGGTCTTTTTATAAGGTCAATAAGATGTACTCCCGTGGTAATTTCACTTGTGCCACGCTCTGTAAGAATTTTGTTTACTTCTTCTGTCGGAGAAATTACGGTTGTCTTAAGTCTCTTTATCTCCTGCTTTTTAAGCTCCTGTTTGTTAAGAAATTTTTGGTATCTTTCTTCGCTGATAAGTCCGATTTCGTGGCCGAGCGGAGTAAGTCTTTCGTCCGCATTGTCTTGACGGAGAATCAAGCGGTACTCACTTCTTGAGGTCATCATTCTGTACGGCTCGTTTGCACCCTTGGTTACAAGGTCGTCTACAAGAGTGCCGATATAAGAACCTGCTCTGTCAAGAATGAGCGGAGATTTTCCGAGGACTTTCAAAGCGGCATTAATTCCGGCAACAAGTCCCTGTGCCGCCGCTTCTTCGTAACCCGAACTGCCGTTAAACTGACCCGCACCAAAAAGGTTTGGAAAATCTTTAAATTCAAGCGTTGCAAGCATAGCTGTCGGGTCAACGCAATCATATTCAATTGCATAGGCAGGGCGCATAATTACGCAGTTTTCAAGACCTTTTATGGTGTGGTAAAACTTAAGCTGTACCTCTTCCGGGAGTGATGAGCTCATTCCCTGCAAATACATTTCTTCTGTGTCAAGACCGCACGGCTCAATAAAAAGCTGATGTCTTGGCTTATCCTTAAACCTCATTATTTTATCTTCAAAACTCGGGCAGTAACGAGGGCCTATACCCTCGATTTTACCTGCGTAAAGCGGTGAACGGTGAATATTTTCAAGGATAATCTGCTTGGTTTTGTCATTTGTCCAGCTTATGTAGCAGTCCACCTTGTTCTCGCCCAAACTTTCGGTTTCATAAGAGAAAGGCTGCGGCGGTTCGTCACCCTTTTGTACTTCAAGGTCTGTATAATCAATGGAATTTCTTAAAACTCTGGCAGGAGTACCTGTCTTAAATCTTCTTAACGGCAAGCCGAGTTTTTTAAGACTTGCACCAAGGAAAGATGCAGGAAAAATGCCGTCAGGGCCGCTTTCGTATGATACTTCGCCCACAAAAATTCTGCCGCCGAGGTATGTGCCTGTGGCAATAACAACCGTCTTGCAATGAAAAACCGCTAACATTCTTGTGGTAAGGTCGTAACCGTCCTCTGTCTTTTCTATTTCAACGATTTCCGCCTGTCTTAATTCAAGATTTTCTTGCAGTTCAAGTTTGTGTTTCATAACGGTGGAATATTTGCGGCGGTCAATCTGCGCTCTCAATGAGTGAACGGCAGGACCTTTACCACGGTTGAGCATACGGGACTGCAAAAAACATTCGTCGGCAGTCTTGCCCATTTCGCCGCCGAGTGCGTCAATTTCACGAACAAGATGACCTTTTGCCGTTCCGCCAATTGACGGATTGCAAGGGCAGTTGCCGACGGCATCCATATTAATAGTAAAAACAGCAGTTTTACAGCCAAGTCTGGCGGCAGCCAAAGCCGCCTCAATGCCTGCGTGACCCGCACCGATAACTGCTACATCATATTCTCCTGCAAAATATTTCATATATTTCATTCCTTTTTAGGGTTAATAAATTGTGAAAGTTTGGTCGACCTTTTCAAAGGTCGTGGGTGTGGGCAAAGCCCACAAATACTTTCCGTTTATGCAATCTGACGATAGCCAAACGGCTTGCTGTTTGGCGGCTTGAACACAACGGCGAATGCCCTTAAATGCGATAGCAACAATAAAAGACATTCGTTATATAATGAAAAAAGTTAATTATTTCTTTTTTGAACGGCTACCGCCTGTTTTTTCAAACTCGGTGCAAGCACGCAAACAGCTTGGCTGTTTGCACCCGAAAAATTGTTATATTGGAAGATTTTTATGGGCGTTGCCCAAACCCGCAATTTTTGAAAAAATTTGGTAGGAGTTGTTGACTGGTTAGCCGAGCTTTTCCAGGACAGCTCTCGCCATAGCTTTGATCTGAGCTGCATCAAGCCCGATAGTGTTTTTATTTAGGTTGGCAGGGTTCATAGCTTGAACCTCTTTTAACCAAGCCTTGTGATACTGTTTGCCTTTGTTGTATTTGGAAATCCTGAGCTGCGTAGTCGATACTTTCGCCCAATTTCTATGAGACGGGTCAACCGTTTCATAGTAGGCATAGGACACAAACCACGATGCACCCATTTTATTCAATATTTCTCCGCCTTCAAAGGCAAAACTCTGTGATGCCATATATGAATCCTCCTTTTCGATAAATGATAATTTACTCTGACTTTCGATTTTCAATAACAAGATTACTTGCCCACGCAAAAATTATGGAATACTCTGTCTACAACTTCATCACTTGTTCTCTCACCCGTGAGTTCAAGCAAACTTGTAATTGCTTCTTCAATGCTTACAGTGATTGCATCATAGGTAAGTCCGATTTTAAGAGCATTTTTTGCGTCTTTTACAGAGTTTAGGGAGTTTAATACCGCCTGCCTCTGTCTTTCATTGGAAAGTACACCCTCGCTCGGGTTAAAATTATCCATTCCCGCAATATCTTCAACCGCTTTTACAAGCTCTGCTCTGCCCTCTCCGCTTTTTGCCGAAAGGTAAACCACATTTTCAATTTTGCTTTCAATGTAATCTGTGTCAAGCTGTTTTTCCAAATCGGTTTTGTTGATTATTGCAATGCAAGGCACTTCGCCTGCCGATTGTATCAATTCTTTATCGTCATCGTCAAGACTGCGGTTATAGTCAAATACCGCAAGCAAAAGTCCGCACTGCTTTAATCTGTGCTTTGCTCTGTCAACTCCGATTTTTTCTACCTTGTCATCGGTTGTTCTAAGTCCCGCAGTGTCGCTTAACCTAAGAATAACATCTCCGACAATTACCGTGTCTTCAATAATATCTCTGGTTGTGCCGGGTATGTCGGTAACAATACTGCGCTCGCAACCCGAAAGCAAGTTCATAAGAGTGCTTTTTCCTACATTCGGTCTGCCTGCAATTACCGTGTCTATACCCTGCTTTACCGCCTGTCCGCTGTCATAACTCGAAATAAGTCCGTCAAGAATTGCAATGCTGACATCAAACGAATCGTAAAGCTGTTCGTCGGTTACTTCGGCAATATCTTCTTCGGGATAGTCTGCCCATGCGGAAAGATGTGCCGCCGTTGAAAGCAAGAGATTTTTTACTTCGTCAATTTTGTTGCGAACCGCACCCTCTTTTACACAAAGAGCCGCCCTTGCGGCGGAACGGGATTTTGCGGAAATGATGTCTATTACAGCCTCCGCCTCGGAAAGGTCGATTTTTCCGTTTAAAAATGCCCGTTTTGTAAATTCGCCTGCCTGTGCCGGAACTGCGCCTGCATCAAGCACCGCACGAAGTACAAGTTTTGTAATATAGATACCACCGTGGCAAGAAAGCTCAACAACATTTTCGCCTGTATAGCTAAGCGGTTCACGAAAAACAAGTGCGACCGCCTCGTCAATTTCTTCGCCGTCACTTACAATTTTTCCGAAAGATGCGGTATAGCCTTTCATATCGGCAAGTTTTTTATTATTGATGCCTTTAAAAATTTTATCGCATACAGTAAACGCAGAATCACCGGAAATACGAATAACCGAAATACCGCCCTCACCCTGCGCCGTGCTGATAGCAGCAATAGTGTCAGACATAAAATCACTCTCTTTAAAATGGTTTTAAATAAAAAACAAAAGGGAGCAAAAATGCCCCCTTTCTTTAAAAATCATTATTTATCAATTCTGCCGTAAAGTCCGTCAAGGCTTCCTTCGTTAAGGGGCTTTCTGTCGGGATTTACCTCGTTATTAACAGAGTTGTTGTTGTACGGGCGTCTGCCGCCTCTGCCTCTGTTGTAACCTGAATTGCTGTTTCTCTGATATCTCTTGTACTTTGGATCAGGACCGATTACAACATGACGGTTTGCGTTTTCGCCCTCACTCCATGAAATAGCACCGTTCACCTTCTGTACAGAAGTATGAATAATTCTTCTTTCATACGGGTTCATCGGCTCAAGACTTGTTTTTCTGCCTGTCTTAATTGCCTTGAAAGCAAGCTTTCTGCCGAGAATTTCAAGAGTTTTTTCTCTCTTTTCACGGTAGTCGCCTGTGTTTACAGTAACCTTAAAGTACGAATTGTCAGCGTGATTTGCAACAAGGCTTGTAAGGTACTGCAATGCGTCGAGTGTTTCGCCTCTTCTGCCGATTACAAAACCGACATTTTCACCCTCAAGGTCAAACTCTACGCCGTTTTCAATTTCTTTTTTATTGATAGAAACCGACTCAAGCTTCATATTCTTAAGTACATTGCTTAAAAATTCTTCCGCTGTTTCGGCCGGGCCTGCCTTAAGAGTAATTTTTACCTTAGCGGGTGCACCGCCAAAAAGACCGAATTTCTTTTTCTCGGCACGCTGAATAACCTCAAACTCAACAATCTCGGATTCGTCAATACCGAGCTGTCTTTTTGCGTCTTCAAGGGCGAGAATTTCAGTTTCGCCAACGCCGATTGCTTCTCTAATCATAGTATTCACCTATTTCAATTACTTCTTTTTCTTTTTTCCGTTGCCGTTTGACTTAGAGCTTGTCTTCTGTTCAACAGGTGAGTAAACATAAGGAACTTTTGCCTCGTTTAGCTCCATAAGAGCAATGTGACGAGCCTCTTCTTTTGCAGTAAAGCTTACCGGAGTAAAGAACTTTGCAATAACAAGTGATTGGATAAACGCAATTACTGATGAGCAAATCCAGTAAAAACCTACCGCAGCCGGTACGGTATATGCGATATAAGCTGTAAACAGAGGCATTACATAGAGCATTACCTTGAGGCAGCCCTGCTGCTGTGCCATCTGAGCTTTATTGATTTTCTGCATTACAAACTGAGAACCAACATAAGATATAAAACAAAGTACAGGAATGAGCGAGTACCATGAGAAAATACCCATATCCTTAGGAATTGTAAGGAGGTTGATTCCCATCATATTAAATCCGTTTGCAAAATCGATAATCTGCTGGCAATCCGCAGCCGAGAACAACCCCTGAATGGTTTCGGTGTTCAGAATGCTTGGGAATACCCTGATAAGTTCGATTTGCTGATAAGTAGCATTTGTAGTGATTGTGTAACCCGGAATTGTGTTCATATATGCAACAGCGCTGTTTACTGTGTCCGAGTTAAGATGTAATGTGTTTGTAAGAGGATATGCAACGGCATAAAAAATACCGAGCATTACAAGGAGAGGAACAATCATAGTAAGGCAGCCGCCCATAGGCTTTACTCCCTCTTTTTCGTAAAGCTTGTTCATTTCCTCCTGGAGCTTAACCTTGTTATTGGCGTATTTTTCCTGGAGCTCCTTTTGTTTTCTTTGCATTCTCATTGTGCCTGCCATAGATTTTTGTTGCTTGACAGTAAATGGGAACAAAATAAGTCTGATTACAATAGTAAATACAACTATTGAAAGACCGAAATCTTTTAGAAAGTAGAAAGCAGCCCAAAGAACATAGCCGAGAATACTTCCAAAAAATCCAAATATATTTGCCATAAGCTACCTCACTTAATTTTTCTTGGCTTGTCCGTTTTTTCCGGGACAGGATCGTAGCCACCCTTTGAAAAAGGATTACAGCGCAGTATCCGCCATATGGTCAGAGCGGTACCCTTTAATGCGCCAAAGCGCTCTATCGCCTCAATTCCGTATTGAGAGCAGGTAGGCTCATACTTGCAACTTTTTGGCAGATGCGGAGAGATTGCAGCTTTATAAAATTTTATCAGCAGAATTAAAATTCTTTTCATAATATTACTTTTTCAGAACGCCGGCAGACTCCATATGATTTTTCATAGCGTCATATACCTTTTGAGATTTTACAAAAGGAGTCCTTGACCTTGCCACAAAGACAAAATCGTAACCGGGTTTCAAATCATTGTAAAGCTGATAATATGCGGCACGAATCACACGCCTTGCACGGGTGCGCTTAACCGCTTTTCCGACTTTTTTGCCCGTAGTTATTCCAAAACGCAGGTTATCGGATTTATTTTTTATAACATATGTTACCAAAACAGGACTTACAAAGGATTTTCCCCTCCTGTAAAGTCTGGAAAAATCCCTATTGTCCTTTAAAGTGATGAAGTCACTCAAAATTAAAACCACCTAAGCAAAGTAAAAGCCGCAAACAACAAAGAAAGACCACTGTAATAAAGTGGCCTGTTCTTTAGTAAGACAACCTTTTTCTACCTTTAGCTCTTCTTCTAGCCAATACTTTTCTACCGTTGGCTGTAGACATTCTCTTTCTGAAGCCGTGCTCCTTCTTTCTGTGGAGCTTCTTTGGCTGATAAGTTCTCAACATACTGAAAACCCTCCCTTCAATATATAACCTTGCAATATAGCATTATATATTAATTTTTCTTTATAGTCAACAAAAAATAAAAAGTTTTTTTAAAATTTGTAAAGCAGAGCGGTTTTACGGTTTGCTTATATATACTTATATATAGAAAAAGATTGCTGATAATATTTATTAATATAAAAGTTAATATAAAAAGAAAATTGAAAGAAAAATAAACATCCGATTTTTTATTTTTTTCCGTTTCAAAGCAATTATAAAATTTTTGGTTTTCTCTTTTAGTTTTAATTAAGCGTATTCCTAAGTTTTAAAAAAGAGTCTTTAAAGTCAAAAATTAAATAAAAATCCTCTCTTGGGCTTTAAAAGCACCTTAAAAGCCGTTATTTTTAGAGTAATAAAAAGATTGATTTTTTTTAGGAAGTGTTCTATAATATAATAGAATAGATTTACTATGGGGTAATATGGCGATATTGCCGTATTTATTATGGAAGGGAAGTCGTATATGGAATCTTTTGAAGAAGCGTGGGGAATCATATGCAGTTATTGCAAAACTAAAATTACCGATGTCGCTTACAACACTTGGATCAGCAGAATCGAGCCTATCGAACTTGATTTTGACAAGAACAAAGCTGTAATTTTAGTTCCTAACGATTTTCATCGTCAGACTATAACTCGCTGCTATCTTTCTCTGCTTAATGAGGCTTTTGAAGCCGTCTTCGGTCAGATTTTCGTTATTGAAATGAAAATTCCCGAAGAAATCTCTGTCAAAGAGGAACAACAGGCAGCTGCAAATGCGGAAATCACAGACATAAGTTATGAATATACTTTTGATACTTTTATTGTCGGCTCATCAAACAAATTTGCTCATGCAGCCTGTCTTGCAGTTGCCACAAATCCAGCCAACGCCTACAATCCGCTGTTTTTATACGGAAATTCCGGTCTTGGCAAAACTCATTTGCTTTATGCAATAGGCAACGAAATCAAGAAAAATTCACCCGAAAAGACTATTTGTTACATAAAAGGTGACGATTTTACCAACGAACTTATCGAGTCACTTCGTATGGCACGAATGAGCGAGTTCAGAAAAAAATACAGACAAGCAGATATTCTGCTCGTCGATGACGTTCAGTTTATCGGCGGTAAGGAAAGTACACAGGAAGAATTTTTCCATACTTTCAATGCTCTTTATGACGCCCACAAGCAGATCGTTCTTACTTCCGACCGTCCGCCAAAGGAAATTAAAACCCTTGACGACCGACTTCGTTCAAGATTTGAGTCCGACCTCATTGCCGATGTTCAGCCGCCTGATGTAGAAACAAGAATCGCTATCATTAAAAGAAAGGCAGAGCTTCTCGATCTCGACCTTTCAAATGAGGTTTGCGAGTACATTGCTTCTAAAATCAAGGCTAATATTCGTCAGCTTGAGGGCACAGTTAAAAAATTAAAGGCAAAAAACCTCGTAAATCAGGAAAAAATTACAGTTTCTTCGGTTCAGGAGGTTATTTCAGACATCCTTAATAACGATACTCCGCCGGAGGTTACCGTAGAGCGCATTATCGAGGAAGTTTCCCGTACTTTCGGCGTTACACCCGAGGCTATCCGTTCTGAAAACAACAGAAGTGCAAACATCAGCAATGCCAGACACATTGCAATTTATATTTCAAGAGAGCTTACAACACTCTCAATGGCAAACATCGGTGAAGAATTCGGCGGCAGACATTACTCCACCGTTATCTATACCGTTAAAAAGGTTAAGAAAATGATGCAGAATGACCGCAAGATCAAAGAGATAATCGACGATACCATCAAGAATATCCGTGACAGGTAGTTCAACGGGTTTTCAACATATTTGGTTACACGATTTTAACCTTTTAACATTATTAACATTACAGTTTTGTAACATTTGTAAACACTTAAATTTCGGCTTAAATGCTTAGCTTTCAGCCGTTTGGTCAATACTTGAAAGCATACAGATTTAACACAACCTGTTAATGCCTTTCCATAATTTCAACATTTTTAGTATGTTCAAAAATATTAAAAATTTATTTGTAAAAAACTTTGAAATATTTTTTCGTAAATTGCACTAATTAATGCAATTTCGGACTTATTTTCACCGTAGTTGGGGGAACACCCTAAAAAGCTGCGTTCACAGCAAAAAAATCAGGAAAAAATCCGTATTTTTATGAGCCTGAAAAAGAGGAGATTTTTGCCTATATATAATAGTATAGAAAAATCTAAAAAAACAGGCTTTGAATTTACAATTTTTAAAGCGTAAAATTTACGGATTTTTTAATCAAAAATGTGGCAGGATTTTTCCGTACAGTCGGAAATCTTATAAAAAACAGCTTTTGAAAGGCTTTTTTATACCGAATCCGATTAACATTTTTATTAACATTTCACTAACAACTTTCAACCCTATGTTGAAAGAAAAAATCCTTTTAACAGACGAAGTAAAAGCTGTTAAAAGGCTGTGGAGTGTTTTGTGGACGGTTTTTTCAAGGAATAATCGGAAAAGTTACAATTTTTTAACAATTTAACACCCCCTACTACTACTACGAAATATTTAAATTATCACTACATAAAGGAGAGCTACACTTGAAAATTTCGTGCTTGCGAACAGACCTCGCTAACGCTGTGTCAAATGTGTCACGAGCAGTATCTTCAAAAGCTGCAATACCAGCTCTTGAAGGTGTGCTTATAAAAGCGTACGACAATTCACTAAATATATCAGGCTACAATCTTGAAATAGGAATCACAACTGACATTGATGTTACCATCCAGGAGGAAGGCGAAATTGTTGTCAGTGCAAAGCTTTTTCTTGATATTGTCAGAAAGTTGCCGGAAGAAATCGTTATGATTGAGACCGACGAAAGAATGGTGACTTATATTACCTGCGGAAATGTAGATTACCAAATTGTGGGAATGTCATCAATCGAATATCCGGATCTTCCTACTTTTGAACAGACAGATATGATTACCGTAAATGCAAAAACTCTGCGTGAAATGATCAGGCAGACAGTATATGCCGTGTCCGATAACAACGCAAAGCCGATTTATACGGGTTCGCTTTTTGAAATTGAAGACGGACTTTTCAGAATCGTAGCAATTGACGGCTACAGAATGGCAATCAGAAGTGAAAATGTAGATTCTGAAAGCAAAAATAAATTTGTTGTTCCGGGAAAAACTCAGCTTGAAGTCCTCAAACTTTTGGGCGATGACGAGCAAAATGTAGATATTATCATAGGTCAAAGACACATCACCTTCAAGGTTGACAATTACAGAGTAATTTCAAGACTTATAGAGGGTAATTTTATCGATTACAAGACAACTATTCCGACCGATGTAAAAACAGAGGTCATTATAAACACAAGAGTTATCATAAACTCGGTTGAAAGAATGTCACTTTTAAACAACGACAGAATTCAAAGCCCTGTAAGATGCAATTTTGATAATGACGAAATCAAACTTTCATGTGCGTCTGCAGTCGGCAGAGCAAACGACAGTATTTCGGTTTCGATTATGGGAGAAAAAGTTGAGATTGGTTTTAACAACAAATATTTGCTTGACGCTCTCAAAAATTGTGATACCGATGAAATCAGACTTGCTTTAAGCGGCCCGATTAAGCCGATGGTTATCAAACCGGTGAAGGGCGACAGCTTTTTGAGCATTGTAGTTCCAATGAGGCTTTCAAATGAAGGATAAAAAAATCAGCATTGACACAGAATTTATAAAATTACAGGATTTGCTTAAGCTTGCAGGTCTTTGTGACACGGGCGGAATGGCAAAAATGATAATTCAGAACGGAGATGTCACCGTAAACGGTGAGGTTTGCACTATGCGTGGCAAAAAAATGCGTAAAGGCGACTTTGCAGAGTTTGACGGAGAAAAAATTACCGTTATCTGAGCTGGGAATGATATTTTTTGAAGGTACTTGCGCTGAAATTTGAAAATTACAGAAATCTTGATGACGCAATTATTACCCCGTGCGACGGTGTGAATGTAATTTACGGCGACAACGCACAGGGAAAAACCAATCTGCTTGAGGCTTTTTGGATGTTTTGCGGCGGTCATTCGTTTCGGGGTTCAAAGGACAACGAACTTATAGGTTTTGGCAAGCCTTTTGCAAAACTCGAAGTCCGATTTTTCGGACAGGACAGGGAGCAGACCGCCTCTATAAAATTCAAAGGCAATAAAAAGCAAGTAGAAATCAACTCTGTAGCCAAAAATTCGGCTGCGGCACTGATTGAAAAATATTGTGCGGTCGTTTTTTCGCCCGAACATCTCAATTTAATTAAAAGAGGCCCGTCCGAAAGGCGAAAATTCATTGACAGCGCTATTTGCAGAGAAAAATTAAAAAATGCGGTGGTGCTTTCAAAGTACAACCGCACGCTTAATCAGAGAAATTCTTTGCTCAAAGATATTTACAGGCATCCAGAACTCGAAGAAACTCTTTCAATCTGGGACAATTCCCTGCTCTTGAACGGTGCTATACTCATAAAACAGAGAATGGAGTATCTCCAGATGCTCGAAAAACGGGCTGCGGAATACCATTTTGGCATTTCGGGCGGCAAAGAACAGCTTGAAATCAGGTATTTATCGACTACAAATGCTGAATATGGCGACAGTATTGAGCAAATTCACCAAAAATTATGCGAAACTTTTGAACAAAGTAGGGCAGATGATATAAGAAACGGCTGTACTACAAAAGGTGCGCACAGAGATGATGCAGAGATACTTATAAACGGCAAAAATGCAAGACTTTATGCCTCGCAAGGGCAGCAAAGAAGTGCGGTATTGTCATTAAAACTTGCCGAGGCGGCGGTTTTGTCTGAAAGAATGGGCGAAAAGCCGATAATTTTGCTCGACGATGTTATGAGCGAGCTTGATTCCAAAAGACAGGATTTTTTACTGAATAAACTTGATGACTGCCAGGTTTTTATAACCTGCTGCGAGCAGTCAAACAAGGAGCAGCTTAAGCACGGCAAAATTTTTAATGTTTGTAACGGAGTAATCAGTTGAAATGTATTTACATTTGGGACAGGATACTGTCATAACCACAAAATCAATTATCGGTATTTTTGATATGGACAGATGTACCGTTTCTAAAAAAACGAGAGATTATCTTACAGAGGCAGAGAAAAAAGGAAATGTTGTGAATGTTTCTTACGAACTGCCGAAGTCATTTATTGTCTGCAAGGAAAACGGAAAAATCATGGTTTATATAAGCCAGCTTTCGAGTAAAACGCTGTATAAGCGTAACAAAGAAGGTACTTATAAAATATTGCAGTCGGAAATTAATTAATATTACTCAAAGTATAATTTTAATAAAAACAATATTTAAGCAATGCAATAAAATACAGATTATATGAATAATTAATGAATATTTATTCATTTTAAAATACATTCAAAAAGAGGGATTGTTTATGAAAGCAAAAAAATGTCCTTACTGTTCAAAACGAATTTCGTATATTTCGGGTTTTTCAAGCAGACGAAAAAGTGAATATATATGCACAAGATGTGGAAAGGAAAGTAAAGTCATAATTAACAAAATGATTTTTGTCGGCTTTGCACTTGCAGTTGCGGTTGCCGCAGGCATTATGCTTTACTGGATTAAGTCGGGCAATATCAGCAATCCTCTCGGAGTTTTGCTTGTTGCCGTACCGCTTGTAATTTTTATGCTTATATCTCCCGTCTTTTTGAATTATGTTCCTCTTAAAAAATATAAGAAATCCATGGAGGCTAAAAAGGCCGGTATGGTTTACTCCGAAAATATTGCCGGCGACATAACCGATGAGTTTGACTTTAACCCGATGAGAACATCACACACAATTACATCCGAACCCGAGGATACAACTCCTAAGGTTGCCATAGATACAAGTGTGTTTAATCAGCTCAAGCAAAAGCGTGACGCCGAGAGAATACATTTGCAGGAAGAAATAAACAGAGCGGACGAAGAAAAAGAGGCAGATAAGGAAACGGATAATACCGTGGCTTTTGTGCCTGTTATAAGCGATGTAAGCGAAGACCACGCATCTATGGACGCACCGCTTAAGAAAATCCGTTCTGACGCAGATACGGGCTTTTCACGCTCACGCCACTACATTCCGCAAAAGGAAGAGAGCGACGACAACAAAAAAGCCGATACAAACAAATACACCGCAAACAGAAAATTCTAATTTATGCTGAAGTTACCTATTTGTCCTCACTGCCATACCGTTTACGGCTACAGAGAGGTTAAAAAAATCGTAAAAGAAAAATCACATACCTGCTATCACTGCAAAAATGAGTTCAGAGCGAGCAAAAGGCCTTGTATTATTCTTGTGCTTGTTTTGCTTGTGCTTGCCATTGCGGCAAATGTAGGCGTTCTTTATATGACGCCGGGCCTGAATTTCTATGTTTTGGTGGGCATAAATATAGTGTTTATCCTGCTTTTCATAGTTTTGTATCCGCTGTTTGTATCGTTTAAGGATATAAAAAAGGGGAAGAAAAACAAATAAATTTTGGTTTTATTCTAAATGATGGGGCAGCAGTAATGAATTATGGTTTTGCTCACAATTTTAGAGGAATAATTAAAAAATTTAGGTCAAGCCTTTTTAAAGGCTTGCGGGTTTGGGCAGCGCCCATAAAATCTTCCAATATAAGTTTTTATCGGTCGCAAACAGCCTCGCTGTTTGCGTGCTAAGACTAAGTTTGAAAAAAACAGGCGACAGCCATAAAAAAAGACCTATATTTTTTTAATGAAATAACGAATTTCTTTCTTATTGCTATCGCATTTAAAAGCTAACGCCGTTGTGTTAAAGCCGCCAAACAGCAAGCTGTTTGGCTATCAAAAATTTGCGTCAGCAAAAAGTATTTGTGGGCTTTGCCCAAACCCGCAAGCCTTTAAAAAGGCTTGACCTAAATTTTTAAATTATTTAGCCGAAAGTTAAACTAAACCGTAATTTATCCTAACTTTTTGATAAAGAAACTAAATTTTATTATTGACAGATTTTTTTGTGATTTGCCAACTGAAAATTTAGAAATTGAAATTAACAACAACCTGACGGTTTATGCGCCGTAATTTTCGGTGCACAAATACGGTCAGAAAAAATACTTTCCGCTCTTTTTAAGAGTGTGAACAGGGCAAAGGCTGTGCCTTGGCTCTGATATTGGAGGTAAAAAAATGGACAATGAGAATAACATTGAGATGACCAAAGTCGAGCAAGAGTACGGCGCCAATGAAATTCAGGTTCTTGAGGGACTTGAAGCGGTCAGAAAAAGACCGGGTATGTACATAGGCTCAACAGGTCCGAGAGGTCTTCATCACCTTGTTTATGAAATTGTAGATAACTCTATCGACGAGGCGCTTGCCGGCTACTGCACAAAGATTGATGTGGTAATCGAGGAGGGCAATATCATCAGAGTTACCGATAACGGCCGTGGTATTCCTGTAGGCATCAACAGCAAGACAGGCTTGCCTGCCGTAACGGTTGTATTTACGGTTCTTCACGCAGGCGGTAAGTTCGGCGGCGGCGGTTACAAGGTGTCGGGCGGCTTGCACGGTGTTGGTGCGTCTGTTGTAAATGCGCTTTCCGAATGGCTTGAAGTAAAGGTTTGCGACGGCAAGGATATTTATATGCAGCGCTATGAAAGAGGTAAGATTGTTACCGACCTCCACAAAATAGGCAAGTCCGACATAAAGGGTACGGAAGTACGCTTTAAGGCAGATCCGCTCATCTTCAAGGAAACCGATGTTTATGAGTACGGCGTGCTTGAAAAGCGTTTGCGTGAGCAGGCTTTTCTTAACGCAGGCGTGCATATTGAGCTTAGAGATGAGAGAAACAAAGACGAAATTATAAAAAACAACTTTGTTTACGAGGGCGGTATAAAGAGCTTTGTCGATTATATTCACAAAAAGAGAGCGCTTGCCGTTATTCATCCCGATGTTATTTATTTTGCCGCAAAGAATGACGAGGACACAATCTCGGTTGAAGTTGCTTTACAGTATAATGACAGCTACAACGAAAATCTTCTTACATTTGCCAACAACATTCATACCACCGACGGCGGTACTCACGAAGAGGGCTTTAAGCGTGCGCTTACAAGGGTTATGAACGATTACGCAAGAAAGTTCGGCAAACTTAAGGATAACGATAAAAACTTAAGCGGTGAAGATGTGCGAGAGGGTATTACCGCCATCATCAGCGTAAAACTTAAAGAGGCGCAATTTGAGGGACAGACTAAGGCAAAACTCGGTAATACCGAGGTAAGAACCATGGTTGATAAACTCGTAAGCGAAAAACTTATGATTTATCTTGAGGAAAACCCACAGGTTGCAAAGGCTATTTTTGAAAAGTCGCTTGCGTCTGCAAGGGCAAGAGAGGCGGCAAGAAAGGCGAGAGAGAGCGTAAGAAGAAAATCTGCTCTTGAGTCTGCTCAATTACCGGGCAAACTTGCCGACTGTCAGTCAAAAGACAGCGAGATTACCGAAATTTACATCGTAGAGGGTGACTCTGCGGGCGGTTCGGCAAAGGGCGGTCGTGACCGTAAATTCCAGGCTATTCTGCCGCTCTGGGGTAAAATGCTCAATGTAGAAAAGGCAAGACTTGACAGAGTTTACGGCAACGATAAACTTATGCCTGTTATAACCGCACTCGGCACGGGTATAGGCGACGAATTTGATATTACAAAACTGCGTTACGGCAAAATTATTATTATGGCGGATGCCGATGTTGACGGTCAGCATATCAGAACACTTCTTTTGACCTTCTTTTTCAGATTTATGCGTCCGCTCATTGAGGAGGGGCATATCTATATTGCACAGCCTCCGCTTTACAGAATTTCAAAGGGCAAGGAGCACAAGTACGCTTACTCGGACATTGAGCGTGACCAGATTTTAGCCGCAACAGAGGGCAAAACCGAAATTCAGCGTTACAAAGGTCTTGGTGAGATGGACTCCGAACAGCTTTGGGAAACCACTATGAATCCGGAAACAAGACTTATGCTCAGGGTAAACCTCAACGAGGCGGAAGAGGCAGACGAAATCTTCACCATTCTTATGGGCGATAAGGTTGAACCGAGAAGAGAATTTATTGAGAAAAACGCTAAATTCGTTCAGAATCTTGATGTTTAATTCTGTTTTGAACTGAATTTTTTGAGCGGAAAATTTGTGATAATTTAAAACGAATGTTCCGACCGCAGTTTAATTATTTGGGACAAGAATATTATCATTTGGCAAACTGTCTTTTCATAATAAAAATTTCCGACTGTAACTTAGCTGTTGTCGGAAGTAAGAATATATTTTATACAAATTGTCTTATCGTTGTAAAAGGAGTGATTTTTGTGCATTCACGAACTAAATTCCGTGTGCGATATGCCGAAACGGATTGTATGGGCATTGTTCACCACTCAAATTATCCGATATGGTACGAAATGGGCAGGGGCGACTATGTAAAAATGCTCGGCTTTAATTATCGTGAAATGGAAGAACAGGAAATTATGACGCCGCTTTTGAACCTTAACTGTTCATTCGGCAAGCCTGCGCTTTATGACGATGAAATTATTTTACGCACAAAGGTAATTTTAATTTCTGCCGCAAGAATTACTTTTTCATACACAGTAAAGAGAATAGAGCCTGACGGCTCGGAAACAGAACTCGGCTACGGTACTACCGAGCACGGATTTGTCGATTCAAAGACATTCCGCCCGATAAGCATAAAAAAGCGTATGCCCGAGCTTTACGAAAAGATAAAACAATTTACATAAACCTTGAGGAATGAATAATATGGACAACGAAAATATGGAAAATGGAGTATTTAATCACGGAAGAATAAAAGATGTCGATGTGAAGGAAGAAATGAAATCAAGTTTTCTTGACTACTCGATGAGCGTTATTATCTCCCGTGCGTTACCTGATGTTCGTGACGGTTTAAAACCTGTTCACAGGCGTATTCTCTACACAATGTACGAAAAGGGTCTTGACCCTAACAAGCCGTACCATAAGTGCGCAGACACCGTAGGTGCTGTGCTCGGTGCGTATCATCCTCACGGTGATGCGTCTGTTTACGATGCGCTTGTTCGACTTGCACAGGACTTTTCAATGAGATATATGCTTGTTGACGGCCACGGTAACTTCGGTTCGGTTGACGGTGACCCGCCTGCCGCATACAGATACACAGAGGCGAGAATGAGCAAGATTTCTTGCGAAATGCTTACCGATATTGACAAAAAGACGGTTGATTTTCAGCCTAACTTTGACGACAGACTTGAAGAGCCAACCGTACTTCCGAGCAGATTTCCTAACCTGCTTGTAAACGGTTCTGACGGTATCGCCGTAGGTATGGCTACAAAGATTCCTCCGCACAACCTCGGCGAAACCATTGACGCCGCTTGTGCGCTTATTGATAATCCCGATATTGACCTTGCCGGTCTTATGGACTATATGCCCGGCCCTGACTTTCCGACAGGCGGCATTATTATGGGCAGAAGCGGTATAAGAGCCACTTATGCGACCGGCAGAGGTAAAATTACCGTGAGAGCCAAAACAGAGATTGTAGAGGCTAAAAACGGCAGATTTAAGATTATTGTTACCGAACTGCCTTATCAGGTCAACAAGGCAAGACTTATCGAATACATTGCCGACCTTGTGAAAGACAAGAGAATTGACGGTATTTCTAACATTGAGGACCACTCCGACCGTCAGGGTATGCATATTGAAATTGATGTTAAGCGTGAAGCGTCTGCAAGCATTGTTCTTAACAACCTCTTTAATCTTACACAATTACAGACAACTTTCGGCGCAATTATGCTTGCAATTGTTGAAGGTGTGCCTAAGATATTAAACCTTAAGGAAATGCTTACAGAGTATGTAAACTTCCAGCAGGAAATCATACGCAGAAGAACGGAATTTGACCTTAAAAAGGCAAAGGACAGAGAGCATATCCTTGAGGGCTTGAAGATTGCGATTGACTTTATTGACGAGGTAATCTCAATCATCAGAAATAGTAAAGACCAGGCTACCGCTAAGGTAAACCTTATGGAGCGCTTTGGTCTTGACGATGTTCAGGCACAGGCAATTGTTCAGATGCGTTTAGGTCAGCTCACAAATATGGAGCGCACAAAAATTGAAGACGAAATTGCCGCTTTAAAGACAAAAATCGAAGAATACAACGCTATTCTTGCCGATGAGGGCAGACAGCGTGAAATTATCAAGGAAGAGCTTATTGTAATCAGAAATAAGTTTGCAGATCCGAGAAGAACAGAAATCTGCGCTGTCAACGGCGAAGTTGACATTGAGGATCTTATTCCGAATCAGGAATGCGTGCTCACACTTACTCAATTTGGCTATGTAAAGCGCCTTGCTGTTGATACCTACAAGATTCAGAACAGAGGCGGCCGTGGCGTATCGGGTATGTCACGCAGAGAAGAAGATGTTGCGACTGAAATGTTCGTAATTAATTCTCACGATTATGTACTGTTCTTTACCGATAAGGGCAGAGTGTACAGGCTCAAGTGCTATGAAGTGCCGGAGGGAAGCCGTCAGTCAAAGGGTATGAATATTGCAAATCTGCTCCCGATTGCGGCGGACGAAAAGGTAACTTCTATGATTAGAGTGCCTGAATTTGACGAGGAAAAGTACCTTGTTATGGTTACAAAGCAGGGTATTATAAAGAGAATTTCTCTCAATGCATATAATACCGCAAGAAAAGGCGGACTTATTGCCCTTGAACTTAACGAGGGTGACGAGCTTGCATGGGTAAGACTTACAGACGGCAATCAGCAGGTTATTGTGGCTACAAAGAACGGTCTTGCTATCAGATTTGAAGAAACCGATGTTCGTCCTATGGGCAGACAGGCAAGAGGCGTTAAGGCTATTTCTCTGCGTGAGGGCGACTGCGTTGTGGGTATGTGCGTTGTTACAAACGATGACCTTATTCTTACTGCGTCCGAAACAGGCTTTGGCAGAATTTCAAATGTAAGCGACTACCGCTTGCAGAGCCGTGGCGGTAAGGGTATTACCAACTACCACACCGAAAAATACGGAAATGTTGCGGCTGTCAGTGCGGTTAAGCTTGACGAGGATATTATCATTATCTCGCAGGAGGGCGTAATTATCAGAATTGCCGCCGATACTGTAAGAATCTGTAACAGACCGAGCAAGGGCGTTACTCTTATGAGAATAGGCGAAAACGATAAGGTAGTTACTGTTGCAAGAGCACCTCACGAGGACAGTGAGAGCGAAAAAACAGAGGAAACAGCCGAAGAAGAAACTTCCGAGGAGAATACTGCCCCTGAAACAAATGCCGAAGAGAATACAGAAGAATAAATAAAAAATATAGCCTTCCCGTAAAAAGGAGGGCTATAACATATTTTGATAAAAGTAATTGTCGGGTAAAAATTATGGTTTAGCACAGTTAATCGCAAGGCTAAGATTAAATAATTTAAAAATTTAGGTCAAGCCTTTTTAAAGGTTGACCAAACTTTTCTAATTTTTTGGCAGAGAGCGTGTTTTTTACTTTATTAACCTGAATATTAAATCACATATTTCCGACAAAACCAACACTTTGACTAATCAAACGAGGTAAGAGGTAATAGGTATGAAAAAAATTGTGCCTGTACTGTTTGCTTTGGTGCTTGCCTTTTCTTTTGCGGCTTGTAAAGAGCAAAAAACAATTGTAAAGGGCGGTACGGCTTCACTTGACGAAATCCTTGCTTACACAAAGGAAAAAGCGCAGGAGGACAGCACCAATGTGAACGGCAAAAGATATAATATAAATATTGAGAAATTTACCGAGCGCTATAACGAAATAATGTTTCGTTCGGGCGGTGACGAATATCTCAGTATGGAAAATTGGAAAAGGCTCGGAGAAACCAAAAAAGACGCTAACGGAGTTGAGTATTTTTGTTATTACTATGATATAGACAATGCCGAGCTTACCGTGGCGGTTGAGTCACGCAGTCACAAAATAATGAATGTCGGCTGCGGCACTACTATGTCAAAGTATGTGTCTATTGACGGCGAACATCAGTACAGCGAAAGAATACTTAATATGTCGGCTGTTATGGCTGCTGCCGTCGGAGGCTACACAAGCGATGATGTTGAGCTGTTTGAAAAGATTTTTAACGAAACTACCTTTGAAAACAAAAGTTCGCTTGCTTATGAAAACAATATTTTTAACCTTACTACAGGCAAAAAAGGCAAAAAAGACGAAAATAACGACAGTACAATGCTTTTTAGGTATTTTCCCGTTACCGACGAGCATTTGACCGAGTGGAATATTCCGACTTATTCAGAGTAAAGAGGTATTGTTATGACTCCAGAAAAACTTACAGAAATTTTATATCTTGCAGAAAATTTAAAGAAAAATACCAGACACAGTTGGCTTTCAAACGGCAGGCGAGAGAGCGTTGCCGAGCATAGCTGGAGATTGTCGCTGTTTGCTTATTTTGTAAAAGATGAGTTTCCAAATGTAGATATGGACAAGGTGATTATGATGTGTATTTTTCATGACCTTGGCGAGGCTTTTACAGGGGACATTCCGTCATTTTATAAGACAAACAATGACGAAGAAATCGAAAAGCATAAACTTTGCGAATGGTTAAATACTCTCCCACAGCCTTATAAAGATGAGCTTACTTCTCTTTATAAAGAAATGGACGAGCTTAAAACCGAAGAGGCAAAGCTCTGGAAAGCTATGGATAAACTCGAAGCGTCAATTCAGCATAACGAGGCGGAAATCCGTACATGGCTGCCGCTCGAATATGAATTAAACCCCGTTTACGGCGAAAAAGAATGCGGCTTTAATGAATATATGAAAAGCCTGCAGGAATACACAAAGCAATTGTCTTTGGATAAAATTGCAAAGGAAAGTAATAAAGATTGAAAAATGCACCAAAAAGTTTCTGATTTTTTGGTGCATTTCTTTGTGTATCATTTTTTGAGAGATTTTTATACAAATTCAAGTTTTAATTTTTTACCCATACCTTTTGCAATTCTTTCAATTGTTTTTAAAGATGGATTTGCGCAGCCGTTTTCAATTTTACTTATATCGCCCTGTGCAATTCCCGTGGCTTCGGAGAGTTGTTTTTGAGTCATATTCATTTCTTTTCTACAATCAAGAATTGCATTGATAAGTTGGTATTCAGGCTCTAAAGCATCATATTCACTCTTAAAATTTTCGTCTTTTAATCTTTCATTTAAAGTTACTCTGAAATTTTTAGACATAATCAAATCTCCTCTCGATTAAGATAATCATTTCTGTATTTTTTAGCTAAAGCAATTTCAGCTTTTGGAGTTTTTTGTGTTTTCTTTATAAATCCGTTTGTAAGTATTATTTTTTGCCCAATTACAAAGAAATAAAAAATTCTGGTAATATCATTTCCAACTTTATTTCTGATTTCAAAAATACCGTCTTCAATATGTTTTGAAAATGGCTCTCTAAGTTCATTTCCTCTAATTTCAAGCAATTCAAGATTTTTAAATATTTTTGCCTGCATTTTGTTATCTTGTTTTAAAATGAATTCTTCAACAGGACAGGTTCCGTTTTCTAATTCATAATATTCAACACAAAAACTCATTTATACATCACCTTTATATAATTATTATATAGTATATATCCTATATTGTCAAGAGCATTTATAATTGACACAATATAATAAGCGTTATTTAGAAAAAGTCAAGGCAGTTAGTGTTTTATACTGTTATCGCAGACATAAAAATAACCGCCCAACTATTTGACAAGCAAGTGTTGGACGATTATTTAATCCGAAAAACATAATAAAGACTGATTGCTTTATTATATTTTTTCTGTAACTTATTATATATTAATCAAAACGGGCGTGAGGCTCGATTTTTATTTTAAAAATTATCTGTTTGGAACATTATAATTGAAAGTGCGGCGAGAGGTGCGGTTTCCGCTCTTAAAATTCTTTTGCCGAGGGTTGCCGGACTGCCTCCGTTTGCGATGATTTTATCAACTTCGGACTGCTCAAATCCGCCCTCACTGCCGATAAACATTGCTATACTTTTTGGCTTTTTATCGAGAATTTTATTTACTTTTTCTCCGCCAAGTTCGTAAAAAATAATCTGTTTTTCGCTTTCAAGGCTCATTTGTGCGGCTTTTTCAAAGCTTACGCACTCGCTTACCTGCGGGATGATTCCTCTTCTGCTCTGCATTGCCGCCTGCAAAGCTATCTTTTGCCAACGCTCGCATTTTTTCTTTATTGACTTTGCGTCAGGTCTTGAAACGCATCTTGCCGAGAGCATGGGAACTATTCTTGATATGCCGAGTTCAACGCATTTTTGCACAATATAGTCCATTTTATCGCCCTTTGGCAGAGCCTGATACAGGGTTACGAATACATCGGGTTCATTCTCGCACGGCTTTTTTTCCGTAATTTTTACCGCAGAATATTCGGCTGTAATCTCTGTGAGTACACATTCACACTGCGTATTGTCAGGGGTAACCAGCGTGAGTTCTTCGCCTTTTTTCATTCGCAATGATTTTGATATATGTCGTGCGTTTTCACCTGAAATAACATAGGTGTCGGAAGTGATATTTTCATCTGTAAAAAACCAAGCCATTTAAAAAACCTCTTTTTATTTTGTTGAGGGATTAGCAGGTATAAAGTAAACGGATTAAAAAACTATCTGTAATTTTAAATTTCCAATCTAATCGTTTTGCTAAACCCTGAGCTGTATAAAATCTGATATTTATGTTTTTAATATACCAAAAATACCGCATAAATGCAAGTTTTTACCGCTTTTGTATATACGCACTTTGCCTGTATATACTATATATAGAAAAGAAAATCGTAAAAGGGAGTTTATGTATGCAATTAAAAGGTTCGCAAACAGAGAAAAATCTTGAGGCGGCTCTTGCCGGTGAGTCAATAGCAAGAAACAAATATACATTCTATTCAGATAAGGCAAAAGCCGACGGATACGAACAGATAGCCGAGCTTTTTGAAGAAACCGCAAAGAACGAAAAAGCCCACGCACAGATATGGTACAATCTTCTGAAAGGAAAAACGAGTACAACGGAAGAAAACCTACAGCTTGCTTCGGACGGCGAATATTACGAATGGAATGAAATGTATCCGCAGTTTGCAAAGACAGCAAGAGAAGAGGGCTTTGACTTTATAGCAGGTTTGTTTGAAAAGGTTGCCGAGATAGAAAAGCAACACGAAGAAAGGTTTAAAACTCTGCTTAATAATGTACAGGAAAAACTTGTTTTTTCAAAGGACGGAGATGCGGTATGGATATGCCGAAACTGCGGTCATATTTGCGTCGGAAAAACCGCTCCGACCGTGTGTCCTGTCTGTGCTTACCCACAAAGTTTTTTTCAGCTGAAAAGCAATAATTATTAAAAAGAAAATTAAATAAAAAATAGTTAAAAATTGAGTTTTAGAGATAAAGCTCAATTTTTTATTTTGTAAAAAACACAGTATTTAAGCGGTTATTTTAAAATTCATAAAAATAAAAATAGGTATATTTTTGTTTGTAATACTTTTGTAATATATGCTGATTTTTGGTTACAAACTTGTTACAGATTGGTATCTAAAAAGTAAACTTTCATTTTCTTGCAATTTGACTACAAATTTGCAGGATTTTAATTCAAAAAACGAAAAAATAATTTGCTAATACAGAAAAAAAGTCGAAATCGTTGTGCATTTTTCATAAAAACTTTACTTTCTTGCTGTTTGACATATTCAAAACATAAGCCTATAATAACGCCGTTGCTTGCGAACAGCTTTAACAAGCGTTACAACAGCCTTCACAAGTAACCAAATTTTAGAAAAAAGCCAAACGGAAAGCGGTTTTTGCACTTGCAAAAATCACTGAAGAAAGGAAGAATTTCTTATGATGCTAAAAACATTTTCAAAGCCTGCAATTAAATGGACGGTCGCAGCAATTCTTTGTGCAACTCTTTCTGCAGGAGCTTTGGTAAATGCAGTAGCAGCCACAGCTACAGCAGATGAAGTTACCGCAAGCAAAACTTATGTTGAAAGCTCAACAGAGTTTGAGGTGGGCAACGGCGATGTTGTTGTAAGCACAAACAAAAACTTCAATATGTCTTTTGATGTAATCAAGGCAAATAAAATCACAATCGACAACTGCGGTGAAAAGCAGACTATATCTCTTGCAAAGGGTACGGTTGAGGAAGTTCTTGACAGAACAGGAATTACCCTTACAGACAACAAGAGCGTTACACCGTCGCTTAACACAGTAATCACAGACGATACGAACATTTATGTTTACAACGCAAAAAACATTAAGCTAACAACAAACGGCACAGAGATGAGCGTAAAAGCCCCTGAGGGCACAGTAGAAAACGCTCTTAATATTCTTGGCTACACTGTTACTGACAATGATATTTTAAGCGTTGACAAAAATGCTCAGGTTGAGGACGATATGGAAATCATCCTCAAAAAGGTAACATATGTTGACGAGAAATCAACAGAGAAAATCTCTTACAAAACAGTTGAAAAAGATTCTGACGATATTATGACAGGCGAGTCTGAGGTATCTCAGAAAGGCGTTGACGGTGAAAAGGAAGTAACCAAGAGATGTAAATACATTGACGGTAAGTACGCTTCAACAAAGGTAATCGGCGAGAAGGTTACAAAAGAGCCGGTTGACAAGGTTATTCTTAACGGCACAAAGAGAGGCACTATAACCGATACAAGCGGCGCACCTGTTTCATACCGCTATATGGTTTCGGGTTCGGGCACAGCCTATACGGCGGCTCCGGGTTCACTTACAGCAACAGGCGCAACAGTTTACGAGGGCGGCGTTGCGGTAAACCCTGCAATCATTCCTTACGGTTCAAAGCTCTACATTGAGGCGGCAGACGGCAGTCATGTTTACGGCTATGCAACCGCTGTTGACACAGGCGGAGCATTGATGGACGGTTCGGCTATAGTTGACCTCTTCTACTTCAGCTACGATGACTGCGTAAACTTTGGCAGAAGAGATGTTAATGTGTATGTTCTTTAATATATAAATTTAAGCGGAAGTGCGTTTGCATTTCCGCTTTTTGCTGTAAAAATAATATAATGCTTGATTTATCGGCAAATATAAGCTATAATATACGAAAAGTGTAAATTCGCATTGAAAGGATTTTGAAATATGAAGAAGATTATCTCTGCATTGTTGATGGCATCTGTAATTGCAATTTCAGCAGCAGGCTGTGGATATAATGATGCTCTTGAGCAGGCGTCTAAGGCAAACCAGCAGACAACATCTGCAAGTCAGTCATCGGATTCTACATCTGACGAAACAAGCAAGGTGACAGACGCCGATTACAAAGATACCTTTGACGGACTTTGCAGCTATATGCAGGATAAGGGTTATTATACAGACAAAGCTGTCAAAACAGAAATGGACGCATCTTTTATCGGTGCAAAGCAGGGCGTTAAGTACAGCATAAGCAATAACCTTGCTATTGAGCTTTATGAGTACGATACAACTAAACTCAACGATACAGCAAAAGAAATCGTTAAAGAGGTAAAGGACAGCAACAGCTTTACTATTATTGAGGGTTATCCTGTAAATGCGGCTTACCTTTCAAATAACGGCAAGTATCTTATGATTTACAACGATACAAAAATAGACAAGAACAACCCTAAAAAAGACTCAAACGAGTATAAGGCAAGAGAAAATGCGGTTGAGGACTTCCTTGCATTTAAAAATTGATTTGTAATTTAATAAGCATAATTAAAAGGAGATACCGAGCGTGGTATCTCCTTACTTTTTGTTTATTCTCAAATATTCTCAAAATTTATTACCGCAATAAGGGCAGAAGTTCATATCAACAGGCGATTGCTTACCGCATTTGGCACAAATCTTTTCGGCAGAATTATTTTCCGCTTTTTCTGTATTATTAAATACAGGTTGAGGAACAAAATCCTGCGGCGGTGTTTGCGGTGTCGGCTGAACATTATTAACTCTGTTGCTTGCATATGGATTCTCATAAACAAATTGCTGTGAAGGCTGATTATCAATCGGCTGATTGTTAGGAACAACAGGCGGAGCAAACGGTGTGCCGTTATTCTGATTAAACGGCATCTGCGGCTCATTGTCGTGAACAGGCTCGCTATCTCTGTAAAAGCGTGTTGCTTCGCTGTCGACAGGTGAAAGCACAAGGCTGTCGGTTGTTTTCTTTATATAGTTAAAGTACATTAAAGCCACAATGCTTACGAATATAAACGGAATAAGCTCTATAATACCGCAAACTAAGGTAATAGGGTATAAAGTATTTGCAACATTTGTTACTGTATCAAAAAGCTCTGAATTGTTTACAAAATTGCTTGAGAAATTCACACCCGATCTTTCAAGTGTTCCGGATATTTGAGTGGCAAAGTAAAACAAAGCGTCAATCGAGCCTGATATAAACATATATCCTATAACAGACGATATAACAGAGATTACCGCATAAACAAAACCCGATACGGCGGTTGCCTTTGCGCCCGCTTTTGTAATAAATACAGATGTAAGCGAATACTTAATGCCTTTTGTAAGTTTACAGGAGGCAAGGAAAAAGATAAACTCGCAGAGTGTACTGATAAAATTAATACCCAGCAGTATAGCAGAAGTTCGGAAAATATCTTCGGGCACATCAGAGCCGAATACAATTAATAAAATAACCAATATCAATGATACTGCAAGCGATATTCCCGTAAAAGCGGTAAAGACAATTGTAAGTACCCTTAAAAATGTAACAGGCGGTTTTAGCTTTACAATAGGCCTGCGGCTTCTTGCTGTGCAGAACAGCAATATAAATGCAAACAAAAAGGCTAAAGTCGATATATCAATAGAAAAAGATAAATTGATATTCTCGTTTTTTTCTATAATGTATTTGAATGAAATCATCATAGAAGAAACCGCTGTGACTATTTTGCAAATAGTAGGTACACAAAAGGTAAGCGCAGTGATAAGGATAATAGGTTTTCTGAAAAAACCTCTAAGTATATCAACATTGTGTTGATACGGATTAAAAGGCTGGTTCATAGTTTTCCTCCGATTAAATTGATAATTATATTTTATAATATAGTATAATTAATTGCAATAGAAAGAAATAATTTATACAAAGCTGTCGATATAAATTGTTATTAATGTATTTAGTTAAGCTAAAGCAATTTTAATTGTAAGAAAATAAAGAAAAATACATTGATTATATAGACTGTATATAATATAATATTGAAAATCGTTATACTTAAGTAAAACACAACTACTATATATTGTGGTTGTGTAAATAAAAAAGTCAAATATAGTCGTATTTAAAATAAAATAGGAATTTTTTTAAAGTTTTTTAAAAAAAGTGTTGACATTTGGCAAAGTAAATGATATAATAATTGAGCACTTGAGAGTGACACGGAAAATTCCGATAAACACTAAGTGCGTAGGACCTTGAAAATTAAACAACGAGAAAGATAAAGGAACCCGTAATA
>OIWM01000697.1_pt1 | contig 38905 bp, 35 predicted proteins | sample 1587451 | NCBI WGS metagenome assembly OIWM01 (sample SAMEA3888907, study PRJEB22519) | human gut metagenome | biome: human gut; feature: human-associated habitat; material: faeces | place: Denmark | collected 2011
CCATCAGCATGGGCCGGGGTGAGATTCCCGTGGAGCTGTGCCAGCAGCCGTCCGTACTGCCCATTTCGTTTTACACCAATGTAAGCGAAAGGGGGATTACTGTATGAGTACAGTAACAAGTCAGAACCAGACCGCCCCCGTTGTACGTCAGTACGAGATCGGAGGCGTTCGATATATTGTGAAAGCGACCGTCAAAGACGGCGCGAAAGAAACCGCAGTCAAGAAAATCCGTCGGCTGCTCCAAAACGATTTGAGCAAGGCAGCCACTTAAAAATTAAAGATTTTTTCATTTCCTACAAGCAGACGGATGGGGCATGATATGGTATAATATACTTGTATCATGCCTCGTTTTCCGGCTGCGGAATAGGAGGAACTTATGAGCAAACAGCCGGAAATGGTGATTGCACGGAACCCCCGTGCGACACGGAATAACGATACTACTTTGAACCTTGACAATCAAATGTACCAACAGCCAGTCACTTCCTTTCAGCGCGTATCCAACGACGCGCCGTTGAGCGAGGAAACCAAGACGGCCATCCAAAACACGGTGCTGCAATTCTATGTCCACAGCCAGACACAGGAGGACGCCGAGGGCATCACCGCCTGCTATGAAAGACTTTCCCGCGACGATGAACGGGCAGGTGAAAGCCTGTCAATAGAGAACCAGAAGCGGATTTTGGAAAAGTATTGCCGGGATCATGGCTATACAGCCATCCGCCACTACGACGAGGACGACGGATTTTCGGGAACCAACTTCAACCGGCCCGGATTCCAGCGGATGCTTGCCGACATCAAGGCGGGCAAGGTCAAGCGCGTTATCGTTAAGGATATGAGCCGGTTCGGGCGTAACTATCTGCAAGTCGGGATGTACACGGAAATGCTGTTTCCAGAGTACGGCGTCCACTTTATTGCCGTAAATGACGGTGTGGACAGTGTGCGCGGGGACAACGAATTTGCCGCCATCCGCAACGTGTTCAACGAAATGTACGCCAAGGACACCAGCAAGAAAATCCGGGCTACATGGCAATCCAAAGGACGCTCTGGCGAACACCTCACCACCGTCCCGCCCTATGGGTACATCAAAGACCCGGAGGACACAAAGCGGTGGATCGTGGATGAAGAAGCTGCCGCCGTTGTCCAGAAGATTTTTGCACTGTGCATGGACGGTTTGGGGCCGACGCAGATTGCAAAATGGCTGAAAGAAAACAAGGTGCTGAACCCTACTGCCTACGCTTATGAAAAGGGGTTGCCAGCTCCGAATAAACCGCCAGTCGATCCCTACAAGTGGACGAATGAAACGGTATCACGGATTTTGGAGCGTCTTGACTATTTGGGCCATACGGTGAATTTCAAAACCACCAAGCAATCGTTCAAAAGCAAGAAAAAGCTGTGGAACGATCCGTCGGAATGGGTGATCTTCGAGAACACACAGGAACCTATCATTGAGGAAAGCGTGTTTCTGATCGTCCAGAAAATCCGGCAGGGCCGCCGCCGTCCTACCAAGATGGGCGACATGGGAATGTTCTCCGGCCTGCTGTACTGTGCGGATTGCGGCGGAAAGATGTACCTGTGCCGGACAAACTACTTTAAGCCAGAGCAGGAATACTATATCTGTTCTACCTACCGCAAAGATCGCACCTTATGTTCGACCCACTCTATCCGGCGCGTTGTCCTTGAAGAAATCGTGCTGCGGAACCTGCGGGAAGCCATTCAGTATGTGACGCAGTATGAGGACGACTTTGTGCAGCGGGCAGCGGATCAAAGCCTGCGGGAACGGGACAAGGAGCTGGCACAAAAGAAAGATACCCTGACGCAATCGCAAAAGCGGATTGCCGAGCTGGATGTTATCATCAAGCGACTGTATGAGGATAACATTTCCGGCAAGCTCTCCGACGAGCGTTTCATCAAACTGTCCCGTGACTATGAGCTGGAACAGACCAACCTTACAAATCTTGTCGAACATCTGCGGCAGGAAGTTAAGGAACAGGAGAAGCAGAAAGTCAACGTCAGACAGTTTATTGCAGCAGTCAGAAAGTACACCGATATGCAACAGCTTGACGCCGCTGTTCTCCGGGAGTTTGTGGATAAAATTTATATCTCCGAGGTTTACACGCCGGACGAGAACGAGCCGCGCATTAAGGTCAGAGAAATTGAGATTGTCTATAACTTCATTGGTGCATTTGATTTTGAGGAAGCAAGGGAGCAATCCCAAGCAGCCCAAAAAGAAAAGAAAACCGGCGTAGCCTAAACTACGCCGATTCTCTCACATAAATGTTTTCTTACGTCACCGCCCCTCAGGAAGCGTTCTTTTATTATTCACCGGCATTATAAAATTTTCTCTTGACTTTACAATTGCTGTAGAGTTCATTATAATGCAGTAGTCAGAAATCCGGAGGGAAACGCAAATGGAAAGAAACCTTACAAGCGGAAGCGTATTCAAAAACATTGTCATATTCTCACTGCCCTATCTGCTGTCTTACTTCTTGCAGACGCTGTACGGGCTTGCCGACCTGTTCATCATCGGCCAGTTCGAGGGCGTGGCGAGCACGACGGCGGTGTCGGTCGGCTCTCAGGTCATGCATATGCTGACGGTAATGATAGTCGGCCTTGCGATGGGCTCGACGGTCAGCATCGGTCAGGCCGTCGGCGCGCGCGACAGGAAGCGCGCGGCACTGGCCATCGGCAACACGGCGACGCTTTTTATGACGCTCTCCGTCGTACTGACGGTCGTGCTGCTTATCTTAGTCCGGCAGATCGTCGCGGTCATATCCACGCCTGCCGAAGCAGTTGAGGGGACGGTCGCGTACCTCACTATCTGCTTCATCGGCATCCCGCTCATCACGGCATATAATATCATCAGCTCTGTTTTCCGCGGCATGGGCGATTCAAAGAGCCCGATGTATTTCATCGCAGTCGCGTGCGCGGCCAACATAGCGCTGGACTACCTGTTCATGGGCGCGCTCAAGATGGGGCCTGCGGGCGCGGCGCTCGGCACGACGCTCGCGCAGGCGATAAGCGTTGCGGTGTCACTCGTCATGGTGCTGCGGCAGAAGACCGGCATCGCGCTTCGCCGCGAGGACCTCAAGCCCAGCCGCGACATGATGGGGCAGCTGCTGTCCATCGGCGTGCCCATCGCCATACAGGACGGGCTCATTCAGGTCGCTTTCATTATTATAACTATTATCGCCAATCGCCGCGGACTCACCGATGCGGCGTCAGTCGGCATCGTCGAGAAGTTCATAAGCTTCGTGTTCCTTGTGCCCTCGTCCATGCTCTCGACCGTCTCGGCGCTCGGTGCGCAGAACATCGGCGCGAACAAGCCCGAACGCGCGGTGGCTACGCTGCGCTACGCCGTGATGATCGCCGCGGGCTTCGGCGTGATCGTCACCATACTTATCCAGTTCATCGCCGAGAGCATCGTCGGGCTGTTCACACCGGACGCCGCGGTCATCTCCGCAGGCGGGCAGTACCTGCGCGGATATATTTTCGACTGCATCTTCGCCGGGATTCACTTCAGCTTCAGCGGGTATTTCTGCGCCTGCGGAAAGTCCGGGCTGTCGTTCATGCACAACATCATCGCCGTCGCGCTCGTGCGCGTTCCGGGCGTGTATTTCACCTCCAAGCTCTTCCCTGCGACACTTTTGCCGATGGGGCTTGCGACGGCGGCGGGCTCTCTCGTGTCGGTCATCATATGCGTGATCGCATTCGCGGTCATAAGCCGCCGCGTGAAAGCCGCTGCGGCAGAGGTGTGACAGGATGGAAATGCCGAAGCTGTTCCAGATCGGGGATATGGCAAAGCTGTTCCACATCAGCGTCAGCAGCCTGAGGTATTATGAGAGCCTCGGCCTGCTGACGCCGGAGCGCGTCGACCCCGACACGGGCTACAGGTATTACAGCGTGCGCCAGTTTGAGGTGCTCAACACCATACGCTATCTGCGCGAGCTGGACATGCCGCTGCCGGAGATATCGGACTTTCTGAAAAACCGCGACATTGACAGGATGGAAGAAAAGCTGCGCCAGCAGAAAGCCGAGATCGAAAGAAAGCGGCTCGAGCTCCAGCGCATCGAGCGGCGGATAGACAACAACCTGCGCCGTATCCGCGACGCGCAGGACTCGGAGCTTGACGTGATAAAATACGCCGCCTCTCCCGCGATGCGCATAGTATGGATGGACACGGCGCTGAAGATCAGCAGCTCTCTCGACATGGAGATGCCGATCCGCGAGCTTGAGCAGTCACAGGCGGAGACGGCGCTGTTCCTCGGCAAGGTCGGCGTCGGGATATCGGCGGAGAACCTTGAGGCGGGGAGCTTCGAGCAGTACGACGGAGTGTTCCTCATCCTCGACGATGAGGACAGGTTCGACGGTAAAACCGTTCTTCTGCCGGAGACGCAGTGCGTATCGGTGCGTTTCCGCGGCAGCCACACGGAGGCAGCGGAGCAGTACCGGCGGCTCATGGAGCATATCCGCGCGCACGGTATGAAGCCGTCAGGGTTCTCGCGCGAGATAACGATGATAGACTACGGCATCACGAGCGACAGAGAGAAGTTCGTCACCGAGATAAGCATACCGGTCACTGAATTATAAAATTATTCCCTCCAAAAATTTTGGAGGGAATAATTTTATATCGCGAACATTCCCGCGGCGAGGCGGGAAGAAGCCAAAGAAGCCGAGCCGCGGCACATCCTCCGCGGCACACACCGGCACCTCCGCGACGGTACGGCCGTCGGCGCTGACTGTCAGCGTTCCGAGCCGGTCGCCTTTACGCACCGGAGCCGGCACACTGCGGCGCAGTTCGAGTTTATATTCCGGTTCGCCGCCCTTGGGGATAACGGCAACGCTGTCGCCCGTGTACTCGGCCCTGACGTTTTCGGCACGGCCAAGCTCAACATGCACATCCGGCAGCGGCGAGCCGTCATTGAGCGGGCACAGGCGAAAGCTTGAAAAGGCGTAGTCGAGCAGCGTTTCCGCGTCTTTGTTGCGCGAATCGCTCGTCTCGCAGTGCATGACGACTGCGATGTACTCCACGCCGTTGCGCTCGGCGGTCGCGGACAAGCAGTAGCGCGAGGTCGAGGTATAGCCGGTCTTGAGCCCTGTGCAGCCGGGGTACCAGTAGGCGAGCTTATTGGTGTTGCTCAGCTCGAACTCCCCGCCGCGGATGCTGTCCATCCATATGGTCGTATAGTCCTTGATAAGATCGTGCTTTATAAGCTCGCGGGACATGAGCGCGACATCGTAGGCGGTGGTGAAGTGCGCGCCGTCATCAAACAGTCCGCTGCAATTAGAAAAGTGCGTATTCTCAAGCCCAAGCTCCTTCGCGCGCTTGTTCATGCGCTCGACAAACTTTTCCTCGCTGCCGCTTATGTGCTCCGCCATAGCGACCGCGCAGTCGTTTGCCGAGACGACCGCGATGCATTTGAGCATATCGCTGACGCTCATCTGCTCCCCTGCTTCGAGGTACACGCAGCTGCCGCCGAAGGATGCCGCGCGTTCGCTTGCGATGACCGTGTCATCAAGCTTGAGCCTGCCGGCCTCGATATCCTCCACAATGAGCAGCATCGTCATGATCTTCGTGATGCTCGCGGGAAAGCCCGGCTCATGCGCGTTTTTCTCATAGAGGACAGTCCCCGTCTCCTTCTCCATCAGGATCGCCGCGGGGGCGTTGACCTCCGGCTGGGCGCGCCCGTCAGCGTCGAGCGCAAAAGCCGAGGGAGAAGCAAGCGTGAATATCACCGAGATGAGAATGACGAGCGGCAGCAGACGTTTCATAGCGTTCCTCCATGCGGCGTTTGCCGCAATAAAAAAGTCGTAAAGATTTTTGCCGGGGCGGGCCGAGTTGCTTGTTTAAAGCTATGTGCGGCAGAGCGCATCTATGTTCCGGTTTACAAAATTATGGGAATTTCGAGCGGATACGACAAAATATGCAATACCGGCGTATAGCGCCGAATGCTGATGGCAAGGAGAGTTTTTAACACTTTCAACAGGGTTTTCAACACAAAGAAATGAATAAAATGTTACCGCGTCGCCAAATTCAGTTTACATAAAATTAGCATTGCTTTATTTCCGAGTCTCCGCATCCGCGCATCAAAAATTTACAAATCACATATTGACGGCAACAAACGCCGCAGAGTACAATAAGTTATACAAAAGAAGCTGGCATTGGAGGAAAGCCGTATATGAGACGACCGTTCAGATGGGATAAAAAGTATCTTTATTGGGGTATAACAGCGTTCTGCGTTGTTGCCGCGGCGATACTGTTTTATATGGCGCTCAACTATATCGGCGCCGTCGGCAGTGCGATAAGCGCGCTCGTCAAGATCCTCAGTCCTTTTATCTGGGGTCTTGTGATAAGCTATCTGCTCGGGCCGCTCGTGCGTACGTTTGAAAATAAGGTGTTCCGCCCGCTCGCGTCCAAGCTCTATAGAAGGAACAAGCGCTCCGATGGGCACGGCTTCGCGCGCGGCATGTCGATCCTCTTCTCGGAGATCATAATGCTGGCGGTCATAGCGGCATTGATCTACCTCATCATCCCGCAGCTGTACAGCAGCATTGAGACCATCGTTGTGAACAGCCCTACCTACATAGACAACGGCACGCAGTGGCTGACAAAGCTGTTTGAGGACTACCCAGAAATTGAAGAGTACGCCGTCCAAACTCTGGGCGATGTGAACGAGTTCCTCGCAAACTGGCTCAAGAACACCGTGCTCCCCGGTCTCGGCAACCTTATCACCAATGTCGGCGCGGGTGTGTACTATGTCGTGATGGCGATATATAACCTCGTTATCGGCATCATCGTCTCGGTATACATGCTCGGCAACAAGGAGACCTTCAAGGCAAATGCCAAGCGCGTCATGTACACTCTTTTCTCCGTTGATACCGTGAAGAAGATATTCGACGGGCTTGACTTCACCGACAAGACCTTCATGGGCTTCATAAACGGCAAGCTTGTTGATTCGGCTATCATCGGCCTTATCTGCTACATCGGCTGCGTCCTGCTGCGCATGCCCTATGCCCTGCTGATAAGCGTCATCGTCGGCGTGACGAACGTCATCCCGTTCTTCGGTCCGTTCATCGGCGCTGTGCCGAGTGCGCTGCTGGTGCTGCTGGTCGATCCGTTCAAGTGCCTGATATTCGTTATTTTCATCATTGTGCTCCAGCAGGTCGACGGCAACATCATCGGCCCGAAAGTGCTCGGCAGCTCCATCGGCATCAACGGCTTCTGGGTCATGTTCTCCATCATCCTCGGCGCGGGGCTGTTCGGCTTCTGGGGAATGCTCCTCGGTGTGCCGGTGTTCGTCGTTATCTATACGCTCATCAATAACCTCATTGACAGGAAGCTCAAGCGCAGCGACCTGCCGTATGAGACGGAGGACTATATGGACGTCGATTACATCGACCCCGCAACGCTCCAGCCCGTGAAGCACGCAGATGCGGAGCCCGGCGAGAAGGCATAAAACTAAACAGATTTTGATTTTAAGCTCCTCAGGCTTTTGCCTGAGGAGCTGTTCATATTTGTGCAAAAACTTCTTGTATTTTCTGTGAATTATATATAAGAAGGCCGACGAAACTATTGACAAAGAGGCGCGGCAATGGTATATTAGCACTCGAAAGGTAAGAGTGCCAACAGTCAGACGCAGTGAGTGCTAAAAAGATTCGGCAGGTATAAAATGGCGATCAGTGAGAGAAAAAAGAAAATACTTGCGGCCGTTGTCGATGAGTATATCCAGACTGCTGAGCCTGTCGGCAGCAAGACCATTGCGCAGACTGCCGGGCTCGGCTGCTCCTCCGCCACGATAAGAAATGAGCTTGCCGAGCTTGTGAGCCTCGGCTATCTCGAGCAGCCGCACACCTCAGCCGGACGTGTCCCGACACCTAAAGGGTACAGGATGTACGTGAACGAGCTTATGCAGCGGCAGAAGCTCAGCACTGAAGAGACGGAGGATATAAACCGCCGCATGAATCAGCGCCTGCAGCAGCTTGACGATACGATCGGCGATATAAGCCGCCTCGCCTCGCAGCTCACCGATTACCCGGCGCTCGCGCTCACAACGCGCACAGCCGTGACGATAAAGCGCGTCGACCTCATCTATGTTGACGCAAACACCTTTATCATCGTTCTGATGCTCAGCGACAATTCCGTCAAAAGCAAGCTCGTGCATCTTCCGCTTTCGGTGGATCAGCGGCTCGTGCAGCGGCTCTCGGCGCTGTTCAACTCGAACTTCACCGATATCACCGAGGATCAGATCACCTCGCTTCTGATAAACACCACCGAACGCGCGGCGGACGATACGATCGGTTTGACCTCCGTTATCTCCGCTTTCGCGATAGAAGTCCTCAGCGGGGCACATGCTCCCTCCGCCTATGTGACGGGCGAAAACAGGCTGCTCAATCAGCCGGAGTACCGCGACCCGGACAAGGCGCACAAGCTCATGGGCTATCTCTCCGGCGGCGGATACATCCTCCCGCCTGAGGAGCTTAGAGACGATGTGGGCATCAAGGTGCTCATAGGCCCGGAGAACGTGGCCGAGGAGCTCAAGGATTCAAGCGTCGTAATCGCAAGCTATGACGCGGGTGACAACACCCGCGGGCTGATTGGTGTGGTAGGGCCGACGAGGATGGATTATTCCGCGGTCGCCGCGAAGCTCAGCATACTTGCCGCGGGGCTCTCGCGCAGGCTCGGCAGCGGTGAGACGCCGCCAGAGGGCATGCACAACAAACTGATAATCAAGGGGGATGACCACAATGAGCAAGGATAAGAAAGAAGAAAAGAAGCAGACGGCTCCTGCCGCCGATGAAATAAAGGAAGAGGTCAAGACCGAGGAGCCCGAAATAGAAGCCAAGGAATCCGACGGCAAGAAGCCGGAAGCTGAAAAGGCCGAAGAGAAGAAGCCCGAGGAGAAAAAAGGCAAGGAAAAGAAAGAAGAAAAGAAGCCCGACCTCAAGGCCGAGATGGACACGCTCAACGACAAGTACCTGCGCATCTGCGCCGAGTATGATAACTTCCGCAAGCGCAGCCAGAAAGAGAAAGACAGCCTGTACGGCGACGTCAAGGCCGAAACGCTCAAGAAGTTCCTGCCGGTGTATGATAATCTTGTCCGCGCACTGGCACAGTCCACTGAGGACGAGGCTTACCGGCGCGGCGTTGAGATGATAATGAATCAGTTCAACGTCACGATGGAAAAGCTCGGTGTGACCGAGATAGAGTGTCTCGGCAAGAAGTTCGACCCCGCTTTCCACAACGCCGTTATGCACGTTGAGGACGAGGAAAAGGGCGAGAACGAGATCGTCGAGGTGTTCCAGAAGGGCTTTATGATGGGCGATAAAGTAATCAGATTTGCAATGGTCAAAGTTGCGAACTAAGTATCCCCGGCTGCACAATTAATTCAGCTATTACCGCACTGCGGTTTTAGTATATAAATTCTCAGTAAAAAACAAATCCACATATATCAGGAGGAATTCACAATGGGTAAGATCATAGGAATAGATTTGGGCACAACTAACAGCTGCGTAGCAGTCATGGAGGGCGGCGAAGCCGTCGTCATCGCAAACGCCGAAGGCGCACGTACCACTCCGTCCGTCGTTGCATTCGCAAAGACCGGCGAGCGTATGGTAGGCCAGGTCGCAAAGCGTCAGGCCATCACCAACCCCGACCGCACCATCTCCTCCATCAAGCGTGAGATGGGCTCCAACTACAAGGTCAATATCGACAATAAGTCCTACACCCCGCAGGAGATCTCCGCAATGATCCTGCAGAAGCTGAAGGCAGACGCCGAAGCTTATATCGGCAGCCCCGTCACCGAGGCCGTTATCACCGTCCCTGCATACTTCACCGACGCTCAGCGTCAGGCGACCAAGGACGCCGGCAAGATCGCGGGTCTCGATGTCAAGCGTATCATCAACGAGCCGACCGCAGCTGCTCTGGCTTACGGTCTGGATAAGGAAAAGGCCGATCAGAAGATCATGGTCTACGACCTCGGCGGCGGCACCTTCGATGTCTCCGTTCTGGAGATCGGCGACGGCGTTATCGATGTTCTCGCGACCGCCGGCAACAACCGCCTCGGCGGCGATGACTTCGACGCCTGCATCACCGATTACCTCGTCTCCGAGTTCAAGAAGACCGAGGGCATCGACCTGAGCGCAGACAAGGTCGCAATGCAGAGACTGCGTGAGGCAGCCGAGAAGGCAAAGGTCGAGCTCTCGAGCGTGACCACCTCGAACATCAATCTGCCTTACATCACCGCAGATGCAACCGGCCCGAAGCACCTCGATGTTACTCTGACCCGTGCAAAGTTCAATGAGCTGACCCACCACCTCGTTGAAAAGACCAGCGGCCCTGTGAAGCAGGCTCTGTCCGATGCAGGCCTCAAGCCCAGCGACATCACCAAGGTCCTGCTCGTCGGCGGCTCCAGCCGTATCCCCGCAGTTCAGGACATGGTCAAGTCCCTTATCGGCAAGGAAGGCTTCAAGGGCATCAACCCCGATGAGTGCGTTGCTATCGGCGCAGCTATCCAAGGCGGCGTTCTGACCGGCGACGTTGAGGGCATCGTCCTCGTCGACGTCACTCCTCTGTCCCTCGGCATTGAGACCCTCGGCGGCGTGTTCACCAAGCTCATCGAGCGCAACACCTCCATCCCCACCAGAAAGAGCCAGGTCTTCTCCACCGCGGCAGACAACCAGACCTCCGTTGAGGTCAACGTCCTGCAGGGCGAGCGCGAGATGGCCGCTTACAACAAGAGCCTCGGCCGCTTCCATCTGGACGGCATCGCCCCGGCACGCCGCGGCGTTCCTCAGATTGAAGTCACCTTTGATATAGACGCAAACGGCATCGTCAACGTCTCCGCAAAGGATCTCGGCACAGGCAAGGAGCAGCACATCACCATCACCGCTTCCTCCAACATGTCCAAGGAGGACATCGACAAGGCAGTCAAGGAAGCCGAGATGTACGCTGCAGAGGATGCAAAGCGCAAGGAAGAGGTCGATGTACGCAATCAGGGCGACCAGATGGTCTACCAGACCGAGAAGACCCTCAATGAGATGGGCGACAAGCTCGATGCAGCCGACAAGAGCGAAGTCGAGACCAAGCTCTCCGCACTCAAGCAGGCACTCACCGGCACCGACACCGCAGCCATCAAGGCCGCGACCGAGGAGCTGACTCAGGCCTTCTACAAGGTCTCCGAGAAGCTGTATCAGGCAGCGGGCGGCGCACAGGGCGCAGGCTTTGATCCCAATCAGGCCGGCGGCGCGAACCCCGGTGCAGGCGCACAGGGCGGCCAGGACTACTACGACGCTGACTACACCGTCGTAGATGACGACAACAAGAAGTAATTCCCAAGCAAAATATCCTCTTGAGGCGGGGTGCAGCACTCCGCCTCAAGAGTGCGTATTTAGCTACGCGCGTATCGAATAAAAAGGCTCCATGCAGTCCGATGTTTTTGGGGTCGCATAGGAGGTGTGGGCAGCCCAAGGCGCACAGCGGCGCTGAGGCTGCGAAGACAAAATGGCTGATAAAAGAGACTATTACGAGGTGCTGGGCGTCAGCAAGGACGCTTCAGCCGATGACATAAAAAAAGCATACAGGAAGCTCACCAAGGAGAACCACCCTGATCTGCACCCCGGCGACAAAGCCTGTGAGGAGCGCTTCAAGGAGGGCAACGAGGCATACGAAGTGCTGTCCGATCCCGAGAAGCGCAAGAAATACGATCAGTTCGGTCATGCGGCCTTTGACCCGAACGCCGGTTTCGGCGGTGCGGGCGGTGCGGGCGGCGCGGGCTTCGGCGGTTTTGGCGGCTTCGGCGATCTGGGCGATATATTCGGCGACATGTTCAGCGGCTTCGGCTTCGGCGGCGGCAGCACCCGCAGCAATCCGAACGCGCCGAGACGCGGCGAGAGCATAGAGACCACTGTGACCGTGAGCTTTGAGGAAGCGGCCTTCGGCTGCAAAAAGGAAGTCACCGTACCGCGTATCGAGCAGTGCCCCGACTGCAAGGGCACGGGCTGCGCGCCCGGTACCACGCCGGAGATATGCCCCGACTGCAAGGGCAGCGGCACAGTCAAGACCACGCAGCGCACACCGTTCGGCGCGGTGCAGTCCATGGGACCTTGCCAGAAGTGCCGCGGCACCGGCAAGATCATTCACCAGCCGTGCAAGACCTGCCGCGGTATGGGCAAGATACGCCGCCAGCATAAGCTGACGGTTAACGTCCCCGCCGGTATTGACGACGGTCAGGCATTCTCTGTCAGCGGCGCGGGCAACGCAGGCTCTAACGGCGGCCCCGCAGGCGACCTCATCGTCACGGTACTGATCCGCCAGCATGAGCGCTTCGAGCGTGACGGCACGTCCGTCCTGCTCGAGCAGGACATCAACTTTGCTCAGGCGACACTCGGTGCGGAGATTGAGGTCCCGACGCTTGACGGCAGGGTGAAGCTGACCATACCCGAGGGCACGCAGAGCGGCACGACTTTCCGTATACGCGGCAAGGGCATTCCGTATGTCCGCGGCAACGGCCGCGGCGACCAGTTCGTCACGGTGAATATCAGGACGCCGAAGAACCTGACTTCCTCGCAGAAAGAGCTGCTGCGTCAGTTCGCCGCGTCAATGGGCGACCTTGACGGCGAATCCGGCAAGAGCATCTTCGGCAAGAAGAAAAGATAAAACATAAGACATTACAGTACATTTCAAGGCGCTGCGCGGCGTATCGCGCAGCGCCTTTTGCCGTCTTTTTTTCGTTATGCCCTGCCCCAACCATTGACACAGAACCGATTTTTCTGTTATGCTCTACTCTTATTTTTCCCCACATGCTAAAAGTTGGAGTGCCCAGGTTTACCCGGGTACCCCAACTTTTAGTTTACAACCAATCAAGAACTGCCGCGAAATGCGGCAGTTCTTGATTTTCAGTTCTTTTTCAATAGAAACGGCTTCCCCATCGGATAGGGCGTTGCGCGCCGGGCTGAATTTATCTGCGCCGTCATGCCCGCTCTGTCGGTGATGACAAGCCCTGCAAGGCGATCAATGCCGTGCTCCAAAAGCTCCGGACACATGGGGCAGCTCGGCCCCACAAGTATCGTATAGGCATCCCGGCACAGCTCCAGCAGATGCGGGAGCGTCTTGTTCACAAGCGTGCACGCCGTGATTATGACCGTGCCGCAGCGCGGCAGCAGCTCATCGCAGGCGGAATCCGGATAGTCGCCGGGCTTCGGGTCGCGCTCAAGCGTCCATATCTGCGCGGCGCTGCTGCGTATCCCGGGCGTCAGCTTGAGGTGCCCCACCACGCCTATCGTCTGCCCGCGCAGGTCGAGCCCCGCCGTGCAGTAGTTTTCTACCGGCTCATAAGCGCCGAGGCGCTCCAGCCGCTCCGGGGTGTTATAATACGCATTCACTGCCGCCATGCCGAATGACGCCTCGCGCAGGTTCCAGCTCTTTGAAGCCTGTGCAAGCTCCCTGAGCGGCATACCGGTCATGTCTCCTCGGAACATTCGCGGCGCGGTGTCTTCCTCCACAGTCATCGCGATGCCGAAGGCCGTCTCCGTCTCCGCGGCGCTCCAGCCTCCGCCGGATATCGCAGCGGCAACGGTCTCTTCCGTGTCTATCCCGGCAAGCAGCGTATCGTATATAGCAAAAAAATCCTTCATATCCAGCTCCATGTGTGCATTAGTTTTCATTTATCATATCCCATATTTTCACCGTTGTAAATGGGATTTTCTTGACATTGGCGGCAAATGCGGTATTATAATAAATTTTGCAATCAGTCAGCGCCGCTTCATAAGCGGCGGGCAAGTCCGGGTTTTTAGTCCCGGCAATTGTGAAAGACGGCGATCATCTTGGAAAACAAAGGAAAGAAAAAGCTCTCTCAGGCGATGCTGTTCATAATTCTCTTCGGCATTGTCAGCCTGTTCTCGGACATGACGCATGAGGGCGCATCGAGCATACGCGGCGCATACCTGTCCCTGCTCGGCGCTTCAGCGGCGACGATAGGCTTCATCTCCGGTCTCGGCGAGCTTGTAGGCTACTCGATGCGCTATGTATTCGGCAAGCTTACGGACAAATCCAAGCAGTATTGGCCGATGACCATAGCCGGCTACGTGCTGGATATCATCGCCGTCCCCGCTCTCGCCCTCGTCGGCGAGCACGGCTGGATCGCGGCCTGCGTGCTGCTGGTCATCCAGCGCATGGGCAAGGCGATAAAGAAGCCCGCGAAAGATACCATCATGTCCTTTGCCGCATCTCAGGAGGGCGTCGGCAAGAGCTTCGGCATTCAGGAGGTGCTCGACCAAATCGGCGCGTTCATCGGCCCGGTGCTGCTCTACCTCGTGATGCTCTTCAAGACTGAGGGCACAACCTTTGAAATTTACTCCACCTGCTTTGCGGTGCTGGCCATCCCCGGCGCGATAACGCTCATTCTCCTTATCGTCACGCGCTGCAAGTTCCCGAATCCCGAGCATTTTGAACCGGAACCGAAAGAGTATGTCCCGTTCAAGATAAAAAAGGAATTCATTCTCTACATCGCCGGTATCAGCCTCTTTGCTTTCGGCTTCATTGACTACTCGATAATTATCATGCACGTGTCGCGCACATACTCGCACCTCGCCTCCGGGCTGAGCGAGACGAGCGCACTCGTCTCGACCGGCAGCCTGCCGCTTCTCTATGCGGGCGCAATGCTCGTCGACGCGGTTGCCGCCCTGTTCTTCGGGATGATGTACGACAAGAACGGCGTAAAGGCGCTCGTATGGTCGACGGTCATCTCCGCGCCGTTTGCGGTGTTCGTGTTCGCGTTTGATTCCGTGCCGATGCTGCTCATCGGCGTCGCGCTCTGGGGCGTGGGCATGGGCGCGCAGGAGTCGATACTCAAGGCCGCGGTCACGAGCATGGTGCCGAAAGCCAGCCGCGCAACCGGCTACGGAGTGTTTGAGTGCTCCTTCGGCGCGTTCTGGTTTCTCGGCAGCTGGCTCATGGGCGTGCTGTACGATGTCAGCATCCCGGCGATGATCGCAGTTTCGGTCATCGCGCAGCTTGCGGCGATCCCGCTCTACATAGGCTCTTCAAAGCTGATGAAGAAAGACGAATGAGGAGATCACAATGAATTTACTGCTTACTCTCGATGAAAACTACCTGCCGCCCTGCAAGGTCATGCTCTGCTCCTTCTTCGCCAGCAACCCGAATGAGACGGACGTGACGGTGTATCTGCTCCACAGCGCCATCCCCGGCGATAAGCTGGAGGAGCTCGCGGGTTTCTGCGCTCTCTTCGGCGCGAAGCTGCGTCCCGTCACCGTTGACACAGCGCTCTTTGAAAACGCCCCTACCAGCAAGCGCTACCCCAAGGAGATGTACTACCGCCTCCTATCCCCGCTCATCCTGCCGCAGGAGGTGGAAAGGGTGCTGTACCTCGACCCGGATATGCTCATTATCAATCCCCTGCGCCCGCTGTGGGAGCTGAACCTGTGTGGAAAGACCTTTGCCGCCGCGGCGCACACGGGGCTTACCGAAATGGCGAATGAGATCAATCAGGTGCGGCTCGATACGGAGCATGAATACTTTAACTCCGGCGTCATGCTCATCGACCTGAATGCCGCGCGTAAGCTCGTCACTGCGGAGGATGTTTTCCGCTGCGTCAATGAGCACGAAAAGGAGCTGATACTCCCGGATCAGGACGTGTTCAACATCCTCTACGGCGATCAGACCGTGCCCGTTGACGACGTTATCTGGAACTATGACGTGCGCAATTACTCCAAGTACCTTATCCGGAGCACCGGCAGGCATGACCTGTACTGGGTCATGCACAACACTGCCGTCCTGCACTTCTGCGGGAAAAACAAGCCGTGGCACGAGGATTATAAAAATCCCTTCGGCATGCTGTACCTGCACTATATGAATCTTACCGAACGAAAAGGATAATTGACCCGCCGCTCAGTCGTTTATTGACTGAGCGGCGGGTCGTTTCTTTATATTGAGTCGTCAGGGATTCATCGTGTAGTTCGGGGCTTCCTTGGTGATGTAGATATCGTGCGGGTGGCTCTCCTTGAGACCGGCGCTCGTGATGCGCACGAACTTCGACTGGGTACGCAGCTGCTCGATATTGTGCGCACCGACATAGCCCATACCGGAGCGCAGGCCGCCCATCATCTGATAGATGGTCTCGGACACGGGGCCGCGGAAGGGTACGCGCCCCTCGACGCCTTCGGGAACGAGCTTCTTGTTGTTCTGCTGGAAGTAACGGTCGCGGCTGCCGCAGGCCATCGCGCCCATGCTGCCCATGCCGCGGTAGACCTTGAACTGCCTGCCCTGGAACACCTCGGTGTCGCCGGGCGCTTCCTCGCAGCCGGCGAGCATGGAGCCGAGCATAACGGTCTTTGCACCGGCGGCAAGCGCCTTGACGATATCACCGGAGTACTTGATGCCGCCGTCGGACACGACAGGAATGCCGTACTTGTCGCCCATCTCGGCGCACTGGAGAACAGCGCTGACCTGCGGCATGCCGATACCGGCGACGATGCGCGTGGTGCAGATAGAGCCCGCGCCGATGCCGACCTTGACGCAGTCCGCGCCCGCCTTGATGAGCGCTTCGGTCGCCTCCGCGGTGGCGACGTTGCCCGCGACGAGCTGTGCATCGGGGTACTTGGCCTTGACCTTTTCGACCGTACGCATGATGTTGGCCGAGTGGCCATGGGCAGAGTCGAGCACGAGCACATCGACGCCCGCGTCGATAAGCGCGCCGGTGCGGTCGAGCACGTCATTCGTGACGCCGATGGCGGCGGCGCAGAGCAGACGGCCGGATGCGTCCTTTGCGGAGTTCGGATACTTGAGCACCTTTTCAATGTCCTTTATCGTGATAAGGCCGCGCAGCTTGTAGTCCTTGTCGACTATGGGAAGCTTCTCTATACGGTTCTTCTGGAGGATGGCCTTGGCTTCGTCAAGCGTCGTGCCGACAAGGCCGGTGACAAGCCCGGTCTTGGTCATGACCTCGTCGATGCGGCGGCTCATATCGGTCTCGAACTTCATGTCGCGGTTCGTGATGATGCCGATGAGCTTACCGGTCTCGTCAACAATGGGCACACCGGAGATGCGGAACTTCGCCATGAGTGCGTCCGCGTCGCCGAGGGTATCGCCGGAGCTGAGGTAGAAAGGATTTGTAATAACGCCGTTTTCGGAACGCTTGACCAGATCGACCTGCTCGGCCTGATGCTCAATGCTCATGTTCTTATGGATAACGCCGATGCCGCCCTCTCTCGCGACCGCGATCGCCATGCGGTACTCGGTGACGGTATCCATGGCGGCGCTCATTACGGGCACGTTGAGCCTGATCTTATTGATGAGCCATGTTCCAAGCTCAACATCGGCAGGCAGAATGTCACTCTCGGCAGGGACAAGAAGCACGTCATCAAACGTGAGCCCCTCACCGACAAAACGGCTGCTGTACAAATCCTGAAGACCCATATGATATTACCCCTTTTCTTATTTTTTGCCATTTTACCAGATTCCGCAGTAAAGTCAAGAAGATTATTTCCCGTGGCTGCGGGCGTAGTAGAATATGTACTGCTGGGCAAGACCGGCATATTCGCCGAGCGTCGCGGGGTCGAAGTCCTTGGGGAAGTTCTCCTTGAGCGCGCGCTTTATCCACACGTCTATCGGGAAAGCTTCGAGGTGGTACAGTCCGAAGAGCACGACACAGTTTGCGACCTTCGGCCCTATCCCCTGCTCGCGCATGAGCCGCGCACGTGCGCTGACGCAGTCGCAGCTTATCAGTGCATCAAGGTCGAGGCTTCCGTCCGCGACGGCCTGCGCTGCTGACCTGATATACGGCGCGCGGTACCCGCAGCGCAGCACGTCCAGCGCCCCCGGTTCGAGCGCGGCTATCCTCTGCGCCGAAGGGAAGGTGTAGTACGTCACTCCCTCAAACTCAACAGGCTCGCCGAAGCTTTCACACAGCCGCTCGACGATGCCCTTTATGCGGCTGATGTTATTGCACTGGGAAATGATGAACGAGCACAGCGCCTCCCACGGCTCCTGCCGCAGTATCCTTATCCCCTGCCCGTAGGCGATGCAGCTGTCAAGATATTTCCCGCCATGAAAGCCTGCGCTTATCCCGGCATAGTCCCGGTCAAGGTCAAAGTATTCGCGCCACAGCGCTTCCGGAGCATCCGAGCATAGGTACACTTCCCCGTTTTCCGTCCAGACCCGCGCGGGATATCCGAATGCTATGCCGCGGTACACGCCGCTCTCGTCCGCGTTCCAGCGGAAGCACTGCCCGCACTCAAAGGTCTTTTCTATATCAAGCTCACGCGCTGACGCCAGATGTATCGTCTCAGCCATTTATGCCACTCCCTGTTTTCTATTTCTGTGCCTTTCTGTACTCCGAGGGCAGCAGGTGGTAGCGCTCCCGGAAGGCCGAGGAGAACTTACCCGCGCTGTCATAGCCCACGGCCTCGGCCACAGCGGCAATGCTCAGCTCCGTCTCGCGCAGCAGCTCCGCCGCCTTTTCCATGCGGTGCTCCTTCATGTGCGAGGCTATCGACTCCCCGTACACCGCCTTGAAAACGTCCTTAAGCGTCGTCGGGTTTATAAGGTATTTGTGCGCAAGCTCCTCAATGGTGATGCGCTCCTCCGGGTGGGCAAGCAGCTCATCGTGCATGCGCCGCGCTGTCTCCACCTGCTCGACGGAGAAGCCCTCGACGCTCTGTCCCGCGGCCTCGCCCTCGCCGCCGCGCGGGCAGGATATCTCCATGACGCGCTCGGTCACCTTATGCAGCAGCTGCGCCTCTATCGTATCGGCAGCCTTATAATAGACCTCACGTCCGTCACGCCGGCTGGTGATAAGCCCCGCCTCGCGCAGCTGCCGCAGGTGGTGCGACACTGCGGGGCTCGACATATCCACCAGCGCCGAAATATTCGCCACGCACTCCTCACAGTGGCACAGCAGCCAGAATATTCTCAGGCGGCTGCTGTCGTCAAGCAGACGGAACACATCGGCCACAGCGTCAAAATCACGCTCGCGCACAAGCTGCTTTTTCAGGAAAGCAGCCTTTCTCGGATTTCCGTGATCGTGGGGCAGAAGCTTCTCATCCATGGTGCAAGCTGCGCGGTACGATGCCCGCGTTTTCCTTTCCATTTTCCTTTTGGAAAACATAATTTCCTTTTTGGCAGAGGCCGTCTCCGAGGCATTGACTTTCCCCCGCGCACATATTATACTTCAGCCATAAAGATTAAACAAGCACTTAATCATTAATCTTGGAAAGGAACTTATAAAAATGAAAAAGAGCTACAAGATCGATGTTGACTGCGCAAACTGCGCAAACCTCATGGAGAAGGCCGCAAAAGAGACCGCCGGTGTCAAGGACGCAAGCGTCAACTTCATGGCACTGAAGATGTTCGTCGAGTTTGAAGAGGGTGCGGAGCCCGAAAAGGTCATGAAGGACGTTCTCAAGGCCTGCCGCAAGGTCGAGCCCGACTGTGAGATCTTCATGTAAAACTCATCGCCCCGCTCGTTTACGAGCGGGGTGTGCTATAAGACATCATCCAAAAGGAGAGGCACCATGAACAGAAAGCAGAAAAAGAATCTGATCCGCATTATCATTGCCGCGGTGCTGCTGATCTTCCTCAAGCTTGTCAGTCTCCCGGCATGGCTCAGCGTGGTACTGTACCTCGCGGCATATATAGTCATCGGCTATGACATTCTCCGCAAAGCTTTCAAGGGCATTCTCAACAAGCAGGTCTTTGATGAAAACTTCCTCATGGCCGTCGCTACTGTCGGTGCCATCGCGCTGGCCGTGTATGAGCGCAGCGCCGATCTTAGCGAGGCCGTCGCGGTCATGCTGTTCTACCAGATAGGCGAGCTGTTCCAGAGCTACGCTGTCGGCAAGAGCCGCCGCAACATCAGCGCCCTGATGGACATCCGCCCCGACTACGCGAATATCGAAAAGGACGGCCAGCTTGAGCGCGTCGATCCGGACGAGGTCGAGATCGGCAGCGTCATCGTCGTCCAACCCGGTGAGAAGGTTCCTATTGACGGTACCGTCATTGAAGGCACCTCCAGCCTCAACACCAGCGCCCTGACGGGCGAGAGCCTGCCGCGCGACGTCGCCGTCGGCGATGAGATCATAAGCGGCTGCATCAACATGACGGGCGTCCTCAAGATAAGGACGAGCAAGGCCTTCGGCGAATCCACCGTCTCCAAGATCCTTGAGCTTGTCGAAAGCTCCGGTGCGCGCAAGTCCCGCGCGGAGAGCTTCATCTCCCGCTTTGCCCGCGTCTATACCCCGGTCGTCTGCTACAGCGCTCTGGCACTCGCGGTGCTGCCGCCGGTCATTCGCCTCATCATGGGCATGGGCGGCGAGTGGAGCACATGGATCTACCGCGCGCTCACCTTCCTTGTCATCAGCTGCCCCTGCGCTCTGGTCATCAGCATCCCGCTCAGCTTCTTTGCCGGCATCGGCGGAGCGAGCCACGAGGGCATTCTCATAAAAGGTTCGAACTACCTTGAGACTATGTCTCAGGTAAAGACGATGGTGTTCGACAAGACCGGCACACTCACTCAGGGCGTGTTCGAGGTCAGCGGCATCCACCACAGTGCCATTGAGGATGAGAAGCTCATAGAGTATGCGGCACTTGCCGAGTGCGCTTCCTCCCATCCGATAAGCCAGAGCCTGCGCCGCGCCTACGGCAAGGAGATAGACCGTGACCGCGTGACGGATATCCAGGAGGTCTCCGGCAAGGGTGTCATCGCCAAGGTCGACGGCGTGAGCGTCGCGGCGGGCAATGACAAGCTCATGGCACAGCTGGGCATTGAGGCCATCCCCTGCCGCAGCGTCGGCACGGTTATACATATTGCCATTGACGGCAAGTACTCCGGACACATTCTTATCTCAGATGTTGAGAAGCCCGACGCAAAGGATGCCATCGCCGCGCTCAAGCGCGCCGGTGTCACCAAGACCGTCATGCTCACCGGCGACGCTGACAGGGTCGCGCAGTACACGGCAAAGAATCTCGGAGTCGACGAGGTCTACAGCGAGCTGCTGCCCGGCGGCAAGGTCGACAAGGTCGAAATGCTGCTCTCCAAGCTCGAAGGCCGCGGCAAGCTCGCCTTCGTCGGCGACGGCATCAACGACGCGCCTGTGCTCTCCCGCGCTGATATCGGCATCGCGATGGGCGCGATGGGCTCCGACGCCGCCATTGAAGCTGCCGACATTGTCCTCATGGACGACGACCCGATGAAGATCGCCAAGGGCATAAAGATATCCCGCAAGTGCATCCGCATCGTGCATGAGAACATCGTGTTCGCGCTCGTCATCAAGTTTGCGTGCCTGCTGCTTGGCGCGCTCGGTATCGCGAACATGTGGGCCGCGATCTTCGCCGACGTCGGCGTTATGGTTCTGGCCGTGCTCAATGCGATACGCGCTCTCAGAGTCTAAAAGCATACAACTAAAAAATTCCTGCTTGCGGGTGAATCCGCAGGCAGGAGTTTTTTATTATCTTTATACGCCGAAGCAGGCAAACATTATTACGAGGTAGACTATGTAAAGCCCGCCGATGAAGAAGCCTATCCAGCGCTTGAAGCGCCCGCAGATAAGCGCCGGGACGAGCGCACCCGCGGAGACGATAAGGCAGGCCGGGATATCCAGCAGCATACCCTGATTCTCGACCGTCAGGGGCTTGCCGAGAAGCAGCGCGCACAGCGGCATGATGAGCGTGATGTCCATCAGGTTTGCGCCGATGATGTTGCCGACGGAGAGGTCGGACTGCTTTTTCCTGATGGCGGTGATGGTCGTCACAAGCTCCGGCAGAGAGGTGCCGATAGCGATCATCGTCGCGCCGATGATGGAATCGGGAACATGCAGCAGCTGTGCCAGCGCCGTGCCGTTATCAATAAGAAGCTGCGCACCGAGTACGATCGCCGCCGCGCCAAGCAGGAACTTGCCGATGTTTATGAGTATGTTCTTCCCGCTGGTGTCGACCTGCACTATCTCATTGCTTTCCGCGCCGTGCTCGCGCTTTGCGGAAATGAGGCTGTCCGCCATGAAGCCTGCGAAAAACAGCAGGATCACAACGCTCTCGATGATTGAGAGCTGGCCGTCCCGCGTGAAGGCGCACAGCACCGCGACCGAGCCGAGCAGCAGACAAGCCTTGACCGCGTACTGGCGGCGCGGCATCATGCACTCGAGACACACGAGCGACAGGCACATGATAAGTCCGGTGTTGGCCGTGACGGAGCCGACAGCGTTGCCGACGGCGATATCCGCATTGCCCTCATAGGCAGCGAACACCGACACCATCATTTCCGGCATAGTCGTTGCAAAGCTCACGACCGTTGCGCCGATGATGAACTTCGGGATGCGCGACGCTTCAGCTATCCACGTCGCAGCGTCGACAAAGAAGTCTCCGCCCTTGATGATGCACAGAAGCCCCGCTGCAAACAGCAGCAGAACAAAGAAAAGGTTCCCTCCGGTAAAATCGATACCCATAGTGATCTCCCTCCATCTGACGTGCAAAAAAATAAGACTTCCGCACGATCAGCAAATGTGATGTGCTAAAAGTCTCATTACCTATCTTTACAGGCGCATGACCACCGGGAGAACTCCCAGGAGATTGTTGACCATGCCTTTGCAACTACTCCCTTTTAACGTTAGGTCATGTTAACATATCGGCATCATCTTGTCAAGGAGTTTTTGGGGTATGCACGGAAATTTCTATTGACTTAATTCTTAACAGGATTTATACTCGTAATGTTTTTTTATTCAGTCGTGAAAGGAGTCTGCCATGAAGAACAACCGCCGTCAGTCACTGTACGCGCTGCTCGCTGCGATAATCTGGGGAGCCGCTTTCTCCGCTCAGAGCATGTGCGCGCAGTATCTCGGGCCGTTCACGATAACGGCTCTGCGTTCTATCATCGCCTTTTTGGTTCTGCTTATCGTCTGCCTGCTGCGCAGGAGGACCGAGGTCGGCTCCCGACGCGATATAATCGTTGGCAGTCTTATCTGTGGCGCGGCGCTCTTCGCCGCCGCAAATCTTCAGCAGCTCGCGATCAATATGGGTGCGTCCGCCGGTAAGGCCGGCTTTGTTACGGCGCTGTATATCGTGCTCGTCCCGGTCGGGCAGATCTTCTTTAAGCATACCCTGCCGTCCCGCCACTGGATCGCAGTCGCCGTCGCCGTCACCGGCATGTATTTTCTCTGCATCACCGATGGCTTCTCCATATCCTCCACCGACCTTATCCTCCTGATGTGCGCTTTCCTGTTCACTATTCAGATCCTCTCGGTCGACAGGTTCAGCTTCAGGGTCGACGGGCTCGTGCTCAGCTGCGGAATGTTCCTCGTTGTCTCTGTGCTGTCGGCGCTTGTCGCGCTGCCGTTCGAGGAGATAAGCGTATCGGCGGTGCGCTCGTGCATCTGGCCGCTGCTTTATATTTCCGTTTTCTCAAGCTGCCTTGGCTACACCTTCCAGATCCTCGCCCAGAAGGGCGGCAACCCCGCGGTCGTCTCTCTGCTGCTGAGCCTTGAGGCCTTCTTCGGCGCGGTGTTCGGCACGCTGCTGCTCGGCCAGCTCATGACCGGGCGTGAGCTTCTCGGCTGCGGACTCATGATCGCCGCAACGCTTATCGCCGAGCTTCCTATGCCCGTGAAAAAGAAATGAGTATACCGGCGTCCGGTTCAAGTCATAAACCGGACGCCGGTTTTTACATTGCGACGCTTTGTGTCTTATGTCTATACACGCATCCTCAATTATTCTGCTGGACGTTCGGGAAATCTATGATATAATAATTGTACCAATTTCGGGCAAAACTTATTGAAAATCGGAGGATCGAATGAATTACGACAAGCTGAAAAATACTGAGCTGTTCCTTTTCGACATGGACGGTACACTTTATCTGGGCGACAATGTTTATGAAGGCGCCGTTGAGCTGATGGAGGATCTCCCCCGCCTCGGCAAAAAATACATATACCTCACAAACAATTCCTCCCGTGCCGGTGAGGATTACATCACGCGTCTGCGCCGCCTCGGCTTCCCGTGCGAGCGCGAGAACGTGTTTACCTCCGGCATGGCAACGGGCATGTACCTCAACCAGCGCCACCCCGGTGCCAAGGTGTACCTCGCCGGTACGAAGGCCTTTTACCGCGAGCTTGTCAGCTACGGCATAAACCTTGTGAATGACGAGCTTGGGCACACCGAGGCCGAGGACGTCGACGTTGTGGTGCAGGGTTTTGATACCGAGCTTGTGTATGAAAAGCTTGACAAGGCCGTCCACTTCCTGCGCCGCGGCGCGCACTTCATCGCCGCCAATCCCGACTGGGTCTGCCCCATGCCGCGCGGCGAAGTCCTGCCCGACTGTGGCAGTATCTGCGCCCTGCTCACCGCCTCCAGCGGCGTGAAGCCGAACTACATCGGCAAGCCCAACCGCAACATGATAGACGTTATTTCCGCCATGACCGGCATCCCCAATGAGAAGATATGCGCCGTCGGTGACAGACTGTATACCGATATCGCCGTCGCGCAGAACGCGGGCTCCGTCTCCGTGCTCGTCCTCTCAGGCGAGACGGATCAGAAGATGGTCGACGAGGCCGAGCGCAAGCCCGACTATGTCCTTGCCGACGTTCACGAGCTGCACGAAATTCTCAAGAGCCTGTAACAGATATTCATAACCCGCGCGCCGTACCTTGATGCAGGTACGGCGCGTGGGTTTTCATTAGGTTCTAAGCCAATTTTCAACACGAAGATGGGCGCTTTTTTCATGCGGAACGGTCTCCCTACGCTCTAATATACCGTGATGTCCGTCCCGCACCATTATTACAATTAGTGTGCTTACATAGTCCGCCCAACCGCAGATTTCTACTCACGCCCCTGCGCGGGGGTCTTCCTGTGGCAGTTTCTCAAAACAATGCTTGCATTCTGCGGCTTTTTGCAAGTTTTCCGATCTCAAAACCTCGTTTAAAAGCAGCCTCGTTCAACGGATTCAGTTCCGGGCGTTTTGCGCCGAGTTTTCTGAACGCCGTTTGCAGTACATTATCTGCGGGCAAGAGATCAGAGTAACCGATGACCGCGCCGGTCATGACCAGATTCATTACCTTTGGTGTGCCAAGCTCCGCGGCAATGTTCCCAGCCTCCACCGGAACTATGTCAATATCGCGATATTGCGGTATATCTGTTACTATTGAGCTGTTGACAAATAGTGCTCCTCCGTTCTTTACCGATTCTGAAAAACGCTCCATGGACGGCTGGTTAAGGACAACAAGATAATCCGCCATATTGACCTTTGGTGCATCGATGTCCTGATCAGATATTACTACAAAGCAATTGGCAGTACCGCCGCGCTGCTCTGCGCCGTACGAAGGGAAATATGTCACTTTCTTATCGGTCGTTTCGAATGCAGTATAGGCCAAGAGTTGACCTATCACCATAACGCCCTGTCCGCCAAAACCGGCAATTATCAAAGATTTTTCCATAAACCCTGCTCCTTACTTTGCTCTGAACTCGCCCAGCGGGAACTCGGAAGACGTAACATTCTTTATGTGCTCAAAAGATTCCGCTGGAGTCATTGCCCAGTTTGTAGGACAGTTTGATAGGAATTCCACAAAAGAAAAGCCTTTTCCATTGAGTTGATATTCAAAAGCCTTTTTAACGGCAGCCTTTGCTTTCAATGCGTTGGCCGGATCGGCACATGTGACACGCGCAATGTAGGCCGGAGCGTTAAGCTGGCTGAGCAGTTCGCACATATGCAGCGGATACCCATGCTGCACGGGATTTCTGCCATATGGTGTGGTGGTGGTTTTTTCGCCGACAAGTGTAGTGGGTGCCATCTGCCCGCCGGTCATACCGTATGTGCCGTTATTTATGAAAATAACTGTAAAGTTCTCTCCCCGATTTGCAGCAGACATAGTTTCGGCCAAGCCTATTGCCGCGAGGTCGCCATCTCCCTGATAAGTAAAAGTGAGCGTTTCAGGCATGGAGCATAAATGAGTTTATCCGTCTGGAGCCAGTGACCGACGGGCGTGTACTTATGAACTCGCTCTTCTGCATACCGGGCTGGTACCTGATAGAAGAATCCAGCGCCACAAGCGCAGGAAATCTTGCATGGTACCTGAGAAACCTTGCGCAGAAGTCAGACGATATCTATACAGAGATAAACAAAGAGACCGCTTCCATATCCCCTGCGGATTCATGCCCCATATTTCTGCCATTTATTATGGCAAGCAACGTTCATCCAAATGCCAAAGGATCTTTCATTGGAATAAATGCATATCATACACGTGCTCATATAGTCCGCAGCATATATGAGGGGATAGCGTTCTGCCACCGCTGGCACTATGAAAGGCTCAGAAACTGCATGGACAAGAGTCCCAAAAGTATACGCCTTGTCGGAGGAGCTGCAAAATCCAAGGTGTGGACGCAGATATTCGCGGACGTTATGAAGCTGCCGGTAGAGACTTCATCTGTCGATGAGACCGGAGCGCACGGCTGCGCAATAGCAGCCGCGATCGCCGTCGGAGATTATGCCGATGTTCACTCGGCGTTATCCGCAATGACGAAGCTTTCTTCTCCTGTTTATCCTCGACGTGAGTATTTTGAGATGTATGACAGGAAATATGACGCATATAGAAAAATAATTTCAGCTCTCGATCCTGTTTGGGATACAATAAACAAAATCGGGTGAAGACAATGCTTGAAGAACTAAAAGAACAGGTGTACGAGGCAAATATGCTTTTGCCCAAGTATGGGCTCGTGACATTTACATGGGGAAATGTTTCCGGTATTGATCGTGAGAAAGGGCTCGTTGTGATAAAGCCGTCAGGTATACCATACAGCACCATGCGCGCTGAGGATATGGTAGTTGTAGATCTGGAAAGCAGAACGGTTGAAGGCAGATGGAAGCCGTCAAGCGATACTCCAACGCATATTGAGCTTTACAAGGCTTTCCACAGTATCGGCGGCATTGTTCATACGCACTCACGCTGGGCAACGACATTTGCCCAGGCCGGTAAGAGCATCCCTGCCATGGGCACGACGCACGGTGATTACTTCTACGGTGACATTCCTTGTACGCGCCCTATGACGGAAGCGGAGATCATGGGTGAGTATGAAAAAGAGACAGGTAAAGTCATTATCGAGGCCTTTAACGGCAAGACAGCTGAAGATATTCACGGAGTTGTGGTATTCAGCCATGGTCCTTTCGCATGGTGAAAGGATGCGGTAAACGCAGTGCATAACGCCGTAGTGATGGAAGAAGTCGCTTTTATGGATCTGCATACAATGCTGCTCAATCCGGGCGCAAATAGAATGCAGCAGCATCTCCTTGACAAGCACTACCTGCGCAAGCATGGATCAAACGCCTATTACGGACAAAAATAACACAAACTGAACAGACCCGTTTTTCGAGTATCTTTATCGGAAAGCGGGTCCTTTTTTATCTGTGCGGCTTTGATTTCTCAAGACTCCCGTCTTTATCTCCGCACGCGGTTGTGGTATAATATATAATAATAAGTATAAAATTACGGAGGTGCCCGATGATCCTGTATTTTTCTGCAACCGGGAACTGCAAATATGCGGCAGCGAGGATCGCGGCGGCAATGGGACAGGACACCGTCTCTATCGTGGACTGCATCCAGTGCGGCGAGTATTCTTTCTCTGACGACTCTATCGGTATCGTTTCCCCGACATATTTCTGGGGCTTGCCGAGCATAGTGAAGGAGTTCCTTGAAAAGGCAGCTTTCAATACGGACTACCTTTACTTCATCTCGACCTATGGCACAACGCCGGGAGCTTCCGGGTATGCGGCAGGACAAGCTATTCATGGTCGAACTATCGACGCCTTTTACTCCGTTCGCATGGCCGATACATGGACTCCTGTCTTCGATCTTTCTACACCGGAAAAGGCGGCGGTATTTACCAAAACCACGGAAGCGCAGATCGACAGCGTGATCTGCCGGATCAGTGAGCGCCGCACCAACAGGCATATGTCACCGCGCGTCCCGGCTTTCCTTGTGGAGACGATATCCCAGCCGATCTATGACAAGAGCGCGCGGCGGACGGCGCATTTTCACGTGGAGGACAGCTGCATAGGCTGCGGACTGTGCGCGAAGAAATGCCCTGTGCAGGCCATCGAAATGCAGGCAAGCAAGCCCGTCTGGGTCAAGGACAAATGCGTGATGTGTCTCGGCTGTCTGCACCGCTGCCCCAAGTTTGCCATACAGTACGGCAGGAACACGAAGAAGCACGGCCAGTATACGAATCCGAATGTAAAGCTGTAAAGAAAATCATCGCGATCTATCCCGACTGTATTGAAATATTTCTCTTTTTGTAATACCATTGACCGGTGGGTAAATACATATATCCGCTCAACAAAGCCATAGAAGGAGGCAGAACCATGGCCGTCAATACCGACCGCAAGCTCCAGAATCAGGTGATCTATTCCGTATACGTCAGAAACCACACCCCGGAGGGCACGTTCCGCGCCGTGATACCCGACCTTGACCGTATCAAGTCCCTCGGCACGGACATTATATGGTTCATGCCGATCCACCCCATCGGCCTCAAGGGCAGGAAAGGCAGCCTCGGCTGTCCCTACGCGAACCGCGATTACCGCGATGTGAACCCCGAGTACGGCAGCATGGCGGACTTCATGGAGCTCGTCTCCGCGATACACGCGCGCGGCATGAAGTGCATGATAGACGTCGTCTATAACCACACCTCGCCCGACTCCGTTTTGTATTCCGAGCACCCGGAGTTCTTCTACCACGGCCCGGACGGCAAGCCCGGCAACAAGATCGGCGACTGGTCTGACGTCATCGACCTTGACTATAATAACCCCGCGCTGTGGGATTATCAGATAGCCTCGCTCAAAATGTGGGCAAGCCTGGTCGATGGCTTCCGCTGCGATGTCGCGTCCTTCGTGCCGGTGGAGTTCTGGCAGAAGGCGCGCGAGGAAGTCAGCCGAGTGAACCCCGACTGCGTGTGGCTCGCCGAGACGGTGCACCAGAGCTACGGCTGCCGAGCCCGCAGGCTCGGCATATACTCCGCGCTTGATTATGACGAGTATTCCGCCTTTGATATCGAGTACGACTATGACACGCGCGAGTGCTTCGACAAGTACCTGCGCGGCGAGATCGCCCTCACACACTATCTCGATATGCTGAACTTTCAGGAGGCCATTTACCCCGCGAACTACAACAAGCTGCGCTGCCTTGAGAACCACGACCAGCCGCGCATCCGCTCCTTCGTCCCGCGCGAGTGCGACCTTATCAATTACACCGCTTTTCTCTATTTCCTCAAGGGCACGACGCTTATCTACGCCGGGCAGGAGTTTGAAAACATCCACCTGCCGAGCCTGTTTGAAAAGGACACCGTCAGCCGCGGCACCGGCCGCGATCTGAGTAAGCTCATGCACCGGCTGTATGAAATAAAGCGCGAGCGCTTCGGCTGCGAGGATTACTTCCTTGCCGCCGGGGACGATAAAAACAACATCGCCGTGCTTGAGCGCGGCAGCTGCGATAAGCGCTTCATCGGCGTGTTCAGTCTCCGCTCTTTGAGCGCCGAGGTGAGTGTCGATCTTCCGGACGGCACCTATCCCGAGCTTATCTCCGGCGCTCCCGTTGAGGTCAGGGGCGGCAAGCTTCGCTGTACCGGCGATCCCATTATACTGGAGGCGCGGCAATGCTGATAGACGGCAAGGCGCTTGCGCAGAGGGTGCGCGAGGAAACTGCGCGCGAGGCGGCAGCGCTCCCGCGCAAAGCCGGGCTTGCGGTCGTGCTCGTCGGGGACGATCCCGCTTCGCGCATATACGTCTCCGGCAAGGAACGCGACTGTGAGCAGTGCGGCTTTATGAGCCGCGAATATAAATTTGACGATACCGTCACGCAGGAAACACTGCTTGAGCTTATCTCCGCGCTGAACCGCGATGCGGAGATAGACGGCATACTCGTGCAGCTGCCGCTGCCGGAGCACATCGACGAGGACGCGATCATCGAGGCGATTTCCCCGGAGAAGGACGTTGATGCTTTCCATCCGGTGAACGTCGGGCGGCTCTCCGCGGGAAAGCCCGTGCTGCTGCCCTGCACCCCGGCGGGGATAATGGAGATGCTGCGCGCCTATGAGATACCGGTCGAGGGCAAGGTCTGCACGGTGGTCGGGCGCAGCAACATAGTCGGAAAGCCCATGGCCATGATGCTCCTGCGCGCGAACGGCACTGTGATCTCCTGCCACAGCCGCACGCCGAAGCTTGCGGAGTTCACGCGGCAGGCGGATATCCTCGTCGTCGCGGCAGGGCACAGGGGTCTTATTACCGGGGACATGATAAAGCCCGGCGCGGCAGTCATAGACGTGGCGATGAACCGCGATGCCGAGACCGGCAAGTTCACCGGGGACGTTGTGTTTGACGATGCCGTCAAGCGCGCGGCATATATCACCCCCGTACCCGGCGGCGTCGGCCCGATGACGCGCGCGATGCTGATGCGCAACATCCTCGCCGCTGCAAAGCAGCATATATATGGGAAATAAAAATCGAAACAAACCGCTCAGGAAGTTTTGCACAACTTTCTGAGCGGTTTTTTGTTTATATATTTATGCGAAAAATCTATTAAAACATCATCTTTGGCTATCGTTATCTATTATCGTCCTTCGCTCTGCGCCAGGACAAAGCGCTTGAAGTCCGCCGCTGCCGGAGACAGAGTCATCGCCGGGTCGGTCACAAGGTAGAACATCCGGTTCGGGACCGGGCGCGATATCTGCAATATCTTCACGTTCAGCCGCAGCAGCATTTCCATATACGGAACCACCGACACGCCGAAGCCCTGCGCGTACTGGATGAACGGGTCGTCCAGCACCTCTGAAAGCTCCGCCATGTGCCGCAGGTGATCGTCATCGGCGAAGCGTGCCAGGCTCCCGGCAACTCCATGCTCGCGACCGGCGACGCGCTCAACGCAGCCCTCGCGATATAACAAGTATAACAAATCCCCCGGAAGCTCCGCATCAATGCGGAACCTCCGGGGGATCGTTTCATTTACCTTTAATTATTCACCCCATGGTGCGCGTCGGGGCTGCTCATGTCGAGGGCGCGGAATGTGTAGCCATTCTGCAGTCCCCAGATTATTACCGACTCCACCGCGTTCACGCTGAAGTCCTTTATATCGTGCTGGAGGACGACGGACGCTTTCATGCCGCGGCAGCCGGACTCGATGTTGGAGATAACGACATCCGTCTTCGTCGTCTCTCCCGCGTCACCCGAGGACACGTTCCAGTCGAAATACTTATAGCCCATGTCAGTGAGCGCTTCCGTCAGGCGGGACATTATACCCGGATTGAAATTGCTGACCGTGTTGGAGCTGCCGCCGGGAAAGCGGCACAGCTGCGTGTAGCTGCCGGTCTGCTCGTATATGATCTCCTCCATGGCGTTGAAGTCATTGAAGAAGGCTTCCTCGCTGGAATAGATGGTCTTATAGTTGTGAGAATAGCTGTGTACGCCGACGGAGTGCCCCTCGTTCACTTCGCGGGCGATCATGTCATAGTACTTTGGATTCGCCGCCGTGACGAAGAATGTCGCCTTCACGTTATACGCAGCCAGCACGTCCAGAAGCTTTGAGGTATAAGGCCCCGGCCCGTCGTCAAATGTGAGGTAGATTGTCTTGCCGTCGGGGTTCACAACGTCCGGCCTGTTCGCCGGGATGACCGTGACGCTGCGCGTCACGCTGACGGACTCGCCCGTTTCGCTTGTGAGGCTGTAGACTATCTGATAGTCCCCCGCGATATATGGTACGACGTCGCTGTCCACCTGAACGAGCGAAGTCAGGTCGTTCCCCAGCCCATCCGTCGCCGTATAGCCTGGGTCGGTGAAGTCGGTACGTGCGGTGAACACCATGTTCTCGTCGCCGTTCAGGATGATGCGCGGCTCGGTCTTTGCGTACTCGATCTCGCGCACGGCTGTCGCGGTGTTTCCGGACGAATCCGTAACAGTATAGGTCACCTTGTCCTTATCCTCTGTGCGCACGACCTTTGAGGTGAGGTCGCCGTCGCAGCTGTCAAACGCGGTGTAGCCCTCCTCTTCGTAGCCGTTCATCCAGCTCGCCTCATAGCCCTCTATGTGCTTGAGCTCTATGACCGGGGGCGTCGTGTCTATAACAGTGACGTTCCGCTCTGTCACATAGTCCGTGAACATCCAGCGCGTCCAGTATTTCAGCGTGCAGCTGCCGAGCTTCGTAGTATCTACACTGCCCTCAACTGCGACGTGCAGGCGCTTTGTCCCCTCGCCGAAGAGCTTGCCGTAGGTCACGGCGTACACGCCCGGATCCTCGTACATTTCGCCGTACTCCTGCGTTATGTTCTCCGACCCCGTCACATAAAAGCGCACGTGGCGCGCGTCTATTATCACAGCGAGCGCCGCAATGGCTACGATGTACGCCAGCAGCACCAGCAGTATTACTTTAAGTCTCCGGCGGGTCCTATCCCGCGTATCATTCTCTTTCATCTTTCCGTGTCCTGTCTAATTTGTTATCTGATGGTATTATACACCCTTTTTCCTGACAATGGAACCGACAGCAATAAATTCTTCCCGCCTGAATTCTAAACTTTATTTAAGAATTAACACTCTTCCTGGCTTAGTTTTTGTTGATATATGCCAATAATTCTGGTATATTATAGGTTTGTCGGGAGACAAAAATTTTTATCTCTGCGGCAGCCAGCCGCAGGAAAGGAAGAAACATGAAAAATACCGAAAAAACCATGGACAGGATCGTGGCTCTGTGCAAGAACAGAGGCTTCATCTTCGCCGGCTCCGAGATCTACGGCGGCCTCGCCAACACCTGGGACTACGGCCCGCTCGGCGTCGAGTTGAAGAACAACATCAAGCGCGCCTGGTGGAAGAAGTTCGTGCAGGAGAACCCGTATAACGTCGGCCTTGACGCCGCCATCCTCATGAACCCGCAGACCTGGGTCGCCTCCGGCCACCTGAGCGGCTTCTCCGATCCGCTGATGGACTGCCGCGAGTGCCACGAGCGCTTCCGCGCGGACAAGCTCATTGAGGATTGGTGCAGCGAGACCGCCTTCGAGCTGCCCAAGCCCATCGATGCCTTCTCCCAGAGCGAGATGAAGGACTTCGTCGAGGAGCACAACATTCCCTGCCCCACCTGCGGCAAGCATAACTTCACCGATATCCGTCAGTTCAACCTGATGTTCAAGACCTTCCAGGGCGTCACCGAGGACGCGAAGAACACCGTCTACCTCCGTCCCGAGACCGCGCAGGGCATCTTCACGAACTTCGTGAACGTCCAGCGCACCACCCGCCGCAAGCTCCCCTTCGGCATCGGCCAGATTGGCAAGAGCTTCCGCAACGAGATCACCCCGGGCAACTTCATCTTCCGCGTGCGCGAGTTCGAGCAGATGGAGCTTGAGTTCTTCTGCCAGCCGGGCACCGACCTTGAGTGGTTCGACTATTGGCGCAGCTTCTGCCATAACTTCCTTCTCTCCATCGGCCTGAAGGATGAGAACCTCCGTCTGCGCGACCATGACCCCGAGGAGCTCTGCTTCTACTCCAAGGCCACTACCGACTTTGAGTTCCTCTTCCCCTTCGGCTGGGGCGAGCTCTGGGGCGTTGCAGACCGTACCGACTATGACCTGACCCAGCACCAGACCGTCTCCGGTCAGGATCTCACCTATTACGATCAGGAGAAGAACGAGCACTATATCCCCTATGTTATCGAACCGTCCCTCGGCGTCGAGCGTACCGTGCTCTCCGTCCTGTGCGACGCTTATGATGAGCAGGTCGTCGGTCAGGACAAGAAGGGCAATGATGATATCCGCACCGTGCTGCATCTGCATCCCGCTCTCGCTCCGTTCAAGTGCGCGATCCTGCCGCTGAGCAAGAAGGAGATCCTCACAGGCCCCGCAATGGAGCTTTACAATGAGCTGAGCCGTGATTTCATGTGCGACTATGACGAGACCGGCTCCATCGGCAAGCGCTACCGCCGCGAGGATGAGATCGGTACCCCGTTCTGCATCACCTTTGACTTCAACACCGTCGGCACAGAGACAGACGAAGCCGACCACTGCGTCACCGTCCGTGAGCGCGACAGCATGGAGCAGGTGCGTATCCCCATCAGTGAGGTCAAGGCGTATATCTCTGAGCGTATCAAATTCTGAAATCAGGTGAATATATAAATGAAGTACGGTTTCATTAAGACCGCCGCCGCGTCCCCTGTCATCAAGGTCGCGGACGCGGAGTATAATGCCCAGCGCGTTATTGAGTGTATCGCGGATGCCAAGGCCAAGGGCGTCAAGATCCTCGTTTTCCCGGAGCTTACCCTCACCGGCTGCTCCTGCTTTGACCTCATCGCCCACCGCGTCATTCTCGACGGGGCAAAGGCCGCACTCGCAAAGGTCATCGCCGCGACCGCCGGCACGGATATGCTCGTCTTCGTCGGCCTGCCCTACGCCGCCGGCTCCCGCATCTACAGCTGCGCCGCCGCCATATGTGACGGTGAGCTGCTGGGTCTTGTTCCCAGAGAGAATGTCGAGGGCTCCCACTTCCAGAGCTATGACGACGATGAAGCGCTCGACGTCACCGTCGGCGAGTATGACAGCTTCCTCTCCTCCGATGTGCTGTTTGAGCATGCCTCCATGCCCGACCTGAAGGTCGCGGTGGAGCTCGGTGCGGACATGGACGCCGTCACATCCCCCGCCCTGCGTCACGCGCTCTCCGGTGCTACCGTCATCGCGCAGATGGCCTCCTTCCCCGAGACCGTCACCTCCACCGATGAAGCGGAGCTGAACCTGCGCTATGAGTCGAAGAAGCTGCGCTGCGGCATCGTCATGGCCGCGCCCGGCAAGGGCGAGAGCACTACCGAGAACGTATATTCCGGTCTGTGCATGGTCGCCGAAAACGGCGTCATCCTCGCCTCCGACGAGAAGGAAAACAGCCTTGCCGTCGGCGAGATAGATATTGAGCATATGATAAACCTCCGCCGCGCAAAGGGCGGCTTCGACGTGTGCGATTATCCGCACTACGTCTGCCCGTGGGGCGGCGAGCTTGAGGACACCGTCCTTACCCGCACTTACCAGAAGCACCCGCACCTGCCCGAAAAGGCAGAGGATCTGCCCACCTACTGCGAGCGTATGCTTGATATCCAGGTCTCCGGCCTTGTAAAGCGCATGGAGTACGCAGGGCTCGATCACTGCGTCGTAGGCATCTCCGGCGGTGTGGACTCCACTCTTGCCGTCATGGTCAGCGCCATGGCCGTGAAGAAAATGGGGCTTCCGAGCACGAACGTCATCGCCTGCACTCTGCCCTGCTTCGGCACCTCTTCCCGCACCAAGTCCAACGCCATCGTCGTCGCCGAGCAGATCGGCGCGGAGGTTCGCGTTATCGACATCGGCAAGTCCGTCTACCAGCACTTTGACGATATCGGCCACGCGCATGACGATTACTCCATTGCCTTTGAGAACGCGCAGGCGCGTGAGCGCACGCAGGTGCTCATGGACATCGCCAACAAGGTCAACGGCCTTGACGTCGGCACCGAGGATCTCAGCGAGTTTGTCGACGGCTGGTGCACCTATAACGGCGACCATACCAGCATGTACGACGTGAACCTCGGCCTGACCAAGACCCAGGTGCGCGCAAACGTCAGCTACATTGCCGGCAAGACCGAGGACAAGGTTCTCAAGGCTGCGCTGTATGACGTGCTTGATTGCCCCGTCACCCCGGAGCTGCTGCCGATACATGACGACCTCATCGAGCAGAAGAGCGAGGACGCCGTCGGCTCCTACAGCCTGCAGGACTTCTTCACCCACAAGATGATGATCTGCGGCTTCTCCCCGGCAAAGACGCTCAAGCTCGCCAAGGCCGCTTACGGCGACGAGTTCAGCGACGAGGAGCTGCTGCGCTGGATCACCAGCTACTGCAAGCGTTACTTCTCGCAGCAGTTCAAGCGCTCCTGCCTGATGGACGGCCCTGCGGTCGAGGCCTTCTCCGTCTCCCCGCGCACCGGCTTCCTCATCCCGTCCGACGCCGAGAACACCATGTTCCTCAGCAGTCTGGCGGACAGATAAAGCTTATAAACCTATTGTCCCTCCGTTCATGATGAACGGAGGGATTTTTATAATTGCTTTGCCAGCTTTTTATTTTTCGTTGCAAGATGGCGGATCATGTTTTATAATTATCTCACCAATTACTGGAGGTGCGCTATGTTTACCAATGAATATCTAAAGAGAGTTTACGCAGACGTCGAGCGCCGCGACGGCCATGAACCCGAGTTTCTGCAGGCTGTGCGCGAGGTTTTCGAGTCTCTCGAGCTTGTTATCGACAAGCACCCCGAATGGGAAAAGGCCGGGCTTATCGAGCGCTTTGTCGAGCCTGAGCGCGTTGTTGAGTTCCGCGTCCCCTGGGTGGACGATCAGGGCGTTACCCGCGTCAACCGCGGCTTCAGAGTGCAGTACAATTCCGCTATAGGCCCCTACAAAGGCGGCCTGCGCTTCCACCCCTCCGTCAATCTCTCCGTTATAAAATTCCTCGGCTTTGAGCAGGTCCTCAAAAACTCCCTGACCACGCTCCCAATGGGCGGCGGCAAGGGCGGCTCCGATTTCGACCCTAAAGGCAAGTCCGACGCTGAGGTCATGCGTTTCTGCCAGAGCTTTATGACCGAGCTGTACCGCCACATCGGCCAGTTTACCGACACTCCCGCCGGTGACATCGGCGTCGGCGCGCGAGAGATCGGCTACCTCTTCGGCCAGTACAAGCGCATTGTCGACCGCTTTGACGGCGGTGTGCTCACCGGCAAGGGTCTCAGCTACGGCGGCTCCCTCGCACGTACCCAGGCCACCGGCTACGGCCTGTGCTACTTCTCCGCCGAGGCTCTCAAGCACCTGAGAAACGACAGCTACGCCGGCAAGACCGTCATCGTCTCCGGCTCCGGCAACGTTGCGCAGTACGCGGCTGAGAAGTGCACCCAGCTCGGCGGCAAGGTCGTCGCGATGAGCGACTCTCAGGGCTATGTCTATGACCCCAAGGGCATCGATCTTGAAAAGCTCTTTGACATTAAGCAGAAGCGCCGCGCGCGCATCAGCGTTTACGCGCAGGAAGTCCCCGGCTCCGAGTACCACGAGGGCTGCAAGAATATCTGGAGCGTCAAGTGCGACATTGCTCACCCCTGCGCATCTCAGAACGAGATGGACGCTGAGGGCGCGCAGAAGCTCGTCGATAACGGCTGCATCGCCGTTTTTGAGGGTGCGAATATGCCGCTGACCCCCGAGGCGATAGAGATCGTCAAGGCAAACGGCCTGCTCTATTCCCCCGGTAAGGCCTCGAACGCCGGCGGCGTCGCCACCTCCGGGCTCGAAATGAGCCAGAACTCCATCCGCATGTCATGGAGCTTTGACGAGGTGGATGAGAAGCTGCACGGCATCATGCAGGAGATATACAAGGCCTGCTATGACGCCTCCGTCGAGTGCGGCAAGCCCGGTGATCTCATGGTCGGCGCGAACGTCGCGGGCTTCCTCAAGGTCGCGGACGCGATGATAGCACAGGGCATCGTCTGATATAAAGCGTTCATTCAAAACCGGCAGGGCAAAGGCTCTGCCGGTTTTGCTTGCCGTGAGACGTGAATAATGTTATAATCGGTCAAACGAGGGGAGGTTCTCCAATGACCAACATCACCGCAAAAATGGCGCACAGCAAAGAATCCGTGGAGCTTATGTGCATCACGCAGTACAATACCTTTGAGTTCGGCAAAAAAATTGCCCTGCTTGTGATCTCCGCCGCCTTGATCGTTTTCGGCGTGGTGGCCCAGGTTTCCACGAGTATTTCGCTCGTGTGCATCATGATTGGCTGCTTCATGCTGACCGGCAGAAACGCTGTGGCAAAGTCCCGCGCGGACGCTGTGATAAAGCAGCTCGGCGGGCAGCTGCCTGTCTTTAATTACAGCTTCGGCCCCACCAAGTTCAGCTTCAATCCCGATACCGAGCCTGTCAGCTACACCTCCTTTTCCCGTCTCGCGGAGGACCGCGATTATCTGTATATGTTCCTCCAGAACCGCGCAGCCTTTATGGTGCAGAAGAACACCGTCTCCGGCGGCAGCGTGAACGACCTCAAGGAGCTTATCGCGCGCAAGACTAATCTTACATGGAAGCAGCCTGTGACGTTCCTGAACTTCAGCCTGAAGAACCTCTCGAACCGTGACGACAGTTTTCAGGGGCCTCGACTCTGATCTAATTTAGCGTTGACTCGCGCTCCTCTTTCATATTATAATTGTAACACCAACACCGTTATAATTTTTGAAAGGAGCGTGTTAAATGAAGCTGATATGGTACGGGCACTCATGCTTTAAGGTCATCTGCGAGAACGGGACGGTGGTCTTCGACCCCTATGCCCCCGGCTCCGTTCCCGGGCTTGAGCTGCCGGAGCTGAAGGCCGACGCGGTGATATGCAGCCACGGGCACAGCGACCATTGCGCACCGGAGCATATCATTCTTTCCGGGCACAAGCCCGAAATGAAGCTGCGCCAGATTGAGACCTTTCACGACGGCAAGCACGGAGAGCTGCGCGGCAGGAACCTCATTTCCGTTATCTCCTCCGATGGCATAAGCCTCGCGCACCTCGGCGATCTTGGCCATGAGCTGTCGGGCGCGCAGCTTGAGGAGCTTGGCAGCATCGATGTGCTGCTCATCCCCGTCGGCGGGTATTACACCATTGACGCCGCACAGGCCAAGCGCATTACCGACGCCGTGAAGCCCAGGATCATCGTCCCCATGCACTACCGCCGCGGCGCGCAGGGTCTCCAGCAGGTCTGCGGGGTCGACCGTTTTCTTGAGCTGTTCCGTTCTGCCGATATCCGGATGCTCTCACGGCACAGCCTTGAGATCACCGCTGACACGGAACCCGGCGTGTATGTTTTCCCATGGCCGGAGCTTCTTTACAGCAAAGAGGCGCAAACAGAATAACATGAAAATCGG
>OIWM01000704.1_pt1 | contig 38719 bp, 35 predicted proteins | sample 1587451 | NCBI WGS metagenome assembly OIWM01 (sample SAMEA3888907, study PRJEB22519) | human gut metagenome | biome: human gut; feature: human-associated habitat; material: faeces | place: Denmark | collected 2011
GAAAAGAATGGGCCGCCGGAGGCATTCCGCACCGGTTGGTGCAGAAAAATGAGCCGTCGGAGACACACCACGCCATTCCGGCGCAGAAAAGATATGGCCCGCGGAGCGGCGGCGACGGCGCTGCAAACCGCAGCGCGCCTTCGGCGCATCCGAAATGATTGTTGGAGGCAGAGCGCCTTTATACTCAGACAGCTTGATACACACAAAAGCTCCGGCAGTTCCAAACAGCCGGAGCTTTTTCTATTCGGAAGAGACGCGCGGCTCACACGCGGACGATATAGTCCGCTTTCCGGGGCTTTGCGGGCGCGGCGGGTTCGGCGGCATAGCCGAGGATGCAGTGGCCGACGCCGACCCAGTCGCCCTCGATGCCCCAGCGCTTCAGAAGCGCCTTGCCCTCGCCGGAGGCAAACTCCTCCCGCGCGCGATGGATCCAGCAGGAGCCGACGCCGAGCGCATGGGCGGCGTTCATCAGATTGCCGAGCACAAGGCTGCCGTCCTCAACGGCAGTGCCGGCCTTCGCGTCGGCCAGCACGACGAGGACCGTCGGCGCGCCGTAGAACGGATGGCTGTCCGGATTGCCGAGCACGGCGGCGTTCATCCGCTCCAGCTCCGCGACATCCTCCGGCTTTTGCAGGACGACGATCTTCGGCGATTGACGGCCCATGGCGGTCGGGGCGTAGATACCGGCCTCCAGAATGGCGTTCAGCTCCGCGTCCGCGATCTGCTTCGGGAGATATTTGCGCACGCTGCGGCGCGTTTCCAGACAATTCAGAACTTCGTTCATAATATCGCACTCCTTTTTCTTTTAACATAACAGGAAAATATGAAGAAAATATGGCGCGCCGCGGAAAAATCAAAGGTAGCCGTACATGCCGCGGACGGAGACCTCGCCGGAGGAGACGGCCTCCTGCATGCCGTCTGCATAGGTGACGAGCAGCGCGGCGTCCGGGCCGATGCCGTCCGCGTGCGCGAGACGCTCCTCACCGCCGCGCAGGACGCGCACGTCCTTGCCGACCGTCACGCAGTTTTCCGCGAACTCGCGCAGCCACGCATCCTTTTCCGTGAGCAGCGCGCGGTCCATCCGCTCGAATTCCAGCAGGAGCGCCGCTGCCAGCGCGCAGCGGTCAACGGGCTTCCCGCATTCCATCCGGATGGAGGCGGCGATCTCGCGCAGCTCCTCCGGGAATTCCGTCTGGCCGCAGTTGACGCCGATCCCGACGACGACGTATTCCGTCTCGAGCGTTTCCGCCACGACGGAAAGCTCTGTCAGAATGCCTGCCAGCTTTCGCTTTCCGAATACCAGATCGTTCGTCCATTTGATGCCGGGACGCTTTCCGCAGACGCGCTCCACCGCGCGCATGGCCGCGACAGCGGTCATGGCCGTCAGGTGCAGCAGCTCGCCCGGATGGGCCTTCGGCCGCAGCAAAACGCTCAGATACAGGCCCTGACCCTCCGGCGAATAGAAGCTCCGCCCGCGCCGTCCGCGTCCGGCGGTCTGCTGACCGGCCAGCACGGCCGTTCCGGCGGGTGCGCCCTGCGCGGCCAGCTGTTTGAGATAGTTGTTGGTGGAATCGACGCTTTCCAGCACGATCACGTTTGTGTGCCACGGGCAGTCGCCCATAAGCGCGCCGATGCGTTCGGCGGACAGCGTATCCGGCGCGGACAGCAGGCGGTAGCCCCGGCGGGTCGAGGCGGCGATCTCGCAGCCCTCACGGCGGAGCTGCTCGATGGCCTTCCAGACGGCTGCGCGGGATACGCCGAGCGTCCGGCTCAGCTCCTCGCCGGAAAGCTCACCCGGCGCTTCTTTTAATAAGGAGAGGATTTTTTCCTTCATTGAGATCACCTTTCTTTTTGCGCCGGAATGGCGCGGGATGCCTCCGGCGGCTCATTTTTCTGCACCAACCGGTGCGGGATGCCTCCGGCGGCATACTTTTTTCTGGCTCGTCAGAAAAAAGTATGCAAAAAAGAGACGCTGGAGCACGAAATAGCGCTTACGCGCCTGAAAAAGCATTTTGTTTCTGCGTGCCATTCACTGATGATACGTCCCGCAAGGAACGCCCTTCGGGCGGCCGCCCAATCGGGTTTCCCAAGCGCACGATACGCCGTGCGAGTCGCTTTGTTCGCGCCCGTTGAATATTTGACGTATGAAAGTCGAAAGGCCGTTCTTCCTGCAAGGGCTGCTCTGCGTATCGCGCGTAACGATTTTCCATGCAAAGGGCATCCGAAACAGGCGCAGACTATTTCGACTACCACGCCGGTCTGGCAAATACGCATCTGTACCGCGTTTTGCAAATCCAAAAATGATTTCAGCACAAACCAAACTCCGGGGAAAATCCAAGGAAGGGGGCCGCAGCCCCCTTCTTGGTCGTTTTAAGGGGATTGCAAAGGGGACAGGGCTCCCACGCGAATCCAGCGAAGCGATTCGTGTGGGAAAAGGAGGAACAACGGAACGGACGAGGCCTGTCCGCCGCAAGCGGCGGACAGGATGAGGGATGTGGAGTTTGTTCCGACGCAAATCCCCCTTGACTATGCTTTCTTTCGACCGTCAACGGCGCTTTCTTTCTCATATGAGAAAGAAAGCGGGGTTGAAACCGTCCCTTTTCTGCCAAGACAGAAAAGAGTGGATTGCCGGAGGCATTCCTATTGATTTTTCCATTGTAACATGCTATACTTCGATTGTAAACCACAAACGATAAAAACGGTTTACAATAGGAGACACAATGAAAGTAAAAAATCTGATCCTGACCGCTCTGTTTGCCGCGCTGACTGCGATCGGCGCATTCCTTGGCTTTAAGTTCGTACTGGCCTCCATCACGCTGCAATTCCTTTTTACGGCGATGGCGGGCGTGCTTCTGGGGCGCAGATACGGCGCGCTGTCACAGGCGGTCTATGTGCTGCTGGGGCTGGTCGGCGTACCGATCTTCGCGCAGGGCGGCGGCTTTTCCTATGTGCTTCAGCCGACGTTCGGCTTCCTGCTGGGCCTGATCCCGGCGGCGTGGGTGATCGGGGTTCTGGCGAAGCGGCCGCTCAAATTCTGGCGCACGGCGCTGGCGATGCTGGCAGGGCTTGCCGTCCTCTATGCCATCGGCGTGCCGTATATGGCGCTGATCGCCAACGGCTATCTTGGAAAGGGCCTCACCTTCTGGCAGGTCATGCGCAGCGGAATGCTGATCTATCTGCCCGGCGATATGCTCAAGATCGCGGTGGGAAGCGCGCTGTGCGTCGCGGTCGAACGCAGGCTCCCGAAGGCGGGCTGAGCCTCTTTTTGTAGACTGCCACACTTTTTTTCGAAAGTCAACCGTACATTTGCCGGAATCACGGGAAATGTACGGTTTCTTTCTGGAAATGACTGCGGCAATCTGTCTAATATGTCCGATTTTGGGAGGAGGCAGCAGGCAGTTTGCACAATTCTTGCTTGACAGACTATCCGGGAAACGGTACAATATAACGTAGGATTTGTATGGCTGGAGGTTGGCGGTAGGGGACGCCGGCCAAGGCTTGACTGATTCAGAGCAATACCCAATTCAAAAGAACAGGAGGTGTGTCCGCAGGTTATGGAATTTCATGTGATATCCTTCCTCCTTGGCATCGCAGCCGGCCTCGTCGTGTTTGGCGCGCTGTTCTTCGTGCTTGGCGTTACCTATCGCAAGAAGGTCGCCGAAAAGGAGATCGGCAGCGCCGAGGAAGAGGCGAAGCGCATCATCAACGAAGCGATCCGCGGCGGTGAGAACAAGAAGCGCGAGATGCTGCTTGAGGCCAAGGAAGAGATCCATAAAACGCGAACCGAACAGGAAAGAGAAAACAAGGAGCGCAGAAACGAGCTGCAGAAGCAGGAACGCCGCCTCCAGCAGAAGGAAGAATCTCTCGACAAGAAGCTGGACATCCACGAGAAGAAGGAAGAGGATCTGGCAAAGCGCATCGCCGCCGTCCAGAACCAGCAGGAAGAGGTTGCCAAGATCAAGAAGAGCCAGCTCGATATGCTCGAAAAGATCAGCGGCTTGACGCAGGAGGACGCCAAGGCGTACCTTCTGAGCAATGTGGAATCCGAGGTCCGTCACGAGACGGCCATGAAGATCAAGGAGATCGAGGCGCAGATGAAGGAGGAGGCCGACCAGAAGGCCCGCGAGATCATCACGACCGCCATCCAGCGCTGCGCTGCCGATCATGCGGCGGAGGCGACGGTATCCGTCGTGCCGCTTCCCAACGACGAAATGAAGGGCCGCATCATCGGCCGCGAGGGCCGCAATATCCGCACGCTCGAAACGATCACGGGCGTCGATCTGATCATCGACGATACGCCCGAGGCCATTACGGTGTCCTCCTTTGACCCGGTGCGCCGTGAGGTGGCGCGTCTGGCGCTGGAGAAGCTCATCGCCGACGGCCGTATCCACCCGACCCGCATCGAGGACATGGTCGAAAAGGCCCGCCGCGAGGTCGAGCACACGATCAAGGTCGAGGGCGAACGCGCGACGTTCGAAACCGGCATCCACAATCTGCACCCGGAGCTGATCAAGCTCCTTGGCCGTCAGAAATACCGCACGTCCTATGGCCAGAACGTGCTGAACCACTCCATCGAGGTCGCACACATCGCGGGCCTGCTCGCAAGCGAGCTGGGCGTGGATGTGACGATGGCCAAGCGCGCGGGCCTGCTGCATGACCTCGGCAAGTCCGTCGATCACGAGATGGAGGGCAGCCACGTTCAGCTGGGCGTGGAGCTTGCCAGAAAGTACAAGGAAAGCCCCGTCGTCATCAACGCCATCGAGGCGCACCATGGCGATGTGGAGCCGCAGACCATCATTGCCTGCCTCGTTCAGGCGGCCGACGCGATCTCCGCTGCACGCCCCGGTGCAAGACGCGAGAACGTCGAGAACTATATCCGCCGTCTGGAAAAGCTCGAAGAGCTGACCAATTCCTTCCCGGGCGTGGACAAGTCCTACGCCATCCAGGCCGGCCGCGAGGTCCGTATCATGGTCAAGCCGGAGGAGGTCTCCGAGGACAACATGATCCTGCTGGCGCACGACCTTGCGCGCAAGATCGAGTCCGAGCTGGAGTATCCCGGCCAGATCAAGATCAACGTCATCCGCGAGACGAAGGCCGTCGATTACGCGAAGTAAGAAAACAAAGCAAACGCCCGCAGGAGAGATCCTGCGGGCGCTTTTTAATGAGTGCGGCGGAGCAAAATGCTGAGCCGAAGCGGACGCGGCGGCGCTTCAGTCGCCGGGATTGCTGGAAAGCACCTTGCCGATGTTCCAGAGATGCGCGGCGCGCTGGGCGGCGTCGCGGCGGGTATCGCCGGAGGCGTAGCGGATATCGGCGGTATGCGCGCCGCAGTCGAGACACGCGACGTAGAACGACCAGTCGTTTTCCTCCTCCAGCGCGGCGGGGCCGCCGCAGATGGGGCATTCCTGCAATTCGATTTCTTCGTAAAGTTCCATAGATCCTCCTGTGCGGCTTTGTATAAAAGAGACAAAGGCGGGACGGCGAAGCCGGTACGCCGCGCCCGATCTGCGCGCAAGGGCCGCAGACGCATGGAAATGCTGCTTTCTTTCTATTATAGCGGCTCCGCGCCGAAATTGGAATAGCGGCGGGCGGAAAATCCGAGGATATCCGAAAACGGCGGACGTGCATCAACGGGGGACGGCACAAATTACAAGCGCGTGTTTTGCCTTTTCAATTGACTTTCCGCGCGGAACGCTTATTCTGAAAAGAGAATGACAGGGCCTGCCTCCGAGCGGGGCGTTCCGGCGGAAAGAAAGCGAGGAAAACGACCATGCATGCGATAGAAAAAATTCTTGCGAAGGCAAGCGGACGGCAGACGGTGCGCACAGGCGAGATCGTCATGGCGGATGTGTCCTTCGCCGAGATCAACGACCTGTATCTCCAGACCGTGCTCTCCTTCTGGGAGATGAACGGGAAAAAGGTCTGGGACAAGGACCGGCTGGCGTTCGTATTTGACCACTACGCGCCCGCGCCCACGATCGCCACGGCGGAGATCCACAAGAAAATGCGCGAATTTGCGCAGGAGCAGCAGCTCACCTATCATTTTGACATCAACAAGGGCGTCTGCCATCAGGTCATGATGGAGCGCGGCGTGATCTGTCCGGGCGACATCATCGTGGCGACGGACTCACACACCACGACCCACGGTGCGATGGGTGCGATGGGCACGGGCGTCGGCGCGACCGATCTGGCGACGATCATGCTCACGGGCCAGCTCTGGTTCCGTGTGCCGGAGATCATTGAGATCCAGATCAATGGCCATCCGCAGCCCGGCGTCCTGCCGAAGGACGTGATCCTTTATGTGCTCGGGCAGATGAAGGCAGACGGCGCCGTCTACAAGGCGGTGGACTTCACCGGCACCTACGTCGAGGAGCTTGGCCTTGCCGAGCGGATGGTGCTCTGCAACATGGCAGTGGAGATGGGTGCAAAAACGGCGTACATCCAGCCGAACGACATGGTCCTTGACTTTATCCGCACCCGCGCGGTGCGTCCCTATACGGTTCAGTATACCGACCCCGGCTACGTCTATGCGCAGTCCTATGTGTTTGACATCGATGAGCTGGAGCCGCAGGTCTCCGCGCCGTCGAGCGTGGATAACGTGCATCCGATCTCGCAGGAGGCCGGCATCCCGGTCAACCAGTGCTTCATCGGCACCTGCACCGGCGGCCGCTTCACGGACTTTGCGGCGGCGGCCAGCATCCTGCGCGGGAAAAAGATCGCGCCGAACGTGCGACTGATCGTCATTCCGGCCTCCGACGAGGTGCTCAAGCGCTGCATTGCGGAGGGCGTCCTTCAGGAGCTGCTGGACGCGGGCGCGACGATCTCCACGCCGGGCTGCGGCCCGTGCCTGAGCGCGCATGAGGGCGTTCTGGCGGAGGGCGAGGTCTGCGTCACGGCCTCCAACCGGAACTTCCCCGGACGGATGGGACACAGAAACGCGAAGATCTATCTGGCAAGCCCCGCGACGGTCGCGGCCAGCGCCCTGACAGGACGCCTGACCGACCCGCGGACGGTGCTCTGAGAAGGAGGCGGCTGAAAAATGGAACAGCTTCTGCGCGGAAAAGCGCTTGTATTGGGAAACAACATCGACACCGATCAGATCTACCCCGGACGTTTTCTGGAGCTGACCGATTATAAGCAGATCGGGAGCCACTGCTTCGCGGGCATCGACGAGGCCATCGCGCCGGGCTTTCCGAAGGGCGGCATCGTGGTCGCGGGCCGGAATTTCGGCTGCGGCTCGTCAAGAGAGCATGCGCCGATCGCGCTTCTGAACATGGGCGCGGCGGCGGTCGTGGCCGACAGCTTCGCCCGCATCTTCTACCGCAACAGCATCAATCTCGGCCTGCCGCTGCTCGTTTGCAAGGGCGCGGCGGAGCATGTGAAAAACGGCGAGACGGTGGAGCTGGATCTGAAGAACGGCACGCTCACCTGCGTGGAGAGCGGCGAGGTATTGCAGGGCGAGGTTTTTGGTGATTTCGTCCTGTCCATTCTGGAGGCGGGCGGCATCAAGCCCCTCTTCCGGAAAAAATTCAGCGCGGAGGAGTGACCTCCGGCGCACGGCTGCGGAAAATGCGGACGATATACGGGCGGAAACGCCTGTATATCGTCCGCTTTTCTTTTTGTACGGAATTGTGAGATTTGCATACGGCATTATGCAATGTGACGGTTTTTCTATGAAAAGCCAATACCGGTTTGAACATTATAAGCAGAGGTATTGAAAAAAATATGTACGAATTTTGAAGGAATTGTTATCATGGAACAAACATTGGAGCATCCGCACGCAGCGCACTGCGCGGGATGCCGGTGCAGCTGCGGCGATGGACTCCGGTCGCGCGGCGGAAAGGTGGGTATTTTCACGAATGAAACTCAAAAGCAACACATTGACCAATCGGACGTATACCTATTGGCTGATGACGCCGGGACTGCTGATCTACTGCATCATTTTTGCGATCCCGACGCTGGCCTCGTTCTACTTCTCCCTGACGCGCTGGGATCTGATCAACGCCGAGTTCATCGGACTCCAGAACTTCAAGACGTTCTTCAGCCAGCCGAATACGCGCGTCGCCATCGGCCATTCCTTCATCTACGCCTTCGGGACCTGCATCATCAAGGTCGTGCTCGGAATGCTGCTGGCCGTCGCGCTCAGCAGCAAGTATGTGCGTTCGAGAACGTACCTCAAGAGCCTGATCTATTTCCCGACCATGCTCAGCGCCGTCGCCGTCGGCATCACGTTCACGGCTCTGATGCATCCGACAACGGGCCTGTTTAATCAGGTGCTGGCTGTGTTCGGCATTGACAAGGTCAAATGGCTGACGGACAGCAAGCATGCAATGGGCTCGGTCATGTTCGTCGATATCTGGAAGGGCATCGGCGTTTCAACGGTCATTTATCTGGCGGGCCTCGGCGCCATCTCCAAGGATTATTACGAGGCGGCGGATCTTGACGGCGCAAACGGCGTCAAGCGCTTCTTCCACATCACGCTCCCGCTGATGGTCCCGTCCATCAAGTCCGTCCTGACGCTGTCGCTGATCGGCGGCCTGAAGAGCTACGAGCTGCTCTGGACCATGACCGAAGGCGGCCCCGGCTACTCGACCGAGATCCTCGGCACGGTCGTCTACAAGCTCTTTGCCCGCGGCAACTACGGCATCGCAACGGCAGGCAACGTCATTATGTTCGTCCTGATCTGCGCGATCATCTTCCCGATCAACCACTACATCTCCAAGAAAGAGGTGAATCTCTGATGGTGAAAAAAAGATCGCCGCTCGGCGTCGCGGCAGAGGTTCTGGCGCTGATCGTCACAGTGCTCACGCACTGGGTCGTGTTCTACTTCATCTTCATCAACGCCTGCAAACCCCGCGCGGAGGCTGCCAAGCTGTCGCTGGTATTCCCGACGGAGTGGGCGCTGTGGGAAAACCTGGCCTACGTCTGGAACTACAATAACCATGTGTTCCTGCGCTCCTTCCTCAACAGCTGCATCATCACCGTCAGCACCATGCTCGTTCTGATCCTGGTCGCGTCGATGGCGGCGTTCGTGCTGCAAAGACGCGGCGGCCGGCTGACGGCGGCCTCCGACAAGATCATTCTCGCCGGCCTCACCACGCCGCTCTCCGTCATTCCGACCTACTGGGTCCTGACGAAGCTGCATGTGGCCAACACCATCCCCGGCCTCGTGCTGGTCGAGATCGCGCTGCTGTTCCCGTTCTCCACGATGCTCTATAAGAGCTACGCCTCGTCCCTCCCGAAGGAGATCGACGAAGCGGCCATCGTGGACGGCTGCGGCCCGCTGCGCCTGTTCTTCAACATCATCTTCCCGCTGATGAAGCCGATCACGGCTGCGGTCATCATCCTCCGCTCCGTCGTGGTCTACAACGACTTCGTCAACCCCATGTATTTCCTCTCCGGCTCCAAGAGCTCCACGGTGCAGCTTTGCATCTACACCTTCCAGTCGGCGTATTCCACCGACTGGGGCCACCTGTTCGCGGCGATCGTGATCGTCTGCCTGCCGCCTACGGTGCTGTTCCTCGCGCTGAACAAGAAGATCATGGAGGGCGTCACGATGGGCGCCGTCAAGGGCTGATTTTTGAAAGGAGAACATCCCATGTACGAAAAGAGCAAGGAAGCCTTTTCCGAGCAGGAATTCCAGGCCCCCGGCCGGGAATACCGCGGCGCGCCGTTCTGGTCGTGGAACGGCAAGCTGGAGCAGAGCCGCATCGACGAGCAGCTCCGCGTATTTCAGAAGATGGGCTTCGGCGGCTATCACATCCACTCCCGGATCGGTCTGGAGACCGAGTATCTGGGCAAGGAGTTCATGCAGCTGGTGCAGCACTGCTGCCGCTACGGCGACGAGCTTGGCATGGACACCCGCCTGTACGACGAGGACAAGTGGCCCTCTGGCGCGGGCGGCGGCCGTGTGACCTGTGACCGTGCATATGCCAGCCGCTATCTGCTGTTTTCCCCGAAGCACTATCCGGACGGCTTCCTTGACAGAAAGATCGTTGCGACCTCGCGCCTGTCCAAGAACGGCGACATCCGGCTCATGATGCGCTTTGAGGTCATTCTCCGCGACGGAAGGCTGGAAAGCTACCGCCTGCTCAAGGATGGCGAGGAGAGCGAGCATACCTGGTATGCCTACTGCGTCGTGACGGAGCCGCTGGCCTGGTTCAACAACCAGCCCTATCTCGACACACTGAACGCCGACGCGACGAAGCGGTTCATCGAGGTCACGCACGAGCGCTATTATGAGGCGGTGGGGGAGCAGTTCTCCAAGACCGTCCCCTCCATTTTCACCGATGAGCCGGGCTACCACAAGCAGGAGAGCCTTCCGAGCGGCGCGGCCGCGAAGGATGTCGGCATCGCCTACACGGATAAGATGGAGGAATTCTATCAGGCGCGCTACCACGAGAGCCTGCTGGAGCGGCTGCCGGAGATTTTCTGGACGCTGGCCGACGGCACGGTCTCCCATGTGCGCTGGCAGTATCATGACTGCGTCGCAGAGATGTTCGCCCGGAACTACATCGGCACGATCGCAAGCTGGTGCGAGGCGCATAAGCTGGACATGACCGGCCACGTTCTGTTTGAGGCGGAGCTGGAGAGCCAGTCTCAGGTCGTCGGCGAGGTCATGCGGGCGCTTAGCCCGATGACGGTGCCCGGCATCGACATGCTGGCTGACCGCCACGAGTATACGACCGCCAAGCAGGCGCAGAGCGTCTGCCACCAGTATGGCCGCACCGGCGTGATGAGCGAGCTGTACGGCGTCACGAACTGGAACTACGATTTCCGCGGCCACAAGCATCAGGGCGACTGGCAGGCGGCACTCGGCGTGACGCTGCGCGTGCCGCATCTGGCGTGGATGTATATGGGCGGCGAGTCCAAGCGCGACTATCCCTCGCCCATCGACGAGCATACGACGTGGTATGAGAAATACCCGATCATTGAAAACTATTTTGCGCGGGTCAACACCGCGATGACGAGAGGCAGAGCCGTCAGCCGCATCGGTCTGGTGCATCCGATCGAGAGCATGTGGCTGGCGCTCGGGCCGGACGACGAGACGGCGCAGCTGCGCCGGAGGCTCGATCAGCAGTTCTCCGACGTGACGCAGTGGCTCCTGTTCGGCTTCCTCGATTTTGACTATCTGTCCGAGGCGCTGCTGCCGGAGCTGTATGAAAAGTCGGACGACGCGCAGCTGCATGTGGGCAAAATGGCCTACGACGCGGTCGTCGTGCCGGGAATGCTGACCATCCGATCCTCGACGCTCTCCTACCTCCGCACGTTCGCGGAAAACGGCGGCAAGGTCATTTTCATGGGCCAGATCCCGCAGTATGTCGATGGACGCATCTCGGACGAGGCACAGATATTTGCCGCGCAGTGCGAGCACATCGGCTTTGACCAGAATTCCCTGATGGATGCGCTGGACGCCTGGCGCGAGGTGGACGTGATCGACGTCAACAGCCATCTGCGCGCCGACCGCCTGCTCGGGCAGCTCCGTCAGGACGGCGAAGAGCGCTGGCTCTTCGTGGCGCAGGGCAAGCACGACACCCGCCTCCAGCTCAACCACTGGTATACCATGACCGGACGCGAGGATATGTCCGTGCGTGTGCGCGGCACCTACCGCGTGCGGCTCTACGACGCAATGAACGGAACGGTCGCGGAGCTTCCGGCGGAGTATCATGACGGCTGGACATGGATCCGGCACGGCTTCTATGCGCAGGATTCCCTGCTGCTGCGGCTGACGCCGACTGCGGAGGCGGTCTCGCAGCCGTATGCGGAGGAAGCGCGCACCGTGCTTTCCGAGCAGTATCTGCCCGGCGTTGTGAACTACCGGCTGAGCGAGCCGAACGTCTGTGTGCTCGATCAGGCAGAATACCGTGTGGACGGCGGCGCATGGCACGAAAAGGAAGAGATCCTGCGTCTGGACGACGCCATCCGCAGAGAATACGGCTATCCGCTGCGCACCGAGAGCTTCCCGCAGCCGTGGCTGGAGCCGAAGAAGCCCGCCGAGCATACGCTGGAGCTGCGCTTCCGCATCGTCTCGGAGACGGAAGGCGAGGAGGTCCGCTTCGGCTTTGAGAGCAAGGACGGCGCGGAGCTGTTCTGGAACGGCGAAGGCGTCCGTATGGAGGGCCACGACTGGTATGTGGATCGGGATATCCATGTAGAGACGCTGGGCAGGCTCCGGAAGGGCGAGAACGAGGTCGTGCTCCGGATGCCGTTCGGGCCGGGCTCCAATGTGGAGGCATGCTATCTGCTGGGCGAATTCGGCGCTGCGGTCTCCGGCGATACGGCCCGCATCACGAAGAAGCCGGAAATGCTCGGCTTCGGAGATATGGCCCCGCAGGGCTTCCCGTTCTACGGCGGCTGCGTGGAATACTGCACGGAGGTGGAGACGAAGGCCGGTACGGTCGAGATCGAGATCCCGGAATACTATGCGGCGCTGCTGCATGTGGAGCTGGACGAGAAGCAGGCGGATGTGTTCGCCGAGCCGTATACCGTCCGGTTCGAGAAGGTCGCCGCAGGCGTCCACAGCCTGAGGCTCACGGCCTACGGCACGCGCATCAACACCTTCGGCCAGCTGCATAACTGCAACCGCAAGGAGGAATACTACGGCCCGAAGTCCTACCGCACGAGCGGAAAGAACTGGAGCTATGTCTATCAGCTCCACCAGACCGGCGTGACCGTTGCGCCGATCGTGCGGGTGCTGGAAGAAAAATGACGCGATAACAGAAATTAAATGATTCGAGCAAAGCGTGCCAGTTTCTGTCACGCTTTGCTTGGTATATCCTGATAAATTCTATAAAAATCTAATTTTTTGTTGAATCTTTGCGAGAAATTCTGCATAATGGAGAACATACATGCAAACCGGGAGGGCGTCATGAAAAAGAGCAACAGCATGTTTTCCAGAATACTGATCCCGTTTCTGTCACTTTCGCTTGCAATCGTGATGATCTTTCTGATCTGCTATGCAGTCGTATTCACGCGCTATTCGCAGGAGAGCATCCTCAAGGAATTCTCCTCCGAAACGGAGCGCCTGTCTGCGCAGGTCTCGCAGCAGCATTCGACCATGACCTTTGCCGCAATGAGCATTCTGACGCGGAATGATTTTTTCAACGGCCTGAAGAAGCTCTACTATAACTCCGAGGATCCCGGCGAGCTGACGGTGAACTATCAGACGATGGCGAACACCATGGCGAGCTACAGCTACATCCTGCCGGACTATGATCTGATCTATCTCGACGCGCACGGCTATTATTACAACACCCGTTCTGCATATGAGCACTCCTCGCCGCTGCAGAAGATCTCGCAGGAGGAGCTGGCGTCGTATGCATGGACGGGAGAGCTTGAAGAAAGCACGGCGATGCTCAATCTTGGAGAAAACAGCATGTCGGCGCGGCCAGATCAGGCGCTGACCATCGCCATGCGCCTCAAGGTGCCGTCGGAGACGATCGGCTATCTGATCGTGCAGACGGATCTGCTGGAGAATGGAGACGTGTTTGAAAATCTGCTGCGCAATCAAGGACGGTTCGCGCTGTTTTCGGAGAACGGAACGTGCCTGTACGCACAGGAGGGCTGCCCGGAGACGCTGAGCTTTGACGAGCTCATGCGCGCGGCAAATACGAAGAACCGGGTCTGCCGGACCGCAGACGGCGAAAAATACGTCGTGACCCACAAGCAGACGAAAGAGGGCGCCATCCATGTCGTGACGCTTTATCCGGCCTATCTGCTGCGGCAGGAGCTGGGCAGCAGCATTTTTCCGGCGGTGGCCATCGTGCTGCTGATGCTGCTGTTGATCGTCGCGCTTTCGATCGCACTGTCCAATTACCTTTCCAGGCCGCTGAGTCTGCTGACGAAGAAGATCGGCGAGACGACGCTGGACAATCTGGAGGAGCCGTTTGTGCCGGTGGAGGGGAACGTTTCGAACGAGGTCATGTGCCTCCAGAATGAGTATATCAAGATGCGCGACCGCCTCTTCGAGACGATGCAGGACAAGATGGAGCTGATGAAGCTCCAGGAGGAGCAGCGCTATGCGGTCATGCAGTACCAGATCAATCCTCATTTCCTGTATAATACCCTGAACGTCATCGGCATCATGGGCGCGGAGCGCGACTGCCAGGAGATCGAGCGCTCCTGCTTCCTGCTGGCAAAGCTCCTGCGCTACTCGCTTCAGGACTACCGCGACAGCGCGACGATCGAGGAGGAATTTGAAAGCCTCCAGTCCTATCTGAATCTGATGAAGCTGCGCTTTGAGCACAAGATACAGTACGCCGTCGATCTCGACCCGGAGCTGCGCGGGCTGCGCCTGCCGCGGCTGACGCTCCAGCCGCTGGTGGAGAACGTGTTCGAGCATGCCTTTGGCGAGCATCACAAGACCGTCTTCGTCTGTGTGCGCGCGGTGTGCTGCGCAGGCGGCTGGTCGATCCTGATCCGCGACAACGGACAGGGGATCGTGCCGGAGGAGTGCGAACGCCTCAACGGCTACATGGAGCAGCTGCGCAAAAAGAAGGCCCCGGCGGCAGGCGTGGATATCGCCGGCGGCATCGGTGTGAAAAACACCCTCTGGCGGCTCAATGCGTTTTTTGAAGGCAATTTTGACTGCCGGATCGCAAACAGTGAAGCGGGCGGCTTTGAGATCGAGCTGCGCGGCGGAATGACGGGAGGAACGTGAAATGAGACAGTATCAACTGGCAATCGTCGAGGATGAGCCGCATACCGCGCGGTATATCCAGGGCATTGTAGAGGCGACGAACCTGTTCCACATCGCCGCCGTCTGCGAAAGCGCGGAGGAGCTGCTGACGCTGGAGCCGTTCCCGGATCTGGACGTACTGGTGACGGACGTCAAAATGAGCGGGCTGACGGGTCTCGAGCTGCTGCGGGAGCTTCAGACGCGCCTGCCGCAGCTGTGCTCTATCATTATCAGCGGCTACGATTCGTTTGAATACGCGCGCGATGCCATCCGGCTGAACGTGTCGAACTATATCCTCAAGCCCATCAGCAAGGACGAGCTGACCGTGGCGCTGCTGCATCTGTACGACCAGCTCTCCAACCTCCGCCAGAAAAGCGGCGAGGAATATCTCAACAGCCTCTACCAGGAGGGTGAGCAGCCGCTGGAGCAGGCGTTGTCGCTGCCCGCGCCGTATTATCATGTGCTGATGGCCGCGGGCATGAACGATCAGAACCAGCTGATCCTCCGCTGCAGGACGCTTCTGGCGCTGGAAAAGCACCCGGAGCTGCAAATGTGCATTTATCAGTACGGCTTTCTGATCCTGCTCGGCGTCGGGCAGGCCGACGCGCCGAACCGGCTCGAGCAGAGCGCGGCGACGATCGCGGCCTGGGAACGCGACAGCGGCGCGACGGCGCTCCTGCTGCTGACCGACCGGGCCGTTGCCCGGGAGGAGCTCAAGCGCGAGGTGCGGCACCTGTTCCATGCACACCAGAAGAATCTGGTGCTGGGCAAGAGCGTCGTGATGCGGCTCTCTGCCGCACGGACGCCGGAGGCGAACACGAAGGAGGAGCAGGCGCTCACGGAGCGGCTCCAGCAGAGCCTGACGGCGCAGAATGCCGAGCATTTCCATATGGCGCTGTGCCAGCTCTTTTCCAGCTGGGAGAGCCGGTCGGCAGATATCTATACCATCAAGCAGCTGCTGTTCGCGCTGGTCTCGCGGGTTTCGCAGAAGCGCGAGAACAGCGACGACCCGATCACGCTCATGAATACGCTCATGGACACACTCTACCGCGCGACCGGCTATGAGGCGGCGTGCAGCGCGGTCTGGGCCGTGCTGGAGCCGGAGCTGTTCCCGGTCAGCGGACTGGAAAATGAAAGCCCGAAGCAGTCGCAGCGGATGTTCCATAAGATCGTGCAGTTCCTCAATCACCACATCGATCAGAATTATTCTCTTCAGGAGATCAGCGATACCTTCGGCATCAGCCAGCCCTATGTCAGCAAGCTTTTCCGCGCCAATGCCGGGACCTCCTACAAGGACTATGTGACGAAGCAGAAGATCCAGACGGCCATCGAGATCATGACCAGCAACCCCGCCGTCCTGATCAAGGACATCGCCGAGCAGCTGGGCTACGACCAGCTGTATTTCAGCACGGTCTTTCACCGCATCACCGGCGAGTATCCCAAGCACTACCGCGAGCGGCTGGAGCAGAGGGCGAAGGACGGGCAGGCGTGAGCTGTGATTTTCGATACTCGCGTGCGTTTGGTTTTTACAAATCGAAGTAGCGACAATAATATGTACAAAAAATCAGCAGAATGATACCATCTATTTAGCGCAAACAATAATAACTGCATTAGGAGGCACAAAAATGAAAAAGCTGATCGCACTTCTTTTGGCGGTATTGATGGTACTCGGCATGGCCGCGTGCGCATCCACTCCGAAGGAAGATACCCCTGCGGAAAAGCCCGCAGAAAACAACAACCAGACCGAAGAGCCCGCACAGGATGCTGAGCAGACTGCTGAGCCCGAGGGAAAGAAGTTTGAAGGCAAGACCCTGACCATGATGATGAGCATGTCCGAGTCCAATGCGACGGATGCTTATTATGCACAGATCGCGGCCTTCGAAGAGAAGTACGGCTGCAAGGTCGATGTCGAAGCCATCCCGCACGGCGATGAGGGCGAAAACCTGAAGCTCGTCCGTCTGGCGACCGGCACGCTGGCCGACATCTATCAGAGCAGTGTCGGCGCGAAGTTCGACGAGTTCAGCCCCACCGAAAACTGCGTGGACATTTCCGGCGAAGCATGGGCCAACAACATCTCCGACGGCTACCGCTCCGTTGTCACCTATGACGGCGGCGTCTACGCCACGCCCGCCGATACCTCCAACGCTGCCGGCGTTATCTACAACACCAAGGTGTTTGCAGACCTCGGCATCGAGATCCCGGAGACATGGGACGAGTTCCTCACCGTCTGCGAGACCATCAAGGCTGCCGGCATCACCCCGATCGCCGCGCCCTATGCCAAGCAGACCAACTCCCAGATCCCCTTCCTGATGAACTATTACTACGTTGCGCAGGAGAACCCCGACTTCGCGGAGCAGTACACCAACCGTGAGATCGATCTTGACAGCTCCGCTGCCTTTGTCCGCGGCCTTCAGAAGCTGAACGATATGGCCCAGTACATCAACGAGGACGCACTGTCCACCGGTATGGATGAATGCGCGATGATGCTCGGCGACGGCACGGCGGCCATGATGGTCATCCGTACCAACATCCTGGTCACCATGGCGGCTGACTGCCCCGACAAGATCGCGGACATGGACTTCTTCCCGCTGCCCGACGTCGATGCCAACAGCCGCGGCGTCAGCTACTGGCTGCCGATGGGCTGGGTCATCAACAAGAACGCGGCTGAGCCTGAGCTTGCCAAGGCATGGTGCGAATTCGTCACCTCTCAGGAAGGCGTTGACGCCTACTCCGCTGCCGTTGCTCCTACCGGCACGTTCTGCCTCAATGAGGTCGACCTGAGCGGCGTCGAGATGCCGCAGGCGCTCATTACCGCGCAGGAGTGGGTCTCCACCAGCTCCACGCCGGTCATGGAGTACTTCTGCCGCATCAAGGGCTCCAACCAGGCAACGATCTGCAGCATGTGCGCGACCGGCGAGATCACTGCAGAGGATGCCTGCCAGCAGATCATGGCCGACAACGTCGTTGACGCACAGCAGAAGGGCTTTGTAGGCTGGTAATTAACCGGATATTCCGGCGGATATTCCCGCTTGAGGACAATGGGCTGTGCATACGCACAGCCCATTGCGTCTGAATGGGGTCATAGCGCCTCGAGCTGGGCGCCGGAGAGAGGAAACGATTTTGGATACATTACAATATGCGCTCCGGGCCATCCTGCCGCTCATTCTGGAGATCGCACTCGGATGCTTTCTGAGAAGGATCGGGTTTCTGGACGCCGCGTTTTTCCAGAAGGGACGCAGGCTCGTATACTACACAGCATTGCCTACGTCGATTTTCTATGGCATCTATACGACGCAGACCATCCGGGAGATCAACCCCGGACTGTTGGTGTTCTGTTTTCTCATGGTGCTCATGCTGTTCGGCATCGGCACGCTGATGGCAGTGACACTGTTTCCCGACCACCGCAAGCGCGGCGTCGTGATCCAGAGCGCCTACCGCTCCAATTTCAGCATCATCGCCATCTCCCTTTCCGAGGCGCTGGGCGGGAGCGGCGCGCTGAGCGCAGCGGCGGTCCTGTCGGCGACAACGATCCCGGAGTTCAACGTGCTGGCGGTGCTGTCCATGACGATGTTCGTGCATCCGGAGGGCGGCAAATCCCCGCTGCGGCAGTCGCTGCGCGGGATCGTGACCAATCCGCTGATCATCGGCTCGCTGACGGGCCTCGGGTGCTTGCTCGTGCGGCAGGCGCTGCCGTGCGATGCGGACGGGAACGCGGTGTTCCTGCTGTCGGAGAAGCTTCCGTGGCTCTTTTCCTTCATCCGTGCGCTCGGACAGATGTCCACGCCGCTGGCGCTGATCTGCCTCGGCGGGCTGTTTGATTTCTCCAAGCTGCGCGGCGCGGGAAGGGATATCCTCATCGGCTGCGCGCTGCGTGTGCTGATCGCGCCGACCGTCAGCCTCGGAGCGGCGATCGCGCTGAACGCCTCCGGGCTCATGCATTTCAGCACGGCGGAATTTGCCTGCATGGTCTCGGTGTTTGCCTCGCCGCTTGCGACTGTGACCGGCGTTATGGCGGCGCAGATGGGCAGCGACGATGTTTACGGAGACCAGCTCGTTGTGCTTACCACCCTGATCGGCGCGTTCACGCTCTTCATCACGGTCTGCGTGATGCGCGCCAACGGCTTCTTATAAGGACTTTACATGAAAATTGAATTCGGATACGGCTGCGGGAGCCAGACGCTCTGCGTCCCGGACGAAAACGTCCTCGGCGTCCTGCAGCAAAACGAGCTTGCGCTGCCGGAGAAAACGGCGCGGGAGCTGGTGGCGGAGGCCATCGCGCACCCCATCGGCTGTCCGCCGCTGCGCGAGATCGTACACAGGGGCGAGAAGATCGCCATCGTCACGAGCGACATCACGCGGCCGCTGCCGTCGTATGAGATCCTGCCGGAGCTGCTGCGGGCACTCTTTGCCTGCGGCGTGGAGGCGGCGGATGTGACGGTCGTATTTGCGATCGGCAGCCACCGGAGGCATACGCCGGAGGAGATGCGGCAGCTTGCCGGGGACTACGCCTTTGAGACGGTCCGCTGCGTGGACAGCGACCCGGACGACTGCGTCCGCCTCGGCGTGACCGACCGCGGTACGCCGGTGGATATCACGCGCGCCGTTGCGGAGGCCGACCGGCGGATCTGCCTCGGAAATGTGGAATTTCACTGGTTCGCGGGCTACAGCGGCGGCGCCAAGGCCATCATGCCGGGCGTCTCCACCCGTGCGGCCATCACCTGCAACCACGGCCTGATGGCCTCGGAAAATGCCTGCGCCGCGCGTATCGAGGGCAATCCCCTGCGCGAGGACATCGAGCAGGCAGGAGCCATCTGCGGCGTGGACTTCATCGTCAACGTCGTGCTCGACGAGCACAAGCACATCATCTACGCCGCCGCAGGCGACGTGACGGCGGCGCACCGCGACGCCTGCCGGATGCTCGACCGGCTGTATCTCAAGTCGATCCCGCACAGGGCGGATATCGTCGTCGTTTCACAGGGCGGCGCGCCCAAGGATATGAATCTTTACCAGACACAGAAGGCACTCGCCAACGCCAGCCATGCCGTGCGCAGCGGCGGCGTCGTCATTCTGGTCGGAGCCTGCCCGGAGGGGCCGGGCGAGGCGGTTTTTGAGCGCTGGATGCGCGAGGCGTCCTCTCCGCAGGAGATCCTGGAGCGCATCGGGCGCGAATTCTGCATCGGCGGCCACAAGGCGGCGGCCTTTGCAAGAGTGCTGACGCGGGCGGAGATCTATCTCGTCTCGCAGATGGAGCCGGAGACAGTGAGGGCCTTCTTCATGACGCCGGTGCCGACGGTTCAGGACGCGCTGGCGCTGGCGCAGAAAAAACTAGGCGCGGAGGCCTCTGTTCTGGCGATGCCGTTCGGCGGAGCGACGCTCCCGCGCGTACAGGAGGAATGACCATGAGCGGACAGACACAGACAGAGCGGCTCGTTCTTCAGATCCATCCGAAGGACAATGTGGCCGTCGCGGTAAAGCCGCTGAAAAAGGGGACGGTGCTTCCCGGCGGCGTGCGGCTGCTGGAGGATCTGCCGCAGGCCCACAAGGCGGCGATGCAGACCATCGCCGCAGGCGCACCCGTCATCCGCTACGGCGTGGTGCTGGGTCACGCGGTGAAGGAGATCCCGCAGGGAAGCTGGGTGCGGGAGGATATGCTGCATGTGGCGGACTGCCCGTCGCTGGAGGGGCTGACGTGGGGCACGCATCTGGTCTCTGCCGAGGAGCTGCCGGAGCCGCCCGTCCGGACATGGATGGGCTACCGCAATGCCGCCGGCCCGGCCGGAACGCGCAACTATCTCGGCATCGTCACGACGGTGCAGTGCGCGGCGGGCGTCGTCCGGAGCGTCACGGAGCGTATCCGGCGGGAGCTGCTGCCGAAATATCCGAACGTCGAGGGCGTGGTGGCCATCACGCACGCCTACGGCTGCGGTGTGGCCATCCGTGCGCGTGAGGCGGGCATTCCCATCCGCGCCATCCGCAACATCATTCAGCATCCGAACTTCGGCGGCGAGGCGATCGTGGTCGGGCTTGGCTGCGAGAAGCTGACCTATGACATGGTGCTGCCGCCGGAGAAGATCAACGCGGAGACCTGCATCACACTCCAGGAGCAGCCCGGCCACGCGGCCATGGAGCAGGCGATCCTGGATCTGGCGGAGAAAAAGCTCCGCATCCTGAACGAACGCCGCCGCGAGGAGCTTCCGCTCAGCGAGCTTTGCATCGGGATGCAGTGCGGCGGCAGCGACGCATTCAGCGGCATATCCGCCAACCCGTCGGCGGGCTGTGCGGCGGATATGCTGGTGCGCGGCGGCGCGACGGTGCTTTTCAGCGAGATCACCGAGGTGCGCGACGGCGTGCAGCTGCTGGCGGCGCGGTGCCGGGACGAGGAGACGTGCAGAAAGCTTGCGCGGGAGATGGCCTGGTATGACCGCTATCTGGCCGAGGGCGGTGTGGACCGCGACGCCAATCCGACGCCGGGCAACAAGAAGGGCGGCCTTGCCAACATCGTCGAAAAGGCGATGGGGTCCATTGCGAAGTCCGGCTCCAGCCCGATCGAGGAGGTCCTCTCTCCGGCGGAGCAGCCGCACCGGCACGGCCTGATCTTTGCCGCGACGCCCGGCAGCGACATCGTCTGCGGCCCGTCACAGGCGGCCAGCGGCATCGGCCTTCAGGTGTTCATGACCGGACGCGGCACGCCCTACGGGCTGGAGATCTGCCCGGTCATCAAGGTTTGCAGCCGGAACGAGCTGAAGGCGCAGTGGCCGGATATGATCGACCTGAGCGCCGGAGACATCCTGACCGGCGAGCGGACCATCGCACAGGTCGGCGAGGAGCTTTTCCGGTGGATCCTTGACGCGGCCAGCGGCCGGAGGATCCCCTACAGCGACCAGTACGGCTATCACAACGATATGTGCTTTTTTAATCCGGCCCCGATCACTTGACCGGCGCCGCAAAGGAGGTTATTCTATGAAACAGGAGCTTTCGGGTATCATCGTGCCGATCCTGACGCCGCTCGACGCGCAGGAAAATGTGGACGAGGCGCGGCTGCGCCGTCAGGTGGACTTCGTGATCGAGGGCGGTGTGAACGGCATTCTGCTCTTCGGCAGCAACGGCGAGTTCTACATGACGGAGGAGGACGAGATGGCGCACTGCCTGGACGTCGTCCTCGGGCAGACGGCGGGGCGTGTCCCGGTCTACTTCGGCATCGGCGCGATCCGCACGGGCAAGTGCATCCGCCTTGCCAAAATGGCGCAGGATCACGGCGCGGACGCGATCTCCGTTTTGCAGCCGATGTTCCTCAAGCCGACGGAGGACGAGCTTTATCTGCATTTCCGCAGCATTGCCGAGAGCGTGCCGGAGCTGCCGATGCTGCTCTATAACAATCCCGGCCGGACGGGCTATACGCTCAGCGCGAATCTGGTGGAGCGGCTGGCGGACGTTGCGAACATCGCGGGCATGAAGGATTCGAGCGGCGATCTGACGCAGACGGAGGAGTTCATCCGCCGGACGGCGGATAAGGATTTCCGCGTCTTTGCCGGTAAGGATACGCTGATCTACGCCTCGCTCTGCGTGGGCGCGGCCGGTGCGGTCTGTACGACGGCAAACTTCCTGCCGGAGCTGGTCTCCGAGATCTACCGCAGCTATCGCGCGGGCGACACGAAGGCCTCGCTGGCCGCGCAGTTCCGCCTGAATCCGATCCGCCTGTCGATGGACAAGGCAAGCTTCCCGGTCGCCACGAAGGATATGGCGAATATGCGCGGCATGGACGTGGGCGTTCCCTACCGTCCGAATCTTCCGACGCCGGACGGCCCCGCGTATCAGGCCATGCTGCATGAACTGAAAAAAGCCGGTTATATCACCGATTGAATTTGCAGGGAGGAATTTTCCATGAAGGTAGGATTTGTAGGACTCGGCATTATGGGCAAGCCCATGTGCAAGAACATTCTCAAGGCGGGCTATACCGTCACCGCGTACAACCCCTCTCCGGCGTCTCTTGACGAGGTCGTCGCCTGCGGCGCCATCCGTGCGGCAAGCAACGCGGAGGTCGCGGCAAACAGCGACGTGGTCATTACCATGGTCCCGAACTCGCCCAACGTCCGTGACGCCGTCCTCGGCAAAAACGGCATTCTGGAGGGTGCGAAGGAAGGCCTGGATATCATTGACATGAGCTCCATCGCACCGCTGGAATCCAAGGCCATCGCCGCCGAGTGCCTCAAGCACGGCGTGCATATGATGGACGCACCGGTCTCCGGCGGTGAGCCGAAGGCGGTCGATGGAACGCTGTCGATCATGTGCGGCGGCCCGAAGGCGCTGTTCGACAAGTACCATGAGCTGCTGATGACGATGGGTGCCTCCGCCGTTCACTGCGGGGAGGTCAACGGCGCCGGCAACACCGTGAAGCTGGCAAACCAGATCATTGTCGCCTGCAACATCGCCGCCTGCGCGGAGGCCTATTCGCTCTCCACGATGGCGGGCGTAGACCCGGAGAAGGTCTTTGAGGCCATTCGCGGCGGCCTTGCCGGCTCGACGGTCATGAACGCAAAGGTTCCCATGATGATGGAGGGCAATTTCAAGCCCGGCTTCCGCATCGATCTGCATATCAAGGATCTGAACAACGCGCTCGACACCGGCCACGGCCTCGGCACGCCGATGATCCTGACCTCGCAGGTGCAGGAAATGATGCAGTGGCTGCACAACAACGGCTGCGGCAGCGACGATCACAGCGCGATCCTGAAGTATTACGAGCGGATCACCGGCACGGAGGTCCGCAAGGAGCACTGAGCATAGCGTAAAGAGCGAAAACAAGCCCGCCGCAGTTTTCTGCGGCGGGCTTCTGCCGTATTTTTCAGCGTGCGATCAGGACCATGGCCAGATCGTTGACGTTCGTGCCGGTCGGGCCGGTCATGAGCAGACCGCCGACGGCCTGAAGCGCGTGGTAGGCGTCGTTGTCGCGCAGCGTCTGCACTGCGTCCCATCCGGCGCTCTGGAGCGCGGCAAGGGTATCCTGATCGGCATAACCGCCTGCGGCGTCGGTCGGGCCGTCCGTCCCATCGGAGCCGAAGGAAAAAACGGCGGTCTGCCGCAGGCCGGAGATGCCCGGCGCGGCGGCCAGCGCCAGCTCCTGATTGCGGCCGCCGAGGCCGCTTCCGGTCAGATGCACGGTCGTTTCGCCGCCGGCAAGGAACGCGAGCGGCACGCCGGTGTCCTGATGGCTGCGGGCGACGCTGGCGAGGAAGCTTCCGGCCTCCTTTGCCTGACAGCAGAGGCAGTCGGTCAGCATCTGGCACCGGAAGCCGAGCGCCTCGGCCTCGCGCATGGCGGCGGCGCAAAGCTCGCGGACGCTTCCGGTCACATGCGTCTCCACGTTGGAGAGCATTTTGGGCGTCGGTTTGCGCAGACAGTCCATGGCCTGCTCCGAGAGGCGGAGATCATATTTCCGGACGATTTCCAGAGCCTGCTCCTCCGTCGAGGCGTCGGGATAGGCGGGGCCGGAGGCGATCATGTCCAGCGGGTCGCCGATGATGTCGGACAGAACGATAGAAAAAACGTGCGCGGGGCTGCAATGCTGTGCGAAGCGCCCGCCCTTGACGGCAGAAAGACGCTTGCGGATGGTGTTCATCTCCACAATGTCCGCGCCGCAGGCCAGCAGCTGGCGCGTGATCTCCTGCTGCTCGGCAGGCTCGATCAGCGGCAGCTCGAAAAGCGCGGAGCCGCCGCCGGAGACGAGAAAGAGAACCGTGTCGTCCGCGCGCAGTCCGGCGGTCATTTCGAGGACCTCCTTCGCGGCGGCAAAGGAATTCTCGTCCGCGACCGGGTGCCCGGCCTCGCGGATGCGCAGCGGACCGATGGGGCCGCGCGCGTGCTCGTATTTGGTGACGACGATGCCGCTGCTGATCCTCTCGCCGAGCGTCTCATAGGCGGCGTGCGCCATCTGCCACGCGGCCTTTCCGACGGCCACAAGGCAGACGCGGCCGGGGAACGCGGCGTTTTCCAGCGCGCGGCGGACCGCCGCGTCCGGCTGCACGGCCCGGAGGGCGCTGTGCAGGATCGTTTCCGCAGTTTCACGAAGCTTCTTATCCATGCTGTATTCCTTCCCACGGGCCGCGCCGGCCCGCTTGTTTTCTGCTAGGGTGTATTCTTCCAACTCCCAATGTGACCGGAAACGAGGAAATTTTGCGTTGAGCAAGACATTTTTTCGCAGGAATACTGACGTATTTCAAGGAAAAATGGCGCAGCGCAGCGTGAAAAGACCCGCTGTCCGGGTGCGTTGGGAGTTGGAAGAATAGACCCTACATACTATATCCGATTTCCCGCCGAAAGGCAAGCGATATGCCGTACAGATGCAGAACGGCGCCCGCGTCCGAAAAGGACTGCGGGCGCCATTGTGAAACGGCAGGCCGGTCGGTGGTCTGCTCTCTGCCGGGGGGTGGTCAGAGGGCGCCTGTGACCGGCCTGAACTGCTGCCATTTCGTTTGCAGATGCAAGCAAACTTGTGACTGCACTTCTAGTTTAGCACATGCGGCCCGCATTTACAAGGAAAAATTGCAGCTTTTTGCCCGAACATGCTCCGGCGGAGCCATAGTGCAGCTTTTTTTGACGGATACCGGTGCATTTGGCCCCGGTATCGGAATTGCAGATACCCGGCAGCAGAAGAAATAATGACCGGGCGCTTGATGTTTTCCGGCGTGTTTGCTATGATGGGATGGCTCATGCGGCAAGGCCCTTGCCGCGTTCCGGAGCACTATTTTCTCGAAAGGGTGAACACCATGCAATATGACGTAATCATCATCGGTGCCGGTCCCGGCGGTATTTTTTCGGCCTATGAGCTGTCGAAGCTCTGCCCGGAGGAGAAGATCGCCGTCTTTGAAGAGGGCCAGCCGCTCGAAAAGCGCAAATGCCCCATCGACGGCAAAAACGTGAAGCGCTGCATTGGCTGTCCGACCTGTGCGATCATGAATGGCTTCGGCGGAGCCGGAGCCTTTTCCGACGGAAAATACAACATCACCAACGATTTCGGCGGTACGCTCCACCAGTACATCGGCAAAAAGCAGGCGCTGGAGCTGATGCACTACGTTGATGAGATCAACGTCACCCACGGCGGCGAGGGTACGAAGCTCTATTCCACGGCGAACAGCGCCTTCAAGACCCGCTGCCTGCAGAACAACCTCCATCTGCTGGATGCCTCCGTGCGCCATCTCGGCACGGACATCAACTTCGTCGTCCTTACGAACCTGTTCGAGGAGCTGAAGGAGAAGGTCGATTTCCATTTCCGCACGCCGGTGCGGCGCGTTCTGGCAAAGGAAGGCGGCTATGAGATCGTCACGGACACGGGGAGCTTCACCTGTAAGCAGTGCATCATTTCCGTTGGCCGCAGCGGCAGCAAGTGGATGGAGGGCGTGTGCGCAGAGCTTGGCATCGGCACGCAGTCCAACCGCGTGGACATCGGCGTGCGCGTGGAGCTTCCGGCGGAGATCTTCAAGCACTTGACCGACGAGCTTTATGAAAGCAAGATCGTCTATAAAACGGAGAAATATCAGGATCTGGTGCGCACGTTCTGCATGAACCCGAAGGGTGCGGTCGTGAACGAAAACACCAACGGCATCGTGACCGTCAACGGCCACAGCTATGAGGACCCGGCCCGTCAGACGGAGAACACCAACTTCGCCCTGCTCGTCTCCAAGCACTTTACCGAGCCGTTCAAGGATTCCAACGGCTACGGCGAGTCCATCGCGCGGCTGTCGAACATGCTCGGCGGCGGCGTCATGGTGCAGCGCTTCGGCGACCTTATCCGCGGCCAGCGCTCGACGCAGAAGCGCATCGACAAATCCTTCGTCACGCCGACGCTTTCCGCCACGCCGGGCGACCTCTCGCTGGTCATTCCGAAGCGCATCCTCGACGGCATCATCGAAATGATCTATGCGCTCGACAAGATCGCGCCGGGCACCGCCAACGATGACACGCTCCTCTATGGCGTGGAGGTCAAGTTCTACAACATGGAGGTCTGCGTGAACGAGGATCTGGAGGCGGAGAACAACCGCGGCCTGTTCATCATCGGCGACGGCAGCGGCATCACGCACTCCCTGTCCCACGCCTCGGCCAGCGGCGTCTATGTTGCGCGCCATCTCGCGGCGCAGAAGGACTGAACTGCGGAGGGCCGCCTCTGCGGCAGAAAGGAAGCCTTTATGGAAGCGCTTGCGATTCTCATTCTTCTGGCGCTGGCCGGATGGGCGGTCTATGCCGTCCGGTCGGCAAAACGCAAAAAGGGCGGCTGCGGCTGCGGATGCAGCGGCTGCAACGGCTGCGAGCGAAAAAAATGAGCGGCCCGCCGGAGCCGCCTGCGCCAGCGCGCCGGAGACGGCGGAGAACGAAATATCTGGAATGCCTCCCGGAAACAAGCCATAGACTGTTTCCGGGAGGTGCTTGTATGATTCCATTTTTCAGACGCAACGGAAGGCTCATGCTGGCCGGGATCGCCGTCAGCCTGTTCTGCTTTGCGCTTTCGGCACTGTTTACGGCGCAGAGTGCCGTTCCGACCGGCTCCTGGGGCCTGAGCTTCCGCACGGAGGGCCAGCCTCCCATCGGCAACGCCACCGCCGCCGCGCTGCGCAATTACGACGCGGTCTACGTCGGTGACCCCGGAGAAAAGGTGATCTATCTGACATTCGACGCCGGATATGAAAACGGCTGCACGGCGCAGATCCTCGACGTGCTGAAGGCACGGGAGGTCCCGGCGGCGTTTTTCGTGGTCGGGAACTATTTGCAGACCGCGCCGGAGCTGGTGCAGCGGATGGCGGACGAGGGCCATCTGGTCGGAAACCACACCGAGCACCACTGGGATATGTCGCGCATCGCGGACCGGGAGACGTTCCGGAAGGAGCTGGAAACGGTCGAGGAGCAGTACCGGGAGCTGACCGGACAGGAGATGGAGAAATTCTACCGCCCGCCGCAGGGCGTCTACAGCGAGGAAAATCTCAGGATGGCGAAGGAGCTGGGCTATAAGACCGTGTTCTGGAGCCTTGCGTATGTGGACTGGTATCAGGACGATCAGCCGACGGCGGAGCAGGCGTTTTCCAAGCTCATCCCGCGCATCCATCCCGGCGCGGTCGTGCTGCTGCACAGCACGTCGCAGACCAACGCCGCCATTCTCGACGAGCTGATCGGCAAATGGGAGGCGCTGGGCTACCGCTTCGGGCGGCTCGAGGAGCTTTTTGACTGACGCAATCACCATTTGCGGCCTCCGGCATAACATGGAATGAGCGGGCGAGAAACGCTGCGCTGATTCTGGAATTCTGGGAGGTTATTGTTTATGTCCTGCAACTCTTCGGGCATCTATGCGTTTGGCAACAGCTGGTGGTGGATCATCATTCTGATCCTCATCTTCGGCCTTGGCAATAACGGCAGCTGCGGCTGCGGCTGCGACAACAACGGCTGCGGCTGCTGAGCCTTACATGCGGCAGGGGAGACGGTGCGCCGTCTCCCCTTTTCTTATACGGACTGCGCCCGTAGGGGCGATGTTCAGCCTGTTTTCGGATGCGCCGGAGGCATCCCGCACCGGCTGGTGCAGAAAAGATATAGCCCGCGGAGCGGCGGATGCGTGGGAAACCGCTTTTCTGACCCTTGCGGGCGGCGCGAAAAAACGCTATACTATAGGCAATTGGATTACAATTTGGAGGAAACGCCATGAAAAAGCCGTTTCTGGAAGCCGGTCAGATCGTCAGCACGCACGGCGTGCGCGGAGAGCTGAAAATCATGCCGTGGGCCGACGATCCCGAGTTCCTGCTCGATTTTGATACGATCTATCTGGGCGGAAAGCCCTGCCGCGTCGTGTCCAGCCGCGTGCAGAAGACCTGCGTGCTGATGAAGCTGGAGGGGATCGACGACGTGGACGCCGCCGCGCGTCTGCGCGGGCAGACGGTCTGCATCCGGCGCGAGGACGCGCAGCTGCCCGAGGGCGCGATGTTCATTGCCGACCTGATCGGCCTGAAGGTGCTCTGCGGAGACGAGACGATCGGCAAGGTCACGGAAATTCTTCAGCGGCCCGGAAACGACGTCTACGTCGTCAAGGGCGCGCATGAATACCTCATTCCCGCCGTTCCGGAGTTTATTCTGGAGCGTGATCCGGACGAGGGCTATATCCGCGTCCGGCTGATCGAAGGAATGCGCACTGATGAGATTTGACATTATGACGCTTTTTCCCACCTCGGTGGACGCCATGATGCAGGAAAGCATCCTTGGCCGCGCACAGAGGAAGGGACTGATCGAGATCCACGCCCACCAGATCCGGGACTACACGACCAACCGGCAGAATCAGGTGGATGATTACCCCTACGGCGGCGGACGCGGTGCGATCCTGCAGTGCGATCCGCTCTACAACTGCTGGACGGCCATCTGCGATGAGATCGGCGCGCCGGTACATACGATCTTCCTTTCCCCGTGTGGGGCGGTGTTCGATCAGGAGAAGGCGCGGCAGCTGCGCGACAGCTGCGAAAACATCATTCTGGTCTGCGGACACTATGAGGGCGTCGATCAGCGCTTTCTGGACGAGTGCGTGGATGAGGAGATCTCCATCGGCGACTTCGTCCTGACCGGCGGCGAGCTTCCCGCGATGTGCATTGCCGACGCCGTTTGCCGTCTGGTGCCGGGCGTCCTCGGAGACGAGGTCTGCTTCACGGACGAGAGCCACTGGGACGGCCTGCTCGAATACCCGCAGTATTCCCGTCCGGACGAGTGGCACGGGCTGCGCGTGCCGGAGGTGCTGCTTTCGGGAAACCACGCGATGGTGGACCGGTGGCGCAAAAAGCAGGCGATCCTGCGCACGATGCGCTGCCGCCCGGATATGTTCGGGAAGCTCCGCTTCCCATACAAGACCCGCGCAGAGAAAAAATTCATTGCGGAGCTGGAGGCTGAAGATGCGCAATTCCGAGATCGAGACCCTAAAAACCTGGATCGAAGCAAGTGACAATATCGTCTTTTTCGGCGGAGCCGGTGTGTCCACGGAGTCCGGCATCCCGGATTTCCGCAGCACGGACGGGCTTTACCACCAGAAGTTTGAATACCCGCCGGAAACGATCCTGAGCCATACGTTTTTCTATCAGCATACGGAGTATTTCTACCGCTTTTACCGCGAAAAAATGCTCCCGCTGGAGGCGGAGCCGAACGCCGCGCACCGGGCGCTGGCCGCGCTGGAGCGGGCGGGAAAGCTCCGTGCCATCGTGACGCAGAACATCGACGGCCTGCACCAGAAGGCAGGAAGCAAAAACGTCTACGAGCTGCACGGCTCGATCTGGCGCAACTACTGCACGAAATGCGGCAAGTCCTATTCCGCGGAGTTTATCCGGGACAGCGGCGGCGTGCCGCACTGCGCCTGCGGCGGACTCATCAAGCCCGACGTGGTGCTCTACGAGGAGGGCTTGGACGAGAAAACGATCAGGGGCGCCGTCCGCGCCATCGCGGAGGCGGACGTGCTGATCGTCGGCGGAACGTCCCTGACGGTCTATCCCGCTGCCGGGCTGATCCGCTATTACGGCGGAAACCGGCTCGTGCTCATCAACCGCGACGAGACGCCCTATGACGGCTATGCAAACCTGATCTTCCGGGAGCCGATCGGGCAGGTGCTCGGGCAGTGCGTGAATGGGGAGAGCGTATGAACGAACGTGACCGCTGGGTCGATTGGGCCGTGGAAATTCAGGCGCTGGCGCAGTTACCTACGGAAAGGACCCCTACGACCTCGAACGCTACACCCGCCTGCGGGAGATCGCGGCGGAAATGATCGCCTGCAAGGCGGATATCTCCGTGGAAAAGGCAAGAGACCTCTTCTGCTGTGAGACCGGCTATCAGACGCCGAAGGTCGATACCCGCGCCGCCGTCTTTCAGGACGGGCGGCTGCTTCTGGTGCATGAGAGCAACGGAACGTGGTCGCTGCCGGGCGGCTGGTGCGACGTGGATCAGTCCGTCGCGGAGAACACCGTAAAGGAGACGCTGGAGGAAGCCGGACTGCGCGTTTCCGCCGACCGGCTCATCGCCGTGCAGGATCGAAACCGCCGCAATCCGCCGCGCTACGCCTACGGCGTTGTGAAGATCTTCGTGCTCTGCACGATCCTCGGCGGCAACTTTCGGGAGAATCTCGAAACGACGGAGAGCCGCTGGTTCAGCCGCGAGGAGCTTCCGGAAAAGCTCGCGGAGGAGAAGGTCACGAAGGAGCAGCTCTGGATGTGCTTCGACGCGAAGGACGATCCAAACTGGCAGCCGATGCTCGATTGAGCAGGTGCAGCAGAAAAGCGCTTTATGCCCGCCGTGCGCAGCGGAGCACTGCGAGATTTTTGACAGACAAATGCCCGCTTTTTTGGCGGGCATTTCGGCGCTATGGGCGTATTTCCCATTTTTCGGCTTGCAAAACGGCGGAAAATCCACTACAATAATTGCCGCTTACTCTTCAAAGGCAGGTTTTTATCATGCAGCGCGAATCCTTCCGTTCCCGCCTCGGGTTTCTGCTCGTCAGCGCGGGCTGCGCCATCGGCATCGGCAATGTCTGGCGCTTTCCCTATGTCACCGGCAAATACGGCGGCGGACTCTTTGTCCTCCTGTATCTGGTCTGCCTGCTGGTCATGGGCGTGCCGGTTTTGACGATGGAGCTGGCCGTCGGCCGCGCAGGACGCAAAAGCGCCGTGCTGGCCTACCGCAAGCTGGAAAAGCCCGGACAGAAGTGGCACATCCACGGCTGGTTCTGCCTGATCGGCTGCTTCCTGCTGATGATGTACTACACCACCGTCACCGGCTGGATGGTCATTTATTTCGGGAAATTCCTGACCGGCGCGTTCCGCAGCGGCATGGACGCCGAGGCCATCGGCAATGTTTTCGGCGAAATGCTGGCAGACCCCGGCCAGATGGGCCTCTGGACGGAGCTTGTCGTCATTACGGGCTTCCTTGTTTGCAGCTTCGGCCTGCAAAACGGCCTTGAGCGCGTCTCCAAGCTCATGATGCTGGCGCTGCTGGCCCTGATCGTGCTGCTGGCTGTTCACAGTCTGACGCTGCCCGGCGCGGCGGAGGGGATGCGCTTCTATCTGGTGCCGTCGCCCGATGGGATCCGGGAAAACGGACTCGGCGCGACGGTCACGGCGGCCATGAATCAGGCGTTCTTTACCCTGAGCCTCGGCATTGCCGCCATGGAGATCTTCGGAAGCTATATGTCGGACGAGCACACGCTGCCGGGCGAGGCCGTGCGCATCTGTGTGCTGGACACCTTTGTGGCGCTGATGGCCGGAACGATCATTTTCCCGGCGTGCTTCTCCTTCGGTGTGGAGCCGAACGACGGCCCGGCGCTCATTTTCCGGACGCTCCCGAACGTCTTTACAAACATGGCGGGCGGCCGCCTCTGGGGGACGCTGTTCTTCCTGTTCATGATTTTCGCCAGCTTCTCGACGGTGCTGGCTGTTCTTGAAAACATCCTTGCCATCTGCATGGACACCTTCGGCTGGAGCCGGAAAAAGGCCGCCGCCGTCAACTGCGTGCTGCTGCTTGTGCTGAGCCTGCCGTGTGTGTTCGGCTACAACATCTGGTCTGGCCTGCATCTGATCGGCGGGCGCGACGTGCTCGACACGGAGGATTTCCTTGTCAGCAATCTGCTGCTGCCCATCGGCTCGCTGGTCTATCTGCTCTTCTGCGTCAGCAAGTGGGGCTGGGGCTTCGACCGGTATCTGGAGGAGGCCAACAAGGGCGGCGGTCTGAAGCTTTCAAGAAAGCTCAAGCCGTATTTCCAGTGGGTTCTGCCGGTGCTGATCCTGATTATTCTGATCCAAGGACTGCTCTGAGCATATCCCGAAAAGACGCAGTGTTCTGCGGCTTTTCAGCAGGCGGAGGCTGCCGCGAAAACATCCGAAGGAGGCTGTCATGTACCGGGATCTGACAAAGGGAAATATCACAAAGGGCCTTGTGCTGTTTGCGCTGCCGATGATCGCGGGAAACCTCCTTCAGCAGCTCTACAACATCGCCGATACGCTGATCGTGGGCCGCGCGCTCGGGCGCAATGCGCTGGCCGCCGTCGGGTCGGCGTACACGCTCATGACGTTTTTGACGTCGGTTTTCCTCGGCCTGTCCATGGGCGCGGGCGCGCTGTTTTCCATCTGTCTCGGGAAGCAGGACAAGCCGTCGCTCCGCAGCGCCGTTGCGCACGCGCTGGGGCTGATCCTCGGCGTGACGCTGCTGCTGAACGCGGCGGTCTATCTGTTCCTCGATGAAATCCTGCTGTTTTTGCAGATCCCGGCGGAGCTTGCCGCCGATATGCGCACCTATCTTCTGATTATTTTTGCCGGATTGCTTGCGACCTCCGTTTATAATTTCTTCGCGTGCCTGCTGCGCGCGGTCGGAAATTCCGTCGCGCCGCTCTGGTTTCTCGGGATTTCCGCACTTTTGAACATCGGGCTTGACCTGCTGTTCGTGCTGGTCTTTCACTGGGGCATCGCGGGCGCGGCCGCCGCGACCGTGTTTTCGCAGTATGTCTCCGGCGTCGGCCTGCTGGCCTACACGTTCCTGCGCTGCCGGGAATTTCTTCCGTCGCGGGCGGAGCTTCGCTTCCGGAGAGAAATTTTGCGGGAACTGCTCGACCTCTCGATGCTCACCTGCGCGCAGCAGTCGGCCATGAACTTCGGCATTCTGCTCATTCAGCGGCTGGTGGACAGCTTCGGCCCCATCACGATGGCCGCCTTTGCGGCGGCGGTCAAGATCGACACCTTTGCCTATCTGCCGGTGCAGGATTTCGGCAATGCATTCTCCACGTTTGTGGCGCAGAACTTCGGCGCGGGCCGGACGGAGCGGCTCCGCAGGGGCTTCCGTCAGGCGCTTCTGCTCAGCGCCGGATTTTCCGTCGTACTCTCCGCGCTGGTCTGCATCTTTGCCCATCCGCTCATGCACATCTTCGTGCAGGCCGGGGAGACGGAGGTGCTTGCGGCGGGCGTGCGCTATCTGCGCGTGGAGGGCGCGTTCTATGCGGGGATCGGCTGTCTGTTCCTGCTCTATGGCTTCTACCGCGCGGTCAAGCGCCCCGGCATGTCGGTCGTTTTGACGGTGATCTCGCTCGGAACGCGCGTGGCGCTGGCCTATGCGCTGGCGGGAACGCTGGGCGAGGTCGGCATCTGGGCGGCCATTCCCATCGGCTGGGCGCTGGCCGACCTCACGGGCCTCGGCTATTATCTGCTCCGCAGGACGAAGCTCCTCGGCGGAATGGAAAAAACGGAAATATGAAAAACCGGCGCGGCCCAATTTCGGGCCGCGCCGGTTGCGCGTCTGAGACGGTCTGTACACGATGCGGACGGCTCAGTCTGCGTCGGAGGCAAGGCGGCTGTCGCCGGTGGCGTAGTCGATGACCACGCCGGGCTGGACATTGTAGCAGTAGACGCAGAACTGAACGCCCGCGCCCTCGTCCTCCACGGAATACGCCTCCATCAGGACGCCGGAGGCGACGAGATCGTCGCCCTCAAAGACCGGCGTGACGCGGTAGAGGACGTGATTGTCCGTTTCGTCCACATAGTCGTTGACCTCGTTCTCGAACGGGAGCATTCCGGTCGTGTTGAGGTAGCGCGTGCCGGTGATGAGATTTTTCGGGTTGGCGTTCTCTCCGGCAAGCTGATAGCCGATCAGGTGGCAGCGGTTGTAGAGGTAATTGCCATCGACGAGGCCGTTGTAGCGGATGGTGTGCCAGCCGGAGGGCTTGACGCTGCCGATCTTGCCGCGCGGCTCGGTCGGCATGATCTCCTGACAGATGTTCGCATAGGCGACGCCGCAGCGGCCCAGCTCGTCCAGCTCACTGTAGGTCTCAAAGGCGTCGGTCGTCCAGTCGGACTCGGTGAAGAACGGCTCGCCGCCGTTGATCTCGACGTAGGCCTCGCCGGAATAGGCGGGAATGTCGTCCATGGAGACGGGCAGCGCCGCCTGGCTTCCCGGATCGCGCAGCGCCAAAAACGCCGCGATCAGGCAGATCACCAGCGCCAGAACCGGGGAGAGCTTTGCGGGACGGACCGCGCCCTTGCGGCGCGTTTGCGATTTCGGCATAGAATGAGGCTCCTTTCAGAAAATGGCCGAACGGCTCCGGCAGAATGCGCGCCGCGAAAAGGCCGGCTGTCCGGGGGCGTTGAAAGCTTTCAGATACACCCTAGGAAGCATCCTGCTCCGGCGGCTGCACGACGGGCGGCTGCGGCTCCCGCCGTTTCCAGACGCGGGAGAGCAGCTGATTGAGATAAGCGCCGTAGAAAAGGATCGAGAGGCAGACATACAGCCAGATCATGGTCAGCAGAATGGTGCTCAGACTGCCGTAGAGCGCAGAATAGTGATTGGAGTGATTGACGTAGGCGGAAAACGCCGCAGAAAAGCCGAGCCACGCCGCCGCTGCGGCCAGCGCGCCAGGCAGCACATAGAGGAAGCGCTCCCTCCGATTTGGAAGGAAGAGATAGAGCGCGGCGAAAAAGACGGTGAGCAGCACCAGGGAGTACAGGTGCATGTGCTTCAAAAGCCCGGACAGGGGAAGATAGAGCCGGAGATCGTGCAGCTGAAGCAGGTCGAGGATGCGCTTGCCGAACACGTTCAGCAGCAGCGTCAGCAGCAGCGCGACCATGGTCAGCAGCGTATAGCCCATGCAGATCAGCCGCCGCCGGAGCCACGGGCGGGTCTCCTTTGCGCCGGTGACGTTGTTCAGCCCGCAGAGGATGCTGTGCAGGCCACGCGAGGCCGACCAGAGCATCATCACGACGCTGATGGACAAAATGGCGGTCGAGCGCCCGGCGTAGAGATCGTTGGTCAGATAGTCGAAAAAGGGCCAGAGCGTTTCCGGCACCAGCAGCTCGATAAAGGACAGAAGATCCGCCTGCGTCACGGGGATGTATTGCAGCACGGACAGCAGCAGGATCGCAAGCGGAAACAGAGACAGCAACAGAAAGTAGGATGCGTTTCCCGCGCAGGCCGGGATATCCAGTCCGGGCACCTCGGAAATGATCCGCTTTATTGGCTTGGGAAGCTTCATGGAACACCTCGAACGCAGAATCTCCGGCACAGCCCGGCCGGAAGGAGTATTTTCCCTAGGGTGTATTCTTCCAACTCCCAATGTGACCGGCAGCGAGGAATTTTTGCGTTGAGCAAGACATTTTTTCGCAGGAATACTGACGTATTCCAAGGGAAAATGGCGCAGCGCAGTGTGAAAAGACCCGCTGTCCGGGTGCGTTGGGAGTTGGAAGAATACACCCCAAGTATATCATATTCTGCATAGGAATCAAGGAAAATTCGCACAGAAGTCGGAGGAACCCGCACTTTTCCGCAGATCGGCAGACAGGTACTTTTCGACAAGCGCGGATGCAAAAAGGAAGAGAAAGGAACGGAATTCCTGCACTACGACTAAAAATTCGGAAGATTTCCGAAAAGTTTTTATGGAAATGTCGAAAAACCACGAAACATTTTCGTTTCATTTTCGTGCAGCCTGTGCTTCAATAAGCCCGGAGGCGATGAATAATGCAGAGAGAAGAACGGATCTACGAACGCAGGGCAGCCGCACAGGACGGAAGGCGGCTTCGGCTGGAATACTGCCGGCTGGAGACGCCGGACGAAAACACAACAAGCTTCGGCGCGGCAATCCGCTGTGTGTCGGACGGCTGCGAGGACTACGCGGCGCTGCCGGATATCACGAGCAGTCCGGAGCGCATCATGCAGCTGCTGACGCAGCTGGCGGACGGAGCCGTGACGCCGGTCTCTCTGCGCGAGATCGTCGAGGACTGGCTGTAAGGGATTTTTTCGGCGCGAAAAGCGAGTTTTTTCCGGTATGTACTGGACATGCAGGCGCTTTTTTGATATAATGTATAAAAATGTTTGCCGACGGGAGGAAAACCGTTATGAAATGTCCGTATTGTGGGTATCAGGAGAGCAAGGTCGTGGATTCCCGCCACTCCGAGGACGGCCAGAGCATCCGCAGAAGAAGAGAGTGCCTGTCCTGCCAGAAGCGCTTTACGACCTATGAGACGGTGGAGAGCCTGCCAATGGTCGTGATCAAGCGCGACAACAGCCGTCAGTCCTTCGACCGCAATAAGGTCTTGAACGGAATGCTCCGCGCCTGCGAAAAGCGCCCGGTCGCCATGGCGGATCTCGAGGCGGCGGCGGACGAGATCGAGCAGGTCATCCAGAATTCGCTTGACCGCGAGGTCTCGACCACGCAGATCGGAGAGCTGGTCATGGAGCGGCTCAAGCCGCTCGACGAGGTCGCATATGTGCGCTTCGCGTCGGTCTACCGGCAGTTCAAGGACATCAACAGCTTCATGCGGGAGCTGAATAAGATCCTGGAAGAGAAATAAGAAAAACGAGTCCCTGCCGCAGCGCGGCAGGGACCTTTTGCGGCGCTTATGCGTCCGATGCGGTTGGGGCCGGGCGGCCCCGTCAGAGGATGTTGGCGAACGTCGGCAGCTGCATCTGGCGGATATGCTGGATCTTGGAGATCATTTCCGCGCAGGAGGCGGCGAAATCGTCGCCGTCCTCCAGCAGCGCATATTGATAGAGCGAGGAAAAGCCGGTCGTCACATCGTCTACCTCGCTGTGCTGCAGGACGATGTCGAAAAAGTGCTCCTGCGCCTTCCAGCTTTCGCCGGCGGAAAGAACGGCGTCGGCAGCGGCAGCATAATCCTGCCGCTCCGCCTGGATCTGGGCCAGCCGCAGCGTATTGAGTGTGGTCAGGGCCTCACTGCGGACCTGCGCACAGGCGAACACACAGAAGGCCAGCGTCAGAGCCAGCGTCAGCAGCGCGATCAGCAGATGCTTCATTGATCGGCCTCCTTTCGGATGGAGAGATAGAGCCTGCCGGACGGCTCGGCGGTCAGAAGATACACGTCCCGCATGGCGCAGTGATAGTGCGAGAGCTGCTCCTTGACCCAAGCCTCCGTCCGCCCGGCGAGACGGAGATTTTCATGCAGCAGCCTGCCGCCGCTGATGAGCGTGACGGGAAGCTGAAGCGCGTCCACATGGATGCCAGCGTCCTTTGCGGTGGCGGGCTGATGCTTTGGATACAGCAGGGTGCTGATGGAGCCATTCGTTTCCAGAATGGCGTATTGGACGGTCGTGAGATCGGTCACGCCCTGAAGGCGCAGAAATTCCGTCAGCTCGTCGGGCGTGACGCGCGTTTTCCGAAGATTCTGCTGCTCCAGCTTTCCGTCGTGCATCAGCACGACCGGCTTTCCGCAGAAAAAGCGGCGCATCGGCACGCTGTGATAGACCAGCACGGAGAGCAGCAGCTCAATGGCCAGCACGACGAGGATCGGGATAAGCCCGGAGAGCAGGGGAATGCCCTCGTCCTGCATGGGGACGGAGGCCAGATCAGCGATGAGCATGGTCACGACAAATTCCGTCGGCTCCATCTGCCCGAGCTGGCGTTTGCCCATGAGGCGGATGACGAGGATGAGCGCCAGATAGAGGATCACGGCGCGCGCGAAGGATACCAGCATTGTAAAACCTCCCTTTCCCGATAGTATTTGCCGGAAAAGGCGGCGGATATACCGGGCGGCGGCCATTTGTCAAGAGTAAATGCACAAAAAAGCAAAAATATTTTTTATGAGGCCAGAATGAGGGCGATTTCTTCCCGGAAAAGCTGCTCGGAGCACAGATAACCGAACATTTTGCGGGGGTAGTTGTTCAGCCAGTCCTCGATCCGCTTGGTCTCCTCGTAGGAGATCGCGCTCAGGTCGGTGCCCTTCGGCAGGTGCCGACGTATGAGGCCGTTCTGGTTCTCATTGGATCCGCGCTCGCTCGGCCGGTACGGGTGGCAGTAGTAGACCTCGGTGCGAGGGCCTCGGCCGGTGATGCTGCGCTCGATCCCGGCGGCGTCGGCAAACTCGCAGCCATTGTCGCAGGTGATCGACTGGAAGATCAGCGGGAACACTTTGGAGCCGACTTTCTTCTCGAGGGTATCGAGGGCGGCGACGACGCTGGCGCTCGTCTTATCCGGCGAGGGGATGATGATCTCGCGGCGGGTCTTGCGCTCGGTCATCACGATGTAGGTGTTGCTGACGCCTTGGCAGCTCTCGACGCTGT